>Ga0126342_10010555_pt1:0-15000 | contig 16523 bp, 17 predicted proteins | sample Cyp1metagenome_FD_92528 | JGI IMG/M metagenome (GOLD analysis project Ga0126342, IMG submission 92528) | Coral microbial communities from Lord Howe Island, Old Settlement Bay, Australia - Cyphastrea 1 metagenome | ecosystem: Host-associated > Invertebrates > Cnidaria > Coral ... | reverse complement strand
CGAATTGGAGCAATGCGACGACTGGATCCTCGGTGGGTAGTCTGCCGGCTAGATTCCAAAGGCCTCTGGTAATGACTAACAGTTTGCGAACTTGAAAATGACCATAGAAATCGTGGATTTACCCATTGATAGCATGGTGATTTTCCATAGAGATGTAAACGTTTACCAGAGGGTAGACAGATGCTCCGTTTTTTTGCCCCCTGGAATGTCCCAACATATTGTTTTTTTGGGGGGATAGCGTTTCGGAGAGTTTCGAATTATTCAAACATGAACAGGGTATATGTTACATTCAAGGTAATCAGATCTATATTCAGGGTATGTGGATCTATGTGCCACCATGTTTGGAGGCTTTAAGTCCCATGAAACCAGCATTAAACAAATCACCGTTTTCGCATCGCGGAAGTTACTTCCCCACCATGAAGGTAGATCTTTTTTTTGTTCCGTTGCCGGCTAATATGACATTCTTAACTAGATGGTGAAGATTATGGTTCATGATAGTTAATCAACAATATTATAACTTACATTATAATATATAACATTTATACCATATTATAACTATTAAGTATGATCATTACTAGATGATGAATCATTATCATCCATTATTGTTTTGTACATGGCTACTAGCCCAGGTCTGCTGAATGTGTCAACTTTGGCACGTCACATTGCTCCAAGTGCACTTGTTCTGCACTGACCACCGGTGGTAAACTCGCGTCTTCCAAGGATGGCTGACCGATTGGGGTCTCAGACTGACTTCACCAAATAGGGGTTCCTGAAATAGGGGTACCCCCAAATCATCCATTAAAAAAGTAGGATTTTCCATGAAATAAACCATCAATTTTTAGGGATAGTTCCATTTATGGAAAAACTCATATATCAATGTATTCCATGGATATTAGTGACTAATGTTATAAGTTTATATTATTTTATATTAATGGTAAGTATTATGGACATACACTGACATATATTAATGACGTATCATGAGAATATATCAAGGATCTATTAATGGATATTAACTAGCCTGGTTTTGTTTATATAGTTGTTTTTTACTTTCTCAATATGGAAATGCACCAGTAACGGAGAATCCATAGGGAATATGTTTTCGTTGGGGTTCTGAAGCAAATCCAAGTTAAACATTGTGATTGTGGGGGTGTCTGAAAGTGAGGTCAACCCCTTAAATCGTCAATTATTCAAGAGGGGACATGTTGATAAAGCAGTGGATGGAATGGGCCTACTTTCAGACCCTGGATCCCTGGGATCTATGAAGGCTATTATTTACTGTCAGCCTCAAACCTAGGGATCACTTTTCAATGAATATGTTTCAAAAAATCTTGGCAATCATAGTTTGTCTCACAACCAATTCAGATGATTTCCATGATTTTTCTGAAATGTTCCACTAACATATGTCATTAACAAATGGCTATCCAGTTTGTCCCAAAAAAACATGGTACTTTTAGTGGCTACCTGGAAAATTCAGCACAGAACTGGAGGGCCCGACAACAATGGTGAATTCCATGGGATTTGAACCTGAAAATGGTGATTTATTGGGATTTAGATATGCGACTTAGCCAACAACAATAGTGATTTGTGATGGAATATCATGGGGGATACCCTCCGGTGTCTCCAGTGAGTTCGGGGACTGAAACCAGCTAGCTACGTGTGATGATATACCCGGCCTGGTAAACTAATACATAACTATGGAAAATCACCATGCTATCAATGGGAAAATCCACTATCAATTGTCATTTTCAATAGCTATGTTAGTTTACCAGAGGGTATCGGAAGGGACCCGTTTTTTGGTATTCATTACCACACTTGAGCGAAGTGTGAAGTTTAGAGACACGTTCCAGCAGCCACTTTACCACAGATGGGAATATATCAGGAATGAGAATATCATGGGAACACATAATAACCAGCAAGAACTATATACAGCAGTGTTCAAAAGCCATGTTGCTTGATGATCGGTGAGGATAAAAAACTACTCTTGATTATATACTGCTCTTAATACATTGGGATTAAGTTAATCCAACTGGGAAATCAGTTAGTTTCACGACGGAGAGTTTGAAAACCACTGTTCAATTTTTGGGGTTTAAGCAGCGACGGCGACCAGCCGTTGATCCTGCTGATGTTTTCCCCACAAACTCCAGGTGTCCAACTGTTCGTTCTATTTCGGAGTTAGCTGAATACTCATGACTCATGATTTTCATATATTGTCATCATGTAATGTCATGATATGTGCAATACGAATTGCAGCAACAAACATGTTTTTTTCGGATTCAGCGGTCATCAGTTTTTTATTCACCTTCCGTGTGATCCCCCGATGGCCCCATTCGGAAACATCTGCCGTAGTTTCGGTCGGGAACGGGCGTGTCCAAGATGAACATGCCTCAAGGAGGTAGCAAGAAGCCCACAGTTTTTGTTGCTATTTCACGTTTCTATATGATATATACCGTATGATATACCGTATGATATACCATATGATATATGTATATGTTATATATATATGATACCATATGATATTCCATATGATATATATATATATACATATAGCATAACATATTTATGAATCCGTATGATATATGTTATGGTATTCCATATGGTAGTGCACGTATGTTGACGTTATACATAGCTAATCCTTCGCTAGATATATGTATAATATATATATACATGTATGATATTCATGACGATATATTATACCCCGCGCAAATCAGTGGTTTAGTCCTCTTCCCAATAACAGCCACGATTTGTGTACTGTATATAAATGCATACAATGATCACATATATATATAATATATATATACATATACACACGTAAAATACAGCAGCCCCAATGCATCCAAAACAAAAAAAACAGTGAAATGTAATTCTAAAAGTACAATGGTAAATTAAAGTTGTTTTTTTTACATATACCGGTTGGTGGTTTGGAACATGTTTTTTTTCCATATATTGGGAACAAAATCCCAACTGACGAACTCATATTTTTCAGATGGGTCGGTATAGCACCAACCAGTATATTATATATATATACCCTCTGGTAAATAAACATAGACCCTGAACATCACCATTTTTTAATGGAAACTAGTCTTCCAACCCCTATCTGCCAGGGTCTATGTTAATTTACCTGAGGGTATATATATATATATAATACAGTATATTATATATATTATATTTACCAGTATATTATATATATATATTTGTGGATTCTAGAGGCCCATTCCATTTAGGGCACTGGCTTCATTTCGATCCATTAAGATGATCTCGGCCCAAGTGTCTAACAGTAGTTTGTTTGCAACAGAATTCACATGGCGTGGATTAGATATTATGTGTATATATATATTATAGTTATATACACCGTATATATATATACACAGTATATATATATACTGTATATATATACTGTATATATATACTGTATATATATATACTGTATATATATACACTGTATATATGCCTACACCTACACATGAGTGACGGCTTTTTTTGGTGAAGTGAAGAGTAGTGACTTGGGGAATCGGTTTAAAACACAGGACGGTGTCAGGTGTCAACGCTACTGAGAAAGCCAGGTAGGAACGAGGGGATGGTGTCCACCCTGCCGATTTCTTGGTATTTGGTGGATCCCACTTGGTAAATGGGTTATACCCCCTAGAATTGGAATATCCATGAATATCCCCACTAAAGAACGGAATTTATTGATTATATATATATATGGAGTATAAACCACTTACTAAGTGGGATGCACATCCAAGTAATTATCAAATACAGTCAGCTGAAAAGGTAAGCTTTTCGCAGTGTCAGATTGGCCTTTCACCAGGGGAATTCAGTTTTTTTTCCTTGCATGATCATGTGGGGCCGTTCAGTTGCAAGTTGGTGTATGAATCCTGACGTACTTCCCAGTTATTGTACGTAGTTGTAAAGAAATTGACCTATCTTGGGGGCTCCATCATTGTAGGAGGATGATGGGGGAAGAACAAGAACTGCAACGTGATGTTAAGACCCTGACAGCTGGATGGTTATATCCTGTTCTATCTATGTGCGAATGAGATTCTACATATCAATACGATGGTTATATTGTATTACATTATATGAATCTGAAGAGGTTTCTAGTATAAATACATAATGCATATATGTATATATACATGTATAATGTACATATATATATATATGCACGTGTATATATATATACATGTATTATATATTGTATACATACAATATATATATATATATATTGTATATTGTGTATGTATATATATATTGTATATTGATTGTGTATATATATATATTATATCCACGATGCCAATGTACACAATACCTGGTCTTTCATAGGGATCATTGAGTCAATTGCTGGCTCTTGCCACCAAGAGCACCTTTTTGGGGGTCCAGGGATGATAGAAATCTGAAGCAAATGGTGATTAAATTGAGCCTTAGCCATCAAACATGGTGAGTGAGTGGGGGTTTAACCATCCATGATGTTCAGAATGGTTTCTTGTAGTCTGAAACGCAGTTAACCAAAGTAGATTCCTTATGCGTTTAGTTCTCGATTGGTTTTTGTGCTCCCGGTTTCATGTGGTGCATTGAAACCACCCGGCTGTTCAAATGCCTCCTCCCTTGAGCGTCATCCCACTTAGTAACTGACGATCACCTCGGCGATCGGCGGGATGATTCTCCACGCACAGCAATAAGCGAACACGTGCCTGGGCACGACGACATCTATGCCTAAGATGTGATGAAGCCAAGATGCTGCATATATCCCTGGGAGAAATTTGGTGAGGTCAAAATTCTAATCACATACTCCATGATTGGTGTACTTATGAACATTTTTGGCGGCAAGTCTGGGAAAACAATTCTTTACTCCAATCCAATTAATATCAAATATACCATACCTCACATATGATTAGTAGGGTCAGTACTACAAAAAGTGCATAATTGCTTGTATTTTATGTTAGGGGGCAGTGATGCCATGTGATGCCAGTGTATCAATTATATCCACATTATATACATCATTATATCCCCAGAGTATTCTCAGTGTTGAGCGTGAATATATATAATTATATATCGTATATATCCTCTGGTAATGACTAACATAGCTATGGAAAATGACCCATTTACAGATAATCTTCCGAGCTAGAAACCTCCATTTAATCATTTTTTTCATGGATTTTCCAAGCGCCAAAGTTTCATGAACTGTCATGAATGGCTGAAGATGTTCGTTTCATTTTCCCATGTGTCTCCGATATTGCGATGGTGAATCTCCCCAGTGGATCCCCATTCGGGGATTGGAGGATGATCCCACGGATGAGTTGAGTGGTTTTGTTGAGCGTTAGTCCAGCGAAGTTATCCCAATTAAATCAATGGCCATAACTGTGTTTACTGGGAATAATAACCATAGTTATACTCATAAATTGTGTTTACTAACCAGTTCCTAATTATGTCAATGGCCATGACTCAGGAACCGATTGATTGGAGGTACCTACCATATATAAGGCCTAAGGCCTATGTAAGGGGATATACCCCCAAAATATGGCCTTATATGGTACTAACGTACCTCCATTTTAGGATCCTGAAATTCCCATTGATTATGTGTTAATTATATATGTCACATGACGGATCCATGGTGCTGGTATATATGCTAACATAAAGGGGGTATATTGATGGGATCCATGTTACCATATATGGCAGCACCATGGATCCTATGTGTTATTCAATGGGAATTTCAGGATCCTAAAATGGAGGTACTGTACCATATAAGGCCATATTTTGTGGTGATATTCACTTACATAGGCCTTATATAGGCCCTATATATGGTAGGTACCTCCATTTTAGGATCCTGAAATTCCCATTGAGTTATTGGCAGTTATTGGATTCATCACGCACGAGCATCTCCGACTGTGTTTTGCCTCGGATGCTTCGCTCGTGTTGTGTTTTTCGCCGTGCGCCCGCCTTTGGGATGTTCCGGTGAAACGGTTGCGCCCTGCTGAAACCATTGGCCGGACTCGCAGACTGTCACTCTTAGCCTCTGGTAATTTAACGTAGCTATTGAAAATGGCAATTTATAGTGGATTTTCCCATTAAAAATGGTGATTTTCCATAGCTATGTTAGTTTACCAGAGGGTATGTGTTTAAGCTTTATTCTTCCTAGAATCATAATCCCCAAAATGTGGAAACAAACATCAGTTTAGCTTGAATTTCATGTAGTTTCATGCGTTGAAAAATTCTCTTCCATTCTTCCATTCGATGTGCCATGGTGGATAGATCTCCAGTGGCACTGCGGCGGCTGCTGGATTTCCATGGATTTCCCCTGCTGGATTTCCACGGAGTTCTTCAATGAATTTCCGTTTCAACCCAGGGCATGGGCCCGAAAAAAGTGCTGCAACATGCTGCAACAGAGCCTGGCAATCGGGGCTAGACCTTAATAGATAATATATATATATATATGGATATTATTCGATTTATGTTTGAGAAGTGATACGTAGTGATACAGTATCACTATGCATCACTTCTCAAACATAAATCACTTGTGTATACCTCTTGGTAATGTGACAATTCTATAGACTTCTTAGTTTTTGCTTGTTGAAAACCCCTGAGTTAGCGGAGTAGATATGCAATGCATGGTTCTTTGCACCTAGTGAATCTTGGCTGTGGATCAATTTATCCACAAATCGCTTCGCGTTTTTTGGATGCGAATTGCCGGGTACCAAGTGTTTAATCCAACTAAATACTAATGAGATAGTTGTATAAATAAGCACCTGGTACCAACTATAGTATATACTAACGTATTTTTATCCAACTAAATACCAATGAGATAAACACAATAAAATATGAGATAGTTATCAGAACTCAGGGGATGATTATGGGTTTTTTTCGGGGTTTCATAGTATGATATAGTACGATGACCTCAATGAGTAAAAAAACTTCATCCCTTCTCCCCAAAATGAAGAGATCCCATGGAGTTCCTGCTTATCTCCTGCTTATCGTCATGTGGAGGTTTCCTAGGCCATGGGGCTACCCCCAAAGGCATCATCCATGTGATTTTCGGATTTACCATGAACCATGATCCAGCGAGCTTGGGCTACTAGCCAGGCTAGGGTTCCCCCCTTGTTGAGCACATCCTGTGACATTACCCTCTGGTTATGACTAACAGTTTGCCATGGTATGGATGGCCCATAGAAATAGATGGTTTACCGTTCTTAAACATGGGTGGATTTTCCATGGCTATGTTGATTAACCAGATGGTACCCCAAATCAAAGATGATGAGTCTTTACCCGCAAGCCATTAGTGCTTGGTGGTGACTGGAACCATGGAATTTTGAATCACTCACTTTCCGTATGAATTGGGAATAATCATCCCAACTGGACGTGGGTCAAAATGGAAGACCTAGGGGACCACAGATGTGAATGTCTAGTTTAATATTAACCATTCAATTATTGGGGTACCTAATTTTGACCCATACCCAACTGACTCTCATATTTTTCAGAGGGGTTCCAACCACCTGGTCGCATCTGACAGGAGATTTGGTAAACATCCCAACGTCCCCCAGAAAAAGGTAAACATCCGAAAATTACCATCTGGTTATGACTGACATAGCCATGGAAAATCACCATCTTTAATAGGTAAACCATCTATAAATGGGCCATTTTCCATGGCTATGTTAAATAACCAGATGGTATCCATCTTTCTGGGTACTTGGAGGGTCTAGGTATCCACATTTCGAAAGAAAGCAATTGAACCCTGCCCATGTTGTATCGCAAGACTTTGCGTTCATTGGATTCAAAGCATTGAAAACAATGACAATACTAACGGTAAACAACATTAAACAACTATATATATATATATATGTTATATTATTCAGAGTACACTGATAGGAAAGATAACACACAATATTTTTTGATAGCCTATCTTGACAATAAACATGAATACAGCAATACTAGTACTGAACATGGCATCCCTAGGGTTTGTCCAACGCCTTATGAAGTTGACCAAATTCCCCAAGTTAATTATGACATACTCCTGAAAAAGGGAGGAAGTGAGATATGTAAGCCAATAAGCAGACCAAAACAGGGATCCTCTGATATTACCCTCTGGTTATGACTAACAGTTTGCCATGGTTTGTTGATGGCCCTAATCGAAATAGATGGTTTACCTATTAAAAATGGGTGGATCTTTTCATGGCTATGTTAAATAACCAGATGGTAACTGGTTGGTGGTTTGGAACCATGGAATTTTGAATGACTTTCCATTCAGTTGGAACATGTGTTACCCTCTGGTAAACAGTCCCAAAAAACTATGGTTTTTTTTACATCACCAGATGGTAACAATTAAATGTTCCAATGAGAATCTCAGCATCCATGGAGAGGTTGTCCTCCATGAAATCCGTCCCATCATCCGTTGGATCCCTATACCGGGCAGGTAGCAGGTGCATCAGATCATGAGATCCATAGAAAAAAACGAGTTTCACATCTTGGAAAACCTCCATAAACAGGTGAAAACATGGTTCATAACTTACACACAGATCCATCACATTATCACATTGAATAACACAAATTCTACTGTAATATTCCAAAAGACATTGAGAAGACTACATATAAGAATCTATAGAATTCCATCCATGTTTTTCTTAATTCAAAAAATCCTAATTTAATAGAATCCATAGAATTCTAAACAAGAAATCCATGAAATCCATTTGAACATCAGTGTTTTTCCGCGTTTTAGGCACTGGGGCAGCTCTACAACGCCTTGGCCTCTGGCCTCAAGGTGCATTCGCAGGCGTGCGGGGACGGTGAAAAAAGGGATCTGGGAAGTTCGTAGGTTTTCGTAACTGGAGTTATCACCCGTTTATAAATGGGATAAACATGGATAAGCCATATGAATCCATATGATTCAAAATTGATAGACAACTGGCTGGTGGTTTGGAACATTTTTTATTTTCCCCAATAGTTGGGATGATGATCCAATCTGACTTTCATATTTTTCAGAGGGGTTGAAACCACCAACCAGGATAAGCATGGATAAGTGGATAAGCCATATGATAAGATTGATAAGCCACTGGATAAGCCATATGAATCCATATGATTCAAGATTGATAAGCCACGAAGAAGAGGACGGCTACTAGCTGTAGAAAAAAGGCAGGTCCATGGGATGAGAACAGTAAAAAACAGTGGGTGGCATCCATGGTTTCGCCAGTCTTTTTCGCCACCAGATCTAACCAGTTAACTAATTTCAGGGCCCATCTAAGAGTGGTTATTTAACATATGGAAAATTCACCAGAACTAAAGGGGTAAATATCAGAAATAAAAGGGCCGTCTAGACCATAGCAAACTGTTTTTCATCACCAGAGACGATAGTTGAAAATTGGGCCATTTGGAAACTGTTGTATTTAGCATCTGAAGCCATCCATCACAGAAATGCTTTTTTCGGCAACATCGGGTCTAGAACTTGGGGAGAAATTGATCCAAGTAGCTTCTGACCTATTTGCAGGGTGATTTTTTTGTTTTTTTGTTGGTGCCTGATCCTTTGGATTCAGACTATTGTATTTTAATATGTACATATATATATATATATATATCCAAAATATGTATTTTGCAAAGCATAGATACAGGGGTTACAATATATATATATAATATAAATCCCAACTTATAAAGATGACAGTATGTTGATCGTGAGATTCCACAATCACCATATTGGTTATTTAGTGAATATACAAAATATCCCAATGTTTTTGTTTGCCCATGAAATATCAGTCATGTTTGTCCATATTTCTATGTGTCATTTTTTTTCACAGATCCCATGAAATATTAGACTCTCCGGTGATTTTTCACATATTGAAGATGGACACTGCTGATTTTACCGAACTTGGCAAATGGGTTTGTCTGAAAATAGGGTATATTCCCAATTATAGCCATTTAATAGGGATAATGATCATTAACCATTGGGTTTAGGGGTACACTATTTTCAGACACACCCAAATGATGGATTTTCTTGGGACTTTCAAAGTCAGTCGGGGGGTAGCCCACGTGCACCATGGGTAGGTTACCCATGTCATTCCAGGCCCTGCGTGCGCAAGTGCCAGCCTTGGAGGCGGTTTTATACAGACATGGCTGGGAGATCCACGGTTAACACGGCATGCTGGGAAAATCCACGAAGATGGTACCCGGCCTGGTAAACATACAAAAAGCTATGGAAAATCACCATTTGGAATAGGTAAATCAACTGTTAATGAGCCATTTTCAATAGCTATGTTAAATTACCAGAGGGTAATTGATTGAATTTCCATTGCTGTGAAGCCCAAATGCCAAAGAACATGGGAACATCACTCAAAGAATGGGAAGATGCAGTCAAAAAGTAAGAACACGCGCAAACAAAACTTGTTGGGGTATGTAGTCAACAAAATATGGGTGCTCACTTCGAGAAACGGGAATACGCAATTGAACTGGGAAACTACTCAGAACAAAACATGGCTTTGCCTTGAAAAAAGCTGGGGGATGTAGTCATCAAATTAGCCTTGAAACACGGGACTTAAACCATAAAACATATGGGAGACAAGCAAGCCGAACGTCAACTACAACAAAAGGTGGAAGGTGGCCAGCCGCATGGAGATATGCAGTATTCGCTGGTCTTTCGGAAAATGGAGGATACCCATAAGATTGCCATGTAAACATATACTGCCAGACTAGCATGTTCCCCACAGACCCTTAGCTATTGAACAGCATCAACAATAAACAGGTAAGAAAAAAGTTTGAACAGGAGCCCACTAACATAGCTATCATTTTACAGCACTCAGGGTTTCCAACATAGAAGGAAGCCCACTAACATAGCTATCATGTTGTTCTCCACCGCACGTATAACATAGATTTATCAAAAAAGGACGCTGCTAACATAGCTATCCATTTTTCCTGGGATAATACAATTTTACAGCAAAACTAACGTGGAAAATACGTATGTTTTATGTTTTGTATAAGTTTTTTAAGGGACGTTAGTTTACCAGAGTGTAACTTGTGTTGATTCTGTGTAGAAGATTATCAATGATGTTTTTGGGCAGCCCATGTTTCAGGCCAACCATGGCCAACCCGTATAGCCAACAAAATGTCAGTGTCTGAGTTTCACAGTCGGAAATCGCGATGGCAGTGATAGAATTTGATGAAGGCAAATTCAGGTATGATCTATTCCATTTCTATTCCCTTATTATCAGACAACGATTCTAAGATCACGCACATCACATCACGCTACAAGGGCATTCGGATTGTAAACCTTGCATTCTTGAAGAAGATTTGTATGGGCCGTGACGCAAACTTGGCAACTTCTGCGAAAGTTGTCCGGGATATCACACAGCAGGGATCAAGGATCAGAGCATTTGTGACGACGTAAATTCACCGTTGCTTGCGACATTCCTGAACTCACAGTGCACTGTCTTAAGCGCTTCTTCAGAAGACACCGAAGACGGATGCAAATGGTGTGTCGAAGCCCGATATGTTCACAGTGCCTCCCACAGCGCCTCCCACACGGTGAACGTTTTCATCCCAGGGACTAGCGCAGCCAACCCTCAGTTTGGGTGGTTACAACCCCATCTAATGATGTTTGGCAGGGGATAAATGAGAATCTGGCTGTAACAAACTTGGACAAGTCCTGAAAAACAGATTGGCGACTGCATAGCCAACCTCACAAAAAGTGTTTTTTTTAATATGAGTATAAGGAATCATTCGAAAATTGGCCCTTCAAGAAGCTTAAGAATATTGGCGTGATACAGTTGGAACCTCATTGAAGATCACCATGCCTTGTTGACCATCTGCACAAGCGATGGCTGCAGGCCCTTCTTGAACCATCGAAATTCGGTGAGATGTTATACATAAAGAACACCCTCTGGCAAACAAACACAGCTATTGAAAATGGCCATTTAGAGTTGATTTACCCACTAAAAAGGGTGATTTTCTATATAGTTGTTAGTCATTACCAGAGGGTAGCCTGAACATAGGGCACCCCGAAATATGGTTGATCACAAGTTCCCTATCATGTGGCTGGCTGAAAAAAGAGTCTCCGACTCCGACTCCGACACTGGTTGGAAAGAAAGCTCAGAAAAGATCTGTTGGTGACTTTCTGATTCTTCTAATGCTTAGTGTTGAACATATGCATGTCGGATATGAATTCCACATGCTGGTTGGTTCATTCCCCTTGTTGGCTTTGAGGTTCTCGAATCCCCATGATCGCTGCATATTGGTTTGCGACTTCCGCCTTTGCATCAGTTGCCTTTTGTAGAAAATCTTCAAGAAGTGCCATTGATGGAACTCCATGATTTGCATTATTTCTGATACCTTGTTTTCATCCACGTTTTAGATCTTGTTCCTACTGTTCATCACTTCTGATCCCTATGATTTCCCATGATTTCCCTATGATTTACCATGGTTTCCCTTATTTTCACGTGATGTCCCTCGTGATTTCGGGGGTTCACCTCATTTTCCGAGAAAAGGCGGTGCTCAAAACGGCGGAGGCGAATTTGGCACACGCCCAGGCAGCGGCGGAAGCGGTGATGGGATTCATGGGGGAGTTCAAGGGGTTCATGCTATGGCAGCTATGGTTGATTAATGGGATTGCCATTTGGTAAACTAACAGTTTGCTATGGAAAATGACCATAGAAATAGTTGATTTACCCCTTCAAAATAGTGATTTTCTATAGTTATGTTAGTCATCACCAGAGGGTAATATGGATGAATTCCATCGAGAATTCTCATTGAAATCACCATGTTTGAAATTTTCCCAGGGATTTGATGGTGATGATTTTTGGATTTTCATTGGAAACCTGACCAAGATCAATGGGCTTTTGCTGGGATATAATGGGAATATAATGGGATATAATCTATCCGGTGGTGGAGGGGAGGGGTTCATAGCCGCTATGGGGAGTTGAGTTTTGCCAACCACTTGATAGACTTATGGTTCGCCTCCAGTAACATGGTTATCAAATCATGGAAATCATGGAAAATCACCGTAGATCGGGAGATCATGCAAAACACTATGGGATATTCGCCAGGAAAGGTAATGCAACTTGCGCATCAAACATGGTGCTTTATTGTTTTTAAATGGACATATAGTGTGAATTTTGTTGTTATGTTTCTTTCGATATAACTAATTACTGTAGTTTGTGGGCTTACAACTAACACAATTGATTAGTTGGTGGTTTGCAGGTTGTGTATAGTAATAATGATGATGATGATACTAATTATAATATGATTTCATCAGCAATGCTGGGATATTCGTCATTGAATTGCTGTGACTGTAGTTTGGGATGTGATACGATATGAACACACACATATATATATATGTACAGGAATATCATGGGATATGAAATGTATTATTAATTAATGTGTTTATGATAGGCATGTACAGTTCGAATGGTAGTATTGTATGAATGATGGCTTTAATTATTTTACCATTACATAATATCATAGGGATATGGGGTAGGCATATCATATATTTACTGTATATAGAATATGCACGCAATAATAATGATATTATTCACCATGTTCTGCCCATGAATTTCATGTTACACAGTCATATGCAGATATGTATACAAATCTAACTATGTTCATTCATGAGGCCATTTCATGATGGGATATAACTATATCAATCATGATATTAACCGTCAAGAATTGTGAGATATGGGTTGTTTAACTTGTGACATCATGTGACCCCCCAACAAGATAGCCATTGGCCATACCATCGAATTGGGGGGGTTGGACATATTCCCCTAAAAAGATGGGAAGCCAAAGAGAATTGAGTTTCCCAAGCACTGGAGATAGTAGTAAATTAAGATATCAAAGACATCATATCCCCATTATATCCCTATGAAATGGTAGTCATACGGGGTAAATCAGCTGTAAATAGTCTTTGACCATTCAAGATAGCTATGATAAATCATGATACATCCACATTGTGAATTGAATAGGTAATTCATTTATAGATAGCCATTGTCGTAGCATTTGGATGAGGGACATGGCTGTGAATGCTCCGCATCAGCTGGTGGATCGCCCGGAGATGACACCCGCATGACCAACACATGTCCATAGCTATCTCTGTAATAGGTATAATATGGAACCATTAAATGGTAGAACCTATAATATGGAACCATGAATATGGAGCCATTAACCAACACATGTCCATAGCTATCCATAAGCATCGCATAATATTCATCCCATAATTTTCACACATTCATCCCATGAAATCCCATGGAAAAGAATCAATAACTGGTTGGTGGTGACTGGAGCCATGGATTTTTGAATGACTTTCCATATTAATTGGGAATTTCATCATCCCAACTGACGAGTTGTCCATCATTTTTCAGAGGGGTAGGTATACCACCAACCAGCAAAACAATGCCATGAATCTGGGAAATCATAGAAAATGATGGGAACATATGGGAAAATACACTATTTATATGGAGGAATTGTCCAATGATTTCGTCACTAATGTGGGTAAAACAATGTCATAAAACACCCTTTTGGGAAGGGTAAAGATACCACCTATAAAAATGGTGATTTGGGGGATGGTGTATGAAATTGTTTTACCATGTTTTACCCACATGTAAAAAGAATATGAAATCATCCCATCCCATCCCATGAAATCCCTGAAATTCCAGGCAGCCGAGGCAGCTGCTGCTCTCCAGGCTACAATGGATCCTGCGGCGGAGGAGGAGGTGTGAACTGGATGGCGGATTTAGCATGACTTAGCCACTTTATATGTATATATATATGTATTATATTCTGGATATTACATATTTTGATCATAATATGTATATTTAATATTTTGCATGTGTATATATGATTCTGTGTTTCTACGTGTAAATATGTATTACTATTATGTATATACTACTATTATACATACATTACTATTATATATATATTATATTATTATATTACTATTATATCTATATATATTACTATTATATATATATATATATATTACTATTATATATACATATATATATTATTTTTATACATTACTATTATATATTACTATTATAT
>Ga0126342_10010554_pt1 | contig 16524 bp, 18 predicted proteins | sample Cyp1metagenome_FD_92528 | JGI IMG/M metagenome (GOLD analysis project Ga0126342, IMG submission 92528) | Coral microbial communities from Lord Howe Island, Old Settlement Bay, Australia - Cyphastrea 1 metagenome | ecosystem: Host-associated > Invertebrates > Cnidaria > Coral ... | reverse complement strand
GTAACAACATTGTAATGTGATAATATGTATGTATATAATATATATATATATATAATTCTTGCTTCCAATCACTGACAGACTGAACTAAGGTGGCTGCTTCTTCTCATCCTCCTCGCCTTTACCAGCAACCTCATTCCACTTTCATCTTGCCACCATTGAAAGAGATTCTCCATGATGCGACAAATTGAGTGATTGAGAAAGGTGAGACCAGCAGTCTGGACCGGAATCACATTCCCGCGCAAATTTCATAAAGATCTCTGTGCCAGCATCTTTGAACCCAGTATCTTTTTTTTATTTGAGCTCGTTCAAACTTGATTACGTCTTTTTCAGCACTCCCCCATTTTTTGGGAATAGCAAAAAAAATTGCTCAATATTGGCATTGAAACATTTGGTATCACATATAAAATAGATTTAATTTAATCATGTCATCTTCACTAATATAAGAAATGTTGCCCTGAGAGCTCAGCTGTTTCCAGCACTCGCAGCTGATGCGCAACGCGGACGTCGGTCGTTGCCTGGAGCGACGCCGGGTCTCTGATGTCACCGATCTACTGATAATATACCTTTTAAATGGCCCAAAACAATAGGAAGAATATGAAATGATGATGAAGCAGTCATAAGCAGTCAATCTTGGGCTACCCTTCAGATAAATCCATTTGGCCACAGGTTGAAACCCCAAATCCATGCAAATCCGAAATTGGTCATTCTGTCATTCCCCAAGCTGTATTAACAAAAATTCTGAGAATCAAGCTGAAGCTGCTGGTGCAGGAGTACCATTGTCCACCGAAGTGGCAGGAGCAGGTTGCGCCTGGTCACTGGTGCAGCGCAGCTGCTGCTGATTGAACATGATTGGACATGATTGGGCGCTCTACCTTTTTCTTGGTGACAACCTTCTTGGACATCAGGAATGTGGACCTTGTCTCAGGTCAATGGCAAAGCCTTGTGATGAGCCAAGAATGGACTGGAAAAGAGGTTCAACATCCAAAATATTCCGAAATCAGGACTTCAGCATGACTTCAGCATGCATGTGCACAGTGATGTGATTCCACTGCAAGGCCATGAGCTGCAAATGGTCAGGCCCAGGGCCGTTCTGGACCGGACCATTCTGGACCTCTGAGTCCTTTGCCAAGATAGGGAATTTGGTCCAGCTGGGGCGGCCCGTCCCGGTGCACGCTCGCCCCTTGAACTGAATCTGCAGTCAATGACCAAACCCTGGCAGTTGCATGCTTTTTTTTTCAGTAACATTCCACGAGCATATGCATAGGCATATAATTCAAATGCATGTCAATTCAATGGGCAGACGCTTTTCCTAAAAGTACTGATCATACAGACTCATTTGGAAAATCAAACCCGTGTGGGACTCTGTGCACCTGTGTAGGGGGAAACAAACCTCACAAGCTCTTCGTTCAAACATCAGAGTTTCATAGAAAATGGAACTATCATCAGCTAGCAGACACAACTGCCTCTTAACGACAATTGATTCCTCGGTTGTTCAAGATCGTGCTGCCATGGGAAATTGTTAAGGAATGTCGGGAATCGAGAAGTAAGAGTGTATCATCGTTGGTCATCAATTGGATCAGTTCACATCATATTTGGTTCAGCCTTCAAACGAGCCTATCCTTTTTTGAAACACGCGTGATTCTGCTGCGTGCTCAGATGCGCTTGCTGAGTTGTGGGGATCTCTAGGCTCATAGGCCCCTGCTTCGCGTGATACGCGGTGAGAAGTGCAAACATTGGAGTCTCCGATTCAGAGTCAAATCGAAACTGCTGCAACAAACTTAGTATGACATTTGCAGATTAAGTGTCAAGCACTAAAGTTCAACCATGCCTGTCGTGGTGATTGCTATTTGGAAGGATGTTGATCTATAATATAGATTCATATAGATTCATATAGATTCATATAGATTCATATGGCTAGATTCCTTCTGGAATTGACGAATTTTTGCCGAAACTCCGTGGAGATACTCCAGCACCTCAAGCAGTGCCGGAGGATGTCCCACCAACTCACCCTGCTACTCTATTGACTCTACTGTCCGTGTCCAGCTCAAGTGGCCCAAAATGCCGCGAGTTGCAAAGTGCGTTGGCTGCGTTGGCTGTGTTGCCTGTGTAGGTCTGGTAATGCCCACGCCCTTGAGCTAGGCAATGTGAGACGTCAGGCGCCGCTAGCAGCGGCGTCTTCCTGCGGCTTATCACCTGCTGGACTTCAGGAGCTCTCAAAACAGTCTTTGCACACTTCAGAGCAGCCACAAAACAGCGGGCTTTCAATCTTTATCATAAGTATCTTCATAAGATTTGAATATATAGATATTATGAGTATTATAGAGTATTATGATGTATTATCTTTCCATAAGTTGTATATGTTGTATCTTTGTCAAGAAAACCCCAGCTACTGCCTCTAGGGGCAGCTTCTGACTTGTCCTTCCGCTGCCACCCTGGCTGAAGACATCAATCGTAGGTGCATAAGTCATCCAGTTTTGGTGGATGAATCACAAACTCCTGAATCTCCACCTTGAGAGTCATCCTTCTTCTTTTGCCATTGCCAGCCACCTTTCAGGACAAATTTTGAATCCTGGAAGTATGTTGCGGTCAAGCTGGTGACAAGGTCTCTGAAAGGCCACCTCCTTTTTTCCAGTCTCCACTCCACCAGTCACCGTCGGCCTTAAGAAGGGAGAAATCACGCGAAGTCTGCGGGCCCAAGATTGCAGCATTGCCATCATCACCCTGCCACATCTGGTGCCTCGAATTTCTATGAGGTGCTTTTTGGATCTTTTTGGATCTGTTTGGATCGTTTTAGATCTTTTTGGATCTTTTTGGATCTTTTTGGATCTTTTTGGATCGTTTTGGATCTTTTTGGATCTTCTTGGATTTGTTTGGATCTTTTTGGATCTTTCTTGGATCTTTTTGGATCTTTTTGGATCGTTTTAGATCTTTTTGGATCTTTTTGGATCTTTTTGGATCGTTTTAGATCTTTTTGGATCTTTTTTTATCTGTTTGGATCGTTTTAGAATGTTTTAGATCTTTTTGGATCTTTTTGGATCTTTTTGGATCGTTTTAGATCTTTTTGGATCTTTTTGGATCTTTTTTGGATCCTTTTTTTATCTGTTTGGATCTTGTTGGATCGTTTTGGATCGTTTTAGATCTTTTTGGAACTTTTTGGATCTTTTTGGATCTTTTTGGATCTCTTTTGGATCTTTTTGGATCTTGTTGGATCGTTTTAGATCTTTTTGGATCTTTTTGGATCGTTTTGGATCTTTTTGGATCTGTGATCTTTTTGGATCGTTTTGGACCGTGTTGGATCTTTTTGGATCGGTTTGGATCGTTTTGGATCGTTTTGGATCTTTTTGGATCTTTTTGGCTCTTTTTGGCTCTTTTTGGATCTTTTTGGATCTTTTTGGATCGTTTTGGATCTGTTTATATCTTTTTGGATCTTTTTGGATCTTTTTTGGATCTTTTTTGGATCTTTTTTATCTGTTTGCATCTTTTTAGATCTGTTTTATCTTTTTGGATCTTTTTGGATCTTTTTTTATCTGTTTGGATCTTGTTGGATCGTGTTGGATCTTTTTGGATCGTTTTGGATCGTTTTGGATCGTTTTGGATCGTTTTGGATCTTTTTGGATCTTTTTGGATCTGTTTGGATCTGTTTGGATCTTTTTGGATCTTTTTGGATCTTTTTGGATCGTTTTGGATCTTTTTGGATCTGTTTGGCTCTTTTTGGCTCTTTTTGGATCTTTTTGGATCTTTTTGGATCTTTTTGTATCTGTTTGGATCTTTTTGGATCTTTTTGGATTTTTAAGCTGTGCTGTTTCTGTTATCATTATCATCATAAGAACTACATAGAACTACAGTATTCTTGAGAGCCAGACCTTGCCATCCCAGTCGTTCCAATTCTTCCAATCCCATCGACCATTCTGAGCAGCGGCCAGCTAGGTGAAACAGGTGAAACAAAGTGGTAACATGCCAAGATATGACAAGCAAATCATCCCAAAATATCCCAAGAAATCGCAGAGCTCACAATATCATGGCAAGGCAATGCTCAAAGACTCAAAAACTGCAGCTGCGCACCCACTTGGAGTCATTCTTTCCCCACCTGGCTGGAGCTCTTGCAAGCGAATGAAATGTGATGTCCTGTTGCTGTCAGTTGCTGTATTGATTCTTCTGCAGAGGCTCTATGGTGCTCAATGGTGCTCATATTCCATGGAACACAGGAAGAGACTTGTGCTAAGCCAATCTAAGCCATCGACCACTCGTTCTTGTCTTGCTTGGATCGGGCACCGGCTTTGGGTCTGGAGTTGGACTCATGGGAACCCTGGCGTGAGCCGTGGGAGCCCTGTGAGCCGTGGCTGTCGCTGTTCTGACGCGAGTTCCCATCGTGGTTGCTGTTCTGCGGCTTTCGACTCGCTGGGGCCGCCTGGGACGCGGAGTTCTTGGGCTCGGCCTTGGGCTTTGGTGCCGGCTGTGCCTGTGGCTTTGTGCGATAGGACTCAGCAGGCGTTGGCTCGTTCTTGGACCGGGTCTCTGCAAAGGTGGGTGGCTTGTTCCACACACTGCCGCCCTTTGGTCGAGAGGGTGCCGGTGTAGCTTGTGCTGGTGCAGTTTGTGCAGCTGCCGGGGCTGCTGCGGCTGGCGGTGGCGCAGGTGTTGCTGCTGGTGCAGCTGGCGCTGTGTGACTTTGTGGAGTCTCTTTGGCAGTGGGCTGTTCGGTCCTTGCAGTGCAGGCGAACTTGAAACATGTTGAAGAATATCTTGAAGCAATTCTAAAACACTGCACTTGAGATTATTCATGTCTGTAACTGCAGGTGTTCACAACCGAAGCCTTGGCTTGCACAAACTGGGTCACCCACTCAACATCCCCAGCTGGCTTGGAAGCTGCAAAGAAAGTGGCAGGATCTGTTGGAAGGACAGCACCTGGCATTTCAAGCAGCTCACTTCCCTACGAGTTGATCCTTCTTGATCTGTTTTGTCACCAGCACGTAGACTTCAAGTAACTTCAAGTAACTTCAAAGCAAGAAAAAGTGAATCTGACCTTCCTTATTCTCTCCATTGATTCCATTCACCGTGTTCTGCTTCGGAGGCTCCGAGGGCTTCATAGGCGGAGAGGCTTTCCCTGCTCCAGCGAAGTCTGTCTGTATGTGTGTGAGTTTTGCTCCTCTTTCTGTGGACTTTGAGTGTTTATCTTATTTGCAGACCCTAAACCCTAAACAGTTCCAAAACAAATGTCAACACTCTTTGATCTGTACAACTCTTGTTACTAGGTCTCAGGGAGGGTAAACAAGTCGATTGCCCCCCCAAAACGCTTTCTTGAACCATGCTTTTGCAGGATCGAATGAATCTAATCGAAGCAAGACCTGCAATTAGTCTGGGCATGTCTGGGCCGACTATATATGCAAATGATTATGCCATTATGCAAACTAATTAGTCTGGCTTGATGCTTTGGGTTCCAGCCCTTGAGAGTCCTCGAGTACTACTGTCCCCGGGGTCCATCTCCTCAATGACCGCGCTCAAGCGACCTGGTGTAGCATTGCCGTTCTTGGAACCGTTCTTGCCACCCTTTCCAGTACCTTTGCCAGGTTGGCCTAAGTTCAAAGCTTCCTGGTGATATCTGGTGATTTAGAGCAAGGTGGTAAGGGACTCAAGAACTTGTATCCTTCCGGAGACTCAGACTAGCGACATATAGCCAACAAACATCAACAAAACACATGGGTTTGTCCCAAAAGAAGGAGATGTCCGGATTTCTGGCTACTTTCATGGGGAAAACTATGATCAACTATTGGATTCATTGGTGCTTCTCAAAATGTTCAGCCACTTGAACCCACTGAGATTGGTGCTTGGCGGGGTCGCGGAGTTTCCAGCCTCTGAAGGCACCTTCCTAGAACAGCAAAGATCAGCAAAGTGGACAATGCCCAGGCAATTGCAAAGGATATGTGTTGAATGGAATCCTTGTGAATTGAATTATTGTTTATTCTACCTTATTCTCGATATTATTGCTTGTTTTATCTTGTTTTATAAGGCAACTATGAAAATGATCAATCTCAGGGCACCTCTCGTTGTTTTGCTTCTTTTGCTTCTCAATTTCCTCTTTGAGCAGTTGCTCCTTACAACAACACCCTAGGGTTGACGGACCCTGGCACAAAAATTCAAAGAGACAAGGAGACACAGAGTGAAAGGCACCAACCAACTTGATTGAGCAACTGGAGGCTTGATTGGAAGAGTGCACCTTGACTTTGCGTTCTTCCTCCTTGACCTTCCGCTCTTGATCCTCCTTGATCTTTTTCTCTTCTTGGATTTTCTTCTCTTCCTGATAAATGAGTATGCACTCGTAAAGAGATTGCACGCTAAAAGAGTTTCATCTGTGGCCGCCTGATTCAAATGAAGGAAAGGTTGACATGTCCAAGCTTGGCCTTCACCTGTTTCTTCTTCTTGACAGTGCTCCACTCATCCTGCTCCTGCACAAGCAAAGCAGGCAACCCACGACTCACAACTCACTTACCAAAGGATTCCAGGCTCTTCCCGGAAGCGGCCTCGCCAATGAACACTTCCTCAATCACAAGCCTATCGGAAGGGTGTGCTGATTGTAAATCATAGCAGTGTCAAACCTCTGAATATGCACTAAATGTGTAGAAAATGTAGGCGAAATGTAGTGCATGTAGGTGAAATGTAGGTTCCCACCTTGCTACATCTCCGATCGGCTCTTCTTCATGCTTGTGTTGCATCTCCTGGCACATTGGTTCTTAATCAAACAGTATCTCTCTCTTGCACCTAAGAAAGGCTTGGGCCAAGTGCACAGGCACTTCGAGTTCAACACCTCTCAAACAGGAGTATATAGTACAACAGCAATAATCTCCATGAACCTATCAGCATCGTCGTCATCGTCCTCATAGTCGTCATCATCACATATATCATCGCAAATATCATCACACCATGATTATCATGATCATCATCATGATACAAAAGTGCCATGTTCAGCAGGACAAAAGTGACACATCTTCCTCAATCTTCTTCTGAGCAGCTTCCTTCATCTTCTTCTCCTCCTCATGCAGTTCAAGCCACCGGCTCTCATGACACCATGTCTGGTTTTCAGTGAGTCTGTCGCACCGCATGACATAGCATGACTACGGGTACCAAGTTCATGAATCTTTGTACTTGCACGACCTCAGTCCGTTCAGCCTGCCTTGACCTGCTTCTTTTTCTTCACTGTGCCCCACTGCTCTTGCTCATGATTGGCACGATCCTGGAAATAAGATAAACCATTTTCAGACTGTGACATTGCATGTGCAACTTGTAGAACGGAAGTGCGGACGTGCATCAAGAACTATCTCGAGACCATGAAAATGACGAAGAACTACATTGCTTGCACTACATACAAGCGTCTTCGATTCTTTGAAAGACATGGCGGAGCCAACATGCATGCTCATGATTGCTCATACCCGATTCGCATGTAGCGTGGTGTCTTTGCCTCGATGATGTTAGCAACGGCGATCTGAATTTGGGTCCTTGGGATCTCACGTTCAATAAAATCTCCCAGGACTTACGCAAAACATGCATCCAACATCCAGTGTATTATAATCTGCCAGCGCTTCGAAATGACCAACAGGTGATTCGTTGGCAACGGTTGGTGCATTGGGGGTCCAGACTCATCGTAGTGGCACTTTCGCACCAATGAGGCGATGTCTGCAGCAGAGAACTGGTAAAAGTCCAGGACACCAGTCCTCAACAAATCAGTGGTGAATATTCATCCGACGCATTGCTGAAGTGGCAGCCTGGCAATCGCATCACCAGAGCTGGGGTCATAAATGACATTCCAACTGTTGCGGAGCCCCGTGGATCCCATCACATCAACATCCGCAACCTGGTTCGACCTGGACCAAGTATCAGCTGCTGGATGAAGCCGTCAGTTCGTGGAGAGTACCTCACCCATCATCCCCGGTGTTGCAGGTGCTGTTGCAATCCCTTCGCTCAGCGCCCTAAGTGCGGAGCATCTTGTGATCTCCATCGTGCCTTCCGACCTCAATTCAGAACTCGGCAGGTCCCAGAAGCCAAAGAACCGAAAGAAGTCCATGGAATTGTTTGCCAACGGACAAAATCACGTTCAAAAAATAATAAAACCATTAAATTGAAAAAGCATAAATGTTGTGAAATAATCCGCCGACCCCGGCCGGCAGCAAGGGGGAGCGGGCTAGGGAATAGAGGTTTCTTTCCCCAACAACAACAACAACAACAACAACACCAGCAGCAGCAGCAGCAACAACAACAACAACAGCAACAACAACAGCAACAGTTTCGAATTATTTCAAGTGCTTATTCGTGGTCAACCTGTATGCCATTGTGTTCGGCGGCACGTGCGGCCATTGGGTTGCTTGTGTTTGCTCCGAATTCGTCCTGACGCTTTGGCGCTTTGGATGCGGGTTCCGCAAGTAAGGCATGAGTGCGAATAAAGCCTTTTGGCAATTGCTGATGGACGTTTTGCAGACAAGTGCAAGTAGTGAGTTGTATCGGGTAGATCGGGTAGTACTCTAAGAGCAAAGCCTTTTGGGTTTCCACGCGGAGACTTCTGATGTTGCTTGTATTATCAGAGTTGAAGCTTAACCAGAGCGGTTGACCATCGACCGATTCCTCCGGGTTGAATACCTCAAGTCAGCCCCAGATGGTTTTATGGTATTTCCCACTGAATTAGATGATAAATCCACTAAAGCATCTATAACTGGGGAACGCTATACCTTTCAAAGAGCAAAAAAACATTGGTGAATTCCAGCTTTAGCTCCTGTGGCCAGATAGTGGCAGCGACCACCGTCCTGTCGGAGCCAGAGGAAGTGACCTCCGCGCCTCAGGCGGCGCCTGAAAAGTGGCCATCGTGGCCACGGGCACCAGGTTTTGGGTCACTTTTAAGGTGGTGGTCGAATTTAGGGATCTACAACCAAATCTGCAACTTTGGATTTAGGGATGTGCCATGGCTGGTTTCCGGGATCGGCCGCAGGGGCGGCAGCCCTTAAATAAGAAATACATAAACATCCGCGACTTCTTTGGGCCGCAAGTCCCTGGCTGTTTCAAGGACCCGCTGCTGCTGGGCCACACGAGCTTTGTTAGGCGCCTTGAGCAAGGCACCCATTTCGAGATCTTAAACGTTAAGACTGTTAAGAAAAATGATTGATGAATTATGAATTCTAGAATATCCTGAATTATGCAGTTTGTTTTAGATTCTAGAACAAAGCTCGCAATTCAATTGCATTCATTTGCAGCACTTGGGAGCACGCCAAGTGAAAACAGGCACAAGCCACTTTAAGCTTTGCATATTTACACTTATTTAATCTCAAGCCAAGATAAAGTTCTGTATCATCTTGGGACAAGGAGGCCCACGAAGAATTCCTGAGCTCAGGACGCTTACGCCCGAATTCCCGTTAACCGGAGTCGGAAGTCCGGGAACGCCGGGCGGTTGCGCCTGGTCTGCTGGTAATGTTTACAATTTGAAACGAAAAAGCAGAACATATCCGTATATCCTGAAAATGTCTTGCAGGCATATTCCTCAGTCATTAACTCCAAACTGCTGACAAGCAGGGGGATGTTTCTCACAACGTTTTTTTTTTCAACATGCTGCTCCCTTGCGAATTCATGTTCAATACGCGCTCATTGGCTTTTGTCATCCACGTGTGCCTTCTTCTTGGTCACCACTTTCTTTGACATCAGGACCTTCACAGGCTTTCGTGGGATACCTTCCCTTGCAAAGCAACAAGACTTGCCCTAAACAGCACGGAAAGCAGCCGGTTTTGCCAAGACAGTGGTTTGGACATGTTTGGATTGCAGGCTATACAGTGTACAAAGCAATTCCTTCACCAACAGGCTCTGAGCTGCAAACATAAGAATCTCCAGCTGGTGGGATGGCTGGCAAAACACCCACCGGATCTCCCCTTGGGCTCTGATCGCCCCGACCCTCTTGAAGGGCTTGAACCACAAATCCGCGGAACAACTGGATGCAGCGCACAAGTGACACAAATGCATAGGTGAAATGGATTCCATGCAAGCCCTGGGGTTGCCACGCAAAACCATTGCACTGAAGATACTAATGTTGACAGGTCAGACTCAAGAATTTCTTGAAGTCCAACTGAGAAGTGCTGATATTCACAAGTTTTTTCTCAGCCCAACATCGCTGCATAGTCCACATACTCCTGTAAGGAGACATCGCCAGATCTGTCCTGGGTTGGAAGCTGACAAGGCAGGATGGCATAGATGGTGGCATTTCAAGTCTATACAACCCCTTCCAGAACTTCCATCTCAAGCTTGCCCGGCCCGTGACAAAATCATTGCAGCCACTTGTCTGTGTCTGAATCCAAGAAGAACTGAAACAGCTCGACGTCTGAGATGCCACCCTTGAAGTGGGCCCGAACCTCAGTGGGAGCATGAACCTTGAACGTCGTGGAAACAAAAAAAATGCATAGCGGCATAGCCATGTTCTGGGATCATAAAGCACTAGATCAGCTGGGCCATCGGCCTCTTGCGCATCCATTTGATCATCCTGGAAGCACATAGAATACTTCTACAATCCAGGCCATGGTCTGATTGCTTGAAATAAGATGGTTGAGTATTTCTGCGCAGTCGTCTCTGTCTGTGTGTGCGCATGGTTCTATGTGGGCTTTTTGAACCCAATGCAAATGCATCAAGAATCTACATGAAAGCGTCCTTGTTGAAGTCCACATCAACGAAGTCTTGCTTGAATTCCTGCATCTGCGCTTCAGTGACCTTGGAAAGAAAGCACACAGACGTTGTATCTCCCGAACATAGATGCTAGGCTGCTAGGTGCTACTATGAACTTCAAGTGAGTAATTTCAGGTTTTAAAGATTTGAACACAGCTACTGACTGGCTTTGGAGTGCTCAACTCCATGGTCTGGATATGCGGAGGAATCTGAATCCTTAGTGTAAAGTGTAAAGTGGGCTGACCCTCCCAGCCATGGCAACTGCTTGTTTCATTTCCGGAGAAATCTACAATGGCACCAATTGAGGCTTTAGCAACGGGTCTGATCTTGCACCAGAAAGCAGCATTAGGGCAAGCGACACAGCTGGCGAAGTTCCAGGAGCTGAAGTTCACACTCGCTTGTATCAAGAACAGCAAGCTTCGTTCAGATTCAACACAAATCTTTCCTGCAACACGCCATGATTCCATGTGATTCGTCCTCTTTGTTGACGGTACTCATGAAATTGCAAAAACGTGTTTGGTCGTTGTCAAGTGTGCCTCGGAAGGACTTCATCGCGCAAGCTGATGAGTAGAAGCAGAAACGTTCGTCCGCCTTATAGGAACGCCTGATGTCTTTTCAGTGAAAACCTATGAGACGAAGAGTAAAATTACGAATCTTTGCAGCCGCCATGTGTTCTCCACTGTTTCCTTTTGGGATTGAGAGTTTTGACCCCTGTCATCTCATTTGGGCTTGAGTCATCAAGCCTGCCCTCAATCATCCAACATGATGAACAGTGCAGGGCTGAAGCGAACTAGTAGACCTGCAGCCAAAATGGGGCTTCCACCAGAAGAGTGCCATCATGAAAAATAAGAGTTCCGAACTCTTGGAATACATAGCAGCGAGGCCTTTGGGTTATGGGTAACATCCCAACTTAATCTATGGCAGGCAGTCGTCAGAAAAACGATCATCAATGAGAATCCTTGAATAAGGACAGCTATAGGATTCTGATTTCAAAAATGTCAAGCTTGCATGGGGATATTATTGAAGCTGTGGAAGTAGGTGTCTGGGTATGCCACTGTCCACTGGGAACGTGAAGGTTTTTGCTGCCAAGTATCATAGGTATAGGTGCCATAGGAGGATTGGGGTTGGGGACTGCAGTTTTCCTGGATAGGGATAGGGCAAAGTCTTTTTACTTCAGAAAGAGCTCAAGTTCCGCTGCATCATGACTTGAACATGGTTGTCAAACTGCATCACCAAGTGAGGCAACACATCCATTATCAAAGCGGGCATGTCTGAAATGGCTGTATCTTTAGATAGATAGTTAGATGGATGGACGGACGCACGAATAGCTAGGTAGATAGGTAGATAGATAGATAGATAGATAGATAAATACATACATAGATAGATAGATAGATAGACAGGCAGACAGACAGGTACATTATATAGATTCATGATGATTTATGTGTGTGTGTGTGTTTGATGTATTGGAGATTTCTCCGACGGTCCTTTTTCAGATCCTTCTCCAGCGGCTCAAGCAAAGCATCGCCGCAGCGAAAGACCACTACTCTATCTTGACATTTCGAGGCACATTTAAACAATTATGCCTTGATATGCCTTTTTAGAAAATTAAATGAAAGTGGTGAAACCCGATGTGCGCCCAAAACCTCCAACCTGGCGATTCTTCCACAAAACGCAGCACCAGGATGTGACGTGTGGCATCACGTCAGCTGAGACGCGCACAGACAAACTTGGCTCAGGTTGGCGGCCTTCCAGGCCTTTGCAGACATTGCTTTCAAGAATGACCAAAGGAGAAGAAGACTTTAGGGCCAGACCTGCTCTCTACGAGCTTTTTCTCCTTCCCTTCTGGATCGGTCAAGGGCTTTAAAAACTCCTGGACAGGATCTTGAATGAAACGCTGACCCACCAAATCCCACAGAACCGTTTACCCAGGCTTACCCTCAGACGTAGTGCACATTGGCCTCCACACCGAAAGATCAGAAACGACAGCAGCACAGTAACGAGATTGCCAGGTGCGTCTCCTTCATTGTGTCTTCGATGCTCTGCAAGGGTGTCCTCAGGACACAGAGCTTCTTCACTTGCGTTTAAAACTTCGAGTGTCAACTGGGTATGTCGCCTCACAGCTCGACCAAGTCGACTAAGTGGCAGTCTCTGGCAGTCGCTCTGCTGCTCTTGCCAAAGCATCAGTGCATTCTTGCGTAGACCTCGGTGAAGTTTCAAGCACCTTTCCCTCATGGAGACAGGCTAAGCGGCTTGATTTACAGTTGCGCCGTCAAATGCTGGTCTCACAGCATGATTACAAAAGTCTATCTTAGCCATGAGGCTGTGTGCCGTAATTCTTCACAAAGTACTCCATGATGTTGGTCAGGCCAGGAACCTTTCAAGAAAATCAAGCGCCCGAGAATCTCCAAGAACCACAGTAGACACCGCGAGATATTGAGGGCTGCTATCGAAACTGCAACTGGCGGAACTGCAGCTCCGGCCTTGGGAAGCTGGATGCCGACCTCTACGAAGTTGGATGAGAGAATTTCATCGCCTTCGGAGCCTAAATCCAGCAACATGCAAGAACCATCAAACGATATCGAATCAAAAGTTATCCAACATCTCATCAAATATCATCAAATCCTCAACGCACCATGCGACTCACCATGCGACTCACCATGCAAAGGACCATGCAATGCAGTGTCTCAGTGACGGAGTCGCATGCCGGTGTTCAAGGGTCCAGACCCACTTTGGCCCTCGTCCAGCCAGCAGCAGAAATGCAGAGCCTTTGCGGCGGCGCACGTGTCGTCCAGCCGCATCTCAACAGTCCCATGCAGTCTGCAGTTGGGAGCATTAACAAATTGACAAATATCCCAAGCCTACAGCAAAAAGACAACAGCTTTGGCCAACTGTCGGCACATCTGAGGCTTCAGCTTGGTCCTAAAGGGAAAACCCAGCTGAAGGGTGAAGATTCCTTCGCCATTCTGCAAAACCAGGTCTCCCTCCAGTCGCTCCTGCACAAGTCAGTAACGGCTATGCAGCGAAACACGAATTCAAAAAGATTTGAAGACTATTTAAAGATATTTCAATAGTCTTCAGGTCATCTTCAGGTCGGTCTGCCTTTGGATGATTTTGTTTGTGAACAGTTTGTCGGGTCGTGACGGGTCCTTAAATTTGGATGTTCTCCCTCTGCTGTCACGAAGTTTCGTCAGGAAGCGTGGGGCCTTGCGCGCGGGATAAAGCAAGGCTGCTGGGAAGAGTGGAGGAAACTATCTGCAAACAATCTGCAAACTACCAACTTCCAAAGAAAGTCGATTTAGTCTCAAGGCGCTGGGTTGCTGGGTCAAGTTTAGCCTACGAGTGCTGCAATTAAAGAAAGTAGCATGTGCCAATCTTCCAAAACGTATCATAAAAAGATCATGTTTCTGGGATGCAAGCTGGAATGGAAACACTTGTGCCCATTACCTCATAGAGGACTGGCCTCAGAAAATACAGGAATTGGAACCCGCCAGAATTCCATTATTTGTATCCAGAGGGAATGGAAGCAGGAAAGTGCTCTCCAATTTAAGCACGAATCGAAGTTATGGTCCCTGTGACCTTCCGTATAACAATTTTTAGCAGGGCTCCATTCATCGTTCTGCTCAAAACACTCTGAGGCACCAGCGGCAGCGACAACATGTACAAACCTTTGGACCTCATGAAAGCACAGTTGTCTGAAAAATGATGATTCGACGTCATTTCATCATGTTTTTCTTCCGTGACATGATTCGCAGTCTGGGCCAACCACTCATCAACTACTTCCACCTGGGCGAAAAACAATCTGCACAGGAAAAAATTAGAGTAAGAACAGACTCCGATTGGTATCACAATATATCATAGACGAATCATAGATATCAACAGCATTCAACAGCAACAACTTCTTCCCAAATATCTCAGCAGCACAACACATTTGTGGCCTCCCATCCTTCCTGAGCCATGGCCTGGGCAGTTCATCTGTCTGCTTCCATGTGCAATAAAACATCCAGGGCCAGGGACGTGCGGACGCGCCTCGAGAACTTCGCGGTCAGGTCTGGACATGAGGTTCTCTATAGCCTGGCAGATCTGGGGCTTAGAAAGGGCAACTTGGCCCAAGGATGATCCAAGGATGATCCAAGGATGATCCAAGGATGATCCAAGGATGGTCCAGCATGGAGCGAGCCTTTGCTCCTTTGGACACTTTTTGTCTCTTCGGTTCAATGTCGACACGCACGATGAGGTTGGCATCCTCCATGCCTGGCCTTAGTTGGAATGCTTCAACAGACTGTTGTATCGTTGTCAAGTAGGCAGTCCGGTGATGTCTGATGCATCCTCAGTCCTCAAACTTGGGCACAGGCGCTTCAGGTGGTGGGCGTTCCTCTTGTTGCTCCTCCGCTGGCCTTCACAACTCAAGGATGAATGCACATGATGTTGAGATAAAAGCGTTGCACACCCATGCCAGAAAATGGGATATCTGCATCTCAGCTCCGCACGCTTCCTCACTTTCCTCTGCCTTTTGCAAATCAAATTTCAAGTTTTCTTCATAGCCCCATTTGCATCGACAATGTCTGACACGCCTTGACTTCTTCTTCTTCTTTCTGCTCCACTTGCTTTTCCTCCTCTTCCTCCAGCCTGCCAAAAGTGTTCAACTGATGGCAGGCCTTCCGAGCCCCAGTGCAACCCAGCTTTCACACTTCAAAGACTTTGCTGCGAACCACCTAAGCTCCCAACGCTTCTGATGTTGCCACAATCTCTTCTTCCTCTGCAGGCCTTAAATTCAGAAGGGGCTAGACCGTAGAATGAGACCCAAGCCTATTCAAATTTCTCAGTACTGTGTAGTTGGTATACAAATAGGTCCAGGTCGAATCATCTGAAGTGACTCGAGCAGCTCAAGCTTCTAAAGCTCACACGTTTCTTCTTCTTTTATGGTTTTTTCCTCCTCCACTGGCTGCTCTTCTTCCAGCTTTGCTTGCTCAGGTTCTTCATCTTTTTGAGTCTGCCAAGTGAAGTGATGGTGCTGCCACAGCTCTAACATTTCTTGGGTATTCGACTATCAAATCAGAACTCAGGGCGTAACCATTCCAAGGGCCGCTTGGGCATTTTGCCACCAGTCCTCTGACTCCTGGCAGGCCAAACTTCTCTCGGCATTTTCCTTGTGATTCTGAAGGACGTAAGGAATCTAAATCAAAGGCTCAGTTTTTTGCTGACGCTCTGGGACCTCCTCCTTTTCCGTGCTCGCTACCTTCGCTTCACTGGCGTCCTCAGGCCAAAATTTCTCAGCACCGCAGCCAACACGCCAACGCCGCTGAGGAGACAGCAGGATCGCTATTTTCCTGACTAAAAAGGCCTGGCAACTCTTGGGCCGGCGGCCAGAGAGTTGTTTCATCTTGTGATGCAAAGAGTGCACCTGTAGGTGCTGGAAACTCCGGCAAGAACTGTGCAAGGGACCTCAGAAGTTGCTGGATTGGCCTATGCACACCTTGCTTTCAAACTAAGGAGTGAGCTCCTTTGGCTCCTTCTTTGCTTCTTCTTGCGCTTTGTTCTCCTCTGCACCTTGGAAGTCTCTCTCTATGTAATATATATATATATATATATTATATATTATATTATATTATATTATATTATATTATATATTATATTTTATATTTTATATTATATATATTATATGTATTATATTTTATATTTTATATTATATTATTTTATTTTATTTTATATTTTATATTATATATTATATTATATATTATATTATATTATATTATATATTATATTATATATTATATTATATATTATATTATATATTATATTATATATTATATTATATATTATATTATATATTATATTATATAT
>Ga0126342_10010553_pt1 | contig 16524 bp, 19 predicted proteins | sample Cyp1metagenome_FD_92528 | JGI IMG/M metagenome (GOLD analysis project Ga0126342, IMG submission 92528) | Coral microbial communities from Lord Howe Island, Old Settlement Bay, Australia - Cyphastrea 1 metagenome | ecosystem: Host-associated > Invertebrates > Cnidaria > Coral ... | reverse complement strand
ATCATATTATCTACATATATATATATATATCATATTATATATATATATTATGTTTGTATATCACACACATATTATATATACACGTTTCACGTAATATACTATCATTTCAGAAAGATCCCCCAGCCGCTTTTGGTTGATTTCCCATGTGTCCTCGAGGCCACCTGTGGACATGCCCGGGCAGTCACGGATTGCGCTCACCATGGCCGGTCCAAATGATCGCGTTGGGTTGATGGAACAGCCGTCCATGGGCAGCAGAATCACGTGGGCCAAGAACACGGCGAAACCGATGGCAATGCAGGCGTTCTTTCCACTGGAAGAGGCAGCCGACACAGCCGTCTCCCAAACCACAAAGCAAAGTATGAAGGTGCCCAGGATCTCGGCCATCAAGATATTTCCGACATCGAAGCCATCTGCGATGATGTTGGTTCCCAAAGTCATTCCACTCATGTCTTTGGCACAGGGAAACATGACACAAAGCAGGCCAGCTCCGGCCATACTGCCAAGCAGTTGTGCAAACAAGTTGGTCAAACCTTGATACCAAGCCAGTTTCCCACCCAATACCAAAGACAATGTCACGGCACAATTGATTTGACCACCTGAGTGATGACCTACTGCATAGGCCAACACCAGGATGCCCATGCCAAAGGCCAACGCCACTTGCAGGCGATTGGAGGAGTCGGAAGCTCCGTTGGCGCAAGCAGCACCACAACCAATGATCACAAAGAGAGTCATGGCGATGAACTCTGCAGCTGCTGCCTGGAGTTGAGGTTGAGACGTAAACCAAACCCCCTTCGAAACACGTTCATACAATTCATAATTCATACATGTTCATTTTTGGATGATTGACGATTGACATGGAATTGCAGAGGAGTTTGCTAAGAACACTTTGCTGCTTTCAATTCCCATGAGATTCTTCAATATATTCCACACATTTCCAAGGTTGCAATGAACCCCTGGAACCATGCCTTCAAGTCAATCACTGGGCCAGCAGCCTCTCCATCGGCTTTGGCACCCCACTTGAATGCGACCATCTTTCAGATCACTGGTCTACCACTGGGTCCTTGATTTCCCAACTGTTTGAGCCAGCAAAAAACTTCAAGATCCAAAGATCCTTTTTTTTGCGATGGCATTCACGCCTGATTTACGGTTGAAAAGGCAATTTCCGGAAGATAAAATGAGTGCGACAGGTATTGCACCCACAAAGGATAGCAGTAAAAACCATCGGTGGTTTTCACTCGAGTATCCACTGAAAGTGACACAGCCAGGATACATAGCCTACATGATTCCTTACATCATAAGGCGCACCAACTTTTTGAGTGAACGAGGTGCGGATCAAAATCGCACGCCCACGACTTATGAAGCTTGCTGGGAATACAAGCCCTTTGCAGACTTTCAAATCGAAATGTAGAGCAGTATTCAATGGGTCTGTCCCAAAATTGGATGCCCACGTTGGGTTTGGGACCCCCGGTTTTGGGACACACCAATACAACATGGCAGTTTCTACTGATCTCGGAATGGGTCTACTGTCACTTCGCGAAGCACCAAAAACATTTATGATACTTGATACCTGTCTTGACCAAACATGAACTAAAAGGGCAAATCTGCTTCAGGACTCCAAACAGGCACTCAAGTAACTCAAGCAATATGTGTCAGTTGACCATGTTTCCAGCTGTACACACTGCTCGTCATTGAAAAAATTGGAATGTGCAGTCGGCAGCCGAGAGTGCCATGGTCCTGCCATGCCATTTTCAGCACCGCCTGCACCGAACAACAGGGCGGTGGGATCATTGCTTGGGTCTCTCCTGGGAAACTGTGGGCCAGCTTGGGTGATCTTATATTTGGCATCTTATGATACTGTGCTCCCAGCTTGGGCCAGCTTAGGTCTTTCCTGTGCTCCCACGCGCGTTATGATACTTCCTCTGTCACCGCCAAATATGTTTGTGACAATCGCTTACTAAAACGTCTACACACACCATTTCTTCTACAAGTATAACTAGTAATCAACAGCACATGTCAAAGAATCTGACCTTTTGTATAGTTTCAACTTGTCTCTCGAAATCTGTTGGAACTGTTTTGGTGACTTTCCTGGAGTCTCTACTTCGAAGGTGTGTCTTGAAACCTTCTGGAGCACTGGTGTCTAGTGTGATCTCTGGGGCTGCTAGCCAGATAGTTGAGAAAGGAAAGAAAGAACATACAGATATGTGCACAGTGTGTATATAATTAATATATATATATGCTATATACATATATACTAATACATATTAAGATAAATCCAAAGTCCAAAGCAACAGTGCTTCAGAAACACGATCCCCATCTCAACGCTTCCCAGCAACCTTGGTCTCATCAGCTTCCTTTTCTTCAAGATGTGGGACAATTCGGCGCCGACTCCAAAGGATCTTCTCGTTTTCCTGGTCTCAATGATGCGCTCAGGAGACCACAGAATCTGGAATGGAAACAGGTTTAACCTTCAAACTCTCAAACCAACCCCGTTGCTATTGGAAAAAAAACGGACGTCCATTCAAAGATTCAGACTTATCAGCCTGTGGATTGCACTTCCCAGGGCACAATATATCATGTTTGTTGGTGGCATATGACATGTCACAAATTCTTGCTGGATAATGTTATATCTCATCAAGCTACTACGGTCATTGGAAGTGCTTTCGGATTGACGGATCATTTCAGAGTCACCCGAACTACGCTACAACAGGCTGAATAAGGTGGTTAAACTATGCCAAACTTATATGAAATGCTTGACACATGCCCAGTGGCAGCAGCTATCCAATCCCACTGAATGCCAGAAAGTCTCTGCCATTTTGATCCTGGAGCTGATTTTCAGGATCATATGTCCATGTCATCGACAAGCAATTGGCCTCGGAATATATGTCAGGGGCTGCCAAGGTCAAAATTGCTTCAAGATGCAACTTGAGAGGGGATGGAAGAAGGTAGAGGGGATGTCACGAGTACTGTTCCAGGAAACATGTTGAGATGGGGTATATTGAAAAGGGGGAAAGCACAATGAACAATGGGACATTGGGGCACTCTATGTGGAGAAACCAATCCAAAATGAGCAAAAAACTTGTGACTGTGAGCCACTGCCATGAAACAAACCTGCCTCAGGCACTCTCGGCACTCTCTACACGAGTGTTTGGGGAGTCTGAATCGAAAAGGGGGGCTGGTAGTGAAGATGTCCTTCTTAATCCAAAAAATGACTACGAGTGGAAACGGACTGCCCCAGTGCTAACGCATATTATCTCAGGTATCTGATGCTAACTTTCGTGACTTTTGGACTTTTGGAAACATAGATCAGTAAAAATATTGTCACCACGGCCGGTTCACACTTGAGACATGTCCTCCGCACCAGCGTTCCCTCATGTGGGGGTTGGCCAAGAAGCATTCGTTGCCAGTGGATTGTAAGTCTGCATGGATGCCACGCCAACTTGCACATCTCCGGCAATGTCCTGGAGGCAGTCTGTCCCTTTTTGCTTCACCATGGCCCTTTTCCCTTTCTGGCACTTCCCACACCTGGTAGAGTAGGTGTTGTACATGCTGTTGCCATGTTTGGGTCATGGTTCGTGACCATAGCTAGCGGTGAGAATGTCCTGGAGGTGTCAACATGGTACGTTGGGTTAGAGTTCACTGGATGAATCCTGACTGGAAATCAATTTTGAAGAATGAAGGACCCCTTCCATCTTGGCTACTAGAGATTCCCGTCATGGATTATGATCATCCCGGAAAGAAGCCAACTAATAATCAACCAACAGGGGTTGAACGTAGCCACTGCCCAAATGTCATGCCAAATCCTGTGAGAAGAAGTACGTGGTCCACTTCTTGTGCAGGAGCATTGCCAGCAAATGGCCGGTCACGTTGATGGGAGTGTCATGAGGCGGAAGCAACAACAGCTTCCCTGCAGGAGCGATCCTTCATGAGCCGGATCTGTGTGCAATTGCTGGAGTTCAAAAGCTCATCTCTGCTGCCCCAGCAACTTCTGGTGAAGCCCCAACTCCAACCCCCGATTTTCTGATTGAAATTCTGCATCAATCATGTGCAAGTATATCTAACATGATGTTTCCCGTGTGGTTCGGTTGCAAATCAGCTGTTCTCCAAGTTAATGATGGGATGTTACCAAATTGAACTACATCAGCTTTCCATCACTTCCATCCCAGTCCCACACCAATATATCTATCTGAACGTTGCACGTATGCTGTGGGTCCTTTCTGTGGTCTCGCACATCTCATGGGATGCCTTGATAACCTGCGAAACTGCCTCGGAGTTCCCATCAAAATCCATGATGCAGGTTCCAAAGACCTCAACCTCAGCATTTGCGCATTGCCCAAATCCGCTTGTGGGCTGGGTCCAATGAAATTTCCGGCCCCCACTCATAAGTGGGTTGTTCCAATTATCCCAAGTACCCAACACCTTGTCCCACAAGTTTGGCCTGGTAGAACTGGCAGTAACTGTCAGTGACCAGTATATCCGTTCCTGTCTTGGACCCCCCTGAATCTAAAGACCCTGTCAAAACAAGGAGTCTCCGACACTTGGAATGTTGACCATGGGGACCATGGAGCTTAACAAATGTTTGCCGACAATGAAAAAGTGCTACAATGGTTTCGGATCAATGCCTAGTTCTATCTCATTTGCCCTACTGCTCCCGAATATTATGCATTAAAAAGAAACAGCGCGATACCTGTGTGGGTGTTGAACAGTAAATCACATTCCAACATGGATCAGAAACCCATATAAGATATGATGTGAAATAAAACAAGCAATCACGACCAAGATGCTGTCATACCAGTGCAGTCAACCAAATCATATGAGCTGCAATGGCAATACCCAAAATGTTTCCAGGTCCAACATGGTCCTTCCCAGAGAATTCCCTCATTTTGCTCCAGCCAAGGAGCTACCCAATTCATTGAATAGCCATAGTGCACTGTGTCGCCTTGTATAGAGCACATCCGTGCAAGTTGATGAAACTTTCCAGGTGGTATGTAATCCAAGACCTGCAAAGGCAATTCGGCAGTTCGGCAAGGTGTTTCTTCAAAACATGGGCAAACTCCAGCGGGGCATAGCGGTATCAATGTTTGTATGTGTTCATAGTATCGAAAATTAATGTGCCGCAAACAACAGGATTGAAGTTGGCAGCTGAGAAGTTCTTCATTCAGACAGACATGCAATAATGTCAATGTGTGTGTGTGCATATATACATATTCACAGCGTACTTTTGGACTGCCACCCGGTTTCACAGGTCATACACTGCTCAGGATGCCAAAAAAACTTGCGTGATTCATTCTCACTAAAAACTTAGAGCTGATTCTTGTATCGGCGCATGTTTACATACATGTGTGTACGTCTATAAACATTCATTTACAGATACATAAACACATATATATATATATATATATGTAGATTATATATATACACCTATTTGTCAACTGTTGCATTCAGCCACCAAGTCTTGAAAGAATCATCTCACTGGTTCAAAAAAAAAGCATTTCAATTCACACCAGTGTCTTCCAGCTTTATTTGTGCCAGCAGGACCGACATCTATGTGTGCATGTACATGGATGTACGTAAATATATATGAATATTATATATATATATATACACGTTTAGAATTGCACTGCAGGTCCATTTGAAATGCCAAAACATATCCATACACCAGCTTCCTGCATTTTTCCATACATTTCAGCCCCACTCCCATGCCCCATCCAAGGAACATTGGACCACGACATGGTCCAGGGATGTTGCTGCGCGATCCATGGCACAATCGCAGCCTGTCGAGACAACATCGAAATATATATATATATACATACAATATATAGATATATACATGGAAATATTTGCGTACATCAATGTGGGCATACATTTCAACAAAGTCAGCTGCAAATTGTGCCTTCTATATGAATGTTGAAATGCAGAATACCAAGCGCTGCATAGCATCTGCAACATACATACTGTGCACATCAAACATTACTCGAGGATCTACAAGATATGTGGAACCAATCAACCGTTTTGAAAACCCCATCAAAGAGGGGGGTGCAACTAGATCGGACCCATATAGATTTTGTTTTGTCGGCTTGGACCAGGATAGGGAGCAATGTTTGGGTCAAAGTGCCCAACCGCTGATTGGTGGAACATCTTTATTCTTGAACGTACTTTGCAGCTGAGGACTAGGTGAAACCAATTGCATTTGCCATCAGACAGGTGATACAACGGGCAGTTCCAGGGAGACACACTACCTGAGACTTGGGGCATGAATCAGTTTGTCCTAGCAATTTTAGGCCCTTTTTTGAGTGGAGCTGTGATGCACCATGTTTCACCACAGGACTGCAGCATTCAATGCATGGTGTTACCAAGGCCAGATCCCAAGTTTGTTTGGTGGATTCCGTTTTTTCCATGTTGAATCCACATATTATCCCGATTTCTGTTGGTGAAATCCCGTTGGAATCCCCATTTTCTTGATGAACGGGACCATTTTTGTTGCTGGTTTAGGGAAATTGGCCACATCCAGACCTCCAAGTCAACGACATCGCAGCGAAGGTCCACTTCCACAACACCTGAGGGCTATGGCCGGCTATGGATTTAATCGGAACATGAGCAACAATAGTGGTTATACTCGGATAAAGCGGTGGAAAAATTGATATAACCGGGATAAATGGGATATAACCAACTGACTTGATGTGATATTGGGGTATGTCTGAAAATGGGGATACCAGTAAAACAGCAGTTGTTATGGGGTACAATGATGTTAAACCACGGGATGTTTGGTACTGAATGTATGTTCAAGGAAAAACACATGATAGGACTTGAAATCTGCAAACAAGGAACAGAGGTAAAACTGATCCTTGCATCCATATAGATATATGTATATATATACAGTGAAGTATAGCGGTTCAATCGCATCTGCACTGTTCTCAACTTATGTTGGACATTCCTTTTTTATTTACGTGTCGAACCACAAGATCAATATGTATCTACATCAGTAATATATAGTACTATTAAATACATATATATATATATACATATTATAACTCTATCTTGTTTATCTGATCTATCTTTAAACTTGTTCGATCTGATCCATCTCACCTTGCCCGATCTTTTTACATCTCTGTTCTCCTCTTTCTTTCTATTTGCAAGATCTCCATCTCACTCTCTCTCTCTCTCTCTCTCTCGCTCTGTGCCATTCTCTTATATACGTTACGCATGATAATACAGATATGGGGGGATGTGTTTCAGTGTGCATAGTGTGCATATAAGGATATATACATATATATATAATACATATATAATACATATGTATGCCCTGTGAAGCAGGTCTGTAGATTGGTGATACAGAAATCTACAAATCAAGGCCCACGGGTCTCCGTGGATGCTCAAGTAAACACAGAAAGCACCAAAGAATCATCACCTGCATAAATTGCTCTTGCAGTAATTGCTGTTACAGTGGGTTCATTCTGCATCCCAAAAAAACTCTGTCGAGTTGGTGACCAATGCCTTCAAATGCGATACTCTTGCTCCCTCAGCTGCCGAGTCACCTGTCAATAGCCATTGCCTGAGCCTCCTCAAGCGTCGGAGCAACTCTTGGACCAAGCGATGCAAGATGTCCTTCCCCTCGAGGCGGTACGGCCCACGTTGCACAAAGGCAGGAGCATCAACTTGTGAATGGTTTACAATTCACTTCGTGCCCATGCACATATCAATTATACAACAGGGTCCATCGAATGATCGACCATCTGCATCTGTCATGTCTCCTGGCCTCAGCAACCGCCAAGTCGTCAATCTCCACTGCATTGAAAGCGCTTTCACCAATGGAGATGGGTGGTGAGGATGGCGGCATGGACCACATGGCAGGGTTGCCCACCTGACTAAGTTGGGAATCACTCAGGGACAAAGGTCCCTTGACCCCATTTGCATTTATCATCATTTATCCGTGTGAATGTCACGAAAGGGTGCAGGATTTGGAATGAGGAGCAAAAACTTGAACTGCAAAGGTCAGCCCAAGGGCTTCTGGCTTCTCTTCGTCCAAGATGTCCCCTGTAATAAGGTAGTGGCACATCTTTAGCTGGTCCTCATGCCTCGCACCACGCGACTATTCGGGTGAGATGGCGCAGGAGTCTATAATTTGTTTCAGCTTTCTGATTTGTAGGCGTACTGCATGCTCTGCTTTGAGAATGGGATAAGTATCCCGCCCTGCTGTCGTTTCTTGGAATCTCGACAAACCATGGAAAGTCACAAGACCAAATCAAGACCCTCTGGATGTCCAAAAAACTCTGCCATGACAAGGATTTTAAGTCGCAGATGGAAACCGCCATGATCATTTGGGTCCATCTATGAGTGACCACCAGGGTCTGGGATGGCCTCTTCACAGCCATAATGTCGGTGCCATTGCCTTCGGTCGGGTTCCCCCAAGATTCCCATGCGGAGTTTTACTCTTGACAAGGTGCCTTGAGTCTGAAACGTGATCATGGTTGTCTCAGGTTTGAGGATAGGTTTGTTTCACCAGTGGAATCTCTTGTTCTTGAGCTGGAGTTTCTTGAGGAACAAACGTATTCAATTGTGAGGAACAAATGTGTCAGGTCCCCTTCGTGCCTTTGTTGACACATAATGCCATGCCCACATTGGGTTCAAATTTTCAGATGATCTTACACATCCATATATTGTATCTGTATTTGAATGGATTTTTTCAAGCCTATTCCGCAAGGATGTCCGCTGGAAACTCAGGGCCAGTAGCCAGATTCCACAGACTTGTCCCTGGAATAAAACTCATACCCTTGGAAAAGTTGATGAAAACATGTCCACACAAAGTTGGTCCAATTCCGGCGCCCAGAGTGTGTGTGTGTGTGTCTGCTCGAAGAACCAATCGAAATGACCCCTTCAATCCAAGATATCCAAGTTTTTCAAGCAATCCGATTGAGGAAATCGGAGGTCTCCACGAAATTTGTGCAAGCAAGCTGCGTCCTTCTCGTGTGTCCAGCCACATCTTCCGCGCTTTCGTCAAGGGCACTGCGGATGAAGCCGACTCAGCAGACCAGTGGAAGATGTAGGACCTGCACCAGGACAGTCCATTGCGTGACATTTTGGGACCATGGATGACTTGTCACGTTTTCCTCGGGGGCAGAGCTTCAGATTTGCTCTGGTTTCAGCACCGCCAATGTTCTTCGGAGTTCGGGAACCAAGCTGAGCTTTGGGGGTTCGGAAGATTGTCACCTCGGAACTCTTGATCCCTGAACTCCGGAAGCCTGGAACTGGAACTATTGAAATTTAGAACCTTGAAACCGTGGCAATCTGCAAGGCCGAAAGAATTGAAACTCTAGCACCTTGTAGTCCTCTAACAAGAAAGCATGGAAGCACGCAACTGGCTGACCCTGTTGAACTTTCCAAACCCTGCAACCTCAAGTACAGCCCACCCCGGCCCATCGCATTGAAACTTTCTGCAACATAAAACCATCTATACAGATAAAATGATCGGATCAACACAGTGACCATCTGGTGTGCCTCACTTGCTCATGCTTCACTTTGATCAAAGTTTGGGAGGCTGCACGGGCAAAGTTTTTGCTTGCGGCTTTGCTGCAAGTTGCTGAATACCACACCTGCCGTCAACATGCAGGATTCTTGACGGGGGTCCCCGGAGGATGAGTATTTAACTATTTCGCTTGACATGAAATCCCAATCTATTCCCAAAGATTGCTTTCACCAACACTCATCAATCTCAACTCAGAAATCATTCCTGCCGTCAACCATGTAAAGGGAAAATCTATGAAAATTCTCCGGTTCAGCTGAACAGGTTCATGCTGATTTTTCAAATGTTGGGTCCACCACCAGAACCCAGTCACCTGTACGCAATGCTCCAGAGGTACACTTTCCGTCCTGGGCGGCATGAAGGTGAAGCTCTTGGAGCTTTGCCGATCGGCTCATGGATCAGGCTAAGCAATAAATGTGGACCCCGATACAATATCCAGAACCGCGCAACTACAGCAACACCAAAACGTTGACAAGAGTACCAGTTGAGATGCCTGCAAAACATCCAACTCTCTAACCCTCTGGCCCATTGTTTCGCTGAGCATCCCCAGCATTTCGGCTAGTACCAAACTCTTCGCCACAGAAAAGGGACTAGCATCAATGCCAATGAAACGCAAAGGGTCATGGCCCTTCTTTCCACCAGGTGCTTCGCGTAGGTCACAGCTCAATAAGATGCCCAGGTCATTGAAACCCACAGCGACATGTGTAGTGCCTACCCAGAAATGTTAGGGCCAACCCCAGCTACAGCATCTACACCAACCAACTTGCGAAACATGTAGTCCATCTGCCCGAAATCGAATTCTCCTCGAAAGCAATCAGAGAAGCATCACCCCCATGATGTAATTGAAACGTGGCTGCTCAAGGCCAGGTCGCCAATGGCTATGATCATGCCCGACTGGTCTATCATTGTCTTGAGCTGATCACACAACTCCTTCGAGTCCCTTATATTTCCTTTGACATCCCCTTGGCTGGCCTCGATGTAGGATGTCTTTCCGAGTGGCGTGATTGCAGAAACTGGTGCGGATGTATTCTGAATAGCCTTGGATGAACACTGGCCACAAGAAAGGACAACCAACCGATTGAGACTAAGATTGAAGCGTTGAAGCGTTGAAGCATGGCTGACTGTAAAAATGACAGCCAGTTGAGACTTTCCCAGACAGTCCAACTTCAAGAGCAGAGATGATGAAGCAGTTCTTCCTCCACCCAGAGCCAAAAGGCAAATTTCTTGGTGGGATGAGGTGGGCCTAAAAATGTTCCACCTGGAGGGCAGATGGTTCCCCAGGTGGAGAAGTCCAGTCCTTCAATCCGACAAAAGTATGAATCTAGCAACCACTGAATCCTCTATGGCATGGGGGTTGCCAAAACAACTTCTTCATTGAGTTCAGAGCTGTCAAGAGAAAGATATGTCAGGAGAGAAAGGGGCCTCGGGAGAAAAAGATGTCACGAAACTGACACAGAAACCACCTCGCGCTGCGTTCCTATAGGTGCTCCGGTTCGTTTCAGATTTCCTTGGAAACTTCCGTGATTTGGCTTGCCCAGGCTCTAGTTTGTATTTGGTTGCACTCTTTTTGGCACATGTTTGTCAATGCCCCTGTCCCTCCGGCCGGACATCAGGGGAGCACAACACGTTCGTCGTCTCCAACACTGAAAGCTTTTGTCCTCAATCAGACATTTCAGTGTTTTTTGATACGGGGCTTTGCAGGAAAACCATTCCTAAACAAAATCAAAAGACACATAGTTGAAGATGTTCAAGTCTACCACCTGCAATGGCTTTACTTGCAGCTGGTTTTGCTTGTGCTTTTGGGAAAAACACCTTTTGAGGCTGAAATGCCCGGCACCAAGGATTTAGACTCAGCACTCCGACATGAATGGGCCCGGCACGCATCCTAGGCGAAAGCCCTACGGAAGCAAGGACCATCTTACAGGCCCTTGCATAATCCCAACCCTCCATACTTTCCATCTTGCCAAAGAAACTTGGGTATTCACCCAACTACGCATGGTATATCTTTCCCATGATCAAATAAGCACTGCAAATTTTGGCGCAGCTGCTGTAGCCCCAATGAATCTGGTGCCCTGCAATTGATTTCAACCAAGAACAGCAACGAGAGCCGGTCCGACTGCTTTTAAGCTCAGGGGCGATTGTCAATGTTTTCTCGCCAGCGGATTATGGTACCAGGGACCAACGGTTGATGCTTTGCCACCCATTCCAAGGCCGCAGTGCCATGATATCGTTTCATAACGTCCTGACTGGGCCACCCCTGCTTTTCCCCAACTGCAAGAAGGTGAATGGTTCCACAGCTTGTAGCCCATGAAAATTTTGGACCACCCTTTGCTGTCTCCAAGAAGTATATTGCCGATTGACCAGCACCAAAATCTCTCCCAAAGAATTCCCCTCTGTCAAGTCTGTAAAGTGTATGTTTAGCAAAGTCTGAATAGGGTAGAGACTAAACAAAGAATTAGCATGCAAAAATCTCACACTTGGGAGAGTTTTGACTTTCCTGTTTGACAAATTATGGGAATTGGAGTGGAACATAGAACATAACTTACAACTTGTAACAGACATCCGCCATTCACCGTCTGTGCCATTTGGTTTCCAGTGCCAAAGTTCCGCGTCGCAAATGGTGCTGGGACCACTGGGACTTTTGGTCCAGCAACAAGCGACAAAAGCGCTCCACGTACTCCGGATCCTTGCCTGGTAGGCCATACTGTTTGGGATACTCCTGAGAGCCGGGCCAAGAATTAGGTACTTCCCCAGCCCAAATCAGGCAGAAATGGTAAAAAAAAAATTGGGACCCTAAAATCTGGAACCTAGTGAATACATGTGAATACTGAATTACATACAGTTTTGGAGCACAACTCATTGAAGCAACAACTGCTGCGCTTGCGACGCTGTTGAGTCAATAACCACCAGTTGTCCTGGTGGAATTCTGGCACTTCTCTTGCTATGAGCCGTCCAAATTCCTTCAGCATGTTCTTCTTTACATCCTAGGGACACGGATCAAATCCACAAATCCGGTCAGAGTGGCACGAAAAAGCAAACTCACAATGAGGATCCTGACATACCTGACTCATGTGCAGTAAATAGTATTAGGGGAGGACACAACAATGTCAAAGAGGACATATCATTCTGAAAATCTCAAATAAAAGTGGGATTGTGGGTCAAGTCACCCACATCTTGCTACAATCAACTGTGGAAGGTTCATGTGGACGGTGCTTGCGTGCCCCATACAGGATGGATTGGCTTAAAGGGACTGCCGCATCAACTCTGGCAGAGGGTAGCACTAGGCATGCATGAGGGTAAGTGGTCCTGCTGACGGTGACAAAATTAGTAAAAATAACATCTCCAACACCGACACCCAAGACTCTGGTGGGGCCATCTTGAACATGGCGCCAATGAAGCCCACCTGCCAAAGTGGCTATGATGTGAAGCTGATCCATGTACCACACAACTTGGGCGGGGGGGGAAGCTATTTTGAGCAGATCTTCTGAAACTTACGGCAACACTAAACAAAAAATCAAGACATGCTAATATAGGTTGTCTCAAAATTCGGAACCCCACCTCCATCCCATGTTTTATCAAAAATTCCATCAAATATCTCAGGTGCCCCCATTTCGAGACTCAGGTTATGTTCCATGATGAAATTCTCCTTGGCTCCAGGGAAAACGGATTGGATCCCAGCAGTCTGAGATGACATCCAAACCAAAAAGATCCAAAAAGTGGGATTAGCCCCAACCCATTATACGTATATATACATCAGGAGGGACACAAGCTTCTGGACAAAAATCCAAACACCTGAACCATGACATTCAACCAGCAATTGGCTGCAAGTGGTCAAACTTGCTGATTTCCACAAGGTGAGTGGCCTCATCTGGACTGGCATTGTTCTCTTTCGACTTGAGCTCATTGATGAAACCTGCAACGGCAAAGGTAATCGTGCCATGGGAGGATGCTCCGAAGTGGTGACCAGTTGAAGGAAGTTCCATCAGATAATGTACCAAAAGGGGTGAAGGTTCTTTGAACCTACTCTGGAATTCGCATGCAACAGTTGGAAACACCTAATCATCAAGCGGTTTGCTCCAGCAAGGTTTGCTTACACCATCAAATGATGAGTGATTGGCCGCCGTCGCCCACCGTCACGTCGATGCAGCTGCTCTTCAGTGGAGACGGAACTCACAGGTTTCACCTTCTTCTTGGATGACCAACGCTTTCGCAACAGATCTGCTTCCGTTCTCACCAAAGGCAATGGCACCAAGTCCAGTGCCTGTTCAGAAGCTGGGAACAAGAGGTGTTTGGCAAAGCTTGCAAAATCTGACATGGTCTTTAAAGCTGGACCTGATCTGATGATAATCTGACTCCAAGTCCTGTAACTTACCCGCTGCCCTCCCAGTTCACCTTGGTGCACTGCTCATCCTCTAATCCCTCCAGTCCGCGACCTCGACGTATCCATGCCTGATAGCACGGGGCCTGAAGAGTCTAGCATTGCAGCATTGGGTTTGTCTAAAAATAGGCTACCCCATTCCATCCGATGGTTGAATAGGGGTTGGAGAAAGCCACCATGATACCCACAGCGGTGCCTTGGAAAGAAGTCCTTCATCAGCCACTTGCAGCAACACCACAGTGGAGCTGTGCAACAGCGCCTCCTCGAATTGCTGCAATTCCAGACAGGTGGCCGCTGAGTTATTCAGCAGCACTGCCACCTGGCGCTGCGGTGATACCTTTATCAAGGAGGGAATGCCATTTAGACACATCTAGATCATATCTTCCACCAGGTTCCTTAGTGTAGGTGTGTAAGTTGATAAATCACTATTGTGATATATTGTGATGGTAGGGAATGCCTTGGGTTCTACGCTGACCCACAATTCCGACCACCAGGATCATCACTTTTTTGGTGTTGGCCCAATAAACCTTGACAATCCACTGTGAACACCATCGAGATATATTTGGACTAAATCTTAAATAAATTGTTCTTTAATTCTTTAATATGTTGTGTCTATAAACATTGTATGGCAAGCCTACACACACCAACTCTTGGACCCGCTGAAGGTGTCACTGTAGTCGCTTCCTCTCGGTGGTGATGCTGAAATCAAATCAATCAAATGATTTCCTCATGAAGGATGGATAATTGATGTGTTTTGGACCTCCAACTTTCTGAGTGGAACATGAATCAGAACTTCTGGAAAACCCATTGCGTGGAGTGGTGAACTTGAGTCACCCCAGGGGTCCAAAAATTGTATATCTCCGTATGGCACCGATCTCTTATCTTGCCTCCTTTGTCTCAGGATGGTTCCGCAGAGCAAATGAATAATCCTGATCTGCTAGTAAATAGTCACCACGCTCGAAGGCCTCTTTCCCTTGCCTCAATCGGCGATCGCCCCCATCGGGCGATGGACACTAAAATTAGAGACACTCAAAGGCCAATGCAAGGCCGCTTGACTATGCTAATGGAGAAAGCAATGCATCCCTAGGCCAAGGTAACCGCATTGGACATCATTGGACTTATAAGCAGTGGATGGAGTTTGGGCATTGCATTACGCAAATCTGGATCTATTGGGGACTCAGGTTGAATCAAGTCATTCGATCCCAAAGATGGTGGATTGCCGCCTTTGATGCTCAGGTTTCCCCTCTTCAACCACCACATCCAAGCACTTTTCTCTCCAAGAAGCTCCTTTTGTTTCAGCCATTCGATCCCACTATCCTCTGCTTGTGCCCACAGTCAAAAGTCTTGTCGAGGAGGAATTTGGTTGATTTCAGGCTGAAGAATGACATCTGAACTCAAAATCCATCTTGAAACACGTGTTCCAATTTCAATACATGCCCTGGAAGGCCATCATGCCCTCTAAGCTCTAAGGACATGACTAAATTGGACCCACAGAAACAAGTGCAAAGGATTGCAAACAATTGTCCTCCTGCAGTTGAGACCATGCCACCACTCCTTCTTGCCGCGCCCACTGTGTGGAGTTGAGGCCTGGTCCGTTGCCAGAAAAACGGAAGCAATGCATCAGAAAGCGCCAATCTGAGAGAGGGTGGTTTTGTTGTCATCCGTTGCCAGAAAAACGGAAGCAATGCATCAGAAAGCGCCAATCTGAGAGAGGGTGGTTTTGTTGTCATTTTTTGCTCGGATATGTTGATGATTTTAGTTCTGGACTGTGCCTCTCAAACGGCCGAAATGGTAAGACACAAAATGAGGCATGTTTCACTTTACATCTCCCTACCAAACCCCCTATTCGTAAAATCGGTCTCTGTCATGCTGTCATGCTTCAGTGCAAAGCAACAGTGATGGTATGAGTTAGTGATGCATCTAAACGCGCGAGCAAACATGTGCTCATCAATGTTTAGAAGATTACCAATGTTTAGAAGATTACCAATGTTTTGTTTTTCAAATTCGAATTTCCCTGTAAGCAAATCAAATAGCGGCAGATGTGCTGTCCAATTTCGACGTGAGCAACGCCTTGCTTCTCAACGGCCTGCTTCAAACGATGTTTCGCCTTTGCATTACCAGAATCCAAGTGAGTTGCAGCACCTGGCGTTTGGGGATCTTTTCCCGTAACGACCGTAACGTCGTAAAAATTTGTTCGATCTTTCACAGTACACCAATTGGCAATAAATTTCCCGCACAATACATCCTACCGGTGGTTACTGCACATTTTAAATGCAAATGTGTAGCCCAAACATCTTTCCTTCCGATTTTCAAACAAAAAAGTAGCTGGATTTCTCGCCATCCAATGTCTTTAGTCTGGTGGGAGAAAGATTGTATTTAACAATGGTAACAACCACTCTGGCAAATCCGCCCACACCGCTTTGGCGGTGAAGGCGTGCTTATTGGGGGGCAAAACAGCAACACTAAATGCTCAATGACATTTGTTCACATAGGGGGGGCTGTAGCGGCTTTAGCTGGGGGGGGGGGCCCAAAAACGGTTTCGCACCGAGACCAGAATACGGTGGTGTTTTCGACATTTTTCGAGGATTTTTGGGTGTCTGAGCGCAAGAGGGTATTGAAATGGAATTTT
>Ga0126342_10010552_pt1 | contig 16524 bp, 7 predicted proteins | sample Cyp1metagenome_FD_92528 | JGI IMG/M metagenome (GOLD analysis project Ga0126342, IMG submission 92528) | Coral microbial communities from Lord Howe Island, Old Settlement Bay, Australia - Cyphastrea 1 metagenome | ecosystem: Host-associated > Invertebrates > Cnidaria > Coral ... | reverse complement strand
TCAGAATATAGCCCCAACAACCTAGACAAACCCTAACCAAAACATAAATCAAGCAAAAAATTATCAACAAGGTAAGCATGAACACTTTGACCTAAAATGTCCCAAAAACAGCCCCAGAAAAAACATCAAAACCAAGGAACAAACATTGAACATAAACCTAAAAACCATAACAGGGGGCATATTAACATAAACTGTCCCAGTATCCCTGTTTTACGATTTTTTCCCAGTATTGTATGTCCCATAAGATCAATACCAAACTGCCGCGCCCCACCTGCGTTGGATTCAACGAGTTCTTCGTCCTCGCCAGCAACGCTGTGGCCGTTCGCCGCCTGCGTAGGACCCAAATCTTTGAGAAAAAAGTGGGATTCGATGGACCAAATCGATTTTTTTGTTGATGTTGATATGATCAAATCCCTGCTTCTCTGGTGTTGACATGTTTTGACACCAAAGTAGCATAAAATAGTGCGGAATCGTTGAAAGGCTGGATTTCGTCCCCCAATTCAAAAGGTGTAAAAACCTGATCTGGTCCCCCAAATAGAGAGCCATGTTTTCTGGATGTCTACAATGTTTACATTCCCACTTCTTGATTTGGGTATCAAAAACATGGTACAAGTACATTCATGCTTTTCTTTCCAGCGCACCTGATTTTGCCAAAGCAGAATATTACAGTGTCTACGATCTCTAGTGGTCCATCCCAAGTAATTAGATTAGTTCACCCCAGTTTTTTCAGTGGAAGCCTACTGAACTGAAAAAAAAACGTTTTCTGGTTGGTGGTGCAATAGCCATCTTGAAAAATATGAGTCAATGGGAAGGATGACACTTTTTCACTTTCGCAATGCTGTGCAGGTCTGCACTTGGTCTTGCAATGAAGCGAAACGACAAAACGTCTGCTGGGACCCTGTACTAGCCATGGAAGTCAGGCTGGATCTCGGATGGATCCACAAAATTGGCCGCAGCAAAACGTTGGAAAATCTCGGGCAGGTCCTTGGCAACGGAGCTTGACTCAGTGGCAAAAGTCTGCTCAACGTACACTCCAATCGCCTTGCCGAGAGCCGCATTTAAAAGCGGCGGGTACACCTTCCCACGCGCTGTCCGGAAATGGCCAGCTTCATCACGCCCAAGCAATCTCTCATGAGCCCTGAAACCGTGTGCACATCGTCCGCACTTGCCTCGTGCCAGAGTAGATTCACGAAAATGCCCAAGTCGGAGAAGCATCACTGTTGTGGGCTTAACCGCTGGCGCGTGGAAAATACACTGATCGAAGGACACGATGGACACGCATCTGAGCTGACGAAGTTGAAGGACAGCTGGGAAGCTCCAAATACTGCATGGTGCCTTGGATGCGCACCACACAGGAAATTGCGGATGTTCACAAAACCCGCAGCCCCCTGTACGGGCTAACAGCAGAAGGATATCCAGAATAAACTGCACTAATCTGGTTCCCACGAGCACCTGGCGCCACTCACGAGCTGTCAAATACGGCAAGCCCGTGGGATCTTCTGCAGAGCGAACTGCTCTGGGCCCCCCCCCTGCGAGACGAGCAGCCGTAAACGTCTCGCAGGGGGGGCCCCCTCCTGCACCGAAGATTCTTCCGGAGAGAATTTGCTCCTTCCAAAAGGCAAGGGATGCGTCAGACGCCAAATCCCCGGCAGCTTTTTGAAGGCACATGTCGACCGACAGAGCAAAAATCTGCAGCCCATTAGGAAGAATAACATGCTCGAGGATCTCGTGCAAATCCTGCGATCGCCGAAAACCGCTAAAAAAATGCACAAAAACCAAAGTGGAAATGTTCATGCGAGCATTCACAGTAGCAAGGCCGGAATATTGAAACAAACCTCCACCATCAAGGCCACCATGGGGAGATTGCGTCACAAATCCTTGCGCAGGGGATTGGACCGGTCGAACCTCGGAATCTAAGGATGCATCAGGATCAAGCCGACGTCCCTGCAATTGCGTGAAAGCTGTGCCAGCCTGCGGGAACCTGGCAACCCACCTAGCATGCATGAGACGTGCATCTTGGCTGTCACTGGCGGGCAAAACTGGTCCAAAAGCTTTGCAAGCCGGCAGCAAGGCTTTAGTCCTCCACCATCCTTCTTTCTTGAGCGCTGCAAACTCGAGCTCATCATCGTGGTCAAGTTGTTGTACGCAGGCATCAGACATGGGGGGGAAACAAGCTTGCAACTGTTGCATGCATGGCTCAGAGTGCGTCAAATGCTGACAGAGTCTCATACGGCTATGATGCATCTTGCAACAGGCAGGGCAGGTGTCACCTGAAGCATAGAACCTCACAATCCTCCGATATCCATGCACTCGTTGGCTGTGCGAAGCCAAGCCACGTTTGGAAGAAAATGTTTTGGAGCACAAGTCACACTCCCACAGCATTGGATTTGAGTCCTGGCTGGGTGGCGCTGTCTGTGTCAAAGCATAGAAATCCTTGTCAAATGCTTTCTGCCACACAAGGTGCTCCGCCTGGGATTGGCGATACTGTTGGCATCTGCGAAGCGCAGCTTTGAGTCTCCCTTTCCAGGCAGCGTCGGTCTGAACTGCAAGGATCCAATCACCGAGGGAACTGTCGGCTGACAGCTTCCATGCCGGCCCATAGAACTGGCAAAACCACTTAAAGGAATCAAGCAAAAGCGCAGACCAAGACGATGGGACATGCTGGGTATGCCAGATGAACTGCCAAAGCGCAACTGGACATTGTTTGAGTAACCTGGCAAAGTACCTAAGTCTGGCCACATGCAAACGATCCTGGGGTGTTTCCAGGCCGATCAACCCTCCCAGCGTAGCCACATCAAACAACTTTGGCGCAAATCCCTTTGTGCAACATTTTGCCAGAGAACACAATGGCTGCCTAATGGAATTGGCCCACTTGACAAGATCAGCTGGCTTTAAGTCACCCCACGTGTGAACATTATACATGTGCCGAGACAACGCCAAGGACCGAAACACTTTGACTTTTGTGGCAGTAGAAATGTATCTCTTGACAAAAAACTGGCGCGCAAGAGACCCCCAACTGGCTTTTGCGCCGTGCGCCCGTTGCTGAATTTCCCTAGAAAGACATCCCCCTGTTTGGAGCCACGTGCCCAAATGCTTGTAGGACTGCACTACTCGGAGACAAAAGGAGACATCAAACGCGGACCAACGAATCTGGTTTTGGTTATGCATAAGCTGCTGTTTGAGCTTGCGAGACCCTTTTCCTTGCACTTGCCATAGCATCTCGGTTTTACCTGCGTCATAGTTGAGGTGCAACCCTCGTCGACGCGCAGCAACATGCATGGCTGACACAACATGTTGAGCAATGACCTGCAACTGACCAATGTCGCTGGCATGAATGGCAACTGCACAGTCATCCACAAATGACACGTCGGCAAAACCATTAGATGGCAAGTCCATGGGCGACAAAAAGTCTGCACACTGAGAAGGATCCCCAAACCATGTCGCTACACCAGAATCTGACACAATGGCTTTCATTTCGGCAAGAATCTTGCTCATTGTGAGGTTAAACAACAAATCCCCAATGGGATCCCCTGGTCTCGTTCCAAGATGAGTGGCCACTGGCGCATCAACTCCCTCTACAGTGAAGAAGGTGTGGGACATGGTGTCGTGCACCAAACGTTCAACATGCGGGGAAACACCCTCCAGAGCACACTCCTGATCAACCGCTAACAGCATATCAGCAATCTCGGCCTCTGCGAGCCCAAGGCACTGCATCGCATACTGAAACGCATTGTTGATGTCTTGGCAGGCAGTAAGCGCCTGCCGCAAAACAGAGTAGAACGCTGCTTTCATGTCAAAAAAGACAATGGCTGCTGGTACCTTGCCATGACGAGCCCAACATTGATGCATCTGCAAAAAATGGTGGGCAAGGTCAACGCCACATCCTGGCCTGCCTCCAAATTGCATCGAGTGCAAACTCGCAGTCCACGCACGCTCCAGGGGGCGCCGTAGACAGGCATGATAGAGTTTGGCCGTGAAATCCGACACGAAGATACTTCGAAAGGAAGACGGATCACTTGGCAATCCCTTCCCCTTATAAAGGGGTATGAGTTTTCCTCCCCGCCATGAGGTGGGCTCATGCGCATGTGCAATAACCTTGTTTGTCAAGCACGACATTTGCATGGCAAAAGGTGCCCCGCCCGCCTTCAAAAGATCTGGAGGTATGGCATTGGGACCACAAGCCTTGCCACGACGGAGCTTTCTCATCGCTTGCAAAAGCTGCCATGGAGAGACAAATGCCTGAGGGTCAAGTTCACAGTCAAGGCTGGAAACCCCAGGCCGTGCAAGACTGTGAAGTGCATGCCAAGAAATCGGAAGGCCGGCTTCTACAGCCGCAAACTGGCGAAGCCAGATATGCTGCTGCTGTTGAAAAGTCTGTGCTAACTCTCCATCAGGGCGTCGCAAGATAGGTAAAGGTCTGCGCCCTGCATTCTTGCTGCGTTTGCGGCCAAGCCGATCCAAGATTCTGTAAAGCTGCTTGGCATCAGCCGCCTGATCAGCATTCTGCAGTCGGACCAGCAACTGATCATAGAACACAGTAAGGTCAGCATAAACCGCACTCCGAACGACCTTCTCAACGGCACGCAACTCTTCTTTGAACAAGGGATCAGTCATCAGCTGCAGTGCTCTCCCAACATCCAATAGATGGCGCTTAAATGCAATAAGCTGAATGGTATGAGGCTGCAACTGCGGTCGGAATTTCTTCTTGGTATGACCACCAAAGAATTGCTGTCCAAGTTGCAAAACTTGTGCTTCAAAAACCGCACAGTGATCAGTGGTTCTGACATCCCATGTGGGCAGAGGCAACGTTGCCAAAGCATCTTGAAACTGAGCCACGCGGACCGGATCAAGGAAGGCCAGTTCATCCCAACGCACTCGCGAGGCAACTGCAGGTGCTTTCAAAAAGGCCGCAAATTCAATACCAACCGGAATATGATCATCGTGACAGAAGGTACCATCATATGAAGTCAAGGTGAAGGATTTCTGCACAGAGGTCAACAATGGCAAGGGCACCAACACGTAATCCCGTCGGCATCTGGCACCTGATGAATGAGTCCAGGTCCAGGATTGGCCTTGATGAATGTCATGAAACGTGGAGGGAACCGCAAACGCATGTCTAAGCAGGAACTCCTCAAACACTCCTCCCTGTGCGTTGGTCACTTCTGCATCAAGGAGGCCAAAACATTCTGTTTCCTGGGACGCAAGTGGTGCATTGGCGTCCACACACACCCATTGAAAGGTAGCTGCGGGGCTGGCCTGAATGATCTCTGAAGTTTCTTGCCACCACTGCGAAATGTCATCGATTGGGCGATGCCCATTTCCTTTGGTTTTTGCGAGACATGGGGCATGAAGCACAACAAGGAGAAACGAACAACAGGTATGATCACCTCGAATCAGCAGTCTGCGTGGATCAGCATGCACGACAACAAATTTGAAATCCGTGGCCAACAGACTGGTGCCATCTGGCATAACGACAAATGGCAAAGTACGGTGGAACCAAGCCTAGCAACCAAATCTCGGTGCTGCAGGATCTTGAAAACCTGAGGAAAAAACCATGTAATGTTCTGTGACATCACGACCTGGCAAGGTGCGGGTCTCCTGCAATCCGACAATATGCACCTTTTGGCGGTGCCATTGCTCATCAAGCCTGGCAGTGCTGCAATTGCTCACGGACAGGGTCAAGCGCAAGCACATTAAGAGAAATGACCTGTACAACGCATTGGCTGGGCTCAATCTCAACGGCACCAGCAGGTTGGAGTGGGGCCACCCGTCTCAAAGAAAGAGGAAATTGGCAAACCTGACCATCAACAATCGGAGGCAATGCTTGAAACAATGACTGTGGACCTCCTTGGATCCATGCCCATTGCAGGTCGGCAGGTGATTGCGCAAGCTGGTGCAACACCGGTACGGCATGCGGAACGGGCGGTTCATGCAAAAGTGCCCAACGCGCAAGAGCATCAGCAAGATCATTCCACGGATGAGCACTATGACCACGCACCTCTTGGACATGCGAACCTGGAGGCATCCAGGCATGTAAGGCAGCAATGAGCTGAGCCAATTGCACATTTGAATCCGTGACGCACTGCTGAGAAGCAATATGGGCACTGAGTTGCAAATCAGGTCGAATGACGGACACAACGGGTCCCATGCGACAGGCAAGATCAATCGCAATGGCAAATGCTGAGAACTCTGCCGCAATGTTGTCAAACGTAGTTGCGCCAATCCATGCAGGACAAGAACTTTGATGTTCAACCCGGCCAAAAAGGGTGCCGACAAATCTGTAAGCAATCCCGTCTGTTTGAACAACAACCACACTCCAAGCGGCTCCAGTTGTGTTTGTTGAACCATCAACATAAAGCTCTGCCCAGGAAGAGCGACCTTCATCAATTGGGGTGTCATCAAGCATAGCCCAATAGGTGGCTGGAGGCAAAATCAAACCTTCTGGCAAGGGCCACAAGGGCGGCAATTCCTGATCTGAAAGCTGCTGACGCCAGTTAGAATGCTCTAAAATCGAGATGGTCGGCAGGTGGTCATCAAAAGTTCGATCAGTGGACGCGACTTCTTTGAGAGGAAGTGCAGCCTGAAGCGACAACGTCACTGGATGATTGGAAGTTGTGGTTGGTAGCGGAGCACTTGGTGACGACACCAGCACTTTCAAGGCACTCTGGAACTGAACATCAGAAAGCCCAATCCACGGATCTGAAACTCTCCAAGGCCAGACATCAAAACTGGTACCATGAGCAAGGACATCAATGGAGAACTCTGGGCATGGTTGTCCGATAAGCAAGGTGCTGAACCGCCAGTCTGAGTCTTCATACAAAGGATGTAAGGACCGAACTGCCTGAACTACCGTGGCTGGGGAAATAGGCACCTCAACCAGCCCGACTGCAATGTGTGGCTTTGGGCAAACTAGCCACTCATGGTGAGTAACCAACAACACGGAGGCAAGACGTGGCATGGGGTTTTGAACCAGGACAACATGAGCATGAGCATCATCCCAGAGCCCAAGCGCACCATGTGGATTAACAAAGAAGGACACCGGGACACCCGGGTCAAGGCAATGCACCCATGGTGAAAGCAATTGCGCTGACCAACTAGAAACATCCTCGGACAGATGAACGAGAGGCGCAGAATCATGACTGGAATGCCGCATGTGATCTGAGAACCAGACACGCACTGCCAAAGTACTGATAGCCGTCGAGCTGCCACTAGTGCGCATCTGCCAAACACGCTGGAGCGGCTCAAACCTACATGAATCAATATCCACAAAAGCTTGGGGTTGAGCTGCAAATTGCCCGTCAAGCGAAGAGACACCTTGCGGATGAACACTGGCGACAGGACACTGGACAGACGTATCGACGCTGAAAGCTGTGCGCTCAAGCTCTTGAGCATCCGAGAGCATGGACTCAACAGAAGCCTTCGACTGACAGACACGGACAAACGCATGCGTAACACACTGAACCAGGCCAAGCGCAAGACGGTGAGCTTCTTGATACCAAAATTGTATGGACGTGCCAATGCTGTCAATGCTGTCTGGAGACCTAGATACATGATCCGCAACCTGGACTGGGGCAGGTTGTGCAGTGCAAAGGAATCCGTAGCCGGAATGTACCGGCATCAAATTACCGGGGGTAAGATCAATAACGCCCCACCATGAGTTACACTGATTGGCCGGCACAAAAGGTGGACAGAATTGGAGCAAGTAACTTTCCGTAAGCAACAACCAATGGTCAACGACCGAAGGAAGTCTCAAGACTACACGATGTGGATGCCATGGATCATCCCCAGGAACGATGGTTGTAATCAACGCAGACACAAATCCTGGATGCTGATTCTGTGCAACAATGATGTGTGCGACAAGGCCAGGTGTGCCACCAATAGGCATGGGATCGACCACATAGAAAAAAGCCTCAAGCGCCGGGTCAACACAATCCTCCCATGCCTGCAGGAGCCTCTGTTTCCACAAAGCTGGATCAATTGGAAGAGTGACGACCCTGCTGATGTCAGATCTCGGATATCGGTCATGATCACAAAACCAGACTTCAACTTGGAAGACATAAGGCCTAGTCACTGCAGTGATGAGATACCGTTCCCATGCTGTGCGCAAATTTGGCATGAAGTGTCCCTCAACATGCTCTTCAGGGACTTGCGGCACTTCACCTGTGGCACGTGGCAAGCCACTGGTGCTGCTTGGCGGACTAGTGGTGGGGTCGTCAAGCCGGTGAAACTGCATCGTAGGGGGTTGGTCTGAATCCGCAACAACTTGAGCGGGGTGCAAGTCACGACTGCCAAAACGAGACCGCGGCAAACGAACATCAACGAAAATTCCAATGCCTGAAAAGATCTCCTCACGTACCGCATGCTGGAAGCCAATGACACCAGACCATGCACTACATTGTCGAACCATGCATAGTGGGGCGATGTCCAACGCCTGATACAAATCCCTTGCAGACACAGATTGTGAAAAGGATTGAGCTCGTTGATGCTTGGATTCCCCATGGAAAGCTTGAACCAATACCGAGCACAAAGCAGCAACTTTGGGACGATAGAGACCCTGCTCAAGAATGACATGTGCGATCCTGGTACCCGCTTCAAGTGCAGGAGGTGAAGGCCGAACAACCCTAACCACAATGGTTTCAAACCTTCGAATGTGCATAAGCCAAGGGCGGCACAACTCTGGAAACCACGATTGGCGTTGCGCAGGCACTCTGACAAGTCGACCCTGCAAACACACTGGATGATGATCATGATGAACATACCATGTGGCAATGTAAGCTACCTGACCTTCACCTTCCCGTTCAGTCACTGCATAATCCCGAAACATGGCCGCAAATTCAAGCTCAAAAGCGGAAACATCTTGCAATCTAGGCAAAAGATGTGGTGCAGGCAGCTGGGAGTCACGGTACAACGGTTGTACCTCCTGCTGGTGATTGGGGCCGATGTGGTAAACATCACGCACAAGGGCCCTCAACTGTGCTTCTGGCAAAACATTTGGCGGGGAATCATGTCGGGCAGAAGTCTTTTCAGTGACCCGTGACCGAACACGAGTTACAGAGGTTTCAGGGAGATCAGGATAATGATCGACAAAGTGCGGTTGCGTTTCATCAAGGCCAATGTCTTCAACAAGTTCAACCGCATGACACGTATGAGCACCTGATGCATGCGGCGGCGGCACCTCAATCCGAAGGTATCCACCGGAAGACAGACCATTGATCATAACATCCTGCTGCTTCCACGGCTGTCTGTTCAAGGAAACAAGACATCTGTGTCCATGCAACTCACAATATGTGCCAATGAATGCAATGTCCAACAACCGTGCACGTACCAACGACTGCGGCAGCAAGACAACCCTTCGGTCAACCGGCATCTGAACACAGGGCTGGACAGGGAAACCATGACACTGGAACGCAACATCAAGCAATAGGAGTTGTTCCATACTGCCAGGAACAACATCCCCAATAAGCTGGACAATGATGTGAACCGAAAGCGGCGGTTCACCAACTGGAGTGGCATGAACAAAATGCAGCCCAGAGATCTGGGACGGCTGGACGCCAAAAACATTCGCCACGTCATTCAACAAACATTGCGGTAAGTGCGGACGAACCATAGCATGTTTGGCTGGCTTGTTCAAGGCATACAATAATGCTGGCACAGAAGGCTGGTTTCTTTCACGCAATGCTGGCTGTGGAGGTAACCTCGGAGCATCCGGTCCTTGGCTTGCTAGGGCAGGCTCCGAATCAGAGATATGGCTCTCCTCAACATCCATAGGCATATGCATTGTCATGACAACCTCGTCAGCACTACCAGCGGCTTGACTACGCTGACGGCCAATGTGGACAACAAAACCATTACCAGCTGAGACAAGATGAGCAGCAGGACCATCATTGGGAATAACTTGATGTCCAAAAGTGACCTGACAAAAACGCTCTGCACACAGTCGCTCCGCTGCAATGGCCTGGATGGCTTGATTTCCTGTGATTTGAACGTCAAGGGCAACAGCTCCAGAATAAAGCTGCAGACTGCGTGCAACTGGGTTGGGTAACACCGTGACCAATGCGGGCTTCAGTCTGACAAATGTGGACTGTGAAAGAATGACATCAAAAACCAGACTGCGCTCATACCACTTGCGAGGCGGGATTGGCGCAACCAAGTCAATGGCGACGTCTTGATGGGGTGCAAGAGCATCGAACCAGACAGCAACAATCTGAGATCGCCAGAAATGCGGTGGTCCAGTCAACTGAAGCTGGCGCTGTTGAAAGGATCTGACTTGAAAATCCAAATGAATATACCAGATACGAACCAGTGGCCCCTCATTGACAGGACGCGGCTGATCTGTGAAACCTGCAGGCAAATGTATAATCATTTCTCGAACAAACGCCGGCAGTTCAAATTCAAATGGAAATCCCTCTGGAGTGACACCCGGAGTAGATGCGTATTGGGCACTCTGGCTTGGGCCAGCATCGGAAAGCTTGTGTTGGACAATGGACATGTGCTGAGTGGCAGCTTGCTGTGTCAGCTTTGCTTGACCAATTTGTTCATCACTGCTCTCCTCATCAAGTTGAACAGGTACATCAGCAAACCCAACAGGACTGCTAGGTCGAGTTGTGGAACCTGACGAAACAGAAACTAATTCAGCTTCTTGAAACCGCAATGCTTCAATGGCGAGATCCTGATCAAGACTCGCAGTGACATCAAGCACACCTTCCGAGATCAACACGGCCTGGGCAGACAGCGGATCACCAGAGGGGGCTTGATCGATGCATGTAGTCAACTGCTCAACACACTGCGGAAAAGGGTTGGTCACTGACTGGCTTCCATCATTTGTGAGGGAACCTACTTGAGTCACAGGACAAAAAGACAAAATTGATGATTCACTCAAATTAAATCCATCAAAATCATCCTCATCAACTGATTGGTGCGGATAAGAGAAGGCAACCGGCTGCATGCAACTGGAGAGACTAGGTTCAGGTGACTGACCAAAACACCCAGAATCTACTGTGACATCAAAGGGACCGTTCTCAAACCCCGCACTACTCACATCGATGGTTAATTCAGGAGAAAATGAAGACTCATTTCCGGCACGTCGAGGCAATTCACAGGACTGACAGACTTGCGATCTACCAGGACAAGGGACACACTGACGACCCGAGATCAACACGGCCGAAGGCGACAGCGGATCACCAAAGTCGTCAGGGCATGGCAAGGCAGGACCGGTTGGCCAAGACAGACAGCTAAGAGACTGGTCATGGCGGCAGTTGAACAAACCAAGACACTCGCTGTGGGAATCTTCAAGCGGATACAGGCAAGAAGTCCAACATGGATGGGACAACTCCGGAATTTGCAAAAACTGATATTTTACATCCTCCCAAATGGGCCCCTCTCCCTCAAGGGGAATAAATTTGGGTGGCGGGCTAGGTTGATAGCCTGGCGGCCTCAACGCCCATGGCTTGCATGGTGACTGCAACACCTCAGGCAACACACGAACGGAACAGCATGACAGACTATCTTCGAGTCCAATCAATACGTGAACCTCAGTGGCAAAGGAAACCTGCAGGGCACCCCGACGCTTACAGGTCCGTACTGGCACATCGCCTGGAACATGGAATGTCGACTGGCCTAGCTCAAAAGCCAGAAAACTGGCAGAGGCTTGCGCAGCCCATTCTGAACGGCATGGATTTTCACTCAGGATACTGTGAGTCCACTTCGGAACTAAATCAGCATCCGCAGCCAAAGGCCACTGGACAGCATACAAGAGAGTCATGCATGCCCGGCCGCATGAAAAGGCTGCCCTGGTGCATCTGGAGGCATTGCTGTTTGAGCACCTGCGACAACTTCGGAAATGCGAGGCCGTTTGAGTGACTGCTTTTCGATCTCGACCGCCTGATCTGCCTGTTCTTTGAGCCCTTGCCAAGAGGTTGAAAGGTGCTGCAAACCTTCTGTAATACGAAGAGCGCTGTTCGAAGTGCTCTCGTTGACTTGCTGGGCTTGCTTGTCTTCCTCGGCAGTTTGCATACTGTCGTCCTCTGGAGAGGTCTCGCCCAGGGACTTCTTCGAGGCGGTCAATTCGGTCTTTGCAGCCTCGAGAGCTTGGATGGCCACATTGACCCTCTCGGCCAACTGCGCTTCCTGTTGCTGGAAGTTCACAGAGTACGTCTGCCACCTCTGCACCTGATCCACAAGGAACGTACGCCAAGAGGTATGGAGGTTCAGCCTTGCTGCATGTGCTTCCTCCAACTCCTTGCGGGCTTTGCCTAGATTGTTCACTTGCTTGTGCATGATAGTAGTGGCTACTTCTCCCTGCTTGATAGCTTCCTCTTTGAGAAGCTGCTGCATTTCCGGCGGTAAGCTCTGCTGGTGCTTTTTGCAAAGTGCCTGATAGGCCTTCAATTTTTTCTCGGCCTCGGATACCGCCACCGGCGGAGGTGGTGGGGGTGCCAAGGGTGGCTGCTGCACTAACCATGGTGTATCCGTATGGTTGGGCGGCGACACTGGGGGACCAAAGGCTGGGAACTGCTCTGTCTGCTCTCGACGAGCTTGGCTTTGATCTCTGGTCTTCCCCTTGCCACGATTCTTCGTCTTTCCACTGGGCTGATGTCGATGCCGTGGACTGGATTGTTGCCGCCAACGAGGCGACTGGGAACTTGAGCCACGCCCTTGCCAGTGCGAATAACCCCAATCTGCTGCTGGCTGGGACTGCGTGTAGCTTTGGCTGCTGTATTTGGAACTGGGTTCCGTTGGATGCCGACTGCCTGTGGTCCAGTGAGCAGAGCATTGAGGACAAAACTCCGCCCGTTTGGCGTTGATACGCCCGCAGTGACACTTCCACGGATACGCTTCGTACGTAGTCATTGTCTTTGCAATACAACGTAGAAAACTGAAATCTCTTGAATGATGATCCGAAAGCCGATGAATAATGCGCTGCAAACGATGTCTGCTGAGTACTTTGATTCCTTTCCTGTGCAAATGCCACGAAAGCCTGGCTGATGCCCTCAACCTCCGAGCTTTTCTCCTGGCTGTTGCTGAAAGTGGCGCCAAGATGGAATACAAAAACCCAGAAACAAACTGGGAGCATAAACACCAAGTACCACCGAAGAGCAAAAGGATGCAAAATACGAGATTGCTCAGTTGTTACGCACAACTGCAGAAGCGCAGAATCACCTCTCAATCCTAATCCAGGCAAAGAGCACTGTGAACAGAGAAGTCAATGTCCACGTAGCACGTTCCCCCAGAGAAGAATAATATCCAAAACCCAAGCGTCAGCAAATTTAATTGCAGTGACCACCAGGAATCGAATACCACGAAATGAAAAACCAGGTCAAAACGCAATGACCCGTGGGCAGAAATCACCGAATGCCCACTAAGGTTCCGGCGCCCCTAGACAAACCGTAAAGGGGGAACAGATTTCGAGCCGAAACCTTAATGGGAAGGATGACATCCCATATATTAATTATGGAAAATAATCCAGCCATGTTTGAAACCACCAACCATGTTTTTTACCTACCAAAGTCCTGGCTTCGTTCACCACCAAAGGTCCATTTCTCGACCCGAAAATCCGCCTCCTTTCGGTGCAAGTCCCGCAGCGCCCGACGGAGCTGACGCTCGTGCAAGCGCGGCATGGCGCAGAGCGTCACCAACTCCTTGGACGCCGGGGGGGAACGTTGGGTCCATGATGGAGTAAACATAAACATGTTTGTGTGATATATTAGCCATTATGATTTATATTAGCCGTTATGATATATTAGCCGTTATGATTTATATTAGCCATGATGTGTTATGTGATTTATCCTATAAACCTCCATATCATATATCATTATGTCTATGTGATTTATCATATAAACGGATGGTCTATATGATTTCTTAGCCATTATGATAGCCATGATAGGTGATGTAGTTATGAAAATTATTAATTATGATAATTGGGTTATTAATGACTGGAGGTTTATGTAGAGCCATTGTGATAGCCATTATGATAGCCGTCGAACTGAGGTTTATAAACTATCTATGAATTGTGATATAATCGATAAATGATGGTTGACGGGCGGGCCCCACGATTCGGATCCGTGATTTATACTCCACAAGCCATATCTCATCCCATTGGTGGGGATGCACCCCAGGGAGAGGAAAGCGTCCATGAAATTTTCAGGGAAACTATTTACATGACCAACCACTTCATTTTATGGATTTAGGATGATTTATAAAGAAATTCTTAGGATATCCAAAACTCTTACCGAGATTTTTCCATTTTTTGGTGGCTAAATGGGGATGTTATATATATATATTTGGAGTTTTTTCAGGATATGACCACCCCTGGTGATACTCTCTGGTGATACTCACAGCGAACTGGATTTCATCACCTGGATTTCATCACCATCATTCAGTAGATCACCAAATTTTGATACTCTCTGGTAAACTAACATAATTATAGAAAAACACAATGTTTCATGGGAAAATTCACTATAAATGGTGATTTTCCATAGTTATGTTAAATTACCAGAGGGTAAATTTTGCCATGCCTTCCATAGTTACGTCAAATCTTACCTTCGCAGAAACGTGCGTCTCACCGTCTCGGATGAACCAAAGAGTTTTTCTTCGAGTGGCTTCGAGTGGGATGTTCATCGATAAGAAATTCATAGAGACGATCATTTCACCAATGACAGTATCATTTCACCATCATATGAATCATATGACCAATTTGTAAAATATCATGATGTGGTATATCCCAACAATTAAGCAGAATAAACCTCCATTTTTTAGGATGGTTCACTGTTGGGTGTTTGTCGCCAAGCTGCGCTGACGTCTTCCTCCGTGGCGCGGCGGATGATGCGGAAGTCGTCAAAGCCTTCGGCCTACTGGAGCTCAGGAGCGCGGGCCATCGGACTTCGATGGGGACAAAATGGTGATCTAATGGGAATTCATAGTGGTTTCATGGGAATTCATGGTGATTTAATGGGAATTCATGGTGATTTAATGGGGATTTATGTTCTTTGAATGGTGATTGAATAGTATTTAATGGGATTCAACGGGGATTTATGGTGTTGTACCCTCTGGTAAACAAACATAACTATGGAAAATCACTATGTTTGAACGCTAAATCAATCATAAATGGTCATGTTCAATAGCTATGTTAAATTACCCGAGGGTATGGTATATAACCCATATATATATGTCATTACAGTATATGTCATATAAGTTCACATTGCTATAGAATCTTATATGTGTTATATCAGCTGGATAATATACCATATTCATTATTTTATATGAATGATTCTGAATGATGCTTCATTGGTTAAATCATATTAAATCATGTTAAATCCATTGTTCATTGATTCACTACATCCCCATGAATCATATCCCCATGATCCAATTTCCCCATTTTAGATGGTTAACCATTGATGTTTTTTTCGTATCACATAAGCGGTTCGCCCACTGGAGTTATCCCGTTTTTTTTCAGTGGACAACAAAAAAAACAGTGAAACTAACCACCGTTGGACAATTTCATCCCCGGATTGCGCGGAAAAACCCTAACTACTAATTGGGGGGGTTGGGGACCCTCAGAATAGGTATCTGAATCACTATTTGAATTGGTGGGAGCCCCACTTGAAAATAGGTGGATTGTTAATCCTCTTGACGCAGATTTCGTCTCCGTGTGTCTGCTCTGATCCAAACGAAAAAATTGACTATCCACAATAACAAACCCTCCTCAAAATGTGGTTGGGATGATTGGGTCATATCGCAGACCCTGTGTGGGATGATTTACCCTCTGGTAATTTAACATAGCTATTGAAAATGACCATAGAAATAGTGGATTTTCCCATGAAAAATTGTCATTTTCAATAGCAAACTCTTAGTTTACCACCATTTATAGTGAGTTTTCCCATTAAAAATGGTGGTTTTCCATAGTTTTTTGTATGTTTACCAGGCCGGGTAAAATGACTCCCAGCCATGGTCGGTGACCGAAGAAGGCATCGCCAACAACGACGCCTGCAGCAGCCCGAAGTATCGCCCCAGGCCCAGCTCCTCCAGCCACATCTGCACTTCCGAGCCGGCGGCCTCGCATCAATGGTGGCAACGGAGGGAAAGATCTCAGGTGTTGAAAGGTTGATATCTGTGGATGATATGAAATATCCATGTGTATATATATATATATATATATATATTAATGTATATGTGTATATTAATGTATATATATATATATTAATGTATATGTATATGTATATATATTAATGTATATGTATATATATATGGTAACCGACAGAATTATGGAAAAAAAAAAACGTTCAACTTAGACAGGCGGCGCCTGCGTCCGATTTTTGCATAATTGGATTTTTCCCCATAAGGGTTCAAAATATCCCGGAAGTGATCCGAACCTTTTTTTTTCCATAATTCTTGGAGGTGGCCATAATTTCCATAATTGATTTTTTCTGTGAAATCAGGGGGCTAGGGCAGATTGACCGGTTTTTCCATAATTATGTTTTCCATAATTAATGTTTGGGGCTCCACCTGTTGGACATGTCATGGATCCAC
>Ga0126342_10010551_pt1 | contig 16525 bp, 13 predicted proteins | sample Cyp1metagenome_FD_92528 | JGI IMG/M metagenome (GOLD analysis project Ga0126342, IMG submission 92528) | Coral microbial communities from Lord Howe Island, Old Settlement Bay, Australia - Cyphastrea 1 metagenome | ecosystem: Host-associated > Invertebrates > Cnidaria > Coral ... | reverse complement strand
TAATGTAATGTATGGTTATGTATGGTTATGTATGGTTATGTATGGTTATGTATGGTTATGTATGGTTATGTATGGTTATGTATGGTTATGTATGGTTATGTATGCTTATGTAATGTTATGCAATGTTATGTATTGTTATGCAATGTTATGTATTGTTATGTATTGTTATGTATTGTTATGTATTGTTATGTATTGTTATGTAATGTTATGTAATGTTGTGTAATGTTGTGTAATGTTATGTAATGTTATGTGATGTTATGTAATGTTATGTAATGTTATGTAATGTAATGTAATGTAATGTTATGTAATGTTATGTAATGTTATGTAATGTTATGTAATGTTATGTAGTGTTATGTAATGTTATGTAATGTTGTGTAATGTTGTGTAATGTTATGTAATGTTATGTAATGTTATGTAATGTTATGTTATGTTATGTTATGTAACGTAATGTATGTATGTATATATATATATATATATTGTGTGTGTGTGTTTAGTTGTTTGTTCGTCGGTTCATTTTTTGCAAAAGAAACTTCTGTGTCACTGCTGGATCTTGTCAGGTTTTTGTTTGATCCCTCACTCCTGAAATGAAGGGTGTGTTGCACCCCGGAGTTTACTTTTGGTTCTGCTTCTCTGCTGTTCGGCATTGGGGTTTGCCGCGCATCAGGTCTCTCCGCAGCAGTTTTGCTGGGCATGCATCTGCTTCCTGGGCACACTTTTAGTGGTTCAGGCCACCGGTAAGACACACACAGCTGCGATGGCGAAGTATCAAAGTCTGCAGCCACAATCTTGAGAACCAAATATTTGAATCGCCTGGAAGGTTTGTGTCCTAGTTAGCTTGCTGAGGCGCGTACCGTCGAGATGTTTCAGCTACTGCCGTTGAGGGGTCTTTGCACACTTGCATCAAGTGGACACCAGACACAGATTTACGTGAGATGTTTACACCAGACACAGATTTCCGCAAGATGTTTCCAGCAAACTCTGTGTTTGCCCACCAACATTTGGAGATCACGTACATGCTGATGCTTCACAAACGAACTGCTTCCCTTGTTTACCCATGCAAGAGAAAACATGTTGCAAGACTTCATCTCTGAATTGTCAACTTCCTACAGCAACTCAAAGAAACTCAAATCCCCAGTGCCTTCACCCGTTTTCAGGCGCTTGGCTGAGATTCAGCACCTTGGGGGTGAGCAGGCTTGGCCTCTCTGTGCTGTTTTTCGGTGGTGCAAGTCTCCTTCTAGCAGCTCGCAGAAGTCCGTCATAAAACATTGCGAGCGAAAAGTTCAAGACCAACTTCACGCATGTAAGACCGACCTCCTCGCAACACACCTTTACAACCTTGATGTAGTCACTGTGCCAGTCGGATGTCCACGTGCCAACAGCGTCTAAAGCGGAGCAATGCAATTACAATTAGTTCTGTGACTTCAATGTGCATAATATTCACGTGTCTGGATAGATTAGAGAGACCTCACTGAAATGATAGTTAGTGGGAGTAACTATCCCAAAATCGCCTCAATTCAGGCTACTAATTTAGGTTTGTTTATTTTATGTTATTTTTATAGATTATCAAGATGTGTACACAACACACAGATAGAAAACGTATAATATGCTTGTATGAGCTCGCTTTCAGCATTGTTGCTGCCAGCACAAATGTGGTGAGGGTGTCCCATTCCCAGCAGCTTTGCTATCACCTTTGTTTATGGTGTGGTCCCGTTCTATGGTGATACAACTGCTTACCATTGCTTTGTAAGTACCCAGGTAACCCCCCCTTCCACCCTGGAGTAATAGTCTAGTCGCAGGGACGGGTTTGCAACCCTGGACGATCGTTTAGCTGCGGAGGCAGATCAGTATGCATCTCCAGCCTTGTCACGGGATAGGTGCGCTGTGTTTGGGTTTGCGTGGCCAGACTTGATAGTTCGGCATTGCAATGCGTTGGCATCTTTCCATGCATTGTCGTTGCCATGATGATGTGTTGCGGTTGTGACGGTCGTGGTGGGGTAGTTGTTGATTTGGGCTATGCCGTTTGACTTGTGATTGCAAAGGTCGTTTTCCGATCCCATTGAACCTGCATCGTCAAGTCCTCAAATCTCAGTAGCTTCACACAAGAGGCTGACTAACACGACCCACGCATCACCCTCGTTGTTTCAGCAACCCACTGACTTCCTCACTTGAAACCAGATTCAGTTTGCAAAGAACGCTTGGACTTGAGCACTGACTTTGCAGAGACGGATACAATCATAATGCGGAGGTTCAACATCATATATGAACTATATGTTTCACATGATATGCAATTAGTGGTCGAGTGGTCTTGGAGGTTAAGACTTCCTGATGCCGACTTTGTCGTGGTGGCATCAGCGCTTGGAGCAGGCGAATGTGTTCTTCTTGTACATAATGTTGGCGAACCACTGAAATAAGATTGCAAACCTCTATTGTGGTTCCCGTTTCTAAAAAATGCCTGGATGCAAAGCTGTGCAAAAGACACTGAAGGGTGAAAGGATGTGAGAATAAAAATTAGCACAACAATGCAACATGCATGGCCATTTTGTGTGAGTAGGCGACAAACATTCAAATATTTAATGTGTAGATGTTGAAACAGTGAAGCGAGCACTCAGCAAGCAGGTCCAGATGAGGTGGTCATTTTCGTGACAACATTTCAACGCGCTGTGCTTGGGAGCCCAGGATGCTTCACGGATCCAGCTACACATCACTGGGACATACAGTGGCATCAACTGCTACTCATACTAAATATGGTGAATATGATACACGTAGCAAGCAGCAAGATGGAGAGACATGGAGAGACCATGTTTTCTGGGAGTAGTTTGCAGAATGTTTGCAGAATGTTCTCTTGGCATCTTTTGAAGTGTTTCTGATGTTTCTGGAGATCCGAAATTCTTTTCAGAACACACTGAGCGACTGAGCGAAGCGAGACCTGAGGCCAACTAGAGCTCATTTGTTGCTCCTGACAGATGTTGAAGCGCTGGAAGAGAAACTAAAGGAGACTTTGCACAAATTCAATGCACATGCACGCTTGAAATGTTATCAAATGTTGATGAGTTTCTGCTTCCTGCATCTACTCGTACCTGCTACTTGATCTACTTGTAGAGTCTACCAGCAATTCCTTTCTGATTTGGTGTGAGGAGACGGGCATCGATTTGCAGCGGTTGACCTTCCACAGGCTCTAGGAACTATCATGAAATGATATGGTGCTGGCTATTGATTCCTGATACACAGACACTTTGAAATGAATCTATTGCAGGTCCCGCAGATAAACACAGCACCTGCACAAAATTGATTCCAATGGTCTATGTTTCGATCCACCAGCATCCACCAGCCTGAATTGGTTTGGCGCAGGAAATTGCTTTGGCTCGTTTGACAATTCTGCTCCACTAAAATGAGAAATTGAAGGCTCAAAATCTTTCAGAGAATGGTTTGCTGTGCCAGGGTCGATGCTGCAGAACCCTGGAGTGCTTTGCCGACAAACGATGTGGTCCTGACTTTGTTTTGCTTCATTCGCTGTGCATGTGACCGTTGCCAAAGTTTTACGCTCACTGGCTAGGTGCGGTTATATCACGTGTACACTGTCTTGCACGGCATACAGGTGGGGAAGAAGAGTCGAACCACTCATTGACATTAAGGACATAGTGACATATTACATATTCAATATATAATTATATCTATATATATAATATATTATGTTGTTGATATTTGTTGTTGTTTGATGTTGCATGTGCGGCTCTTTATGATTTAATGCTGCTGTGCTGTGACCTTGACAGAGGCAAAAGTCATTCAAGTATCAGAAGTGGAGGGTATTGCTTTTCAGGCGAGCAAGTCTGCTTTTCATCTTTTGATTTCTTTCCTGAGCCAACAAACGTTGAAGACATAGTTATGTCATGTTGTGTCCACGTACTAGTAGTATCATGCATTTGTTTCCTACTGAAGAGAAACCAGACTTGAATAATTAGTTCCAGAGTTCCAAATGTCACTCGTTAAATCCGGCGCTGGCATTCAAGCATTCAAGGTCTTTCTTTGGCCACTATATAATGCCATATAATGCAATTTTATTTTGTGCACACATTACATAATACATATATCGCAGTATTATTTTGTCACCTTCGTGGAACAGTTTGGGGAAAACAGGATGCATTTAAAGTTCCAGTCAAGGAACCAATTCAGTTGATTCCAGAGACTTTGTTTGACTCTGTGAAAAATTGGCAAAACGTTTATCAATGAAACTCCTTCTGAAGATCACTTGAAAAGTAGCTTTACCGCCTCTGATTTCAGGCAAACCCATTTGTTTGGGCGTCAGCGCAGCCGCCCGGAGTCCATTTGTCAGACTCTCGTGGGATGTCGTGGGATGTTTACGCAGCAAGCTTCTCCTTGTCAGGAATTGTGGACATCATGCTGCAAAATTGTGAAAGTGTTTACTAAGTGTTTGCTGTGTTTACCAACACTTTCAAACAAATTGGGCTTCAGGTTTCTTGACCTTTGCGGCCCCAGACGTACCTGTAGAACAGCTGTAAGTTAAGTGAGGGCTCAGTTCCAACGGTCAGATGGAAATCCTATGAAGATGCAGGTTGCCTTTTGTACTGTGTCGGTACTGTAGGTTGCCTACACCCCCAGATATGGACCCGGGATAGTTGTGATGTCCAATAGGAATCAATAGGATCAATAGGTGTTTGAGTGAGGTTCTTGGAGTTGGGGAGGAGTGTTTGCAGAGGTGTAATGTATCAATATTGGCACCATGAGGCCAGGAGGGCCTTGTTCTGTCACCAAGCCTTGGCGTGCAGTTACCCCGCATTGTTTGGGATTGATTCTCGAGATTTAATTTGTGCCATAAACAGATGAATAAAACAACACAAACTGTTGCCAAGTTGTTTCGGAGTGTTGAGTCAACAGTCAACAGCAGCATTATATGTTCAAACTGGCGAAATCTGGCGAAAGGCAGATGCCATGTCAAGTGATAAGAATAGCACACCAAGGTTTGCAGACAATACCCTAGCCAAATCCTCAGCAGATGCCAGGTTTGGATCACACAAGAGAGGTTTTATTGGAGATGTTTGTTACATTTTGTTGCTGCATCGCATGCTTTTACCAAGACTGGCAACTGGATCATAAGGTTGGCGAGGCAAAGACTTGGCCAGCTCTAGCGATGTGTTTTGGCACGGAGGCACTTGATGGACACCATGAATGCATGGCTAGCGGCTAGTTAGTTGCCTTGCTGATGCAGTCCTGCAAAGATGCCGGGATGCGATTCTTGCCGATGATTTCCAAGCACCGACTCACACACAATGACTTTTGATTTGTGTACGTCTTGGTGTAGATGTTTCTCAAAGTTTGTCGACACTGGATCTTGATGTGCGTTGTTGCGTTCGAAGCACTAAAATTCTGCGCAAAGTTTGACTTTTGGCCGATGTTGAAATCAAGAGTGAACACCACAGTTTGATGGTAGGCAGACCATCTCCAATCGAAGCCAACAGTTGCTTCAAACTATATGATTGGAACCAAGCCGGATGTGCAAAGGTGCCGGGCATGCTGCTCGTTGGTGCTTGTACTTCGAAAGACTTCCATATTCAGCATGACATACAGACCGGACAAAAAAACTAAAGGCACGGGCACGGGCATGGACAGCGGTAGCCCGACAGCAGCGTCTCTAGTTTCTTGATGTTTCTCGATATCAGAGGTATCTTTCTGCTGTTGTTGACAAGATCAAAGCTGCAGCGTGCAACAAGCGTGGCGTCCTCCTGCCATGTTTTGGTGACGTGATTTTGTTGACCCATTGCGCAGCCCAGCGAACAATTGGAAGATGAACTCGGTACACGTTGACACGTTGACCGTGGGAAGTGGGTTGAACTTGAAACACAGAGGCTGCATTGAAACCTTGGAGAACTAAGGTCAGCCCTCTTCAAGACGCATGTTCATTTACTTAATTTGGATCAATTTAGTCTAGTCACGGTTGGGGCTTTGAGGAACCAGCGCAGTCGGGTCTTCAAAACATTCGACTGACAGCATTCCGTATGCACTGTTTTCCCCGCCAGGTGTGTCCAAGCATTTTGGGTCAGTTTTGCACTCGCGGCAGACAGGTGGCCACTGCCGCTGCAAACTTTGTGGCACAGACAGAAGGCTGCGGGCAGAATGCAGCAGAAAGTGCAACATGCCAAGGCCAAAATCGGCGCTCCTCACACCACTGCTATGCCTTTGAGTTGACGCTCAGGCACTAAAGTGTTTATCCACAACGGTCAAAATGGACCTGCACGAGGGCCCAGCACAGGTGAATTTGAATCGTGTTGCTGTATCCATTTGTATCCCCTCCAGATGCTCAGACGAGTTAGTTTCTTATGCACTTGCAACTGCAGTACAGGTTTGGACGGGTGAAAATGTTGCGGCCAAAGACATCATCCTGGACTCAGAAGACCATGTGATCAATCAGGCCATGTTCACCATATCACCTGCATGTTTTCTTAATATGCTGAAGTTGTTTGATCAGGACGGCTACCAATATGCAGTCCTCCGACGCTATGACCAGCACCAGGAAGATGATGAAACACTTGCATTCACGAGCTACCAGCCTTTTCACTCAAGAGATCCGCGTTTGGGTCCTGTAGATTGCCGACCTACATTCTTTTCACACAAACGAACAGGCCAGTCTCTGAATCCTGTAGGCTAGCAACTTCATTGCCCAACAAACTTCCAACCTTGAAGTACTGCAAGTGACCAGCCCTGTGACACCAAAACCCATCCTTAAATTGCACATCTATAGCCCCGCACATCAGCTTGAACAGTTCCACCCAACAGACCAGTGCCAAAGTTGCGGTTGACAAGCCAGAGCTTTCTTTTGGCCGGATGGCCTGATGTTGAATTGGACTCTACTACCCCTCTTGATGTAGCAACTCCGTCTCTGAGTCCTATAGCTTGTTAGACTACAGCGCTATTCGGCTTGAATTGGCCCCATACACCCTTTTCGATTAAAGCTTAGTCCAAGTAGGTAGCAACCTACACCCCTCATGTGCTTGAATGGGCCGAACACCGCCATTCTTTTTCTGCGAAAAGGCTGCAAGCAAGCAACTGGGATTAAAAAGAAGAACACTGGAGGTCATTGAACTGTTTGAAATTGAACGCCCTTATATAATATTGATGTGAGTGTGGAGGTGTCAGCATGGCAAGCTTGCAATGGAGTTTCCTCTTCCAGATTCTTCCAGATTCTTCCAGGAGCTCTGGAAAAGCCTTCAGCTTCAGTTTGGGCGACGCCGCATTCCGCCTGATTGCTCAAGCTTTGAGGCGACACTTGAGAGCTCAGGGCATCAGATATGCCCCCTGTATAGGGTAGACCAGTCATTGAGTTGCTAACTTTGGCTTTGTCATCGTTTCTGGCTCCAGGTTGAAGATGGTGACATGCAGGGTCACGATTTGACACATGGCTCAGCAGAGAATGAAGTGGAATGCTGCACCACCTGCCAGCAGGACCCAGGCTCGAAGTTCTTGGCGGTGTGTGTCTTGTAGTTTCTAGATTTGTGGGATATTGTGAGGTGCGATACACGGTGAATTGGAACTGGTTGCGTCGTTGTCGTAGGCTGCTCAGCCTTTATTTTCTCTCCGTCTCGAAAGCACTGCTGGCTAAAGTCAGCAGGAGGAATCAGGCACGGCCACCGGCCACCCATTAGATTCATTAGATCGATTTACAAGCTTTGGCAGAGAGAAGGCTCCTAAATATCCTGTATAAATGATTCATGACTATAACATAGACTCAGAAGCAGTGTCAATCCGAAACACATCGACTTAAAGTCAACTTATGATAGAATTCTTTAACAATAATTCACCGAAGAGTCAAAGACTCTCTTTCGGCAGGACGTACCGTCCGGGCTCTGACATGCGATGCGGGCTTCGGTGCAATCCTTACCAGCTTAGCCAACTTGCAATTGTGTTCACTACTTCATAGTAGTTCCTGTTGGTTGGCCACACTCTATGAGGATCAATGGTCAAGCTTGAGATGGACGTTCAGATTGAGATGCGGTCGTTTAGATTGCGGATAGCAGAGTTCAAAATGAGAGAGGCTCCCAAACGTTCTTCGTTTCTTCATGTTTCAAACAAGTTTCTCTATTTTCATCACACTCCTCGACGTAGCAGTGGTCACAGTCAGACCATGGTCAGATTCAACGGAGTCATGCCACAAGATCTGGCTTAAGGCCTGGGTGTAGTAAGTTCACATGAACGAACAATGGAGACAGACAGCAAGTTATTGCAACTTGCATTACTATGATCATTATGTAAGATTCGTTTCTTTAGATGTGTAGCAAGAAAGCCAGCAAGAGCAGATTGCTTTGCCATGGGTTGTTCTTGAACCACGAACTCGCAATTCCGATTTTGTAGCACTAACTGCACCAAAGCACGTTTCCTCTTTGCATGTTGTGCCCATTTTTTCTGGCAGGCTGAAGGCTAAAGATTTCTTGGTTACGGTCAATGCAACTGACTCAACCATGAAAATCATTAGAATACCATTAGATTCTGCCAATCTGACAGATTGATAGAGTTGGTCCCGTAGAGCCATGTTGTTCCACAGTAAACGACGTTGCGCACTTAGTAGAAGAAGCTTTAGCTCTGTTGCGTTCTTGCTGGTGATGGTATATTGCTGGATGGTGATCGCCTAGTTCTTGGCTTCTTCGACAGCCAGTACAACCGCCCTGGTCCATTGCGAAAGCTACACAAACAGAAAGGCAAGCAATTCAAATTGTTCTCAGTTTTCGGCGTGTTTAGACTGAGTATTAGACCCACTCATGTGTGAGCAGAGATAGTGCTTTGCTGAGGCACGTATGACCGTGATAAAAGAGCAGGTTTTCAACAAACAATTGGACTCAGTGCATTGTGGGGATGGATGCAAGATTCACAGACCGTATGACAACGTATGTATATGACATAAAGATTTGAATCATGTTTCCTATACTTGTGACAAGAGTGGGCCAACTACTGATGAGAGTCATTCCAACTGACGCAGACCTAGCATGCAGGCCTTGTGTGGATTTGGACCATTTTCACACTGCCAACCTTTCTGGTGCTGGTGGGCAACCATCCAGATGTTCAGGCAGACTTTGAATTGCAGGGTGTTGTTTTCACTCGTAGCAAATTCCCTTGCTGATTGTCGCAGGAGTGGTTTATCAAGTGAAGGTCCTCAGACAAGATGAATCGCATCTGTCAAGCGGTTGTGTGTTTGCCGCTTAAATGCTGTGGAGTTCTGAGGCAGTACAAGCCTGTTGAATATCCACCGCAGTCCTGAACCTGGTGATTTTGCACTTTGTACTCAGATGCATCCAATACACAGAACATGTATTGATATTTGTTGACAACTGGCGTCCAAGATTTGTGGCAGTAAAGCTTCAGCGGATACAAATGGGACTTTTGGCCCTGCAGTAGATAAAGGCAGGAAAATGTGCTTCCTGTTTCATTGGTGCATGAGACTACTGCAGATTCAACTGCACAATTGGAATGATTGATTTTAACAAAACAGTTCATCAGTCGCACCGACTGTTCATACTGTTGTTTTGTGATCTGGCTTGGTTGGTGTTCTTTTCTCTGAGGTCTGATCCGTCCATCATCTACAACATTTTTCACGGAAGGTCAGCTTGGGAGTGATTTGCACCGTGAAGCACCTTGATGCTGAGAAGTTTACGGCAGTTTGCACTTGTTCAACATTTTGTTTGTGCAGGACACCCAGAAAGTCTGCATAGAAAACCAGTGGCTACCTCTGACGTTCCGCAGATTACACCGAGTGGTATTTATCACGTCCTGCACTCCAACAATCATACTACGTTACTACATACTGTACTCTACGGATTTGAACAGAAAAGTACCTGACTCCACCATTTGGGCGCAGAAACATGCAGAAACATGCAGAAACTCTTGTTCTGATGCTAAGGTCTTGTGGTGCTGAAGTTGAGCCCGCAAGTTGTTGGAAAAGTTGCGCAGGAAATGATGATCTGATACAAATGCGAATCCCGACCCAGAGCGTCTTCTTCCAGGGCTCCAACCTCGGATACATGCATGTGGCAGCTCGAGGGCAGCTGCCTGTATGTCGCTGCGGTCATGCTGTCCTAGTGTTCCCGGCGCAGCCAATTCTGCTGGAGTTCTTGGATGGTAGTGTGATTTCGAAGTCTGATTTCGTGACCAGCTTACAAGGCACAAGGTATCACTTGAAAGCTGCGAATGCCATTTACCTGATCAGAAAGATCTTTTGATTTGCAAGCCTGTGCGGCAAGATCGACAAGCTTCTTTGCACAAACCAGCGGTGGTCAAATATACACTGAACATATTATATAGTTGCTTTCCTCTGTGGCGGCCTGATATCTGGAGATCATGCTGAAGGTGGGGTAAATGAAACAGGTCTCTGAAAAGATCGGTGATGTTCTGTGATTAGTCAAAGACTCAAAAGGTCCCAAAATAATCCAAAATAATCCAAAATAAACAACCTGGCCATCGAATCCATCGACAGGTTCTGGGGCCAGATCGCTTTAGGCAGCGGCAGGCCGATCTGGTAAAGAGTTACGTCCAACAGCACAGAGTCGGATGACTTTGGGGCCAGGCCCAAGGTTCCGGTAGCGTATCCAGTGCCGAGAAAAGGAAGGCCAGACGCAGTTGGATACGCAGTGCCACTATGATCACTATGTGCCACTTGTCTATTTTGCAAGGATTGTACGTAATTGATCGGCATATGTATGCGTGTCTGGTAGATAAACTGGATTTAGAGTGCTACTGTAACTCCGCGAAAGGGCTGTAGCAGGACTACAGGCAGCATTTGTTGTACCCAGTGTTGTTCTTTGACTTAATGACCCATTTGTTGTATCGCGGCGACACTGCATGTTTGGAGCGGGTACAGCTTTGCTGCTTGCGCTGGCAGGTTGAATCTACTGAATCTCAGGCCAGATTTACTGCATTGCATATTTTATGATTTTTTTTTATGAGACATACATACACTTTGTTGCTTAGAACATCTTAGAACTTTGTTCATGAGATCTAAGGAATCCAAGAAAAAGAAACCAATGCTACCAAACATAGAGGAAAAGAGTTGCGAAGAGTTCAGATACAAAGGTTCCCTTGAGCACTTTGATCTTACTATGGCAGTCAAGTCTAATTTGTAACGGATGGAAAGTCTCCCGTGAATCTTACGTTCGGACAGCAGCTGCAGATGCGGCAGAATTCTTAGACACCTCATTTTTGCAGGCCAGCATCCGGAGAGGTTGCTTAGCTGACTGGATGGAGCTCTCGGCAGAATTCTGAGCAAGGGTGCCGCAGCGATGTCAAGCACATCAATTCCCTTCACCTGCAGATGAGACAATGCCATCAATGCTTCGTTGTTTTTCATTGTTTTCTGAGGTTCATGTGAACCCTTCCTTGCGCCAAACTCGGCAGAGAACCCTGCCTCGTGGATTACAGGATCGATATGCCTCGAGTGTCGGTTGCTCAGCCAAGTCCCCTCTGAGTCGAAAGGTTGCAGATGTGGTGTTGCTGTGGTATTTGTCCAGTTTTGCATACACCAGGTGCGACAGTATCTGACGCAGGCAATGCTTCAAAAAGGCCAAGCATGATGAACGCGGAAACTGGAACTGTCTCACTCGCGTTTGTACGATTCATAGCCCTAGCCCCTAGCTGAGCATTTTTTGCATTGGGTTTAATTTTAATTTCACAAAATTACCGTTGCTTTTGTCAGGCAAAGAACTGAACAGCAGAAGACCAGTGCCTCGCCCATGCTTGATTGGTTCTGAGTGTCAAGTCCGTGACCCTGGTTGTTGGAGTTCGGTCGAAACTGACGTTGGTTGACCGATGAAGGTTGAAGCTGCTGGCAAAAAGAAGTGGGGGCCTCATCGGCCTCATCGGCCTCATCACATTTGTTTGCTTGAAGTGTTTGCAAATTTGTGCACGCTGCAAGAAGTATAGAACATTATAGAACTAGGCATGTGTGCTCATTTGTGCTCTCGGGCAATCACCTACATATATACTTCAGTGTGCTAGCTCCGGCATGCATTTTTTCAACATTGCTTTAAGTAGTTAGTGGGAACCATTTCCAAAGTAGCCCACGTTTTGATATTCAGAGTGGATGGAGTGGTTTGATCAGTGTCCTGTGGGCGTTTTGCTCAGGCAAGTAGCCTTGCAGGTGCAGCAGGCTCACACGCAACGTTCGCACGTTCGCACATTCGCACTTGTACTTCGCGTGAATGCTTTCATATAGACGTATGATGACTTATGAAAGAATGTGTTGTTTGTTCTGGACAGCGTAGTGTACGATCGAAACTCTTTGACAATATGTGTCGAAGCAAATAGGCTCATGGCTCATGCCACCTGATTTGATGATGGTGACAGGTGCATGAGGGACCAGAGGGAATTCTCATTCGGGCTCAAGTTGTACAGGCAGTGCTTCACTCACAGCTACTGCATGTACCAACCCTTCAAATTGACCACTGAGAATTTGGAACTACCAATAAAGTCTTGGAAGTGTTCTGAACTCTCATATTTTTGTGGGAGTGCTTCACTGTGAAGAGTGCAGGGGTGTTTGAGCTGCGAAGAATTGCCACAAGGATCCTCAGTGAGGCAGTGCTGTTGGGCAATTGTGGACATCCAACATACAAAAACGCGTTGTAATGTGCAGGGAAATGCTGGACATGAAACCCTGGAGGCTTTTGCTCCACCAAAAGCATCCAGCCCTGCAGGCTGTGGCTGGCATCTGGCTGTTTCATGCTGTTTCCATGTTCGCCGTCATTGCATCTCATTTGCCCTCGAGCGACTTTGTTTGGAGGCACTTCAGCTTTGGCAGGGCACGATGCTTCAGGTGCTTTTGGCACAGCACTTCTTCTGTGCAATTTGATGAAAGGTTGATTTCTGAAGCCTGAGTGCTGCCTTCTCCAGGTGTCCAACTTCAGTCTGGTCCAGGCAGGCGAAGAGGAGGAGTTTCACTCATGAGTGTTGTTTGAAAGAAACGCAACAGGACACTGGATCTGGCTCGCTGTTGCCCGAGACTTAGATTAAGTCAGATGTAAATTGGCATGGACAGACTGGGACACATGCATGGAACATCATGGAACATCATGAAACCTTTTGATTCCTTGAGAAGCGTGAGTGAGCCATCCTGAGACAGCGGGTTGGGTCCTTCCCGTTGCGCAAGGGCCCGCGGGCCCGTGGATGCCCGTAGTAAGGGCCCTTACGGAGCCCGTTGGCGTTCAGAAGGTCTCTTCTCGAGACAGCATCTCTTCAAGGAAAAATTAAATAATGGACTCACTATGCAGATTCTTGGGAGCATCAGCAGCATCAGCCTTCCTCAACTCAAATGCTTTGCTTGTGATCCTAAAACCTTTGGGTGATGTAGATCAAAGGTTCAATCGCTCAAGAGTCACCCTCTTAACCTTCACATTACCCCTACCCCCAATGCACCTTACAGCCCAAATGGAGTGACCCATACCGCCCTGACCCGGCAAGATTGAACTTTGAGGTTGCCGACTGAAATCCATGCACTCGGAATCTCGCATTGAGTGGTCACAGCAGAGTTGTGTACAGTTTCTTCCAGTGCCATGTGCATGGAGTGGTTTAAATAACCGCAGAAGATTCGAAATGCCCTGCAAGTTTGTCTTGCAGTTGGATCGTGTCAAGGATAACTTGACATTTGGATCTGCAGAGCACAGTCAATTCCCTGGTGGGGCAGAGCTTGACATGTTGCAGATGCAGTTGGTCACGTTGGGGAAAATGAGCAGCTGCGCAGCTGTTCAGGCAAAGGTACAGGACTTGGATTTTTTAAGATTACTGGAAAGATCTGGAAAGCATGTCGCGGTGAATTGCAAAGTTGTCTTCATGCTTTTGGGGATATCGCCTTGTAATTGCTCAACCAGCTGCTGCGCAATGACCAAAGATGCACATGAAACTTAAACTGTATTATATTGTAATGAGATTGAACATTTAGCTTCATGAAGCTCTTTGGCATAGACTTTTGGATTGTGTTGGCCTGTCGAAAAAGTTCCTGGAAACATTAAAACATTGAAGCCAAAGAACAAAGTGAAGCTAGAAGTACCTGCAGTGCTTCCAACAGACTGTCGTCCCTCATAGATTCTTGTGCCTTTGCAGAAAGAGCTGGTTAGCCCGACCGGTCCGACCCATTAGCAAGCATGGGGGTCAGGGTCTCAGCCAAGACCTTGTGCTCTTGTTCAGCAATGGGCGCCCAGCAATGTTGTTTCATGTTCTGTCATGTGTATGGCTCCCAGCTCCCGGCAGCTGCAATATGCTGTTTATTTGTGCATCCCGCTGGTTGTCCCACTGGAATGATGTCGCATTGCGGGCGCCCACGAGGAAAATTAACCGAAAACCGCCACTCGCCCCACTCACCCCACTCGCCCCACTCGCCCCACTCGCCTCACTCGCCCCACTCGCCCCACTCGCCCTACTTCCCCTGCACTAGCAAATTAATTGAAATCTGCCACTCCCCCACTCGCCCCACCCGCCCCCACTTGCCTTGGTAGGAAAATCAATTAAAATCCGCCACTCGCCCCACTCGACTCCACTCGACTCCACTCGACCCACTTTGCCGGGGTATGGGGGGTAAGCAGAGAAAGCACGGCAAGCGGGCAAGCGGGGCAAGCGGCAGAAATCACTTAGCGGCCGCGCGGGGCAACCACACTGTGATGTCGTTATGCTCTCCCGGATAGCTTAGACAGATCCGCGCATTCTGTTTCGTCCAAGGTCCCAGCTGTACCCATGTTGAATCCCATGGATTTCGTCACCGAAATCCTGGTCACAGCAGCCGTGCTTGTTGCATTAATCTTCCTTTGGCAGCGCTCCGTGGCATGTTTTGAACGCCTTGATTTCGACTGTCAGGTCATACAGCCATACAGCGCATGTGTTTATTTTTTGTTATTTCAACATGATCTCGACTTTTTGATGTCACCAGCTCGGACTCTTGACAGGTACCGAGGCAGAGTGATGAAAGTTCTGACTGGTGATGACAAGCTGCATGGATCCGTTTTGGATGGTATTTGGTGCTGTTGCTTCCAATGCTGCCATCGCCCCAGTGATTCTCTCGATTCCAGTGCTGGCCTTGCTAGATTCCAGGATATTCCAGGATTCTGCAACCGATTAACTCCCGTTTTGCCTCGGTGGCCAAGGTGGAGTTTGTACTGGTGACTGGACTCGGAATCTGACAATGTTCCAATGCTGTCCTCGCAGGTTGCGAAGGCCCTTGGGTTCCGCTGCAACTCGCATGCTGCTTTGAGTTTTTTCTGCAAGTAAAGGTGCTTGCAAAATATGTGGGAAAACAATGCCCCGTTGAGGATAGCCAATTCTTCAATAGTTTAAACTTAAAAGAATTAAGTACAGCATTATTGTGGACGTGACTGGCAGAACATGAAATTAGACTATATTAGACTACAGATGACTATAGTGAGTTCTGACGGAAACGCACAAAATCTCACCCTCTTAGTGGTTTTCTCTCATACTGTACCAGGCAAAACCTGGTGAAGGTAGTTGGTCAGCTCCTGGGCATGTCTACTTACACGGCCAAGTCCTGAGGAAGTGAGAGACATTGTGAAAGAAAGCATTGAGGCATCACAAGTAGAGTTCAAACTCGGAGAAGGTCACATTTGATAACGTTGATGGAGCCATGCAAGAGCATTCTACGGGTAAACACCTGGAGAACTGACTATGGGTGATGGGTAGTTGTCAGAACAAATCTATCGAATTGTAAGATCAAGAACATTCTTTCATGCCTTTCATTTTTTCCTTGCTGTGTTTTTGGCCGGACCATTCCGGATGCTCACACTGGACACTCAGATGACACTCAGTAGAATCAGTAGAATGATTAGAATGAAGTTGTCTGCATTGCAAGTTGTTTGCTTACAGCTTGTGCTCATTTTGTGCCCATCTTGTGCTCCATTGCGCGGCTGAGAGTTTCTGAGGTGGAGCTGCGAAACATCGTCGTTGGTGATCTTCCTTATGTCCACCTGCCATGTGCTTCCAGACACCTTCCAGACACATCTTCCAGACATTTGATACATCTGCAAAATAGATCAAAATAGCTTAAACTTGATTTATGTGCACGGCAAGACCGGCAAGACCTCCAAACCATTTGAAAGCTTTGCCTTTGCACACACCATCTTGACCAGTGCTGAAAGTGAATTTTAATATTGCACTGCTGTGACAGGATGGTCGCGGAGACGTGTACCTAAGCGTCGAATGCGCAGCTTGTGCCTCAGGGACCCTGTTTGGCCAGGTATCCCCAGAGGGCCTGTTTGGTTCTGGCATGAGGTCAACCCAGCTATGATGACTGCAGTGGCAGAAGACAAGCAAGCAAAGGCCCCACAAGGGGTCTGAAAACTGCAGAGTGCAGTGACATGGTTTATGACGCTTCTGTCCAAACTCATATCATCATCTATTTGTAATTGTGATAATATACCAGTAGTACCGCACAAGGCGGTGGCGGAAGTTTCAAAAATAGGAAACCTATAGGAGAGCTTGGTTGTTGTGAATCAGGGATGGCAGAGCGAAGCCACTGATGGACCGAAAGGTGCTT
>Ga0126342_10010550_pt1 | contig 16526 bp, 15 predicted proteins | sample Cyp1metagenome_FD_92528 | JGI IMG/M metagenome (GOLD analysis project Ga0126342, IMG submission 92528) | Coral microbial communities from Lord Howe Island, Old Settlement Bay, Australia - Cyphastrea 1 metagenome | ecosystem: Host-associated > Invertebrates > Cnidaria > Coral ... | reverse complement strand
GTCACAAATTGGAAGTTACATTTTTTGACCCCCTCATTTTTTATTTTTTCATTGGGGGGGGGGGGCAAAAAAATGTAAGTTAGGGGGTCGCGAAAATGTAACTTACATTTTTTGACGGGGGGGGGTCCCCCCTATTTGTTTGTAACTTACATTTTTTGACCCCCCCCAAAAAAAAAGCTGCCCAAGGGGGTGGGGATGTAAGTATCACATCGGCACTCATACAATACAACAGCGGTAAGCATACAGGACGTTTCCCCTCCGGTGTCATTTTAAACGTGGCTGGCTGGAAAACCACTATCAAAGATGGAGGTTTCTAGTTGGGAAAAGCATCTCTAAATGGATGAATTTTATGGAAATTCCAGCGGGCCATGTTTGATTCCTGAAGGGTATATCCATTGATATCCATTATTGTCCCACTGTTAACCCATCAATCCCATCAATCTATCCCCATTTTTTACCATGTTTATTGCCATATCGAACTACCAATTTGTTGATCACCTCCGCCAGGTCCCTTTCGTCCTCGCCCCGGCGAACGCCGAAGTTCAGGCGACACTGGCGCGAAGTTCGGGTGGCGAGGTCAAGCAACGGAGAATGGTGTGCCGAAGATGAGCTATGTCCCTTAAAGATCTGTCTTAAATAGCCATGATTTATGTATATTTATGCCATGACCCTCTGGTGATGTCAAGTTATAGCTATTGAAAAATATGGCCATGGAAATAGTTGATATACCCACGACAAAATGTGATTTTCCATAGTTATGTAAACGTTTACCAAAGGGTAGATGTCATGAAATGTGACATCGATGTCATTGACGAATTGGAGACATGATAATAAACATCAACGTTTTTTTTTTGAGTTTTGCAATTTGCGGCAGTCAACATCCGACCAACTCCACTTGGGTTGAATAGGTTCGTGTAGAGGGCTGGGTCGACTTTCACCCGGCATTGAAAAAAAAAAACATGGCTGAGTATCTCATAGTATATCCAAATACAAGATGAATGATATGAATGGAATCTTCAAGCCGCATGGTTTTTAAGGTTTCCTGATATGAATGGAATCTTCAAGCTAGTTTTTAAGGTGTCCATCTCAAATTGCAACAATGACTGTGCGGCTCCAGCACGGGCATCGCCACCTGTGCCCTCTGTTTGCGAAGCGTTGCTATCCCGATTTTAGTGATGTGATTGCAATATGTTTGTATGCGTATGTATGCACATATGATATCACATATGTGCAGATTCAGATATGGAATTATCCTTTTATTATTACGCTTAGATTCTGCTTAGATTTCATAGTTTGTTTCATCTTGTTTACACCTGTTTGTTAGCATTGTTCTCTGAAAGAGAAGCTAGCAGTCCTCCGCTGCGTGCCTGCATTCCCGACTCAGCCGAAAAGCTAGAGCAACCTGGTGCTGCAGCCAAGGATCACCGTGTTTCAAGGCTTGTTCAAAATCACATCATCAAACTTGGGGGAGGTTGCAGTTGAGGTGAAACACATATGAGCATAACCATCAGTTTGGATATAAACCCTATAACATCCTGTAACTATAGTTATATATGCAGTTAATCAGTTATAACGGGAACAGCACTTCAAAGAAGGGCATTGCTGGTGATAAAATCTTGGTATCGTGGCTAATTGTCGATATGTTTATTCCGGCAAAGAAGCTGGGCTTGGTGGCTTGGGCTTGGCTTGACGAGCTTTACAGGGTCGAAAAGGCTTACTTACCCCCTGGTGAACAAACATAACTATGGTAAATCACCATTTTGATGGTTAATCAACTATGGCATTTTCAATAGCAAACTCTTAGTCATTACCAGAGGGTATTTGACTTCTTAATGCACACACTTGCTAGCTTTGTCGAAGTTCGCCACGAGCCATGGTTTTTGCGGAAATTTCATCCTTGACATCCTCACCCGAAACATCGATTCGATGCGGGTGAAAAAATCGCAGGGAACCCTGGGACCCTGGCCTCCCAATTCTTAGAATTTGGAGGTTGAAAATTGACATGTTCCCGTATCAACATCCATTGATTTGGACATTCACATCTATATAGTTCCATCTAGCCACATGGAATCCACATGGTAGGTATCTGCATAATCCCAAGTTATCCAACTATGATAAACTGATACCCTCTGGTAATTTAACATAGCTATTGAACATGTACCATTTATAGTTGATTTACCTATTCAAAATGGTGATTTTCAATAGCTATGTTAGTTTATCAGAGGGTAAACCCATTCAAATCTACGGCATTCCACAGCCGAAACATGTGTCTGCGCGGATTGGATGGTCAAGGTCCACTGGTTGAGTTGCAGCCATAGAAAAAAAAATCCTCAACAAATTAAAAATCGTTAGCCCACTTATAAACCAATATTTAGCATTATTTAAATAAACTCTAAACAGCTCCAAACCCCCATTCTTGTAGTTTAAATGAACTTCAATCCGAGTTTTTCGTGGTCAAAGTCGGGGATTTGGTCAAAACCGTGTACCCCTTCGGTTCACATCAAAATAGTTGGTAAATAGATGTTCATCCCCCGAAAAACGCTATTTACCCTCTGGTAAACTGCCACATAATTATGGAAAATCACATGTTTTTAATGGGAAAACTCACTATAAATGGCAATTTTCAATAGCTATGTTAGTCATTACCAGAGGGTAAACCTCCATTTTCCTATGGTTTTCCTATGGTTTTCATAGAATGTTAGCCATAACTAGAGGGTATAGGTATTGATCCATAGCCACCATGGTTTTTTTCGGGCCGGTGCCCACCTGTCCAGTGGAAGATGGAGCCACTCCCCAGAGAATGGCGACTGCAGCTGATGCCAAAGGCGGTGGATGTGACAAACAAATGTGGATTTTGACATGGCATATGAATAATGTAATAATACCCTCTGGTAAACTAACATAGCTATTGAAAATGGCCATTTATAGTGGATTTTCCCATTAAAAATGGTGATTTTCCATAGCTATGTTAAATTACCAGAGGGTAACACCAACGGGATATAATAAATAATAGGCATATTAATATTATTAATATCCACCAATAATAAAATTTATGATATATGACATGTTATACTAATGGTGTAAAAAAAGAACATGAATGGGATAATAATGGTATTATAATAATAGGATGATAATAGGATATCAATTGGGATTGTTGGTGGGATATGATTGTGGGAAATAGTATGGTTTAAAAAAAAGATAAAAATGGAATGATAACGGTATATTAATGGACTATACTCCATAGCTAGGTGGCATTTTGACAGGAAAAATACTTAAATTTCTCGTCTGCGGGTTTCACACTCCCAAAAGCTTTGGCCAACTGATCAGCATTTTCAGGTAGAGATGGACAATAAATAGTCAAACACTACCCTCTGGTAAACTAACATAGCTATTGAAAATCACCATGTTTAATGGGTAAATCCACTATTTCAATGGCCATTTTCCAGTTCGCAAACTCTTAGTCATTGCCATTTTGGGTCATATTCGTTGGACCCAAAAAATGATCAAAATGGAACCCATGGAACAAGCCCTAAGAAAAACATCAGCTTCAGGATAGGATCTATGATTTTCGCACAGAAATCACCTGAAATCCCGCAACACTGCACTGCTTTTGAGGACAAAACATCGAGGAAAGCCAGGAATCTTTCCCATGAAATATCTGCACAATAATAGCGTCCAGCCATGGTTTTTGGTCATTTCAGATACATATCTCACTGGAAAAAAGCCGTGATTAAAGGAAAGGGCCTCAAACACATGTTTACCCTCTGGTAAACTAACATATATAGCTATTGAAAATGGCCATTTATAGTGAGTTTTACCATTAAAAATTGTGATTTTTTTAGTCATGTTAGTTTATGAAAGGGTACTTTGTCCAAACAATTGCCTCCAAATTTCTGCACCTTGGAATCCTTGGACTGTTTTCAAGGGTAAACCATTGACAAAATGCTGGAATTTCTCGTAAAAAATAGGAATAAATAATGGAATAATGGTATCATCATAATAACAAATAGGTATGATAGTGGTATAATAGTGTAATAATGGTATACCCATTGCTGTTATAGGAAGAAATAGGCATCAAATCTAATAATATATATAATGGTATATCCATTGTTGTTACATGATAAATAGTGTTATAATGGTGGTAAAACAATTTCATAAACCATCCCCAAATCACATTTTTTTTAGGTGGTATAAATTTCCCATTCCCAGTCATGGGTGGTAAAAATGGCATTTCTTTACCCACAGCAAAATTGGATCATGGGATTTTTTCGAGTCTTAACTGGGATTCTACACTATCATTAACCAGTATTAACCAGTATTAATCACTGGTAAACATACAAAAAACTATGGAAAATCACCATTTTTCATTGGTAAATCAACTATTTCTATGGAAAATCACCATTTTTAATAGGTAAATCCACTATTTCTATGGAAAATCACCATTTTTAATAGGTAAATCCACTATTTCTATGGAAAATCACTATTTTTAATAGCTTTTTGTAAACGTTTACGGGTAAGCAGCAGGACCGTTCCACACCTGGGCCGTACTTCCAAGCAGGGCATCCCAAAGCGAACGCGGGTGGAAGTTCTGCGCCGGAGAAAGTGACGTATCTAGTGACTGGGTACCCAGCGACTGGACCATTTATGAATGAATTACCTATTAAAGATGGTGGTTGTCCATAGTTTTTTTGTATGTTTACCAGAGGGTTAAACAAATGGATATATCATGGACATATCATGCAATGTGGGGCTCCCGTTCGATAGCTAAGTTGGTTTATAACTCCAATAACTATGGTTTATGGTACTTCTAACTATAGTTAATGGGGGTTATAAACAGAACTGGCACCCGGCCTGGTAAACATACCAAAAGCTATTGAAAATGGTCCATTGAAATAGTGGAATTAGCCATAAAAAATTGTGATTCTCCATAGCTATCTTAGTTTACCAGAGGGTATAGCCAAAAGGGTGGATAAGGCCCTGTAAGGCCTATGTAAGGGAATATCCCCCCAAAATATGGCCAAAAATATGGTACTAGCGTACCTCCATTTTAGGATCCTGAAGATCTCCCATTGACCCGAAGTTATAGCCAAAAGGGTGGATATGGATGGTGAAAGCCCTATGATTTTAACATTTTAACCATGATTTTCCTATAAAAAAATCCCTCAGTGAAAATGGATGTTTATTCCCCCAAAATATGGTAATGATAGGTTTTGAAGCCCATTTGAGAGGAATTCAAGATCATGATAGAGGTAATACTAGCAATATAATTGGTATCTAGTATGGTATATTCAATATATCTGATACCATATCACCATTTTCATTATGGAACCTATTAGATTATTAGATTTAGCAATTTATGGTGATAATGAGCATAGTAGTTTATATCTGATAGGAATTGAAGATTGAAGAGGAATGTAATAGGAATGAAATTAACCATTGGAATGGATAGGAACATTAATAGGAATTCACTATTTAATTGGATATAATGATAGAAGTGATAATAGCAACATATTATTCAATTCCTATTAGATATCAGTTATGATGGTCATTATCACCATATTATGGTGATAATGACCATTATAACTGATATCTAATAGGAATTGAATATTGAAGAGGCATGTAGTAGGAATGAAATTAACCATTGGAATGGATAGGAACATTAATAGGAATTCACTATTTAATTGGATATGATGATAGAAGTAAAAATAGCAATATATGGTGATAATGGCCATAATAACTGATATCTAATAGGGAGTGAATATCATGATAGAGGTAATACTAGAAATATAAGAGGAATACACTAATAATGATACTGTGAATCCAATATTAATAGATATGATAGTAGTCCTAATCGTTCTAGAGTGTTCCCTATTTGGGGTAATGATAAAGTAGGAATGTACTGATATCATAATCATGGACTGGTGATAGGGATGTAATAGGAATATAGAATGATATAACAGGAATATAATAGGCATAAAATAGGAATGGTATAATAGGAAAATACCGTTTACCACAATAATAGGGATATAATATAATGGAAAAAAACATGATACAAGTAAGTAGGGATGAAATACAGAAGATGTAATATGGTTACACATATGTAGTTATACAACATGTAATGGTAGGCATAGTATAGTGGGATAATTGGGACATTATCCTTGCCACACGAATAGAATGCAGGTAATGGGAATACAATTGATCCCAGTCATTGGAATGAAATGGGTGGTAATTGCGTCATCATATTCCCACAGTCGAATCCAGTTTCCATTCCTACAAAAGGAACATGATAGGAATAAAATAGGAATATAATTGGTATATACACACATGAATAACACATATATATATAAAGCGGATATACAATTTTAATAGGAACATTTGTATATCATATGTAATGATGATAGGGATGAAACAATTACATTATAGGGATTTAAAACAAAATAAACAAGGATATGATGGAAGTCAATGGATTTGAGGGAAATGTTGCTGGAAAACATCGCTGAATCATCATTCATTCCTTGCTAAGCTTAGATGCCCCGGAAAAGCAGCACATGCGAAAAGCAGGAGATGACGAATTCACAGATGTCTGGATATGCGAAATTTCGCCAATCAAACTACGTTCCGGTAAACTAACATAGCTATTGAAAATGGCCATTTATAGTGGATTTACCCATTAAAAATGGTGATTTTCCATAGTTACGTTAGTTTGTCAGAGGGTACATATCATAGCTTGCTTATGCTTGTTGCTTGATCTAATTAGCCCATCAGCCGGTGTTTCATGTCCGGTGTCTCCAAGGGGACTCCCGTCCCCTTGGTGCAGTTCTCTGTGCTTGTTGATGGGGTGTTTTGTGGTGGTTTGACCATACTTCACTTACATCCCCTAAATCAAACAACACAAAAAAATGTGGTTTGGAAAACGCCCAACCAAGATCTGGAAATTTTGGAGCATTATTGTGGACATCTGTCTCTGGTGGACAAATTGCAAACTCTCCCCAAAGAAAAAAACTTCCCTGGGCCCAGTGGTCGTGCCTTCTGCTGGGATCAAACTCGACCTTGAAGGAACTGTGCACAAACTAAGTACCAGCAACACACGAAATATTGTGTCCCGCCTGCCCATATATCCGTCTATCTATCTATCTAATCTAATCTAATCTCATCTCATCTCATCTCATCTCATCTCATCTATCTAGCTATCTATCTATCTATCCGTATCTATATCTATCTATGTCTATATCATTATCTATATCTATATCAGTATCAATATCTATCAATATATATATATATTATATAAATAGATGTGATGCAAACATTCGACAGTATCACAAGTAGGCACTTCCAAATGCCAGCCGTTTCCAGTGTAGCTGGTGATCCAAGTTCTAATCATGGGACTATCCTATTTTATAAATGGGGCCCAAATCAACAATGATCGATTGTATAATTACAATATTTAATATATGATTTATCGATAATTACAGTATGTAATATTTATAGTTACTGTTTTTATCGATTAATATGTTTAATTACAATCATTGCGTATCAGTATTAATGAGTTGCCCCATCATCATAAATAGTTGCTTGTTTTATTCCTTTGAGTTGTCTCATAATTTTACCAATGTTTACCGAATGGGGCCCATATGAACAATTCTCAAGAATTACCATCTACCCGTGACAAATTGTCCGGCAGTTCTGTGGTGTGGAAAGCATGGGCTGAAGATGGAAATGGGCAATACCTAGGCCAACCACATCTGGGTAGTAACCTGTTTATCCAGAGTTGGAACTGCGGACACCTGTGCAAATACAGTCAAATACAAATCATACAATCCCTGGTGCTCCAGGGAGAAAAAAAAAAACCTGTTTGGAGCAGTAGGGCTTATGATGGAATGTGTATCTTATCATACCTATATGTGTACACATACATAGTACATATTATATATATATCACTATATGCCCGAGGCTGTCGGACTGGATATCACCCCTAAAAACCAGCTTCATGGCTCCCAAAAAAGTCTTTGGGTCTTGGATGTTCACATCCCGGGATTGGATCCCCAACATGGGAACCAAGTTTTGGTTCCCAAACACCCAGCAACCCAGCACCCAATTCCTTGCAGCATCCAATCGCTTTCTCGTCATCGCGGCATCAAATCGTGTGTCAAATCTCCGAGTCTCCGCTGTTTCAGGGCGTTTTATGTTCGCCGAACGGGCTCGGTTGACGCTGAATTCTGCAGTCACACGTACAAGGCCACAAGGAGCGAAAGTCCCGGTCGTAGTGTCCAGGGTCAGCAGTTGGAAGTGCCCAAGTGCCCAAAAAATCAGATCCAGATCCAGTTGGTAGTTTGTAACATGTTGTAACCTCACATATCCCATACATATCCCACGTGTAACTGAGGATATTCATGGATATTCCATCACTGGCGGTGATTAACCACAGTGGCTGACCTGAGTTTCTCTCTAAGGAGAAGATCCTGTAGCCAGGGGTTGATGGTTTGACTACTTGGATTTGCTTAAAGAAACCCCCCAACAAAAAATAACGAGATTCCCAAAATAGTGGATATGATTCATTGACGGCTATGGACTATTGATGATTGATGAGTATTGATGATTGGTTCCATGGATGATTTCTGAGATCATTTCCTACGAATCTTCGAATTTCGATGCCACCCAGGACCAGTCTCTCCACTCTGATGGCTGGGGGCACTTCTCAACCGCTGCAAATTGTGTAGCCAGTGGTTTCCACTGCAGCTACAAAGGAACAGAGTCCAAGAAAATGACCGCTGCACGAACGATGAAGAGTTCTGTTAGAGCTTCACCTACGCAATATGCCCCATAATCATATGGCATGTATGGTAATATTTGTCATTTGGTCTCTTTTTGGGACATGCTAGCACTTGTACACAAATATAATTACAATAAATACAGTAGATCAATAAACAAATAAATAGATAAGCACAATATATATATATATATGTACCATACATAGAGCATATGCGCATTTTGACTATCCCATACTTTGCGCGCTGTGTCTCACAGGAGTGTCTGAGTCACCCATTCCCAGTTTTCAGAGACGTTCGATAACAGAAGACTGCCAGGCTGATTCATTACAAAGTCAAGCAAAAAAACACACTAAAACTATAGACTACCAACAATCATTAATTAACTTTGTATGTTTTATCATCTTAATCCAGTCAAGGACTACTGGACTTGGGTTCACTTTGTTCCAGCCGCTGATTTCGGAGAACTACTCACCAAACCCCCTGGACAAGATGCACCATGGTTTTCCTCAGCGTGAAACTATTATAGTCCTAGAGCATGGGCCTCCAAATGACTAGAGCCAATACTAAAACATACTACAGATCTACAGTAAAACAACATGTCATCCCAGTAAATTATGACTAGTGTGCGTTTATGCACACACACAAACACCCATATCTACATCATATTATACAAACTGTGACATACAGTATATGTATTCTGTATGGATTCTGCGTGTGGATTGTGCGTCAAACTGCAACAGTCAAAGGTTTCCGACCCTGCGACGGGTTTTTTCTTTGCACGACTCCACGCTTCCTTTGGTGGACCTGTGGGCATCTGATTGCAAACAATCCAAGTGACAACATGATTGACTCTATCCTGGATTCCCATTTCTTCATCAACCATATGTATATTATATACATATGTATATACAGAAAAATAAATATGCATATATATATATTATATATATATATATATTTATTTATATAAATATATATATATATATTATATATATTATATATATATATATGTGTGTGTGTGTGGCCCATGGCCCATATTCATGATAAACCGCATTTTTGTTGGTCAACCCCTCAATTGTCAGGTTAAATGATCGGTACCCTGCTGCCTTGCACCGGCCCGCAGCTACGGCGATGCCCCCGCTTATACCACGGGTGTCGTGGGTCGTGAAATCCGGAAATGGTGCTTAGGACGACAAAGAAGATTGGGGAATGGGTGAGTAACTGCAGATTTTCATGGATTTTGATGGACTAACTGCAGATGTTCATAGATTTTGATGGATTTTGGCGGTTTTTTGCTTCTCAGGCCTCCTTTTCAGGCTGGGAAATCAGAGAAATTAAGGAGATACTGAGATATACTGAGATACTAACAAAAACGTATCATCATGTATCATCCAATTTAGTGTCAAGGTTTTTCTAACCCATCCCCCAAATCTCATGACGGTCGTGGAGAAGGAGCTGTGTATCCTTCCGCGGACGCTGCCAGGTGATATGGAGTCTCTACGTGATGATTTGACCACCAAAAATTTAACACAACTATGGAACATGGCCTTATTGCTGGATGATTTACCTAATTTATTGGATGATTTTGTGAATTTATTGGATGATTTACCATGATTTACCTAATTTATTGGTGTAGCTACCGCATCTACTATTGGATGATTTACCTCATTTAATTACCTATCAAAGAGTGGTGATTGTCCAAAATCAACCAGCTATGTCAGATGCCAGCTAGGGTAACCAACATTTTTTAGGGATTTAAGCAACACATATGGTGGGATTTTATGGGATTCCACCAACAGTTGGAACTTCTGGAGGGGTTACACCTCCGCTGCAAAGTGAAGCATACTAACGATGTTTGATATGGTTCTATATGGTCTAATAGGGATAATAATTGGAAATAAGATGGGATAATAAAGGTATATTATGGTATATTTGATATACACATCAAGATGTTGGGGCCAAGTGCTTGTTCTTCCGCCCATGTTTACAAAATTTTACATCCCATCCCTGGTTTTGCCTAGAAAAACCACAGGTAGATGCCCCGGCTTTTCTTCGCAAAATTGGTCGGTTGGTCTCCACCAGTGAATCTGGTTGGTGGTTAATAGTGGTTAATAGCGGTTAATGATGGCTAATAATGCTTAATTATTGGTTAATTATGACTGGTTGGTGGTTTTAAGTTTTAACCATCTTGAGAAATGATGGAGTTAAAGTCAATGGGAAGGATGACATCCCATAAATTATGTTTCAACTGTTGGGTTGACAAAAAAAATGTTGCTGGTATACCTACCCCTCTGAAAAATATGAGTTCGTCAGTTGGGATGATGAAATTCCCAATGTATGGAAAATATAAAAAAATGTTCCAAACCACCAACCAGGAATTCACTGTCGGGTTTATGGTAGATGTATCCACCTAACTTGCTGAATCGGTGACTCGAAACCAACTTATGACGGCCACCAGCTTGTACCGGCATGTTTCACGGTATCCCAGTGGTAAGCCAGGACTTACCCTCTGGTTATGACTAACATAACTATTGAAAATGACCATTTTTCATGGGAAAATCAACTACTTCTATGGCCATGTTCAATAGCTATTTTGACATAACCAGGCCGGGCATATTGCCATTACTAAATCGCTCCGATCACCTCTGCAACATCCCATGCACAGCAAAGAATCCAGGATCGAAAAGGACAGTTCCGCAGCAAGTATTTGAAAAAACTCGCTGAACTCAAGGTGGATCACGTAATTTTCCAGGCCCACATCAGTCCCTTATCTGAGCGCAATCTGAGAAGTGATTTTCGTGATCAAGCCATCTAGCCTAATCTAGCGCAATCTAAACCTCAATTCCAACACCAAAAATCCCAAAAATGAATCTGGTTGGTGGTATGCCTACCCATCTTAAAAATATGAAAGTCAGTTGGGATGATGACATTCCCAACTGAATGGAAAAATAAAATTCACGTTCCAAACCACCAACCAGGAAACATGTCAGTCGCGAACTTCGCCAGTTTTGGCCAAGTGGATCAAAACTAGTGGACTTTATCTTGGCGGATTCAGAATCCTTTCAATGTCGATGGCCGTAAAGGGACTGACATGCACCAATGACCCAGCTTCGACAGCGCCTTTCAAACTATCCCGCGCAATTCGCGGCTCCACAGAGAGATTAGGGCATCACAACCCTTGGGGCGATATGAAATCACACAAGCTCTTGGGGTCCCAAATGATCTCTTCATCATTGGATTGGTTTAAGGGAAAATCTACAGGAAACCATGGTTTTTACCATCAAATATAGGGCTTTCCTGTAAATTTTCCCATCATCCAATTCTATGACTTCACTAAATTCATACAAGATCACGATTTTTCTCAGGTGATTCTTTTGCTGAATCCATGTGTTACGAGACCTGCCTCCGTTGGAAAACTTCTTGGTTAAGCCACTTCGGGATCATCCAGTGCCGTTCGTCATCCATTTTGGCTGGTGGTAATCATAGTTCTATGACCATTAAAGCTACCGATTGAAATCACCAGCCACAAAAGGGACATGTTTTTTGAATTACCAACTGACAACCTCAGCAGACCTGACAGGTGAAGTAAGTTCCTTCAAATCAATCTGCAGTGGCATCGACAAATGTGACATCATGCAAACCACAAAAGTTGTTGGGTCTGACAACCAAAACCATCTTTGAACTCATCTCTGATGCTCCAGCTATAGTCTATACTGACTTAACAGCATTGCCTTTGAAGAATGTCCAAATGCAGGTCATTGATGCGATACATGGAGCATCTGAGAGTCAATTGATATGTTTACTATGAAAAATAGTTTGGCTTGAGCTTAAGGAAAATCTACAAGATACCGATACCATATTTCTTGCATGTTTTCCCTTCATTCAATTCTGCGTGGGGCTGCTGCTGGTGCTATTATTGGTGAATATAACCATGGTTACCATGGTTCTAACTTCTAACCCAACAAATTTCAATGTGATCCAAAGGGTGAAAGCTATGGAAGAGACTATCTCTGATAATCGAAGACAGACAGGCAGACAGACAGACAGACAAACAGATAGATAGGTAGCTAGGTAGAGATATATATAATATATATACATATGCAGTAGATACCTGGTTGGTGGTTTCAACCCCTCTTAAACATATGAAAGTCAATGGGAAGGATGACATCCCATATATGAAATGGAAAATAATCCAGTCATGTTTGAAACCACCAACCAGATATGTTCATTTATTTTCCCATTAAAATACCATAGACTATTTGGATCATCATTGATTTTCAGTGTATATCCCCAACCAGATACAGTAGATGGCTTGGCAGATAGACATAGTGTGCACCATGAGGATTTTCCCTCAAAGGTCACACCCCTTTTGAATGCAGGTGACCTCAAACTCCTTCCTAGTGGTGGACGGTGACCTACTACAGGGCTTTGGTAAAGATGTGACCAAAGAAAGATCAACATATAAGTAAAACATTACAGCAATAGAAACGCAAAAACATAGATACAAAAATATATTTATATATGAATGCATACATGTACACATAATATGTGGCTATGGTGGCTATGAATCAATACCTATAGATACCATTAAAAAAGGGGGATGAACATCCATAAATCCCAGCTATTTTGGTGTGAACAGCAGGGGTACAGGGTTTTGACCCATATCCATATACCCTCTGGTAAACTAACATAGCTATGGAAAATCACCATGTTTCATGGGAAAATCCACTATAAATGGCCATGTTCAACAACTATATTACATTACCAGAGGGTAATGGCATAAATATGGTAGTATTGGTTAATAATCCATGTTAATATTGGTTAATATTAACCCATGTCTCAGGGAAAATATGTACAGGAAAAAATCCAGGAAAGTAAAAGTGGCTTGACATGGCTTTATTTTGGTGTTATTTTTGGAATTGTCTGCTCACAGGAAAGCATGTCAGTAATATATGTTTGTGAGTTTCTGTGGAATCCACATATCGCCCCTTCTTGGCTCGTCTGGGCTTGTCCGACAACTCAGACGGTGGCGGATTGGGGGGCGCTGTCCGCATTGGCCGTGTCCTCAGCGATGAAACGCGGAATTTCACCTTTTTGGTGCTGTACTAAACGCGTTAAAAACATGTTACCATCTGGTTATGACTAACATAGCAATGGTATAGATGACCCATAGAAATAGATGGTTTACCTATTAAAAATGGTGGTTTTCCATGGCTATGTTAAATAACCAGATGTTACAGTAAATGAGAACTAATGGCTACTAAGCGCTCACTAATGACACCTGGTTTTTTCAAGTGACAATTCATACTGGTGAATAGTAGTTGTAGTTAATAGTGGTTTCATAACGGTTTAATGTTTAATGTGTGTTGTTATAGTGATCAAAAACATAATTTTGCACTTGGTGGCTCATCCATCGAATCGAATTAGGTTATATCAATAAATTGTGGGAAAGACCATATTAGGATAGAAATGAGCTGCACTTGCGAAACTTGTGGTGAAAACACCAGCCAGCAAGTGGGACAGAATATATAGGAGGAACAAAAACACAAATTTAGTGCCAAAAAAATGTTTATCCTCTGGTAATTTCACATATAACTATTGAAAATAGCCAATTAAATAGCCCATTGATAGTTGATTTACCTACAAAAAATGGTGATTTTCCAGTTCGCAAACTTAGTTTACCAGAGTGTATCTCCACTTGCTCGGCTGCCCCAAGGCGTGCCAAAGTTCACCAGCCAAACAACAGGGAACGTAACAACTACTATAAAAAATGAACTTCAACAATTTCAACAATACAAGATTATAATTCCAGTTGTAGTTAATTTTACGATATTTTTTACTTCAATACAAGATTATAGTCAATACAAGACACGATTTTACTAGATTGACTGGTGCTTGGATTGGCGATTGTAATACTGGGGTTCCAAAACCACTGGAACCCAAAGAACCAGTTGACAACGCAGTCTTTGGAAACCAACTTCTAACTGGTACTCACTATCACTTTGCAATGCAGAACGGTCAAGTGTAGTAGGTACCCTCTGGTAATTTAACATAGCTGTTGAAAATTGCCATTTATAGTGGATTTACCTTTTGAAAATGGTGATTTTCCATAGTTATGTTAGTTTACCAGAGGGTAACTCATCTACTTTCATAAAGGTCACTGGAACCATGGCATCGTGAAAAAAAAATGAGAGGAACGTAGCACTTTTGGGGATACCCTCTGGTAAATTAACATAGCTATGGAAAATCACTATGTTTAATATTTAAATGAACTATTTCAATGGGCAAGTTTCCATAGCTATGTTAGTTTACCAAAGGGTAGAATACATATATGTTAGTATATACTATGGTAAATTAAATATGGTAATACACATATATATATATATGGTAAGATATCTTAAGGGATTAACTAACATATACTAACATAGTCCTTAATATATCTTATTATCCCCCTTTTGTTGGTTCATCTCCCGATGTCCCCTCCACATCCCTCCACGTTGGACGCGCCGAGGGACCAAGTTGTCCTTGCTGAGACGCCAGGGGACGTACATCAACATGGCAATCAGAAGGCTGAGGAGGGCCACCCACACATAGCCTCGAAAGGGATCATCTAGGCAAATCTCCCGTATATATATATAGAGGTAACTATATATATATCATTATAGATCTGTGCGTGTTCATGTCTTTAACACATTTCTCTCTCTCTCTCTCTGTGTGTCTCTCCCTGTCGTTGTATCTTTATAGTTCTTTGTAGTCAATGGGAGATCTCCAGGATCCTAAAATGGAGGTACAAGTACTGTACCATCTTTTTGGCCATATTTTGCCGGGATATTCCCATTGATGTAGGTATGTAATACGTATTGACGTAGTGACTATAAAGGTGGTTGTCCGCAAGCAAGGGGATCGCAGCAGCGGTGACACAAAGGATCTGTTGGGTTCATATTATTAGCCAACCTGGTTATGACCTATCTGTTACATAGCCATGGAAAATCCCAACCATAAATGGAGGCTTTAATGGGAAAATCATCTATTTCGATTAGGGCCATTTTAACACTTCGCCATGGTTTTTCGATGGCCCATAGAAATAGATGGTTTACCGTTCTTAATAGCATGGTGGATCTTTCCATGGCAAACTGTGAACGTCATAACCAGATCGTATGTCCAATGGATTCCAATGGATTCAATGGATTTCTTCATCGCCAACTGACTTGGGTTCGATCAAAAAAGAACATGCCACGAAATGTCATGTTCATACTAAGCATGACCATCAAGATCACGAAAATTGCTCATTCTCACCTCTTATCACCATCATGTTCATCATTTTCCTGGAAAAAAAACATATCATTTTCCCCTATCTTTTCCAAACATTTCGCCGAAAGAAATCGATGATTGGCGCCACGGGGCTGTTGGCGATCATGCGCAGGCCGTTCATGGCGCGCAAACACATGGAGTCCGTGAGACCCATCCAGAAGGCCGCCATGAAGGTGCAATCCTCAACGACTGCATCGCTGTTTTTTTGCCATGGAAATGGTGAAGATATTAATTGATGTGTGTGTACAGATATGTGATGCGTATGTCTCATGGATATGCTTGCATATATATATGTATATATATATGTGTGTGTTATATATGTGCGTGCATACATACATACATACATACATTAATTACATACATTAATTACATACATTAATTACATACATTAATTACATACATTAATTACATACATTAATTACATACATTAATTACATACATTAATTACAT
>Ga0126342_10010549_pt1 | contig 16526 bp, 15 predicted proteins | sample Cyp1metagenome_FD_92528 | JGI IMG/M metagenome (GOLD analysis project Ga0126342, IMG submission 92528) | Coral microbial communities from Lord Howe Island, Old Settlement Bay, Australia - Cyphastrea 1 metagenome | ecosystem: Host-associated > Invertebrates > Cnidaria > Coral ... | reverse complement strand
TGATCCACTTGTTTCGCGCGCTTTCCGTGGTAGCTTTGAACCACACATAGGCTTTGTGAAGCAAAATTCATGAGACGGTTATTCAATCCCTGTGTGGACTATGGTGCAGCCGCTATGCATAAGAATGCTAGCCCTTCACCGAGGCGGTTTGCCCAACGGAAATTTGGGTTTTCCACTCGACGCCAAATGTTGTTTCTTATCCGTGCGTATTTCACGAGTTTCCGTTGCCTGTAGCGTTTGCCTCCTCTGCGCTTGGGAGAGGTCCCCATGGCAGCTACTCCTTGTTGCCTTTGACATTTTTAGAATCAGGCGACTGACCTGCCACTGCGTGAAATCCATTTCAGCAGTTCTGTTCAAGTTTGGAAGCAAGCAAAGGGGCGTTGTGGATCTGCCAAGCATGGGTATCCAAAGCTACAGTCAAGCTTCCCGAGAATGCAGGCTTTGAAGACATGCGCGGCACATGAGCAGCAGGAATGATCCCCAGTGATATGGCAATCAGCTGCTATAAAGGGTGGTGCAGTGGGACATGTTCTGGCAGCGTATGTGTAGGTTCTTTCATCGAATACAACCTTGTCAGGGCCACAACTGCAAGTACCAAATATTGACATGCATGCGACATGACCAGAAATTCACGAACTGTCCGCACAGATACTGCTGTAGGTTTCAGGCTCAGTGGCTCTGGCAGCAAGATTCTGTTGGAATTTGTCAAGGGCTTGTTAAGGGCTGGTATGTTCGAACCTCCTTTTGTATGAGGCGGCCGTGGTCTTATCGCAGTCGGAAGTTGAGCGCCCATGCGCGATTGACATGAAAGAGCTGGTCCGCCAGAGGACTGGATGTCAAATTACTTGCTGATAAGGGGCAGGTATCGGGTGAGCCCCAATTTTGATTGCATTCAAATATACTTAGTAGGATCTGTGTAGCCAGGCCCCCCCTTAGGGGATACCCCCAGCGATGTCTCTCGATACCCCAAGTGATGCCCAAAATTTAAAACTGCAGGCGGAGGCTCACGGTTTCTTCGCGCAGTACGAAATGGAGTTGGAGAATGCTGTGTTTTTGGTCATTCCCGTCTGAGACACCTTTTACCCGCGGCACTAGTAGACAAAAAGGATAAGAGGCAACGAGAGCGTCTCTTTTCCAGCAAGGGTATAGTGGGCCCCAATTGTTTTGCTACTAGAAGTATCAACTCGCTTTCCGAGCCTTTGCAAAGTTATCCTGCCCTGAACCCTTTTAATCTTTGATATGTATAGGCAGCCAGTGAAATGACGGCGACGCCTTTTCGCATGAAAAGAAGCTTTGGGATCAGAGGTGCGCTGCTATAGGTTTGATTACAGCACCAATACGAACTAAAGTTGCTTGCCCGCGCAGCAGCAGTGCACTTCCCTTTGCGCTGAGTTTTGTTAGGAGCTGAAAATATCAGCTGACAGAATAAAGCAAGGAAAACATGTTGTGGCAGATGTTCATGGCATTTGTGTTTCCAGGCTAAGAGCTGCTGTTAGGTTCCTGTTGGCCCGGCAGTTTTAGTACAGTTTGAAGGTGCGACGTGTATAGATTGTCTGAAAATAGGGTTCCCAAGAATCTCATTGTCGAGCTTGGGCGGAACTTGTGAAAAGTACTCGAGGGTGCTCATTTCTGGGGCAATGCAGATATTCGCCAACCAAAGATGTGAAAACTTACTTTCCCGCAGTCACCTAACACATTCAATCAGCATTGAAAGCTCATAGGAATTTTGCGAGGCAAATTCCGTGGCATGCCAGGTTTGACGTGCTTGCTGAAAAGTGCTGGGGCCAGCTTTCAGTATGCCATGTGTGACTTGGAGATAGCGTCATGGCAGGTGCATTGAGCCATGTTTTTCTTGGCGCAGACCCTTACGCCTACTTGTCAGGGAAAGACAGGGGCTGTGCAAGACTTGCTTGGAAGGGCACTTGCACCAGCAACATTGTTCAACTTGTCTGAGACAGCCCCCTGCCAAAAGAGAAATTATCAGACCTGCTCCCTTCCGCACAATAGGGCCCCGCATGGTGCTGGTTCCGATGATGTTTTCCAAGGCTCTACCTATAGACATTTCAACACCTTCTCAACGCGATAGATCACTTGCAGAAAGAGGCTTTGCATATCTATGCTTTTCAACCTGCCAGTTGTTAAGCCAACAAACCTAGAATTTGTGGTCTCTTGGAAAGCTTCCCTGGTGGACAGACCTGTGTTGACACAAATATTGGCGAAATCCCTGTTTGCTTCATTTGGTTGCGGTGTACATTTCCGCCGGATGCCAAGTCTTGTTGCATGTGTCACGGAAGGTTGTGAATTTTCCAGGCATTTTTGAAAAACGTTGAAGCAGTTCAACTTTGCCAACTCTAAGGCTGAAACAAAAAATGCGACAATACCCACTGAAAAGTACACCGGAATTAGGGGCAACTAGGCTGGGGAATGACGACTAATTACGCCGGAATTATGGGCAATTGAGGCGGCTGGCCAAAGATTTGCCGGATATATTTGAATAGGATTTTTTCCTGGACTGCTTTCACCTCCTTTCATTTGAACTTCCATGACGGGCCGCTGTCATGACCTACTTTCCAAAGAATACCGATGTAAAAGCGCCGGGAATCATAGGAAGGCGCCTTTTACCAGGCAAAGTCGGCTTTTTCCCAAAAGGCAGAAATACCAGGGCTTTCTTTGAGCTGCATGCCCAAAAGCGCTGCCATACATGCTGCTTAAGCTGGTTGCACGATGGATGTGAAACCTTTGGTCGCTTAAGCGAGGCTTAAGTCAGGACGCGGGCGATCTTGAGTGGTTTGGACATTGTGCAGGTGCTTGGGCTCACAGTAGATTATTTTCCAATTCAAATCGGAGCATGATTTGCAACGACCTTGTCAAGGTTGTTAAATGATAAGGGTAAAACTTAGAAAGGAGCACGGGCAGTGTCCGGAGAGAGGGAAATGTGTCGAGGTTCGTGGAGCTTCAAACCCTTATATTGCGTTTGTTTGAAGGCATGAAATTCGTTCTTAAAACAGAACCTTTGGAAGTACCATGAAGTACCTAGACACTCCATTAACCAATGAAGACCGGGATTTCACCCCGGTCCAGGTTTGGATATGTTCATTTTCTATCAGTACCTTTGAATGTTTTGGTAGACGCCTTCTAAGACACACATTACAATTTCGAGTGTGCACTATGCGTTTCTTTCCTGGCAACCAGATTTGTTGCCAATGGTTCTAAATGCTTTGCCCCCGGCTCTATTTTTGGTTTTGCCGCCACCATCGCCGCTACTCAGCCCCTAGCCTTCGCAGCAGCTTAGCAGTCGATGGGGTGCTGTAACTTGGCAAGTTTTAGCTTGAAGCTGCATGTCCAAAGTCAATCGCGGTCAGGAGTCATCTGCGTGCGTTGTGAGAAATTCTGCAGCAGAGGTTGGCCACGCAAATTTGGAAACTGGGTTCGTTGGCCCACAAGAGTCTGAACCGAAAAGCAGTTGAGTCTCGAAGCGCTCAGTTGCTTTCCTTTTGACGATTGAAAGCCGTGTTGCAGGTCGGAGGTGAAAACCTAGGAGCCTCTGGTAGCTTCGATTGCAGTCGGAAAGGCCCAAGCGGTCAACGCAAGAGGGGTCTCGGGGAAGATTCAAGGGCGCGGAGAAGACAACTCCCGTCTCTTTTGCTCACATGCTTGGAGTCGATGGCGTCAACGGTTTGCGCCTTGTGCCACGACATGTTGCAAGATAGAAATCGAGCTGCCCGGTCATTGGCTCCAGGTGTGGGGCCGAAGTGCAACTCAGCAAAGAGCTGCGCGATATTTTTCCCTGGCGGCCGGGGAACATGAATTCGGCTTCTGCACGAAGGGTTCGCAAGGACGCCTTTTTATCACGTGTTTGCCGAAGGAACCGCTGCCAGCAAGAGCCTCAAAATGACACTACAGTAGGATGTCGCAATATTAATTTCAAACATGTTTTCCAACCTGACCAAATTTTTTGTGGAACTGCATTTTGGCTTTGCAATACAACATCCATTGCAGAAATTGACCCCAAGTAGCAAGAGCTATGGCAGAGTTATTTTGCAACACACATGTCTAGGACCCAGAGGCTGATCCATAGGAAAAAGTCCTTCGTTGTCCGTCCTTGTTTGTCTAGCCGCGCGTTTTATGCATGTCCTGCACGGCCGTTGGCCTAGAACGACTCTGAGCTGCGACAATGACGGGGATCCACCGGGGACCAAGAACCTCTGCAGTTTCTGGGAAGTCCAAACACCAATGATGCCACTCTTTTAAGTCCACAGGCGCGTGCACGACTAAAGGGTACTACAGCTGGAGCACGGCGCAAGAGTCAGAAGTTTTCACGACACTTTTTTACAGCCTTGTAACTTTTAAGTTGAAATCGCGCAAAAGTTTCTGGACGAACCGCGGGAGGGGCCCTCAGTCGCTTTCTTGATCTTTAGATTGTTTCATGGGAAATTCAAGCGTGACTATCCCCCTACGAATTTAAGCTACAAAGTTTGTGGCCTTGTGCCTCTTACAGAGGCTTCCATTTTAGTCAGGCTAACCGTGACATGAAACCCAGGTCCAAAATTTTGTAGCTTAAACTTGTGAATCTAATTTTATAAAGAAATCGTTTTGATCGTGTTAACCCATCATGAAAATCGCACTGGCATTTTGTAAGAAAACATGATGAGCTTCATAAGGGTTTATCAGAATCAAATGGGAATTTTGTAGCAAAAGAACATGGTCCAAACCTTGGGTTTGAAAAACAACAGAGGCATTTTGTAAGGAACGTGTGTGCCTCAAAAACAACCGGGCATTTCGTAGGGACAGAATATGACAGTATTCAAGCTCGTCCGTTTTTCAAGGTTGTTGAAAATGAATTGGCATTTTGTAGCTAAGGCCATTTTGGGAAAAATGGAGCTCAGCAACCTCATTCTATAGCCCCAGGCCTGTGAATAGTTTTTGTAACCTACAGAGTTAGGGTCACAACGTCTCCCCTGAAAGTCGATGGGGGATGCGTGACTTTGGTTTATTGAAATTAGCACAAACATTCGGACCCACAACTTTTTTTTTGGGAGGCTCAAAAAAGCTGGTGTTCATATTCCTCCATGTTTTGGCGGCATTCGATCCAGAAGCTAAGACCCTAAAGCCCTGAGCGCCAGATGGCTCGATCCTCCAGCGTAAGACGTCATTTGGCGAAGGATGATTGACTGTTTGGGCATACTTTGCTGAGGCCTGCCCCTGTTTCACCTTTTCCCGCAAAGAATGTGGAATGAGTAGGCGTCCTTGGGCGTGACAGCAGGATAATGGAGCCACATTGGGTCCTCGTATGCCTTCGTCATTCATTGACTTGGAGCAGAAAACCAAGTTCAGCTCGTAAAACTAGATAAGATGAGAAGTTGGCGTTGCTCGCGAAACATGCTCCCGATTTCCCGAAAGGAATCTTGCTCTTGGCAATTGGTTTGGAATGTTTGCAAATAACTGCGTGAATCATCTTAGCCACATGTCAAATTTCAGGGTGAAACAGGTAAGTGCGTCATTCCTTGACTAAACAGGGTCGCGCTGAATTTGCGAAGCAACCATTTTCTTCAAAAAAAATACGCGCTGTGAACCCCTGTGGCTTTGACTTGGGTATTGGCAGCACCGGTGGGTTCCGAGGAGACTTGAGCGTGGGCATTGTTGCAAAGTTTACATGTGTAAGGAAGCAGAGGCTGCTCTTGCAAGTGTGCAAAACAAGTTCTTCAACGGGCCATAGAGGGTAACAAACTGCAATTTAGTCATTTTTTTTGGCGGGAAAAAATGTGCGCATCACAAATAATTTCAGCACGAACCAGCTCAGTGCGTCTTTGACAGCCACGCATGGCCGACCCCAAGTTGCAGCACAAGCAACCTTCTCAAACAATTCATGTACATGACAGTTTTTGGAACTGAATTTGGCACTTGTGATGCTAGCATATTGGGTACTGTGAAGGATGGACCGGGAACAATGATCTTGCTGCGGGGAAGGGAGCGCATGTTGCTGTTGCAGCTGATCCGGTGCCGGGTTTTGGTGGAGGGCAAACCATGGATTGTGCAGCTTCGCCCTTGTCATTACACGGAAACTACCTCGGAAGAGTCTGTAAACAATTTTTATCATTGCATCTGGGCTGGACATCCATCGTGTAAAAACCACATGTGCAAGTTGGGAAGATATCCACTTCTTGGCCTGCAGACCAAATGGGCGAGCCAAAGACAATGAAGCGTAGGTGCGCATGTCTTTCGTAGGCGCGCAAATTTTGATTTTCTGGTTGAATTGTGGACTGCAGGAATGCGCTTTGGTTTGCCCTGCTTTCTACCATAGGTGTCTGTGGATTTTGCTGCCGGCATGTGAAAACTTTGCACTGTGTCAAGGAAGGGACATGTCAAGTTGGTGTACACTGACATGGGGTTGTCTCAAAAAATGCTCAGCCCAAACATGTCGTGGTTTATTACCGTTTCCTCATTTTTCCCAATTAAAATTGTTTCGCAGCATTCCCCTGAAGCAAGCATGTTGAGGCTCAATCTCGTGAATTGAAATTCTTTCCCCGGAAGCAAAGGCAATGCAGAGTTTTCACTCCCGACAGGTAAACCAAACAAATCGGGTCGCATGTTCGGAAAAAGTTTGCCCTGGACCCTTTGGGCGTCGCAGTTCCACGTCATCAATAGCAGCCAGTCGAGAGAAATGTAGTGAATGTAGTGCCTGCGACTCAGCTGTCTGAGTCAAGTGTGAGGTGTCAAAACAAGTCTTGTCTTCGCGGCCAGAGTCTAAAACGCAAAGACGATCTTGTTGCAGTTCCCTTACCGAAAGTGTCAGAATTTAAATCGACCTGCATGCTAGAGATCAATTATATCAAGGCGCCCTTGGAGATCGAAACGATTTGTTTTGAAGTTGAGCCCTTAAAGATCAATGTGCCCATCAAATTTGTTTCCAAATTGTGAATTTGTGGAAGAAACAAGGAGAAACTTGCAAGCCAGCTGCGGACAGCAGTAGCCAACCAAGTAGCCCACTGTACCCAGCACTTTTCTGTGTCTACACGCCGATTTGATTTTGGATGATATTCGTTTTTCGGGATGGTGCAGGATTGCGTCAGTGTGTCCGATGGACAATTCTTTTGATACATTGTCTCCAAGCCCAAAGATGGAGTAATGAGCCTTGCAGTGAGAGAGCGAGAAAAGGCTGTCACCTTTCCAAGTTTGGTTGGCGCAGTGAACAACGTGGCACAATGATAAAACAGTCATAGTTTTGCATGCATGTGGAAGAGGTGGTTGGAAGAGGTGGACTGCACATCGCATGTATCTTGATGTTCTTAAGCTGGAAAGGCAGGGCCAGCACTTCAATCCCCGGCCTGTATCATGATATTGTAGTTCCAGATTATCAGAAATGCTGGAGTGAAATGTTATGACCCATGGTGCTTGAAGTGATTGTCTCCACGAACACCAAGAAATCATAAGAAAGCTAAAAAATGTTGTGAACACAACTGGAGCTGTTGTGAAACATATCTCCCCATGACCCCCTCCAATTCGCATCTCCGCCTGAGGTTTATGGTAGTTGTTTCCCTCAAAGAGAAAAGGATCGAACTCAACTCAACCCAACCCACCTTTCAGATCTTTTACCCTCTAGAAACAAAGGTCAAACTTAGGAATCCAACCCATGCAGCCAACCTTTCAGTCAAAACGGGGCTCGGCCGCATCCCCAATGTGGGCGCTCCCATGCTGGACTCTTTTCCCAGATCCCTTGACACTTGGGCTTTGACTCACAAGGGCTGGTGGCTACTCCCCAGAATCCACCATTGGGGTATGGATCAAAATGATACCCAGAAGCGGAAGATTCTATAGTTTCAAAACAAGACTAGCTAAAATCTTACCCACACCTAATTTTGTCGGTCTCCAGCACCTGTGTAGTGAGCTAAAACCATTTTTTGGTTCAATTTCCTGCGGTCCATTGTTTTTTCGTGTTGTTTCTTGGGGAGGTTGCCCCCAACCGTATCTCATTTATCCGGGATCCGGGGTTGAGCCAAGTTTGGGGTTTTTGAGTCCGATTGTATTGTGGCGACAAGCGCGTATAGATACAAGTTGGCAACCTGGATCATTTGTAAAATCCTACACATTTGATTTTCTTTTTGTGTGACCGTGGGCCCCTATGTCTATATAGGTCACCACCTCCATCGCATCAGTCCTGAACTGTGGAGCATGGCTCCGATTTTCAACCCCAACTAACTTGAGAATCAGGTTGGGGAGGTTCATACCAGGATGACCTTAGAGGGATTCTTAGGGGTTGATGTGGAAGGTGCTTGAATGCACGAGGGTTGCGAACTTTTTCATGTACTGTCTACCGTCGTAAGAATCGAAGGACTGTCACGGATGAGTCAGGCAGTGAGTGTATAGCGGTTAGTGTATCACTTCTAGATTTCATCGGTTTGGGCTTATTCAGCAGCAGATGCCGACTGCACACACTTTTTTTGGCACCAACTACAGTACTTCTTGGCGCGAAATGATTTCTATGAATCCTATCATCATACTGTGTCATTGATACACATACTTTTAGCTGTTTAGTTTATATGACATATATTGCAAAATGCTTTAACATGGTATAAACATGAAACAAGAAACAATAAGTACATTATTTTTCTACTAAACGTCATTCAATTCTTTCCCAAGAGCTCTCTAGCTATTCCCCTAGCCCGACACTTCGCTTGCCCAGAAGGAGACCTGCATTCACTGCGGGCGGCTCTGGATGGATCATGAAGGAGTAGCCTCCTTGGTTCGGGGGTTTGGCATGTGGAGCATGATGACACACCATGAAACTGTGGGATGTACTGTTGCCATCAGTTTCCAATTCGAATGGAGGGATGAGAACTCATCAGATTTGGAGGTGGACAATTCTCATTTCTGGTCGCTTCGCGATGACAACCGCCCGCACCAGAGTGTTAGCTACGGAAATCCAAAAAATAAAAACCAATGTTGTATGTTGGGCCTTTGTAGGGCGCATGTTGGGCCCATGCTGGCTCTATGTTGGGCACATGTTCAGCCATGATGGGTCGATGTTGGGCCTATGTTGGACCCATGTAAATGTAGGGGCTATGCTGGGCGATTATCAGCACTTGGCCGATTTTAGATTCCTTTAACAAAGGGGAAAACAAAAGGATTCTAGAGCAATGAAGGCCCCCCCAAGCGAAAACTTAATAGCTAGTGCAATTGCCTCCGGATCATGCGTGCCAACAAAAAAAGCCTTGGCACCTTAGTCGGTGCTGGCGTATTTAAACGCAGAAATGATGATAACTCATCATTTTTTTGGGTGGTACCTAGGTATCATCCCCACAAGGATGAGCCGTTGCTAGAGTGAGTTTCTGGTTGGCTGAGGAGGTTGGGTATTTGCCGGTCATCCAATTATCCCTTCACCCTTCGCAATTATCCCCACTTGAGATCATCTCTGTTTCACATCGTTCCAACTTCAACTGGTCCCAGCTTCACACCTCTTCAGCTTTGCATCATTCCCACCTTCACATCATTTCCACTTTGCAGCATATGAATTTCACATAACTTCAATTTGACTCATCTTCACATAACTTCAATTTTGACTCATCTTAGCATCACATCATCTTAACTTTACAGCATCCCAACTTTCACATCTTACTTAACACCATCTCAACTTTATGTCGCTTCCATTTCACAGCATCTCAACCTCACTTCATCTCAACATCACGTTCTTGGCACCTTTGTGTGTCTTTGGCGCGGTCAAACTGATGACCTGAATCAGGACCAAAAGCCATCAATGACACTGGGTAGATGCAACAGCGTCACTAGCCAACCCCAGATGATGAGGATTGTGGCGATCATCCCGAAAAATGGTTTATTGCAGGTTGGTGAAACTGGTTTGCCCCGATGATTTATCGATTGTTTCTTGGAACTGTTTACCTGGGAAGTCATTTCAGCTTCAAACGTTTGGCCAGGGTGTAGCAATTTCTATAGGGAGAATTCGATTTAGGTCAAGGGGGTACCCTAGAAGCCTGCTTTATATTCCAGTGATTACTTTTTCTGCTGTGAGTGGGAAAGTAGACTAAGAGCAGCTGAAAGATGGTTTGTTTGAAGGGCAGGTGATGGCAGGTTAATTTGGCAACGGTCTTAGCTTATACCAGGGTCTATTCAGTGATTGAAAACTTGTACTAGACATGGATATGAGGCAGATTCAGGGCCCTGGGAACGACACAACTGTTTTTTTTCGCGAATCAACCAGTTGTCTGGTTCTGACCATGTGAATCAGTTTATTCATTAGCTTGCACAGGTCGTAATCTAAGTTGGTAGTGAAAGAAACATTGAGAAAAATGATCCAAGCCGGCCATCAAATTGAAAGATCAGTTGAAAATGCATTAGTTTGGATGCTTTCATCTTTTTCCCCGGCCAACCTTGGGTCATCTTGGATCGCCAGCCACATAGCAGGAGCGACTTTGATGAACCGCTAGGCGCTCTTGCACGAGCCCGGGTTCCTTTCCAACTGCCCAAAGACAACGGCAGATGACACAGATCTTGGTGGTTTGACAGTTTGGGGTTTGCGTTCCAAAAATAGGATGAGTATCCACTATTGACCAATAATATCTGTGGCTCACCCCGCAACCAGCAATCAGCAACCCGTTTTGGGCTATTGGTAGTGCTGGATGGATGGCTAGATGCCTTCAGGTTTGACTTGGTTTGTAGGTACAGGACATTCACAGCGTTGCATTGCCTTGCGTATACATTGCGTTGCTGAGATGAGAACCGACCGTTTCAGGTAGTGCTATGCTACTTGACGCTCACTGCACTTCACCTCAAAGCACGTCACTCTACATCGCGCATCACATCAAATCACATCATATCTCGTCACATCACAGGGCAGCGCGTCGCAAGTATCCAAGCGTCTATTGTACTCATATATAGCACATACAGTATTGCCATGTCAACAAAAACTTTTTGAACATAGGTGATTTACGTCCAAATCTTTCACCGCCTTCTTCTGCAGACAGAATCACAAAAGGGACAGGCTGGGTGGACGGCCGAACTTCAGTAAGGAACTTAGGTCAGTCAGGACATTTGTTAGCCAGATATCTTCTTTAACATTGGAAATAATTAGTTTGAGTTCCGTCTGGTAAAGCCCACATTTAGTGGTTACACCTGGCTGGCATGAAGATGAATCCATACATTCAAAAAGTTGTGTTTTGAGTATCGACGTGTCAAAGTTCACCTTGGCACCCGGCTGCAACACCTTGGCACCCGGCTGCAACATAGCTGGTGCTCATTGATGCTCATCCTGCATCAGCAAAAAGGAACATCAAAGATTGTAGGTGGTACTTTATCTTTGGGGTTCTCAACAGTTCAAATGCTTGCAGAGAACCCATATCCCCACACCCGCCCCATGCCGCCACCTTACCAAACTCAACAGACCAAGGTCGAACCGCAGATGGTGTTCTGGGGGACACTGCAGGCTGTGTCAGGGAGAAGAGGTGGAGATAGGTAGGTATGGCTGGTGGTGAGATTTGGCAGATGCAGTGTTTTGTATAAGCGACCTGACATGACTAGAGCTGATAAGCATTGGAAGAAACAAACCATCCCAATGGAACAGCAGCTGTATGTTTGAATAGTAAATCGCCATTCAGCTTTCTAACGTCAGAGTCAAAGGGTTACTCTATGCCCAGCTTCTTTGTGAAACGTCGCCAGCTCTATCTATGATGCTCTGAGTCTGCAGGACATCCTAGCGATCTCCAGTTTTCTTGAGCAGAGACTCAGCTGAGTCGTGAGATCTTGGATGAAACTCAGAAAGGAAGCTGTGAAGCAGAGCTTCGGATTGATTAACAATAGAAGGGTATACCAAACCTGAACCAATGTAAATAGCTTTGAACGTATTTAAGCCAAACTGATCTTGTCACCCCGGGGCAGAGTGTGTAAGAGTTTTCAAATCTGTCATCGGACCATGTTTCGTGACGAGCCATAGCTCTGCCCAAAGGTGCGCAGTACGAGGCACAAGGCCGATGATTGGCCAAGAAAGCGCAGATTTCCCATCACAGGAGGGCGGTCTCTGGTTTCTCTTCGCCAGAAGGATTGTGTCCTGTGTCTTATTGCTCTTCACTGAAAGCTGCTTCTCTGCCTGCTGTAATTCTAAAATATGAAACGCGGACATGGCGGCACTCTTTCCCACAGCTTTTGCCACAGCACAAGAACATCAGCAGGGGCCTGTGTGCAACTGCAGGCAGTGTCCGTGTGACAAACTTCCAGACATGTTCTGATTTTCCAAGTGGTAGAGAAATTTGGTCAAGCGTTTCTTGAGCTCACATGAGTATGGTGTTTTGGGGTCTATGTATAGCAATTCCCAGAAAGATGAAGCAACATCTTACTAAAATGATTAACTACTTGTCTATCTTTCTTGCGGTTTTCACAATATCATTGCGGTAGACGATGCCTTCATCCTGCTCAGCTAAGCCCAGTCAGCTGAGCTGGCCGCATTGCTCGGCAGACTTTAATTGCGAGGTGAGAACTGCAGCTATGCGGCGCATGTAGTGCAACAGCGTGATTAATCCCACATAATGCGACATAACACGATCATTTGCCTAATTTTAGGGTTTTAAATCTTGATTTATATCATTGTATCCAAACATCCCGCGAGTTTGTGGTTGCCACTACGAAATCTTCGGCAAGTTCCGCGCTTGAGTTGTATGGGGCACTTGCAAATACACTCCTAGTCAGTCGATGTATAAATTGAAACACCTCCATCAATCCATTTTCACCCCATGGTTGAGCAGCAACCTGACAAAGAAGTAGGTTTCGCATCCGAAAGCGCAGTGGTGCCATGTCTTTTCGGAGTGAGAGCTTTTATTGTATCAAAAGCACATGTGTGAACCTGAACTAGTGTGACACAGTGGGCACTGGACGCACGGGGCGAGTTGGCACATATGTGAGTCTGCCAGCAGCACTGACAGATGAACACTGCTTGAAGTCAGGAGCTTGAATGTCTCAGTCGCTGATTCATGGCACATGCACGGGTGACCATGTGAAAGGAGGATGCCCCATCAGTCTTCTCAGCAATGATTGTCTGCGCGCCAGAGTTGTGAACAAATAGGTTGAATCTTTTCGATTGGCTCCAAGCTGTAGATCGTGCTTGCGTTGAGGTCAAATTTCCTTGCCAAGTGGCCATGATGGTGAAACATGGTAAGACTATGGTTTCCCGCAAAAAGTCCGAAGCAAGAATCCAGTAAATTCAACATTGCCAGAAATGCTGCGGTCAACTTCGAGACTCGCTGTTGTCAGATAGGATGTGATCAGGTGTAGAGCTGGAGGCTCAAGATGATGGATCGATCATTGCATGACCTTGGCTTCCAGCTCTTGTTTAAGGTGACATCACTGATTCCTGCTGGCAGGAAGTGTTGCTTTTCAACAGTCAAGGAATGCGGCCAGTCGATGGTACGAGTCGGAGTCATCGACCTGCCAACGAAGCCCGTGAACTGCCGCAACAACATATGCTGTCTTCATGTGTTGCACACTGCAGACTCACCTGAGACAGTATCATTGAAATTGATCTTTAGACAGTAGCGAAGTGATGCACCAGACGGCGTCAGAGCACGCAAACTCGCGGACGATTTTGGCAGTTATAGACTGTGTTCAAATAGGGCCACTTCGGCAAGTTCCACGCAGGTCACTCACATCTGCACAGCTGCAAGAAAAAAGGCACAAAGGCCAATGCCAAGGAATCAACAGCCCAAACAGGTGCAATTGAAGCCATTCAAATTTTGAGGGTCTGAGTTTGGCAGGATCTCTGAGATGTGATGAGAAATCACATAATTCCAATGCAAGTTCAGAGAACTACGAGGATGATTTTTACAAGGGGTTTGAGCAAGTCATTGTGATCCGAAGGTATAAAAAGAACTGTTTTTTGAATCACAGATAAACTGCTGCACAGATTGCACGTTGCAACAAGATGATTTGCCCATGCAGCAGTCTCCCGACATTGGCCCGACCGACAGGCTACAGTAACATGAGACTCTGAGAGGTGTATCGCATGAAATGTCTTGAAGGTGACACTGATGACCTATAGCGATACCTAGCGGGGCCAGCTTGTCCTGGAAACCCAGACTGTGCTCTTTGGATTTGATCTTGTTTCCTGGATGTGAAATAGCAAGCTCTCTTCCTTTTGTCGGCATTTCAGATGCTTTCCAGCTGCCACAAATCACAGCAGAGCCGTTCGTTCCCCATCCTCTTTGTTTTCATGTTACGACTGTCATGTGGATTCATTCCCCAGACAGCGAGAAATCACGGTCGAGGTCGTGTTGGAAATCTTAAAAGTTTCATCAAATGAGGTTGAGTTGGTTGAAGCGGGGCAGATCCAAATGGACGATTCCTTTATGAGTGTTTTTTCTTCCATGGACAGCAAGATACAATGTGCCCTCAGCGCTCACGCCCTTGCCTCCCTCCAGAGTTGCGTACCATGTGCATCGAGATGCTCTAACAGCAGGATTGGTTGTTCCATGCTGGCCATGGGCCACGCCTGGTCACGCCCAACCATTCCCGCTTATACTTCCAACTCATGAAAACGAGGCCATCGCCGTGTCTTTGACGGGGCAAGAATTGTTTCAATCAGGTGGGTCCAAGCCCAAGGCTGCAAACTGTACATGGAGACGCGACAGCCAAGCACTGCATTTGACACGTTGAAACGAAACTCAAGTCATAGAAGCTGCAGTTGCACTTGTGAAAACTTCATGCCTTTACGAAGAATCATAGATGCGAGTCCATGTGCACAATCAGCCAACCGACCGAGCAAAAGTGCTCTCCAAACGCTTTTTCACTAGCTGATCGAAACTTCGGTGCGAAGATGTTTTCTTGTCCGACAGCACACCTGAGCAAGAAATCCAGCCAACGCTTTCGAAGCAGAATGTTGCCATATGCTGTGCATCTTGCGTTTGCTCATCGAAAAGATTTCAACCAGCCTGTCTGCGCGACTAGGTGTATTTTAGAGCTGTAAAAAAGACGGGCTTTCCGATATAGACAAATGTTTGACTGTGGCACACAGATCGACCAAGCTCAAAAGCACTGGATGTTCATCCCGAACCTGCACCCATGAGCATTGGAGTAGTCGTGTGTGGAAGATTTTGCCCGAAATCTTTTCTAAACCCTTACTTTGGTGCAAATCTTCACGACTTCATCAGGGCCCCTGGTTTCGATGTCACAGGCTGCACAGGCTGAGGCGCAACTTGGTTCGAAGTTCGGCTGGGGCAGTGTCGAAGATTTGAAGGTAATCCACCATGGAGGAGCCGTGATGTTGTCAAACAGCAACACAGTGTGTGAGCAAATCCCTGAGAATCGAAGTATAGGCATATGGACCTCATATGGATCAAAAAATATCGTCAACTGGCTGGATGCTCGCTAACGCTTGATTTAGTTGAGATGTGTCGGAATCTGTCCGAAATTCATCGAATTCTGTCGGAAACTAAAGAGAAACACCGGACATCATTTTTTGGGATAATGCTCGTGCATGTTGAATATGCTTGCGACTCAAGTGGTCCTAGGCCCTATGTATCTCGAAATAGTTACAACTCATGATGAACGATGTTTTGGCTTCTTAGCATTATGACTTTTGCCCGCAATTGATCTTTCCAGGGTTGACCCCTTCTTTGCTTTTAAGTCAGTTTTATTTTTCGCGCATGTTCACGCCATTTTCAATTAAGATTATGCTTACCACACATCTTGCCAAATATTGTCTACGGACATGAAAAAGTAGGGTTCACCGCACATGTCGGCAAATAGACCTGCAACGTCGCTTTGCTCTGGAGATCCCAGGGCTGTGAGTCGCACATAAGCTGCTGACGCTGAAGCGCAAAAAATGATACGGAGTTCCACAGGGGCCAATCCGCTTTTGAGAAATGTGTGTAAGGTCATAACACAGCAGTATTACATGTGAAAGGTTGTCATAAATCTTCCCGTTTCGTTTTTAAATTTGACGTATTTGAGAAGTTGGTCCGGTTGGAGATGGCTAGATCATTCTGAAGAGTATATTGGTATACCTCAAACCGTGCTATTTCTTGCTGACTCTGCGATGCCGTGAGCCAAAGCATGCCAAACTGTTCGGCTCCCACGTCAGGTGACATGGGCACAGCGGTCTCAATGGGGGGCCCAATGATTTCGAGTTCAGCCTGCTGCAGCACTTGCCTGTGGCAAAGCTACCTGCTGTTTTCTTTGAAGTTTGAGCCCTGGACTCCGCCATGTGAGTTATGTCATGACGTATGTAAGCCGTACGGTCTGGAATTTGGCGCATGAGTTGAACCGGTGTGTCAGGAACTTCCCGTGCTCCATGATGTGCCGACCTATGCACGAAGATAGGTAGTGTTTGTTCCCCCCTTGGTCAAGAGCTTGATGGAAAGCAATCTTGCATGGTACATTGCAATCAAGTCTGCTCCTTGTGGAACGGAGCTCGATTACAATACATGTGCTGCAAGCTTTGCTTGTAGGAGGCATTGGATTGGCAAGCCGGCACGAGATTCCGTCATCCCAGCATCAAGGAGTAGTATTCTGGAAAATGTTTAGCATTGTTT
>Ga0126342_10010548_pt1 | contig 16529 bp, 22 predicted proteins | sample Cyp1metagenome_FD_92528 | JGI IMG/M metagenome (GOLD analysis project Ga0126342, IMG submission 92528) | Coral microbial communities from Lord Howe Island, Old Settlement Bay, Australia - Cyphastrea 1 metagenome | ecosystem: Host-associated > Invertebrates > Cnidaria > Coral ... | reverse complement strand
TACCACTACTACCACTACTACCACTACTACCACTACTACCACTACTACCACTACTACCACTACTACCACTACTACCACTACTACCACTACTACCACTACTACCACTACTACCACTACCACTACGACGACTACTACCACTACCACTACAACTACTACAACTACTACGACCACTACGACTACTACGACTACTACGACGACGACGACGACGACTACTACGACGACGACGACGACTACTACTACTACTACTACCAGCTACTAACTACTAGCTACTACTACTTACTACTACTTACTACTACTTACTACTAACTACTGACTACTTACTACTAACTACTGACTACTAACTAGTTACTACTAACTACTTACTTCTACTTACTACTACTTACTACTACTTACTACTACTTACTACTACTTACTACTACTTACCACTACTTACCACTACTTACTACTACTTGCTACTACTGACTACTACTTACTACTACTTACTACTACTTACTATTACACAACACTGCATTGCACTAATTACGCTACATTACATTAATTATACGACACTACGCTGCAACTACAACTTCTGGACGCTACATTACAACTACAACTACACTACTTCACTCACACTGCACTACACCACTGCAACCATTGCAACCATTGCAACCATTCCAAAAAACACAATTGCAGCCACCTGTCGGTCCATCAGTGGATTCGCTCTGCCATCCGTGATTCACAACAACCAACCTCTCCTATAGGTTTTGTGATTTATGAAACTTCCGCCACCGCTTTGCGCGGTACTACTGGTAAAGGATATGCTTCTAAAACGATGCTCCATCACATTTTGTCAATCTACCCTGGCCGATGAAACTTGATTTTGGATCTGCTTTATTCTGCAATCAGTAGCCGAGCAACAGATTGAACACGTGACGTCAATCCGACGTCAGTTCAGTGGTTCCGCAATCGCAAGGATTTGCTGTACAAGGTGTAGAACCCTTCGATTGCATCTCTCAAAATTTGGTATCGCCTTTACACTACCAATCCTTCAGATATGGGTGCAAGGCAAAACAAGAACCTGTATTGTTCATGACCATTCAACCTGAGGGAAAAATCTGGAAGGATCCAGGTTGGAGTGAAGTTGAAGCCAGCGATGTACTCCTTGAATTGATAGGCCTTGCCTGGTAGGCAGATTGATTGAGGCAAGTTTGAGTGAATGCATCCGAGGCTATGGAAAGATTTGAATGGCTCAAGGTATCTGAGGCACCTCAATGCCTCAATTTCCTCAATTCTCTTTCTTTCCCTTCTGGAGCTTGTAGTAGACTCCCTGGCGCCCGATGGTATCGTAGATCTATATAGATCTCATGACATGTGCCGCTGCAACGTGTGGCATGGCCTGTGCCTTGCGCTCCATGAGTTGCGCATGGGTTCCGGCTTCAGCAATTTGGCCCTCCGACACCACCAGAATCACATCACCTCGACAAAATGTGAACAACAGTAACAATATTGTAACAATTTCACAGGTAAATTCAACACTTCCAAAAGGGTGTCAACTGGCACTGGCTTAATTGGCCACCAGGAAGATAGGCCGAGAGACAATCTTCAATGGTGGAAAGGCGATGTGCAATGGCCTTGGAAAGCTAATTCTTCACCGAGAACTTCTCTCCAAATGTGTGCGACGGTATCATACTTGCATGCAGTTCTAATGTTTTTGGAATCCAATTTCTTCCAAGGATCAATGGAGGTTCGATCTTGCTTTGCAGCCTGGCCGGGCGTTGCTCCAAAACATGTCTGCTGTGAAGCTAATTTGAAATCGCCTCCAAGGCCCTCTGTACAAGACGCTCGCTCTGGGAGTCCAGTGCACTCGTTGCCTCGTTCTCACGTCTGTAAAACTGTAAAACCTTATCCAATGACACTGTACACAATGCATATGATCTGTGAGGCTGCAAACATCACTGTATATGGGTTTGATCCAAGAAACTTCATCCAGAAGCCTTGGCACCATTCGCAGAATCATGTTGGAATGTGTTGCGCTGACCACTTCTCTCATGCCAACGCTGACACTGTTGGTATTTCTTAACATCTCTTGATCTGCTTTGATGCTCTGCGCCAAGCAGCAAAATGGGTGGATTCCGCACCAAGGCGCGGCAAATGGCCACGCGCTGCTTTTGTCCTCCAGACAAACGCGCTCCACGAGGACCGACTTGTGTCTCCCAGCCTTGCGCCTGGCAGAGCTGGCATCAACGTGACATCAGTTTGACATCAACAAATCTGGTCATCTGCTGTGCCCGGTGTTGTGCCCTGTGTTGTGCCCTGTTGTGCCCCGTTGTCCCTGCCTTGTGGTTGTCGATGAAATTCAAATTCGCCATCTTCTTACATTTCTCCAGATGGTCAGCAGAAGCAGTTTCTCCGTCTTCGAGTCCATACAAGACCTTTCACCACAAATCTAGAAACTTCATGCAACCTCTTAAGGTTGATTGCAAAGGCGCAAATGATGCAAGCTGACAATGGTTCCAAAGAAGTAACTTGCACCGAAACCGAAGCAGTTTGAAGAGATCTGCAAAATGCGTTCAAGAGACATTATCCAAAACACTGGCATCAAACAGAATTGGTTCTTGGCCCACAAAACCCACTTGCTTGCGCCACCACCTTGCATCTTGGGGCGCTGGGACACTGAAGATGCTGATGGGTTGGATTTTCACAGGAAAAGGTGCAACAGCTGTGCAGCGGTGCATCCGATATGTTAGCAGACCATGGTCAAACACCGCACTGTGTTCAGGCACTTGCAAAAGAACATAGGATATGCAAGAGATGAGCCAAAAAGAACAAAAACACGCACACACACACAAAATGACACCATATCTTTCCCTCCGTGCGCCTGATGTTGAGCTCGGTCAAAGGCCTTGCGCTTTGACCTGGAAAGTAAACAGCATCTCCAACACTGGGAATCGGGCAAAAGGATGCAAAAGACATTTTCATCTTGAAGAAATCTCAGGAACCGACCAATCAGCACAGATCCGGATTTTGGATCGTAGAACTGGCAAATGATTGCAACACACAGGAGTCTTGCGGAATCAAAAAAGCACGTTGCAACCGAAAACCACCTCACAAACTGTATATTCACTGTATATAATGCATCTGTTTCTTGCGAGGCACAGAATCAAACGCAATCGGTATGAAAGGAGACTTGCTTTGGGACAGGCCATCAAGCATGTTCAAAATCCAAAAACAGAAGTTAGCTAGATACATCGAACCAGGCCCAAAACATGTACAGTATGATGCTCTGCAATCTGACGCGCACGAATGAGGCCCAAACGCGTTGAATCATCGCCTTAGATACATCGCAGGAAGCTTTTCCTACAAGTGCAGGAACCAGACCAAATTGAACTTTGTGAGCACAGGTTCGGTGCTCGATGCAAGCCCAAAGGCAACATCCCCACAATGCAAATGCTGCCCAATGCTTCTGAATCACCATGACTGTGCTCTTCCCGCCGCCAGAAGGTCCCACCAATCCGGCAGATGTTCCGGCTTCCAAAGTGAATGAAACTCCTTTCAGGACCTGCAAGGAATGCTCCACATCGCAGAATTGACACCCCTACCATAGCAGGTACAACATGCTACCAGAACGAAGTCATGTGACATGACTGGCCGCCTGGCCTTTTCAGGTGCAAGACTCCATGTAAAGTACTTGCACAATGTACTTGCACAATATTTTGTTGAGATGGCCCCTCTTTGTAGCTGGCAAGGCTGAAATCTTCACAACGTGCCTTTGTTTCAAATCGTTCCAACGCTGGTCGTGATGGGTATAAATGTTGAACAAAACTTGTTGAGATCTTCAATCAACTGAAATGACCAGACCAATTTCCCGCTAGGTCATAGCACCTGGACATCTGGGCGAAATGGATATGCAAACCTTACGTCTTTGAACCTCAGCTACACGCTGACATCCACTGGTCATGAAAATCGGAATCCGAATCTTCAAAACTATTTTGAGGGCCACAACAAGAGACAGAACTTCACAGCATTTTACAGGTTCAGTATTGTTTAATGCATGGACAAGAGACTCAATTCGCCCAACAACTGCACCGGCATCCAACTTGGCACCCACTGGTTCAAGCCCGTTGATCAAGCTTTGCTTGTCGATAAGCTTGAAAATCTCCTGCCATAGCTTCTTGGGTTCTTAAAGAGAACATGCAAAAAGAACAGGACCTGGAAAAACTTAAATCTCACAACATGTCAGAATATTTCGGATTTGTGATATGTATTGCATCAATGTAAGTCGATGATCATCCGAGGGACATATGCAGCAACTTTTGCTTTGGCCTTAGCTGAAAACAGCTGAACCACTGGAAGACCTTTCAATGTCAAGATCCTGCATGATCGGGTCATCGGGTCATCCGGTCATCCTGTATGCCTCCTCTGTGGCCGGTGCAATATAGCCCGTGAGCGCAGAGGCCATGCCAACGCCCATGGCCTCAAAATGGCATCGCCATCCAGGTGCTCAGTGCGCTCAGTCTGAGGCTATCACGCCATAGAGGATACCTCAGTGCCAGTGACGCAGCCAGTGACACAGCCAGTGACACATCTCAACCCCAATGGCACTCAGCAACAAAAGTCCCGAGTGGTGCGTTGACAGCCATGTAGCTCTTGAATCCCTTGACATTAATTTGACCCACATCTCGTCCCATCTATTTCATTCGCCTAGCGGCCCATGAATGCTTGCTGGCCTGACTGAAAGTCAGCTCTTCCTTCCTGGAAATGAAAAACTGAGATGAGAAAGCTTTGTTTCAGAGCCGAGTCAAGCCCTGAATGTTTGCTTGCTTTGATTTCAACGACTGCAGCTATGAATGTAAGAAGCTTCAGCACGTTCCTTGATGAGCAAGCCCATGATGTAGAAGCCGCCAGCCATAACCCAGAAAACCTCAGCCAGCAAAAACCATCCACATCTGTTTGACAACATCAGGAGCTGGGGCACTGCCAACTATTGAAAGGTCTTAGACCCAGGCGACGGCACTTGAAACTCCAAAGCCAACTGCACCGAGAAATGTTCCCCTGGCGGCGGAACCAAAAACCAAAAACCAAAAACAGCACGGGCAATGTCTGTCCCAAATCCCACTGTGCTGCCCGGTGAGTCCAAGTTCTGGCGAGGGATTGTGTAAGTCTTTTGCCGGTCAGCATCGGTCAGCCTAAAGTCTCATAAAGTCTCTTCGGTTTTGGATCAGAAAGTGCCCACGCAATGCAGGAACTGCAGGAGGCCTCGTGAGGCCTTTGGACATCTTTTCGATCATATTGCTATAGAGCTTCAATACATCTTTCTCCTCAGTGCATGCGACACCAATCGTCAAGATCAAAATTTCCTGGTCCAGTGACCTCCACATCAAGTGAAGGCACATTTCCGGATGCTTGGACTGTGCGAGCGTTCAATAGTGAGTCCTCAGCTTATCTCGACACTGCCAGGCATCCAGCTGGGAGGAGGGGTTGGCATATTTTGTGGTATTATTGCTAGCTGAGGCCACAGAAAAGCTACTTATTATACTTACGCGATGCAGCATGTCAACATGTAACTTTTCTCACCTCTTTTGACACTTTTTCTTGGGCATGCGATGACTCGCCTAAAGTAATTCCTCCTCTCCACCTGTCGCTGGGCCATTCTTGTCCTTTCTTTTGTCAAAGTCATTCTAAGTTCTTTCGGAGCTCTTCACAGCTCTATCAATGTAAAGCAATTAGTGCATCAAGTGATTCTCTTGATTTTGGTGTGAAGGATTATTGCTTGTTGCGCCCTTTTCAATGGATCAGTTCTTCTGGCCTTCTGTTTTTGCGTGCCTGCCTCTGTGTCCACATGCGACAGTTGAGATGCAACCAAGTGGCTGAAATGACCTGCGATGCATTTTTAAGAAGATGGGACTCTGCTTTCTCGGCCCCCATCATCACTGCCATCTGGATGCCTCAGCCATCAAAAGCACCAGTGGATTTTAGGATTCTGGGCTTCCACCACCTAAAACTAAAACATGCTAAACAATCTGCATCAGTCTGCATCAGTCTGCCTTGTGCAACGCCGAAAATTGGAATCGCCAGAAGCATTGCGAGCGCCATCTCCCAACAAGCCAAAAATGCAATCACCATGCCAACCTCAGTGCAAGATTTTTTGGACTCAAATGTGTAACAATCGAAAACGTGCAAAGAACGCATATCAAAAGCGTAAGGCTAAAAAATCCGAAGCTATCCACCTTGAGGTGCGTATCTGTTTCCATTTGGTGCAGCACTTTGTTCCGAGGGACGAGAACGGAGCAAAGAGCATCCACTTTGTCACCGAAGTTCACAATGAGTGTCGAGACCCGATAAGCATGGATCTTCAAAGCTGCGACCAGTTTGCCAGGACTATTCTCCTCGAGATGGAACAACAGGAACAACAAAGACATGATTGAATTATGAATTACACTCACTCAGCAAATAAATTTGCAACCACTCTTCCAATTGTGACATCCCTGACGAAACTTCAAGACTTGGCTTGACCAAAAGTTGGGTGCAACTCAAATCTTGTGACATCTTGAGGACCACAATGTGCCAAAGGGCTGGATCGTCATGGTAGCCAATCTCTTGACGGAACATGTGGGTCAACATCGCTACACGGGCTTCCCTTGTCGTGACCTGTGCTGATTTGACTGCATGACATCCCAAAGAAGCGAGGACAAAGCATCAGTGCAGAATGCTCTTGCTAGAACACATCATCATCATCATCATCATCATCATCAACATCATCATCATCATCATCATCATCATTTTACAAGACGTTTTGATAGTGAGAAGGTGCTGGTTGTGCGCACTGAGACAACGCACCTCAGCGATGATTCCGAAGCTTCCAAACTGCACGGAAGTTGCTGCACACTTGGCCACGCCAAACACCCTGGCAACTTGAAAATAGCATATGATCCATACGCAAACTTGTGATTCTGTGTGGCACTCTCAGCTGGACCAAAGTACAAACCACATGCCACATGTTCCCGCAAGGCACAAGAGTGCATGAAGACAAAGCACTGAGCCAAAGCAAATCAAAGCACGGTCATCACGGTCACCCAACAGGGCCAGGATGACACAAACCACATAGCAGCCGTCTCTGCACTGGACTTCATCACTTCCTCGACAGGGCACGTGTTGCGACCTGCTGTGACTATGAGCCCTTTATCAGCCCATGATCACAAGACGCTTAGGCAAAATGTCTGTGACAAAGACACTCTATCGGTGATGTAAAAACTGTTGCTCAAAGAAAACAGACTCATTTTCTGCATGTTTTGACCACTGCGCCAGGGCCAGGTCCCTTTACAATGTTTTCTGGTGACCCTCAAGGCATGATTCATATCGACCGGCCTTGTCAGGATTCATGAGTGCAACGATAGCATCTACGAGAATGTATGCACCCAAAATGGGGAAGCAAGCTCCGCTCACCTGTGCAAATGACAAATCCCACCATCATACGGCGACAAAGCGGAAAACAAACCTGTGCATAGAATTTGTGAGCTTTGCAGTTCACATGTCAAGTCATAAAATGCAGCCACTGGAGGTAGAGAACTTAGCGCCCTGCCAATGCACCCAGAAATCCAGGGATGAAGAAACCCCAATATCTGCGGGAGAAACCTGGGCTTCACGATTTCTGGTCAACCAGGCCTGGTAGGAAGTCAAACAATTAACATCAATTAACAAACCATGTTTTGCGCAGGTTTACAAGATAGAAGTTGATGGAAGCAGTAAAGTGTGGCTATACACAGTGAAATTGAGCTTTGTACCCAGCAAGCGAAGCATTGGGACCTGGTCATGATTCAGGGGAAACCGAAACCGCCTCGATAGAATGCATCAAACAATGCTTCTCAACTGGCACAGATTTCACAATTTTCAATATATCCGCCAGGCCTTGTAGGTTTTTGCGATCCTTGCTTCTCGTGCATCCTCATCCTCTGCCTCCTGTCACGGCAATGCGGTAATGCATTTTCCAACACGTCCTGTGCAAAGCACTTGATGCGCCTCCTGCGCTTGTTCAGACTTGGCAATGGCCGTTGTGACCTTCCTCAGGTCCAAAAACTGTCCGGTGAAAACAAAAGCATGAGCATCTCCAACACCTGTGCACAAAGCGAAAGAAAGCAACACTAAGTCATTAAGTATAGACAAAATTTACCCTACATCAAACTGGTCCGCCAAACGTGATAGAACCTTGGACTTTTTCAACGCTACCATCACTTTCAAGCAAGCCACCCGCTGGACACGTTGACCTACAAATACACTTGACACACTGGAAACGCGTGGAAATCCATGTAGGAATTGTAAGATGCATGACTGCCATTGCCTTGTTCTCATCAACTTCTGTGTCAGAGACCTTGCCAAGACATCCATTGTTTAAGAGCAGGTTACTTAGAATCGTTACAATCTAGGTGCGGTTCTATTTCAGCGAAATTCCTACCAGGTTGTCGAGTCTTCGAATGTTTGTCACCTATTTCGCTCCCAACACATTCCTAAAGTTTGCCAGGTCGAAGCAGAAGATGCTCTGCATCTTGAAGCATGGTCTTCTTTTCAAAATCCAGAGCTGAAAGACTTCTGCCTGGCGTTTCATCACTGCTCCTTGTGCAGCAGCAAGAGCTTGGTAAATGCCGCCCTGGCAAAGGCCAAGTTCGAAATTCAACTTCTTACAGTGAATCTAGGCTTTGTTTTCCTTTCAAAATGGAGTAGCCTGAGTAGCCTGTACTTGACTTTCATAATTTTGGAAAGGAGCTCTGCGCCGACCGTGCCTCTTTGGCAGTCAACTCCTTGTGCGAGCCTTGCTCCATGACCTTCCAGGGACCAAAGGTGGCCAAAGGCCGTGTCCGCCGTGTCCGCCGTGTCCGGTCTCCTGTTTTGGTCTAACTCTTTCATGGTTCTGGACTGGGATTGGCCGCCTCTCCGCCCTGAAGGACATAGATCACATCAGAATTTTCGACCTGGGAGATTGTGCTATAAAAGCCGAATGTGAAAAGGCTCTTGCTATATGCAAAACTTCGGAGAATAGCAAGCTATTTTCTCCGACACCTGTGGCCCTCAGTTTGAGTTCTGCCCCACAAGAAGCAGGACCAGAGAGAAAAGCCCGCTTGAGTTTCCCTCTGCAATAGCACTTGCAATTGGAAAAAGGCTTGTTGATTTTGAAACCAAGCAGGATACAAACAGCACCATGAGAATAGAAGGTTCGTTCAATAAATTGCAAGACAAGCTTCTGTGCTCAAACGATGTGCGATCGTTACAATTGTCATGCTGCCCAGGCTGCTGCTCCTGAAGCTGAGACAAAATGTCAAGGTGGGCTACTGGAATCTGCTTCCCTTCCCAGTTGTGCGCACCCAGCTTGTCAAAGGAAAACATGTAACATGCATACTCTTTGATCTTTTCTGAAATTATCTATATTGTCTTTTGCATCATGGAAGAGTTGGCTAGACAAAACTCAGGTTTTTGGATATGGCCTGGAGGATATCCATCCAACCAGTCAGGAAACCAGTCTTTCCCTGTTAAAATCCAACAGCACATGTTCAGCCTCACTCAGCATACATTGGGGGTTTGCTCCAGAAAGTCCTGGGATGTGCCATGGTCAACCTTGGGTACCCTGCATGGTCAACCATGATTTTCTAGCTGGCTAGCCTTTTTTTCCCCCTTTATCCCGCATTTATAGCAGAAGATTGCAGATGAAAGTACGAAACCTACAAAACCTACAAAACACTAGCCTTCCCGGGGTTCCCATGGGTTCCCACGGGTTCCGATGGGTTTCCATGGGTTCGCATGGGTTCCCATACTTTCCCCAAATTCCACGAATGCACCAAATTGTTTTGGAAGCGTCTTTCCGAGGTCATCGATGGTCTTCTGGATCATCTTCTCCGAGGTGCTGTCCAAAGCGCTGGTGGCTTCGTCCTTCGCGGCGTGGGTCACATCCTTTTGAAATGCCAATGGATCCCACAAGTCGCGAAACTGGTGATTTATGGTGATTTCATGTCATGTTTATAATACGATTATTTTGGACAGCTGATACTCTTGACTCATATGATCCAAACGGCATCAACATACTCTGCCAAACGGCACCAAATTCAATGAACGACCGGTATTTTTGCCGAACAAGACACCAGGAACAAGACTGAAGGTTTCTTCAGCAATGCCCGGGCAATGGCAATCCGCTGCTTCTGACCGCCAGAGAACTGAGACCTTCATGAGCAGAAGCAGCGGAACTTCGCAAAGCTTTGGTCGCCAAATCAGAAGTCTAAGAGTCTAAGGCACAGGATGTTCTGACAGAAGAATTTGGAACCGAAATTGGAAATGGTTCGCGTGAGGCTCACATGGACAACGACCCTTTCATTTCAGTAGGGACATATTGGCGATTCGAGAGGAAAAAAATCATGCGGACCCTCCAGAGCCCACGTAGGTATCGAATTGCTGCGGCAAATTGTGGACGAAGTCCAACTGGGCATTGGAGGCAGCAATCTGCAAGTCCTCAACGAGACGAACTCTATAGGTCCATTTTGCACATTTTTATCAATTTTTCACCTCCAAAAGGTCGCTACCCTCACTACGCCACAATTTGAAACTTCAGTCCTCCTCTGTGGCACCAGTGCTTCCCTGCATGATATTGGCTCGGACGCTCGTGGCAAAAAGAACAGGCTCCTTGACACGGCACGGCATTTGGCTCAGCGTGAGATTTCCATTTTTAGAGTCTTTTAGTGGTGCAGAGGTGTGAGCTGCCTGAATTCGATCAATTCAAACTCAAGCTTCCCCCTGGCAGAAAGTAGAGTTCAAAGCTTTCATAAAACAATGACATTCAGAAAAGGATTGTTCATTTCAGGTGACGAAAAGGAGACGGCATGTATCCTGATGACATGTATCCATACTCTGTGTGTCCCTGAGGCAAGCAAATCCAGCCTGGCCGACATATCCAATCTGCTTGCGGTATGATTGGATGTTCAGCTTCCTTTCGGGAGTCAAGCGTATACATTTTGCACTTTGGAAATGAAGAGGACACACAAATCATTTAACACAATTTAACTGCATTGCTGCACGTTTGCTGCTGACTGTGTTGAGATGTGTCATGGTCTGTCCTGAGATCTGTATTGTTCACAAGTACAGCGCCCTCGACTGGGTCGTAGAAACGCTCCAGCAACGCCATGATGGTGCTCTTTCCACTGCCGGACTCCCCCACAAAGGCAACCTTCTGGCCCTGCAGAACAAAGAGTCAAAGAAGCCAAAAGAAGTGAAACAAGTGCAACATGCTGCTGTTCTTTTTAGGTTTCCTTTACTCTTGCAGCTCTTATCTTTGGCTAATTTCATGAGTCTGGCTCGCCTTCTGGATCGTCAATGACACACCCTGAAGAACTTTGATGTCCGGTCGAGCAGGGTAGGCAAAGTGCACATTTTGCAGCTGCAATGTGTCAACCCGGTCAATTTTCAATCGATCATCTACTTGTCCTTGGTTTGAGCGGCAAGCTGTACAAGAAATCTTGCTGAATGGCCCTTGAAGGCTCAGAAGAAAGCTTCGATTTCAACATTGCAAAACACTTGATAGTGTGGGCACGTCTGCCATTGCAGCTCCAAGCAATAAGTCGCCAACCAATCCGTCCATTTGACAAAAGCCCAGCCGAATGGTTTCAAAATACACAAAATTAATCCTGCTCATTACAGGCTTAGAAGACGCCAAAATTCAGCTGAGCAGCTTCGTTGAATTTCTGAATCGTGCTTGACCTTGGCTTTCGGCTCATCTCAGATCTCAGCTGCACCACAGTCAAAGCATGCTCTTGGGCGCTAGCCACGTAGAAGAAGCGGGCCATAGATGTCTGGCATGCCATGCTACATGGTTACATTTGTCATTGGTGTTTGGTATCATGACAGGATTGACATGTGATTGACATGCGATTGACATGTGATTGACATGTGGTTGACATCAATTGACACGTGTCGTCTTTCAACACTTTGTGCGGTAGATTTCAAAGCCACGTGGTGCGAATTGGCCTGTGCGGCACCGATGCCAGCGAATCCTGGGCCGATGTTGCCAACCATGAAGCCCACGGTCAACACACCTGAAGGCCGTGGGGTGATTCAACCAAGTGAAAGACGACAAAGACATCTTGACCAAATCTGTATTCAGCGGTATTCATATGTCATTTCAGCACGCAATGATCTCATTTCTGCCAAGGTGCAGAAAAATGCTGACATAACCTTGCCAGATGTGAGGTCCTGCCAACAGAAAACTACCAAAGAAAGCACACAAACCGACACACGCACACTTGTTCTACAAGAAATATGGAACATTGCGGTTTTCACATCTTTTTCCGTTCAACTTGTCCAAAACCCTGATTCCCAAAGAGGCGCCTCGTTGCCATCGTACATGAGTTTCATTGCAAACCAGAAGGCCAATGCCATCGCTGCAAAGTAAACAAGCCACACATAGCCCATTCCTTGGTGCTCAACTGTAGAGCATCAATAATTTTCCACAGGACAGTTGTCGCCAAGTTGCCCATGCCCATCTTGATTCGATTCTTGAGACCTGGCCACATGCGGTTTCCAGATTCGGTTGATGAGAACATCTCGTGCTGCAAATCCTAAAGCAAGTAGGTACAAGACGATGAGTTGCCCAAACACCGACATTGAAAGAAAGAAATCATGTGGGAAAACATGTGCGTCAGGACAATGCATGGACATGGAGATAAGTAGGCTGTCTTTAAGATATGTGTAGGACATGCGAAACAAAACATCTGCACAAGACAAGATGTGAGATCTGTTCATGAGACACGAGTAAGATATGATAAGGCCAACCTTGACAGAACACAATGCACTCTTTTTGCCTCTAAAACTTGTGAGGGAAGGAGTACAAGGGCAACAATGTGAAACCCTTGCTGCAGCTTGGCAGCTATCTGAATTTATTAGGTTGGTATACATGTCATGTCAAGCCCTGGAATCAACATGGCAGCATTTCCATATGACTTGGATACGGCTGGTCTGCAAAATTGTTTTGGGACCGAATATGACGTAAAGAAGAATCTCATGCAAAATGACTCCGGAACATAGCCCTCATCTTTTCCTGAATGAAGTTCAATACTTGCTGCATGAGACCCCCAAATACAACTAGTATGCATGGAAGTAGCTGTTGCTCAATCCATGAGACAGCAAAAAAACAGTTTTTAAGCGTGGCAGAAGCTGAATCATGTTTAATCCATGAAGAACCAACACACCCCCACTCCAACTACTTCACGTGGCAGGAGCTAAAACATCTAAAACATGATTCGGAAAAGATCCCAAGGATATTCTGTGACGACTCGGCGATACACGCAGGCTTTGCGAGCTCAACCCTTGCGGCATATGGCATAGATATCAGAAATGATTATCTATGACAATTTTAAAGTTATGGGAAACATGAAAAATGAAAGGAAGAATAAGCCTTTCGCAGTGATCATGAATCAGACTAAAAGCGACACGTTTTGAGCCTCCTCTCTTTGCAAGGTCGGTTGCTGCTCCATAGCGCTTAAGCTCTCGGGCCTGGCGGTGTGCTGAGGAAATGTCAGCAAAGTATTTGCATGCTGTCTGTTGACTACAAGCGGCCTCACCGCCGAAAGCCACCTTAGTTTGAAACATCCAAGGCCAATGATTGGAGCAATCCATTCTTTCTTTTGATAAGTACAGAAAAGGATGCATCCTTTCCTCAGAAGCCAAGCCAAGCGGCCACGGTCCGAATCGCGAATAGCACTTCGTCAGCCAAAGCAGCAGCTTTCTCGTATGGACCCTGAACTTCTTTCCTTGGCAATGCTTCCAAAGGTGTCATGCTTGAATTCAGAGAAGGCCAACTATGGCAGCCATGGCAAAGGTTTATAGGTTTGTTTCAGCACTCCTCTCACTTTCGAAGCGGAACATCATGGCACAGCATCGTGGAACCTACTCATCTTCACAAGTCTTGTGCTGAGACGCAATGCATCTTCAACAGCACTTGCCATCAGAATAGCTCCCAAAGCCATCAATGGCAAAGTGACCAACATCAGAAGCGAAATCTGCCAGGACCTCAAACCAGCGCCTTTTTGGTCAACATGTACAATTGATGCACATTGATCTCCATTGATGTACTACAATGTGCAGGATGGATTTGACACAAAAGAACTGAGTCACCTGCAGGGTGAAGCCCACTGTCAAACCCGCGATCAATCCGGACAGTGACATCACGGCAACACCAAGTTTGTTGCCGAAGCCTTCGTCTCACACTGGCAGAATGTACAGCGAGAAAGGTTAAATTTAATCCGTTCTTCATTCCACATTTCAAATTGCTAGGAATCCAAGGAAAGTGTGCCTTCTGCGAATTGATCCAGATCAGAGGCCATTTCACCTGAACGTAACACAGACGAAGCGAGCACCCAACTCTCTTCAGCTCAAACTCTCACTAGATGCACAGATATTCACAGTACTCACGTCTTCTTACCTGAGACTTCACCTATTCGCTGCCTGGCAGTGCCCCTGGGGAATGTGTGTCAAACCATCCAACATCCCGATGCAACATGGCGTCGAAGTACCTAAGCTCAAGAAGCCCAACGCATCCGATTCAAAAACATGCCCCTTTGTTTCACCCCAAAACGAAGAGCTCTGAGCTGACAAAGTGAGGTGACATGCTGGTGACATGATATGGTTGAACTGACATTGGCTGGACCATAATTTCACACACAAGTGGAGAATGCTGATTTCAATCTCTATGACACAGCGATGTGTCATCAAGTACTTTGCCTAGATAGCACTTTGCATTTTGTTCACAAGCTCTGCGAAGGGTTGGAATCTCTTCGATTCTGACAAGTTGCAAAGGTCGCATCTTGGCCACTTGATGTGCAGCAAACCAAGAAAAACCAAAGCCTTGCATTGTTGCGGCCACCAACACCCCGGCACCAATCCTTGGAAACAACATGAAACAAGGAGATGCAAAGCTGGCTTGAAGAGATGCCATGATAGATGCGTGTGCTGCTCTGATCGAACATTTTGAAGCCGAACGAACCGTCTCCAAGGATCAAAATGAATTTCACCGCGATGTCACTGACCTGAGGCAAAACAAAGGAACCCGTGCTTTACTCATTATTTCGTCTTAGCTTTTTGACGCGTTGACGCTATGGCTATTTACTGCTAAAATCTGCAAAACTTGTTTCTCTGGAGATTTGCAGAACAAGGCGCTTGCGACATCATTGCATCATTTGCCAATGCCTGATACTCCTGTCGGAGCAAGTGACACAACGTGCTTGTACCCCACGCTTGGACAGCAGTTTGAAAGTCTTTGCTTTCCCTTTCCATGTTTGACACACTTCGTCAATGTTTGTCAATGTTAACATCTTGTCAAATCTTGTCAACATGCCACACGTTGCACTCCCGTTGCACTCCCGTTACACTCCTCCATGGTGAGGTTGGCAACTGGGATGGTGAACATTGTACTGCCCATCCCATCCATGAGGTCACCAAACCTGCTGCTGAAGAGCTGGGCATCGTGTCTCGGTGTCATGTGTTTCCGTGTTGTTTCTGTGGCTCTCATGCAATTCTGAAGTTCTTTATTGTCACAGGCGTGGTACTTGTGTCAAATATGCAACCAGGAGGCATAAGGCAAAGCCTCAGATATCAAAAGACTGTAGAATCTGAAGGGATTTTAAGTTCGTTCTGTCTTGCTTTCACATTGTTTCGTATTGTTCCCAAACGCATCTCCGATGCTTGGGTTCTCGTTTAGTTACGCTTGCCGGGAGGGAGCGATACGGATTTGACGAAAGGGTGGACGGAGGGGAAACCGTGGGAAATAGCTTGGGGAGAGCTCCGCCGGGAGAGACGGATGGAAGCGACGATTGGGTGGACGGAGGGGAAACCATAGGAAATAGCATGGGGAGAGTTCCGTGGGGAAGGATCGGGATGGAAGCGACCGGGGGGGAAACCGTGAGAAATCGCCTGGGGAGAGCTCCGAGGGGAAGGGGTGATACGGAAGCGACGAGAGGGTGGACGGAAGGGAAACCTTGAGAAATAGCTTGGGGGGAGCTCCGGTGGGAAGGAGCGGTACGGGAATGACGACAGGATGAACGGAAGAAAACCGGGGGAAATAGCTTGGGGAGACAGCTCCGGTGGGAAGGAGCGATACGGGAATGACGACTGGGTGGACGGAAGGGAAACCGTGGGAAATAGCTTGGGGGAGCTCGGTGGGAAGGAGCGGTACGGGAATGACGACAGGATGAACGGAAGAAAACCGGGGGAAATAGCTTGGGGAGAGCTCCGGTGGGAAGGAGCGATACGGGAATGACGATAGGGTGGACGGAAGGGAAACCGTGTGTTGGTAGCTGGCAGATTCCACAGATGCTGATGCTAAGAAAAGATGTGGTCAACCAGATAATTCAATGATCACCTAGATCAAGTAAAAACAAGGACAACTGCAAGTCCTTCACGTTCACGGTGTCCCCAAGGCACCAACGCTGCAGCACTGATTTTGCAGCAAAGGATCAGCCACGTAGCATCACACGCTCGACAGAGCGTCACAAAGGCAAAAGGGGTCCCTATTCACGAGATGTTTT
>Ga0126342_10010547_pt1 | contig 16530 bp, 15 predicted proteins | sample Cyp1metagenome_FD_92528 | JGI IMG/M metagenome (GOLD analysis project Ga0126342, IMG submission 92528) | Coral microbial communities from Lord Howe Island, Old Settlement Bay, Australia - Cyphastrea 1 metagenome | ecosystem: Host-associated > Invertebrates > Cnidaria > Coral ... | reverse complement strand
CCGTGAAAAGCCACCAAAAACTTGCGCCAAAGTTTTACTCATTTGTTTGGGTATTTTGTAGTCTTTTCACGGGCTTTTCATTGAAATCTTTGGAACCATTGGTCATTTCAAGCAGTCTTGGCAATTATAAACTTGAAATTGGTTGATGCGCAGCTGTTGTTGCTGAGGCTGTGGCGTGTATGTGGGGTTTGGCGGCTTTCCCCTTATATATGTTAACATATATCCCAAAATTCCCAAGATCAACATGACCATTATGTAAATTTATATAAATAAATACCATGGGTTTTCGATGGTCTTTAGGGAACGGCACGGCCAAGTTTAACCTGGCCTTTGGAAGGGGGTTCCTTTTTTCCCCATTTATTTTGCTTCCGTTTTTTTTCAGTTTTAAAGTTTTGCTTTTTGATTTTCCTTGTGTTTTCTTTTTTTTGCATTTTATCAAGTTTAAAAAGCATGAGAATAAGCTATAGAGGTGAACATAAGGCCACGATAGCTCGAAGACGGGCCAACATAGCCCCTAAGATGGCCCCAAGCTGGTCCAAGAGGGGCCAACATAGCCGCAAGCTGGGCCAACCTCGCCCCAAGATGCGCCTACTACAGACCTTGTGGATGGGCCACAACCACAGCAACAACAACAGCAGCAGCAGCAACGAAAACAACAACACCAGCAGCAGCCGCAGCAGCAGCAGCAACAACAACAACAACAGCAACAGCAACAACACCAACAGCAACACCAACAGCAACAACAGCAACAACAACAACAACAGCAACAACAACAACAACAACAATAACCGCCGACCCTACAAACACACCGCAATTTACGGGGTGTCTTGGCTTTCCCATACGCCACTTTTTTTTTTTTAAAAAAAAAAGTATTTGTGATCCTTTACCCTCAGTTCTTCTTTATAATATATTTATGATCCTTTACCCTCAAGTGGGCCCCTGGCCGGCTGTCGGGTGTAAGCCCTTCAATATAATTATTCGAATTATTATATCTCACATAATAAATAAAATCCACTCGCGTCATTCAGTTTAATATCCAAGAACGTCCAAGGCTTCAAGAACAATATCGTATCATGATATAATAGCACAATAACATATGAATGTACTAATGCTTTTATTCCAAACTGTCTGTGCAGCACGAGGAATAGTTGTGGATTCCATCCCAACCTCAGCATCATTTCAACTAAAGATTGAAAGCGCATGCAAATGGTGGGAACAAAAGGCATGGGGTTGATAATAAGTCAAGTTGAGCAAAGGACAATCTTTGTTCCCCTCAGGTCCGAAGCTGTCATCGCAGCAGACAGCCCATTCGAAGCCTTGTGAGAGCAAAGTGTTACATGAAGCGCCGACGCGTCCGATGCAAGGGCAAAATGTGTTAAATCCACCCCCATCGGCCCATCGGCCGTCAAACCAGCAGTGTTCTCCAGGAATCCTTCGACCAGGTCTTCTTTTTCGCGCTGCCTGACGGCGTAAGGAAAGCATATGAAAGCAAGACAGTCACGAAATCTCTAGATACAAGATTTGAATAGATTTCAACTCTTTTATCTTTCACACGTTTCTGCCAAGTATGCCATACTGATGCCTGAAAAAATGGATGTTCAATAGTGTTCGACAGCGTTCCGACAGCTTACGAAGCCAAATAAATACGTCTCTGCGGTAAAACCTTCGGGCTATGGTCCAGACAACTGACGTCCACCATGAGCGTTTGTGCTGCTCAATCGTCCTGGGGCCTCTCACGAGACTCAATCAGGATCATAATTAATGTTCAGTCATAAAGATTTAATTGTTTTGAAATCGTGCAAACGATCTTTTCTGTGCAAATTAGCAGTAAGTTCCGCACACAGTAGCATGAAGGTGCCGTTGACATACTGCGGGCAAAGAAAAACAGCAAAGCCAGAGACAACACGCAAAAATAAGCTTCTAAGATCTTTGAGCATTTCTAGTGTTGAGTGGGGACCTTCGGGGTAAAACCAAGAATCACTCCCCAACCCCATGATCAAAAGGTGCACTGTTTTACAAGTGTGCGACTTGAGCCATATGTTCGGAAGGCTGCTGTGTTAAACCCTGGACCCGGCGGAAAAAGGGAGCAACACTTCCTACCTATATACAGCTACAACCCTTCTAGCTAACGCTTCTAGCTAGGGGGTATTAAGATGTTTGAATGACTGCACAAGACAATCGGAAAGTTGGAACCATAGGTACAGCTACTACCGCATAATGTGAGGTAATGTAGACTATACATGTGGGGGTTATTGGGTCGTAATATTTCTACTCCCCCCTACCAAGTCCCACTCATGGAGACATCTACATCTACAACTACGTGGTGCACGAGGGTGCAGCCCCTTCCGTAGGAGCTTTAAGCTCACTGTGAAGGTCAGTGCGGATGCCTAATAGGCGCAGTGCTGGCCCCCATTTTTGCGGTGGCAGTGCCTTTGTAAAGATGTCCGCCGCTTGGTCATCGGTCTTACAATACTCAAGTTCAGCTGACTGAGTCATCATGGAAGACCTCCGACAGGCCAGACAAATTTATTTTGCGGGTTCTAGCCATGTGTCTAAGCTTTGGGGAATCGCCCTTCCTAACCACAAGGATAGTGGCTTGATTATCCTCAAGAACTCGCAAGGTCACACTACGTCCTAACAATAGTTCCCAGTTTGCAGGGCTTGCAAGCCTTCCTGGTACAACGAGTGCGCAAGGGACACGACTTCAGGCTGTGTTGTTAGAGCGAGACGTCGAGGTTTGTCTCTTGCTTACCTAAGCCAACGGAAAGAATGTGTTTGGACCATACAGTATCAAGAAACCCCCCTGAAGTCGATTTGCCGTTCAAACGATCCCCAGCAAAATCCGCATCTACATAGAGACGGAGTTCTAGCTGTTCAGGGTTATCATTTTTGATTCCAACTAAACGATCCTGAGGTGTTGGTATACTGAATGAGTCTTAACAAACGTTTATCATCCCCCGTGGACCAGGACTGCACTTTGGTGGCTAAATCGTTGATTGGTTTAAGTAAATCAGGTCTAGACAGTCGGCCAAGCCACAACGCCCTCATTAGTATTCTGCATGCATTATTAGGGGCAAGCTCGCCCTTTGCTTCTTCGTCGTCAACTGAGACGGAGCCATCGGGGACGAATGGTGTTGCCGCATGCTTCAAACTATTGGTGTTGGTGATGGACTTATATAAGTCTGCTGTCTGGTGAGCATAATCGAGCATGTCAAAAGCCAGCGCCTTTTTGTGCGCGAAACGCAGCACATTCCTCATATGACCATCGGCTTGTGTTGAAGGCATGACTAGATGATTGTGACCTAGAATTCGGTAAATGGGTTCAGGCGGCTCTATGTCGACAACGGATGTCAGCTTGGCCGAGGAGGGTTCGTGCTCTTCTGTTGGACCGGCCAAGGTCAGGTCATCCACATATGTCGAGAGTAACAACGTAGCTTCTGGGAAAAAGAAGTTACCAGGATATTCGGGAATCTCCTGGCCGCTTAAACTTTTTATTATTTTCTTTTAGATGTTGTTCCCACAGACCGACAGCCTCTGGATGGCCGTAAAGGGCTTTTACAAGGGGAACTACATGCTTAACGAATTTATCCCGCCAGTGTTTGGGCCTAAGTTCGGGAGGCAGTTCTATCCAGGTCTTATATTTGGAAGACAGGATTGCTTGAACATAAGCCTTAACAGCATCGGCTGCTGAAGAACTATGACCCAGCAAGGAACCATAAGCTAAACATGCATTTAATCCCTGTACCGAAGTTGGCTTGGCACCCAATTCTTGGTAAACCGCGGCAGCCCCATGTTCGTCTTTAGCGCAGTCGCTCCTATAGACGATTCTACCTTCCATCTTTTGTAGATGTTGCGCTAATTCAAAAAACTTTATTGACGCTATTGTCATCAGCTGACCAAAATGAACGGGTACTCCTGTACGCTTAGCTTCGGCCCTGACACCTTCCTTTTCTCCCACAGAGTCTAGGGACCAGGTACCGGCCTTGATGAGACCATCAGCCTCGGCCTTAACCGCTTCTAGGGCCTTGGGATTAGAGAGCATCTCAGCGCGTGAAAAAAGTTTGGTGACCATAGCTTGCACTTCCTGAGATGGACGGTGCTCGTCCTCATGCTCGAGGGCTTTTGCTAAAAGATGGTCATGGTCCAAAAGTTCGGCCACTAGGTTATTTACAGTAGGATCAGATTCTACTGCGACCGCGAGATCTTCAAAACCAGAAAGTGGGGAAAGGTGCTTAAGACGTTGTTCCACCTCTCTATATTCTTGGGGCTCGCTGGATAATGGTTGGCAAGGCATGGCTGGGGGATGCTGCTGAGCGCATTTTGAAGGGTACAGCGCTTGGGTGGTGATCAGATATGCCATCTGGGGAAGATACATGGCTGACGGGATGCTCACAGCTGCAAGTCTTATCCTTAAACGCATCTACTACCCTTTGGGGTGTGGTTTTGACACGCCAAGTCTTTTTAACCGGGTTACCGCTTTTAGACCGAAGGCCCACTGCGCAACTCTGGGTGTGAGTTAAAGAAAGCTACAACATCTGGCCTTTTCCAGCCAGTCGAGGGCCTTGGCCACTCGAAGGAAACAGTGCCTTCTAGCTTTAACACTAACTCGGCCCTTCTAGGGAAACTTTTGAAAAGTCGCTTCGATTCGCGAAGTTGGAGCGCTAGGCGTTTCATGAAAGCAGCTCGTCCCTTCTTGCGGTTTATGTATTGGTGAACCTGAAGTGCACGGAATTGATGACCAAAGGTGTGTGGGCGCGGTTTTAGCTGCCTCTTCTATTTGGTAATCAAGTTGGGAACATTGATTTTCATCACCCAAGTCAAGACGCTCCTTGCTTAACCCAATGTGGTTTATACCGCGCCGAACGCTTGTCAAACCCAATTGTGAGTTGAGGGAGCATGCGAACTCAAACAGTTTTGATCTCTCATTAGGCCAGGTTATACATAGATCAACACAACCAGGAGAAGTCATAGGAACAGCGGCAGCGCCAGAGTAACTAATTATATGGGACAGCTGGCTCGGGCTCTCCTAGTATATCTTCAAAGATGCCCTCAGCGGGAGGAGGGTCCTCCGCTGGCATGTCCTCTAGTGGTTCGGGAACTTCACTAGGATGTTCAACAATTACCGACTTGGACTTAGACTTTCCTCCATCTTCTTTTCTTCACCAACCAATTTCTGGAACCGTGCGCGGCACTCATTAGTGTGGTACCGAGTCTTGTTGGTACAACCTTTACAACCGGGAGTCTCCCTAAACTTTATGATGCGGTCTAAGGTGATATAAACCGATCTGGTTTTAGGACCGGGAGTTGATGGGAAAGCCATACCACCATCCAAGGGGAACAGGACATTCTTCAGGGCCATCTCAGGGAGTCTGATGTCATTGGGATCATTCCCCCTGACAAGGCTTGGTGCTTGGAAAAAACAGCTGGAAATTAGCATCAGATCATCACCATCTGGAAGGTACAACTCTGGCTTGGAAACATCGAAGACACATGAAGCGCCTCTGGTTCTATATCCTTGGGTAACATACCTATATCGAAAACCTGAATCTATTCGCCATCCGATAAACAAACCGGGAGCCATCTTGGGCTCTAAGGTCCTTTTGGTGGGATGATTTTTCGGTAGTACACAAGCTGCCCAAAACATAAACGCTATAACCATCAAACTTTTCTCTGGTGATGGCTTCCCACTTGGTCTTCTCGGGATCGGTATTGGAAGGCCTATCAAAAGTCATGAAAAGGCATGCGAAAGGGTAACTGCATGTGTGGTATTCATGTGGCAAACCAGATTGCAAGTGAGCTAGCCTGCAACACTCCTTCTCCTCCCTAATTTCGCGTTCCAACAGAGTGTTATGCGGTCATCTGTTCGGAAGGGAAGTCTCAGGCACGGATCCAACTTGATGCGCAGCCTGTTCGAGTTCCTGAGCCTCATCCATTTTGATGAGGGTGTGGGTGGCGAGTTCACTTGCTTTCAAGCCAACCAAGTCTCTAAAATTCTTTGCGTGAGACTCTACGTCTCGCTTAGACAAAGGGTATGCTGTCCGGGCACCTGAGTAAAGATCCCTGACGATATGATGCGTCTTTACCCCGGCCTATGTTACCGTTGAGGAGTGATAGACAACCCGAAGAAGAACAACTACGGCTGATAACCAGCGTTAAAGTTAAGTGGGGACCTTCGGGGTAACAACCAAGAATCACTCCCTAACCCCATGATCAAAAGGTGCTCTGTTTTACAAGTGTGCGACTTGAGCCATATGTTCGGAAGGCTACTGTGTTAAACCCAGGACCCGGTGGAAAAGGGAGCAACACTTCCTACCTATATACAGCTACAACCCTTCTAGCTAACGCTTCTAGCTAGGGGATATTAAGATGTTTGAATGACTGTACAAGACAATCGGAAAGTTGGAATCATAGCTACAACTAATGTGAAGTAATGTAGACTATACATGTAGGGGTAATTGGGTCGTAATATTTCTACTTTTCTAAGCTTCATTTGACTCTTGGACAGTACCTGTACCAGGTGTCATTGGCTCGTTTGAAGCCTTTGACAGACAAGAACATGCGGGCTTGAATGGCCTCAAAGATTGATGAGCAAAGTCAGCAAAGTCGCAATTTAAGTGCAACTTAGCAGTCCTCCACGCTCCCATTGACGCAACCAAACAAGTCATCAACGCTCACGTTCACTTCTGGGATAGCAACCTCGCAGCTGGAGGAATTACGTTGGTTCTTTAAGCCCCAGGGACCCTTGTGATTTGCCGGGAAAAATAGAGGAATCGATAATCATGGGGAATCGAATTGTGACATATTTTGACAGATACTCTGATCCCGTCTCAAGGAAGTGGTGCGAACTTTGCCTGCTTGACTTCCTTGACGGGATATGCCGCCGATGCTGCCTTACAGTTGATGCGCTGTTGTGGGATTCTGGTGGCGCTGCTTCGGGCAACATCATGTACGTCGGACCAAGCTACGGGTAAATCCAGGCACCTTACCTGCACCTTTTCTCTGCAATTCTAGCGCGCTTGCAACGAATTCTGTCGCGTTCTCAGAAGATTTGCAGAGCCGGATGCAAGAGACATCGGGATAGGAGTTTACCATTGGAAAACTATCTAAATTGACGGATGCAAGCTTTGACTCTCTTCAAGGTCGGTATCCCTGGTCGTTCTTTGCGAACGAGAGATATCTGCGCTACGTTTCACCCATGACTGCTTGCGCACTTCTGCTGCGAAAGTCGGATCGAATTCACAAAGTCCATCAAAGTCCCCAATTTGACAGAGCAGAGATGCCTGGCAACTTTGAATTGAAAGACAAATCAAACTTCGTAGCTGGGCCTGTGAACAATCTGAAGCTGCAGACATTTGGCTTGTCCAATCGTCTACGCTTTTCTCACTTTACTTTCCCGTTTAGGGCATGATAGTAGTGCGCCACATCTCTCGCGTAAACTTCTGCTGGTTGTAGGAAGTAGCACAATGCAGTGTGGAACGCGTGTCACAAATTGCCAGATCTCCAGCTTTCCATTGCCAGAAGACCTGTGGAAAAAGCACAAAAATCTTTACAGCTTGAACACCACAAGACCAGCATACACGAACCCGCGATACTGAACAGATCTGCACAGCCAATGGATGCCAATGATCACCATGGACACCAAGACACCGTGTACTTTGGAGCAGTTACATGAACCAAGAGCTCTTGCAAGATTGATACCTGGCAAAGTCATACAAAATCTGAGTGCTCAACTTTGGGAGTAGGGCTCAGAAACCAGTCAATGCATCAATATGCATCAGATCTGGCCCAACGTTACAGCCTGTCGCACACACCTGGAAACCATTCAGATGAGAAGCTGAATCGTCTTCCTCGCCGCTCAACTCATGTCTTTCAAGTTTTTCTGGTTCCACCTCCTTAGCCGTCCGAGTCTAGTCTTGACTGAAACTTGCAAGCATGTGTGCAAACAGAAAGCAAATCGGATGAAAATAAAAATAATATTGTCATGTTATACTATCATCATTATCATTATCATTCTCATTATCATTATCATTATCATGTATAATATGTTATAATAGTATCATCGATTTCTGCAATAATCACGAATGCTACTCACCATTCTTCCAGTCCGCTGTGTTTTGCATAGATTCACCTTGTACGAGTAGGCGCCGCATGCAAATCTTTGAGACCCTGGAAAGTTCCATCATCCTTTTTGGGTAAAATTCAAGATGGATAAGTGATTAGTAGTGAGTATAATATAAGCCATGGTTCTTGCCCTTTCTCCACGACGAAGCAAGTGCTAGAGTTGATGCCATAGATGGCGCGTCGTCCAGTCTCTGGATGCTGCAGCGACAAGGGAACCCGCCGAGGTGGATTTCTTTTTCGTTCCTGCAAAGACTGAGCAAAGCAATCAAAGCAATCAAAGCAATCAAAGCAATCAAAGCAATCAAAGCAATCAAAGCCTTCAGCAAGAGAAATGCCCGCATCGTGCATTTGTACTCATGAATTTGGATCCATTCTGGCTCATTCAAAAGTTATTCAATGGTATTTTGACTCATCAGGGGAAGGGGGATTCAATTTCAACAAGGTTTCAACCCACAGAAACAGCATGAAAATGCATGAAATCATCTCATCCTGAATCTTCAACGGGTCCTCCTCTGTAAGCATCGGGTAATCAGGATTGCGCTTTCGCAGCTTGGCATCATGGTGGGCCAAGCTGCAAATGCAGTCCAGTTTCCTGAGTGGGACCATAGCTCCGGACCCTGAATATCCCTGAATCATTCTCTTTGAAAGTACGAAGGAGTAGCAAGCTTCACAATGGAGCAGGTGAGGTGTGAAGTGTGGACCCTTTTCGCAACCAAATTGTTCAGCGTCAGCAGTATTATTCAGCAGTATAGATCTTTTCAGATAGGTTCCAAAGCATAGGTGGCATAGTATCATATAGATGGCACAGGTGGCATAGTTGTCTCGGAAGATGTCAATGGTGCCAAGGAGCAGAAGGTGCCGCTGCTGATCAAAGGCCAAGCCTTCCCAAGCCGACGCAGCATCAGCAAAGCACGTAGCTCCTCCTTCTTCGGGGGCTTGCCGACAATACAAAGCTGTGCCTCCAGCAAGATCCACCGACATCAAAAATGGAACAAAGGAGGCTCTGAATCTGTGAAAAGCCAAACTGTTGAGGTGGATGGAATGCCAGGGATTCAAAAGATTCATCTCCAACCTGCAAATTGCACAGACTGCAAGCCAAGAGTAAGGAGGACTAGTGCACAAGGAGTCCAGCGGCAGTCGCTGTGATGAAACCAAACCTAAGGGCAAACATTTCAATAGAGAGCATGATGACATATGTGCAGAGACAGAGACAGACAGAGAGAGAGAGAGAGAGGAAGAGAGAATGAGAGACAAAATTGTTTCGCATGCAACTGTGAATCGAAGCTTGGAAATCCAAAGGCAGAAGAGACTGCAGCGGCAGCAAACGGCAGCAGCGTTGGTGGTGCTCTAAGACGACATACATGGCACTTAAGTATACTTATATATAAGATTATAAGATTATATAAGTATGATATGTTCATCATTGCTCATCTCTGTTTGACATTCTTTAGCAGTACCAAAGAGTATCAATCCATCTCTGGGCCTGCTTCGGGTGTCTCCTTGAAGGTACCATCTGTGTGCCACACTGGCAAACGTTCTGCTGGGCGATACTGAGAAGAACCATCTAGGAGCACATTCTCCTGAGGGTGGTGATGATTCTTATGATGCTCTGTCCAAGGAACAGTTGCCTTTTCAGGCTTTCACCGTGACTGTCACGTATTCTTTTCTGAACATGCACTTAGATCTGCAATTCGAGAGCCCAATTAGTTTCTGAGGATTTGCCACTATAATTACATTGACTTTCACTCTTGATTTTTGCTTGGTTGTTGTTTGCTGATTCTACAAACCCCTAAGATCCAGAGTGAACCAAGCCTTTGTCGATGAGGGCTGAGAGATTAGCTTACCGGTCTGGTCGCGCACATTGCCAATGCGAAGAATGCAGCCACCTTTCGACTGTAGGCTGGCTGTAGCCATGTCTGTTCATCAAAAGTAAACAATGAGGCCCTGACTATGGCTACCTAATATCTACTTAATTGATCTTGACTGGTCCTAATTTAAAATGTTTAAGATCCTTCAAGCTCGCGCGCCCAGGAAATCTTCCACTCCCACAAGTTCGGGAGTTGTATTGCACCAGTCTTGAAGATGTTCTGTGTTTCTGCAAGCTTAGATCATGATAGGCACATATCAACAAACCAAATAAAACATAATGAAACAATGTTATATTAAAATTGATCAAAACTGCAAAGACCATGAGACAAACGCCTAATGTGGCTACAGACTTATCTCAAGTTTGTTGCAGAGGATCCTATTACAGCAATACATGCTAATACACGCAGAATGACCTAGGCATCCCAGGGATGCGCCACCTGGACCCAGTTTGGCGTGTTCGCGCCCTGCGGGCACTGGGCCAAGGACACCAAAATGGCGGGAAATCGAAGCGAAGTCGTCAGGGCTCAAGTCCAGGCCTCTGATCACAAGCCTCATCGAAAAGCGGAGCAAAGCCATCCAAAGCCATCGCCCGCCATTCCAAGCGCACTACAGTAGCAGTACGATCAAGCTACACAAGTTACACACGCTAGCAGGAGAACGACCTTCTGCTTGCTCTGCTTGGCTCTGAATATCCTCAAACTAAGAGCCGGACAATCCAGCCTGAAGCCACGTGCGCCGCAGCATTTGACCTAGCTCTGGACTTTGAAGATCAGCTGCAGTGACATGCTCAATGAGGGCACCGAAGCGACCATTCAAGAACCTCAACACGCGATTGCAACACTAGGCAACAGCATTTGATTGTGTATGATTGTATATTTTCGCGGAATCTACCACTGCAATCCACTATGGCTGTGGGTGGAAATTCCAGTCATCCGTAGCTTTTGGTTCTGGCGTATCATTCCACATCAGCCATAGTTCGCTCAGCTTGGCGGCTTCATCTGCAAATTGCGTGCGGCGTCTGCGAAGCTCCGGGGCTCGAGGCACCTGCGATGGCGCGATGAACGGCTGACCCAATGAGCCAACGCTCACTGGTGGTACAAGTATGCTGCTGGCATCTGTTGGCATCAGAGAAAATCTCCCCCTGACAGAAAAACATGTTGGGAAAAAATGGAAAACTCTCACATGGTGTGGTACCTCCTCATCATGTCATCATCTTTCACATGGCCAGGCTGAAAGCACTGTTTGCCTGCCTTTTTTGTGCAATTTCAAACAGTGACAAACATACTTACAAAATCTTACAAAATTATACAAACATCCTACAGGAGCAAAGCTCGGATGCGTTCTGTTGTTTTGGATATCCGATGATATCCGGCTGTCTGGATTTCATTGAGGTCTGTGATGTGTCCAAGTCTTTGGCCAGCTCTTGTTGCGCTGGCAACCCTCATGTTGCGTCTTTTGAGAGGTGTTTGGGAAGGTCAACTATCAAAGGTTTCAGTTGGAATTGGTTCTCTTGTTTGGAAATCCACTTTTAAAGCCTGCTTAGCGCTTTAGGGCGTCTTGGACTTCCAACCCTCGAAGCTGGGCCTGAAATGGTTCCATCGCAATCGCGACATGACTTGTTGGCTTGCCATAAGGCCATAAGCTGAAGCGATGGAAGCATGCTGAAGCTCTGCTGTTCCTTTTGGATCTTTTGGATATCCCATCAGGGCAAGACTGCAAGACCTTGACCAAGAAATTACAAAAGGCACCCCGAAACATCCGGAAACATCCGGAAACCGTGTCACCGTGTTGATCTTGTTTGCATCTGTTCATATCTGTTCATCATTGACCGCTAGTTTGGAAGCTGGACGCAAAGGCAGCACTGCTAAAAGAGTCTGCAAATATCTGCTAAATTTGCTGCCCTCTTGGCCCTCCACTCTATAACACCTATAACTCTGCAGGAAGGGTAGAAGTTTAAAGTAGGTCAAAGAATACCCAAATCAGGTTTACAATGTTTACAGTGTCGAGTGCCGAGTGTGTCTACTTTCATGGAGCATGACATGTGCACTGCATACCCTCAGCTTCCTGCTCTGAGTTCTGCCACTACCTCGATGCGTCCAACATCTTATTACACCGTGCATTTCATGTTCTATGTCCTCAAGGGAATGGCATTTCTCTCCATCGTGCTTGGAATATACTTCAGATATCTTCAGATGTATTCCGGTGATTCCCGCTGTATTCGCTATCAAGATTCACGATGAGTCGTGGAACAGGCCTTGCATGCAAATGAAGTGACTGGGTCTGAGGTCTCGCACTGGTTTTCTCTTTGCACAATTTGCGACCTGAATCTCCTAAGTCAGTCCAGTGCAAGAATGGGTAAGGTCCAAGATTGCAGGATATTGCAGGATTCCTATTGAATACTGTGGAATACCATCTTGGTTACTTGGATCTGGCCGCATTTGTGAAGCGTTGAAACTTTAAACCAAGCTACCAAGCAGTTAAGCTTCTGGGGTCCTGGCTGAAAGCCTCTTGGCTTCCTGATAAAGGCCGTAGTCAAACCTGCACTCTGACCGTTGCAACGGGAACCAAAGGAAGAATCTTGTCTCATCATGTCTCATCTGATTCACATCTTATATCTGTTCAATCTATTCGCGTTGCAGGCTTCTGTGACTCCCAAAAAGATCTTTCCGGACTGAACCCCTGCCTGTTCTTCCTTGCAAAGCGACTTTGCCTTGGCAACAAATGCTAATCCACACATAGCGCACAAAGACCATACACTGAAAATACGCTGAAGAGTGCTGGAGTGCTACTGCTTTCTGCCCACTTCTGGACACGTTCACTGTCTTGACTCTTTGTCAGTCCTGCTTTCTCAGGAGCGATCAATCTCGCCAAAGCGTCAATGCCAAGTTCTGACTCCGTTGGAATCGCCAACAGCGCCTGCAGTATCTGCAGTGCTTTCGGCAGACTCATTGCCTCACCATGACGTGAGAATACCTGAGAACTTTGTACAAATCCAGCCTCATTTTGCTGGTACGGCCGGACGTGAGCCTGAAGTAAAGGCCGCGCCTTAGGAGACTCTCTCAATCTAGCGTGCTGCCAACGTTGACAGTCAGATCACATGTGATCACATTGCATATTTCAAATATCTGATCAATCAAAACACTGACTTACTACTTGTAAAATCTTACTAAGTTTGCTAGTCCCTTTGCCACTGCCCAATTCTTGCCCCAACATGCTTGAGTAGTGCTTCTGCTGAGGGCAAGTCTATGTCAAGGTCCAACCCTTAGAGAGCAAAACAGCAAGTGTGACTGCGGTGATCTAATACAAACTTGCAAAATTGCTGAGAAAGGTATAGACAAGAAAAACAATATTATATAAAATATATTTTAATGAAACACAATTAATTATGTAAATTTTAATTTAAAGTTTTGCAAAACCGGCTTGAAAGATTGTCTTTCCTGCAACCAGAGCCTTGCGCATCTCATTGAGTTTTGTACCCAGAGTGCAGGTGAGTTGAAGCACCGACCGCGCAAAGTCCTGGTTCCCAATCAGCCACGCTAGCTTTCTTCAATGTGGTGAGATGCACCAATCACATCCAACTGAGACAAGAAAAAATATTGTCAGTTCTTCATCAAATTGGTACTGAGTTAAACCCTCAGACTAAAAGGGAAATTGACGCAACCGACCCTCAACGGTCCACAAATAAAGAAATGTCGCGACGTGCGGTAGCTAGCTAATGATACTCTCCCAGTTTCCGACAACAGAGTCTAGCGCTTGATCGATACCACTGCGGCTCATCCACATGATTGCATATGTGCGTATGTACATTTGTGCAACGTGTGATATGTGCATCTTTGGAATATCATCATCATAGTAATACTATATGATATTTATCTGTATATACTTATTCATGCAGTGTACAGTTTGTATATGTGTATATATATAATATTCCTACATATTCTATATATATATATATTTATATATTATATTATATATATATTCTATTTTTGCGTGATGTGGGCCAGCCTATTTAAAGCTCATGACGAAGGTCTGAGGAGCTAGCAAGGCAACCGGCTTGTGAGATCTTGAGCAAGTTTAAAAAGTGACTCACGGTCATCGGACTTCATCCAACTCATGCGCAACATAGCCAGAAAATGCCAGAAATAGTGGCTCGGACTGCAAGAGATAAACTTGGCCAAAAAAGTATCATGCAAAGTTCGGTTGCTAGATTCGACAGCATCGGGCCACATCAAAATCATCAGATTTGTTCGAGTCCTCTGTGACAATCACAGCAGACATGCGGTCAAAGAGGATGGACTTTGCAACCTGGTACTGCACATCCAGCAAACAAAACTACAGGCACATCTACACAATGAAATGACACCGAACTCCTAAGATTTTAGGAAGCCAGTATTGGTTGACTGATGCAGGGTCAGGGTCAACCCAGCAGCACAAATCTCACCATGCATGCATTCAATGTTTGCACTTTCACCATCATTGCGAGCAACTATACCTGTGGCTTTAGTATCCGTACCCGAATGCCTCGTAGTCTTGCAGCGTCAAAGGTGGCCTACAATGATGATCAACATGTCTGCCGTCAAAATCCTTGCAATGGTGTTGTGCTTACAGCATCTTCAAAAGCGCAGTGTGTGTCTTCGGACACGGCTGACCTAGAAACCGTGCTCGAATGGTCCCGGTAGACACATCAAGTCAATGAGACTCAAAATCACTAAACATCGATAAAAATCGTTTGTTCCAGGGGCCGAACCCGTCAAGATCTGTGCGGTTCAGCAGCACTCGTGTGTAGTAATTGTCACCTGGTGATATCTGGTGATACTCAGGCTACAAATTGCATCAAACCGCATCCAATGGGCGAGAAAGGAAACTTCAGCTATCGCTATCTTCAGCTATGAAATCAGCATAAATCAGCTATCTTCAACCTTCAGCTTGTGCATTCGCTAACTCGCTCTGTAACCGTTCCATGGAACAGCTTGAGCGACCAAGGCTGAGGCCGTAGAGGCTTGGATGTTCCGAAAGACGAAAAGGAGGAACTCCCAAGACGGAATCCTGACACAGGAGAAACATGGAAACTCTCGGAGAAACCAAAGAACGGTGAGAACAATTTATCTATCAGCATGTGTTTGTCCAGAATATGCGCACAAACACCACTCTCCCACCGTACTGAAGAAACACTTTCTACCAAGAAATGTGATGAAATGCGTATGCATAAAATCAGTCGCACTGTCTTCATAGCGCTAATGAGATTGCGTGCCTTTATTACTGCAATCCAATAATATCCAACAACATCAGCCCCTTGAAAAGGACATACGATTTCATGGCAAACATGGCAAACATGGCAAACATGGGAAACATGGGAAATGAATCTCACATGGGGCAGCCGAGCACGAACTATCGCAGGGCCAGAGAGGAGCCACCGTATCAGCAGTAGCAGCAACAGCCAATCAGTTGGTGAATGAAATGGGGACCGAAAAATCAAAAAAATTGACAGAAAACAGAAAAAACAACACGCCACCGGAGAGTTTTGGATAGTGGCCCATCCACTGCCCTGGAAATCTTTTTGCTAAGCTTGGTGCGATATGGGCTGTTGGTGACCACCACATTCCCAGCCTCGGAGAAACTCTTTTACAAGGTGTCTGACATGGACGTAACTTCGTAACTTGACCCTTTCATATCCGGTTTGACCCTTTCAATCCCTTTCAATCAATCCCTTTAAATCCCTTCCATACCTTTTTCATATCTCCTACCGGGTAGCCGGATAGCCAGCAACGACGGCATGAATGTCTGAGTACAGCACCCCGCCAGCACATTGCTAAGGCATGGACACTTCGTGTTTCCCATCCACGCAAGCAACGAGAGCCTGCGAGTGTGATGCAGCGCAAGATCATCAAGCGACGTCGAGAATGTTCAAGCCTGTGGAGGTAGTTTTGTCTCCAAGAGTATCTTCTTCGAATTTACATGAGTTTCCTTTGCCTTTGATTCACTTGTCCTTTCCATCTTCTGCAGTCTAATGTTCAGCCTCAGCCACCCTCAACGCTCTGATACAATAACAGTAGGACTCGAAGTTGAAGCTGTCTCCCAGTTCCACACCTCCATACTGCTGAGGCAAGTGGCCTGCAACGGTGAAAGCTGCGGCACGCCGGATTTTCATGGCAGAATCATGGCTTTGCCTTTGCAATGCTTTGTATCTCCTATAATGTTAGCCTCCGATTAGTGTGATGGTACCCTATTGTGGCAAGTTTTTTCCAAATAATTCAGTGCCCTGATGTTTGGGGGGGAGCCTCTATTGTGGCAAGTTTCTTTCCCGTTTTTGTTTTTCAATTTTTTGTTGTTTTAACCGTTTTTTTTCCATTTTTCATTTTTTTGTTTTTTTTTCATTTGTTTTTCATTTTTCCTTTTTTTAAATTAAGACTTTAAAATTCTCAAGATAGCAGGAACAGCGGAGGGCTACCTTTTCCACCTTGTAGCTTGAAGCCACTTGTAGCGGCAATCAGATTCATCAGTTGTCTCACTGATAAGAACAGTTACTACATGCATGCTGGT
>Ga0126342_10010546_pt1 | contig 16530 bp, 10 predicted proteins | sample Cyp1metagenome_FD_92528 | JGI IMG/M metagenome (GOLD analysis project Ga0126342, IMG submission 92528) | Coral microbial communities from Lord Howe Island, Old Settlement Bay, Australia - Cyphastrea 1 metagenome | ecosystem: Host-associated > Invertebrates > Cnidaria > Coral ... | reverse complement strand
GGATTCAAAAATAAGAAAAAATAGGGCCCAAAAATGCAAATAGGAAAAACATAGGAAAAAATAGGAAACTAAATATATTGGGAAGTGCTTTGTAGTCCTGTGTCAAGTGTGTTTTTGCGTCCTCTTTTTTTCCTATTTTTGATTCCTATTTTTTTCCTATTTTTTTCCTAAAATAAATATTTTCAACTTTTATAGAAATAGCAGAAAACTTTGCATCATAAGTTTATGGAATGATCATGCGTTTTTCTGTGATAACTTTTTTTGAAACACATTTTGTAGTCTCATGTGTGTCCCCATGCCAAGAAATCATGGGATGACACAAAGCATTCTGTAGCAGGTGAGCGTCTTCATGACAGCTGACACTTACTCTGGATTTATAGCGCTGACCAGTGCGTAGCAAGACTGGTCTATCAAGCCAAAAAGCTCTAGCAAACAAAAAGTCACTTGTCCTACGTAGATGGTGTCCCAATCTTGGCCCCAATCTTGTGAGGAGACTTTCAAGAAACCAAACTACAAAATGGAGCGACACAACAGGAATACTACAAAATGATTGCACAGCCTGGCTGGAATGGGCAAAAAGGTGAAAACCCCTGCATTTTTGGGTTTGCTATTTTGGCCCCTGGTTTCTTGCAAGTCATTCTCTTATATTATCTTCCTGTTTCCACAAGAAATTTTGGGGTTGACATGGGTTGACAAAACCATGATTGTTCTCTGGCATCGCTCAGCCATTGATTCGTAGTGGAAACTCAGACCCATAAAGTGCCAGGTTTCTAAGGGGCCCAAGCTCAGCGTTTTCATGGCTACCAGCGTAACATGTTCCAACAAGATTTCTCTAAAAAATGTGCAATTGCAAAAAATATATGTCCAGGAAGGGTGAAGTATAAATATAAATATAATATATTGTAACGAGCACCAAACTTACCAACAAGCCCTCAACATCCCCTCCCTGTACAATGTCCTGGTTCAACACCTAAATGTCTTATAAAAACATGTGTTTGTTCTCTTCATAAGGGACCCACGCTTGCCCTGTAGAGGAAATTATTTTGAGGATCCAAGTGCTAGAAATTCAGAAAATGACTTGACAAAAAATATAATATGCACCCTCCTGATTCGTGATCCCACTCATGTGGGTTGCTAAAAAATGTGTTATTATGAAACCACTTTTCTGCTACAAAATGCTTGGTTTGTTTCCAATGCCCTCCAATGATGCAAAATCTAGCAGCTACAATATGAATTTCCACCTTCAGCCATTTTCGGAAAAATATGTCATAAAAACCTCATGGACGACAAAATGCAATGTCCCAAGGCCTCAGTTTTCCCTAAGAATTGACCAATAAACCCTTTATATACAGTGGACACAAAGCTTACCTGTTGTAGCTAAAATTGCAACCCGGATCATACTGGTGCAAAAGAAAGCAGCAAGGCATAGCTGCATAGCTGTGATGAAGGGCTTCCCCAATCTGTTTAATTGTTGTTTAGACAATGTGGGGTATGGGAGTTGAACCTGTGACATTTTGGGGGTGCATCCTTCGACATAAAGAATCCTTTCATAAGACTTGAATCTGTTGTATTCTGAGTGTATTCTGTATAGTGCTGCGGCTCGCATGCCCCCAGAAGGCACCCGACAGCGAACTCAGGTAGCTGCTGCTCCCTGCCGTGAAACCCGGATGAACCTAGTACCTAACGACCTAGCTTGCATAGGCTATGTCAATAACAAATAATAACAACTCTCATGCTTTATCGCTCCCAGCTTTTGGAATTCTGAAACCTGGGAAGATTGGGAAGCTTGCGGCTGCAGTGGCGAAGGAACAAACGAGAATACCCCCCGGCCACTGAGGTGCGTGGAAACCGAGGTGTTTGAAAGAAAAAACTTGGAAGATATATTTGGATCTTTTTTTTCGGAATATAACATCACGCGAAAAAGTGCAAAAACACGGTGTGCAATATCGACAGAATCTGAGCTAATCTGATCTGGATCGATAATCATATTCTGCGAAGGCATCGACCTGGTCTTGGTTGAGAGGGCTATGACTGAAGTGCCTGCAGGGACCAAGCATCAAGACCTACTTATCCTACTTGCAGAACGGCTCATTATTCACTCCGGCTCGGATCTCGCCAATCTCAGTCGTTCATTGCCCTCAGTGTTAGCACGTTGACTTTATTCCAGTTTTATTATTGGACTCTACTACCCTAGTGTCTCTAGGCCCAAGCCAGTCGTTTCACGTAGACGTAGGCTTACTCTCATGGATTGCAAACTTTGCCTTCAAACCTAAACATTGAAGAACCGCAGCAGATGCAAACACTGGCAGACACTGGTTTGGCTTGAGGCAAGTTGCTTAACGTCGAGGCAACGTATCCGGCAGTCCGGCAAACAGCCTTGCAAGCAGAAGCGGGTGTAGCTTCGTCCCATCACATACATCCTGGACCATCCATGCACATGACAGCTCGCAACAGAACCAAAAAAGTACATAATGCTTCCAAGTCTGAGGTATGCAGCTTACTTGCTCTAAGCAAATCACAACATCACAACACTGCAAAGATACCACTCCCAAACTCCTATCTACACGTGCTTTAAAGTTCTGAGAGAGCTCACATCCACTCTGGTCTCCGTCGGTGAAGTCAATACATGGTTTGAAGACGCCCTGCTGGCACATCTGGTAGCCGGTGCCTAAGCAGCATGCTGGTGACATCCGTGGAAGCACAAATATGTGGAACATCATTGCTGCAATGCCAACACCTACCAAACGTGTCGTCGCGACAGGCTGGGCAACAATACATCGACAGCTGCGCAAAGCACTCGAATGGCTCAAAAATGTTCAGAATGTTCAGAGGGTAACTAAGAGCAATCAAACCTGCTTTGGTTGTGCTTAGGGCTGCACATGGGGTCTGGTACTTGCAGGGATCTGCCACCGCAGGATCACAAACCAAGGCTGGCCCTTCACAGGCTGGAAGAACACGGTCGGTTGTTGTGGAAGGCGGCGATGTCGTTGTGATAGTCGTTGTTGTGGTTGATGTAGTTGTCGTTGTTGCCGTTGTTGTCGTGGTTGTGAACGTGGTGGTCGTGAGAGTCGTAGTTGTTGAGGTTGTCGTTGATGTACTTGTCGGTTTAGTGATGGTTCTGCTTGTTGCCTTGGTCGTTTCTGTTGCTGAAGTAGTTCCACTTGATGCTGCTGTGGCAGATGTTGGTGCTCCAGTGTTTGCAAATGTGCTTGTTGAAGAATCTGCCTGCCTGCTAACTGACGATGTTGCTGGCAAAGTGGTGTTGCCATTATTGCTCTCGAGGCTGGTTGAAACCACTGGTTGGGCCTGTTTGGCAGTGGTTTCAGCATCTTCCCCTGAAGTGCCTGAGGTGGTTGAAACGGAGGCCGTTCTTGTGCTGACAACTGTTGTCTGATCTCCGGCTTCAGTGACTGACAAGCTCGTACTCAGCGAGGTGATGCCCGTGGTCGAAAGTGTAGTTGGTTTGGCTGTAGACTGTGAAGACTCTCCTTGGCGTGGCTCGCTACTTGTGGAAGACATCGAGAAACTAGAGGAGTGTGTAATTTGCCCGCTTGACCTTGTGGTCGACTCAGACCCGACTGGCTTTGTTGTAGATCCTGCAGCCTCGGTGGCAGTGGTAGAAGTCGTCTTAGCATTTGGCCCTGTGCTTGTCCTAGTGGCTTCTGGGGCTCCAGTAGTGGTAGAGGCTGTCTTCGTACTTTGCCGTTGCTTGTTTTGACGAGTTTCTTTTCTGCTGCTGTCGTTCTTCTTTCTCCTTTTCTTTGCTGTTGTTGTCTTTCTGTCTTGCTTCTCCTCTCCCTGCTCCGGTGCTGATTCAGTATCAGCTGCTTCTTCAATGTCTTGAGACGTTGTGACTTCTTCCTCAGCGTCTTCAAACGTTGTGCTCGCTTCAACCTCTTCTGTGTCCAATTCAGTAGTGGTTTCATCTTCAGCCTCAGTGGTTGAGATAGCGTCCATCTCTTCCTCTGGGATACTAGAGCTCCGTTGTGCTTCTTGCGATGATGATATGAAATCATCACTCGCAGGTTCTACCGTTGCGGATACCTCGCCATCATCTTCTGGTGCCTCCGCTGTCGCCTCTTCATCTACAGGCTCTCCTGTAACAGTACCGGCTCTCTCCTCATCAGACTCAGAACCCACTTCTTCTGTGCCCGTAGGCCCAGTAGGCGTTGTTGTGGATGTCTCCTTGCCTGAAGACAAGCCCAAGCTGCCCAATGCCGGCATATTGGCCTGGGCAATCTGCTGCGCAGCCTCCTGTGTAGCCTGTTCGGTGAGTGGAGCATTGCCTAGGGCAGCTTCCTGAATCTTTCGGTGGATTTTGGCCTGCAAGCTGGGACTACCTAAAGCCGGAGAATCAATCGAGGCAGGCACTAAGTTCCCACCCAGATTTCCATGAGATCCTTCTTTTCGAAGGAATCTATTGGAATGCGCCAGGTGCTGCATAGCTTCACCTGCAGCACTCACTTCCATGTGAAGGGAAGCATCGGCCTGATGGCTAGCGCAAAAATGACATGGACATATCAAAAAGAGCCACCAAGTGACCATCAGGCCACGGTGCTCTCTATGAATTTGGGCCTTGACTTAATGTAGCGTCCCTGGAGCCAAAAGCAAGAGAGAGAAATAGATATGGGCAAGAGAGAGAGAGAGAGAGAAAGAGTGCTCACATGGATCTCATTGGCTGGCGTGCATTTGAAACATCTGCTCCTAAAAATGGAACCGAAAAAGGCCAATATTATTGATCAATATTGTCAGCGGTAGAGTGATGCTGAAAAAGAGTTGCCTTCTGAGGCTCTAACTGCCGACACAGTGTCCTCCGGTACGCGTTGACGTCGAAGTTCAGGAGCCTGCCGTCTTTCACACCATCATTGTCAACCACCTCTGCAGTCTGCATTTACATCTGCCTATGCTTAACTTTACCTCGACGTTTCTGTTTTCATCTTGTGGTCTGCCACATTTTTTGCAAGCCTATGTTAATGGTGCCTGTTCTTTATCCCCTCTTGCAAGGTATTTCTCCTAGCATTCACTCTTCTGCTCCCTTCTCTCGGACTTGTATCTCCCATTCTTCTTTCTCTCCTTCTTTCTGTCTTTCTTTCGTTCATTCATTCTTTCGTTCTTTCTTTCTCTTCTTTTCGGTCATGTTTTCTTGTTTTTTTCTTTTCTTTCATTTGCTTTTCTATGTTATTTTCTTTTCGTGTCTTTTCTTTTCTTTCTTTCTGTCTGTGTTTCTTTCTGTCTTTCTGTCTTTCTGTCTGTCTGTCTTTCTGTCTTTCTGTCTGTCTTTCTATCTTTCCGTCTTTCTGTCTTTCTGTCTGTCTGTCTTTCTCTCTTTCTCTCTGTCTCTCTTTTTCCCTTTCTCTCGTTCTCTCTTTCTCTCGTTCTCTCTCTCTCTCTCTCTCTCTTTCACTGTCTCTCTCTCTCTCTCTCTCCCTCCCTCCCTCCCTCCCGCTGTTTCTGTTTTTTTTGCTGGTTCCATCCACGCATCCATCCATCCATCCGTCCGTCCGTCCGTCTGTCTGTCTGTCCGTCCGTCCGTCCGTGAGTCTGTCTGTCTGTCTGTGCATGCATGCATGTATGCGTATGAATGTATAAATTGAAAGTATGAACTTGTGTATGTGTGTATGCATGTATGCATTCATGCAATTCATGCAATTTATGCAATTATGCATGTATGCATGGATGCATGGATGCATGGATGCATGCATGCATGCATGCAGGTAGGCAGGCATGTACGTGCGTACGTACGTACGTATGTATGACGGTATGACTGTATGACTGTATGACTGTATGTATATACGTCATGTTGCAACGTGTGCATATATGGATGTGAACATGTATTGATATTATGTGAGTGTGTCAGTGTAAATGTGTGTGTGTGTGCATATGGACGCGCATATGAATGTGCATATGTACATGTACAATCGTGCAGATGTGCATGCAAATATATGTGTGTATATGTCCATCTACCTATATATACATACAGACGCACATGTTTATGTATACTCTTGTGTATGCCTTATGTATATGCATATGCGTGTGTGTGTGTGTGTGGCTTCATGTGCCAAGTGCTAAGCCTGCAGAGCAAGTAGACTGTTATGTGACATGTGCAAGGAGGCTAAGCACACTTCCCACAGCTTGCAGCACAACATCCGAGGCCTGGTCAACAGTATTGTGCGTCTGCGGTCATGCGGTCATGCCGTCAAGACGTCCGGCCTCCGTGCGCCGTCCTCAAGACTGCCATGGACTTACTCCAACTCGTGCTCTCAAGAGAATCTCCCCTAGGCAGCCAGGTGCCAAGCATCTGCCAAATTCACACGGTAGTATGGTTGACTAAGGAGCGCCAGAGCTGCAAAAACCTCACACATTCGAGCGCTCTTCAGCATCTTCTGGAGCTTGCCATCAGCGTTTTGTGACTCCCAGAAAGCAGCAAGGCGTAGCTGGACGGCTCGTAACATGTGCAAGTCCTGCAGTGCATTGTGTGTCGTCATGGCTGCAACCACGGCCACCACTGAATCTAATTCTTCCTCCTGATCTTTATTCCCTCCGCACTCTGAAAGTGGTAGCCACTGATTCAATTCCAGGGGGGCGTTTTTCGCAGGCACCCCATCTTGAGAAATACGATGCAGCAATTCAAACAGTGGCCAGCCAGACACAACAATGCTGGGCCATGGCAAGGATACTGTGCCCAGAATCTGCAGCATTTCATCTGCATCTAACTGCAAATAGGTGGCACGGGCAGAGGGCTCAGCAAGTAGAAGCATCAAAAGCTGCAAGCAAATCTGTCCCAAGGAACAGGCTCTGATTGGAGCATGCTCTGATTGAAGCTCCGCGGCGAAGGCGAGAAGCGATCCGCCCAGGTGATTCGTGATTTCCACCTCCTCCGGCTGAGTCGCCAGGAAAGTGACCATCTGAGACCTAGCGCTTTGCCATCTGCCACTCCTGGAGCTCGACCCATGCACACAGGACAAGCTTTCTGAGCCACTGATTTGTTCACTGTGCGCGTTGGGCCCGATGGAGTCGTACAGAACGGAGATGGAGCTGCCCTGGTAAAGTTTTAAATTTCGCCCAGCAGCAAAGCCATCTTTGTTCCCCTTATCAAAGGGATAGCCAGCTGAAGTCAGAAAATCATGAACCGGGCGCTTGTACAATTCATTCTTGACCTCCGGAGACAGCCATAAAAATTCCTGCACTACTGTCCGATCCAAAAAAGGATATCTAGCCTCAAGCCCGTGACTGCCTGCGACAACTTCCTCTTTCATTAGGTAGTCACGCTGTGTTCCCAAAAATACCGATGTCCATGGAAAGAATGCAGACATGTCCTCTGGAAAAAGACCTCCAAAAGAGCTGTGAGGAAAAAACTTCTTGCCTGCAAAGCCATAGTCTGAAATGATTTCATCAGCACCAGCACCTGACATGTACACAAGTATGCCTGCTCTCCGGCAAAGTCTGAAAATGGCAGAAAGCCCAGCCGCAGCACCATCCTCTTGGACAGATCCACCGGCCCAATTCGAGCGGCCATACTTGGAAGGCTCTGACCACGACCGCAACCAGGTGACTTCATCTTGGAAGTCTTGGAGGGAAAGGCTGATTTGGAAAGCACGGGCAACCGACTTGTTGTGCATAGAAAGTCTCTGCTTGATCAGTTGGGGGAGCTCTTCAGCCGCTACAGTAAAGTAGTTTGCTGCATGTGCTGGGGCTTGTGATTCCAGTGCCAGATGCAAAGCTCCAGAGTCGTAGCCACTACTCAAGCCGACAAAAACTGGATGGTTGGATGTGGCTATTCGTTTCCAGACTGCTCGTCTGAACGCACTTTGCCAGTCTTCGGTTGATGTTTTGAACTGGCGCGTATCAAACTCATGCACGCTGTAGCGAGCCAGTTCCTCTACTTGAACAGCTCCGGGCGCAGGCTGTGCGCCCATGGCAAAAGAGAATTTCAAATGGAGGACCTCAACACAGGCAAATCGAGCAATCGCCAAACACAGTGATATATGTGTATGTGTGTGTGTTATACCTACACTGCATGTGTATATATATATATATTAATTACTTATTTGTTTATTTAGTTAGTTTAGTTATTTAGTTAGTTATTTGTTTATTGATGTATCTCTCTCCATCGCCATCCCGTAGGTTCAGCTGAGGCTTACTTATGTATGTATGTATTCATTGATTTATATATCATATATAATATATATATATATATATATAATTATATACACAATTGAGTGCAACTCAAACCTACTTGAAGTACACTCAGACGCAGGCTTGGTTGGGAGCAGCTGCTCGGATTTGCTTCTCATGGAGTCCGAGCCTCAAGAGTGCCTGGGTGTTCAATGCTTGGAGGTTGGGCTGCTGGATCCGCAGACTGAGCACACTACAGATTTGTAGGATGCAGCATGAAAGCCTCTATGCCAAGAGTACCTCAGCCCAAACATCCATAGGCTGTGGGAAAACTAGAAACCATAGTCAAAATGCATCGCATCTCCGCCTGTAACAGTGTGGTACACACCTACAGTAGGCCACATAATCAACTTCATATAAGGTGAAGGTAAGAGCAACAAACATCAATTCTTCGAAATTACAATCATCCAAAACCCCAAGGCTGGCACCACAGAGGCTTTGTGCCAAACACATCAGTGCTTATGATTGCTTCCTCAGCAGAGCCATGTTCTGTTTACATGTTTGTACGCCATGCAAGATTATGAATCATTGGATTGCATGGATTGCCTGCCACCAACGTTGAAATGAGGGCCCAACTTGTGTTGCAAAATCCACCACCACCATCGCCCATTCCTAAAGGTCTGGGCAGCAAGCATTCACTGTGTGCATCTGTGTGCTCAAAGAGTTTGGCCCAGAACGCTCACGAGCCCCAGACACCATCAAGGACCTGGGGAAATCGAGCACCATGATGACGATAGCATGGTAGCAAGCACCTGAGCAATGCAAACTAGGCACGAGCCAAAACTGTGGCCATGCCATGAATATGAGAGCAATACAGCAATAATACGGCAATAATACAGCAATATATGGCTAACATATGGCTAACATTGAGTGCTTACAGTGCTTGCATTGATCCTTGAGCGAACGGCTCACCATCTGATCGGTACTGGTGTCGCTCACCAAATCCGGCAGGTACCTGGACAGCGCGTAGTCCCACAACGCTGCTCTGATGAAGACACAGGAGGGCACTTGACGCGAGTTGTATATCTCGCCATTGTAGATAGCGATTGCCTGCATGAACTTGAACAGTAACTCTGAGACGTGAAAGGGTAGACTGTGCAGCCTAATGGGCCTATACAGCTCTAACACTTCACAAATATACGCACAGGCTTGACAAGCTTTCCTCTCCATCCACAAATGGCTGCCACACTCGCTCACCGGTCCTGCAAAGCTTTCAGCCCAAAACATGACAATTCTGCTGGCTCTCGGATTCACTCTGCATCTCTTTGCACGGCGCCGATGCGCTGATCTTCCCTTGGGCTCTCACATGTGCAGTAAGTTGTGCACAAACGTGAATGGCCCTCTCTCAATGCTGGTAGTTCCTGCACCAGAAGAGCTTTCAAGAACCCTCTCTGACAGTGGCTGGCCTGGAGGCCTAGGCCTGCACATTGATTTGTGGGGATACTTGAATCAAATGGCATCTGATACAGGGTTTGTGAGACATTGGTCTTCCTCACAGTCTGACTCAGGTACTAAAATGGAGTTGGATCTTAAGCAAAAGTGAATGGCGCAGGTCAGCCCCATGGTACTTGAGGCACCGACCATCAGGACCACGGGGCAACAGAAAAAAGTTCACTGCCTACAGGTTGAACGAGTCCTCCATCACTGGTTCCTACTATGCTTGAATGCTAAATTTGACATATTTTGACCATATTTGACCTATCTCATTGCGCTCAAGACTTTTGCTGTGCCCCACCACAAGCCACAGGAATTGTCAAGAGCCCGGCCGTTAAATTTGATATTAGCCACGACGTGACAAGAAAGCTGCACATCTTGCCTGCACAGCCGAACATGAGATTCGGCTTCCAAAGTGTGGTTCAAAGATGTTCAAAGCCATTGTATGGCTGGCCAGCTTGACTTCTAATGGTATTTTTTGATGGTTTCTCGACCTATTTCGCCCATCATGCCACCAAAAGAATCAAGGCTCTGCCAAGACACGTCCTGCTTCTAAAGAAATATTGAGAGTTTCGAGAAATTGAACTTGCTTGCCCTATGCCAAAAGACACCATAATTGCACCCCGCCTACAGGACTACACCACAAAGCTTTCAGCTCGTAGTTCTGAGCCAAATCAGCCAGTGCTATCAATGAAGACCCTACAAGCGGAAGTGCTGCACAAGCCTCCTAAAGGAGCATGCCTACTGAGAACAGCTGCAACCTTTTCACTACAACTACATTTTCATGCCCACTCCTGCCACCCGTGTTAGGCGGGCAGTATGGTTGCTTCTTGTCACATGTCCGTGATTGCCGAAGGGGACCTGCAAGCTCAGAATCAACGAGCAGCAAAAATCAGCGAACTTTTGAGCACTCTGCCCAGCTCCGACCAACATGGGAGTTAAACATAGTTAAACCATGTTCAACCGACCCACTATGACCAAATGACCAACTGGCCTGTGCTCCAGGCATTCGTGTCTGCTTCCTCCTTGGGACATCTCTTCGGCACGAGCCTGACGAAGACTGCTTCATCTCTGGGCACTTTCATGCTTCTGATTCAATCGACCTGCTTCACTCACTCTCAGACTTTGTAGCAACAACAGCACTGCTTTGAAATGGCACAGCACTTTTTTAATAGGCACGACTTTGCGATCACAGCTGGAGCCCTTGGGATGCTAAGAATGATTTTACAGCCGGGTAGTTCTGGAGTTCTGCTACGAACATCTTCTTCACCCGTGGATCTGCAAGACACTTCTTGGGATTCTGCAGCACCCGCATGAACTCTGGATGATCCTGGAGAAAGCTGTGCAAGGCCTCAGCAGGATTTACTTTGCCATCTGAGCCCTTTTTGGGAGCTTCTGCTCTATCGGCTCTGTCTACCTTTTCATTTTGCCGGGGACCAGCATCTCTAGGTGCCAAGTCTGTGGTGGACTGAGGCGGGGCCCCTGCCGAGCCAGCTTTGTCCTCAGCACGTTCCATGCGTTGCTTTTCCTGCTGCTTCTCCTGCTGCTGTTTCAAACGCTTGGCTCTCCTGTCTGACTCGAACTTCTCCAGGAAATCCAAGCGTTTCTTCCGAAGCATTCCAGCATCAAACTCCCATTCCATCTTGGTGTCATCACCAGTCTCTGTGGAATCAAGCTCGACCACTGAGGCCCACTCCACACTGGACTCCAAATCCACCGCAGCATCTAGAAGTGAAACAGCTTCTGCAACTGCAACTTCGCAGTCCTCTTGGTGCGGACCTCTGTCTTCTTTGGGGTCCATGCCTCTGCCTTCTGTCTTCTTGCCACGGCTTGGAGGTGCAAAAATCCGGGCTGGCAGTGCATTGGGAATTGGCCCAGTAGGCTTTGCCTGGAGCTCTTTTCGCAATGTGCCAACTGCCTGCACAATCTGAGAAGTTTGCTCCAAGATGTGCGCTGCATTGTCTGGGATGCCCTGCACTATTTGCATCAAATCCTCGAACACGCTGTTAGGCGATGCTCCAGCGCTCCCGAGCACAACTTGGAAGAAGACCGTAGAGGTGGGGCAGTTCTCTACGACGACTCGCTGAAGAGACACCATCAATTCTGTGGCTTGCAGCCACCCACTGAGCTCTTCGAGGGCTGCGGTTTCATCCTCTGAGCCTTTTTCAGCATGACACTGCTGGTTTGCCGTTGAGAGTTCTTGGGCCAAGCGCTGCATACACTTTTCAAGCCTGAAGGTGCTACTGACCGTCACTTCCACCTCTTCATCTTCCAGATTCTCCAACGCACCACTGAAGAGCAGGTTGAGGCATAACCACTGAGGAGTGCACAAGCCCATCAGTAGCTCCAAGGCTGCACACACAGTTGATGCACTGTGATGTGAATCTGAGGCTTTGTTGATTAAGAGGTTCACGGCTTTTGCAACCATCCTGAACTTGGGCACCGAGTGCCCAGATGGATTAGACGTAAACATCAGGCTCAAAAGCCTGATTGACTGTGAGAAAGCCATTGGCGGCAAAGAAGTAGCTGGAGAATGCGCTAGCACCGACTGACACAATGTCTCCAGAGAGTGCTCTGTCAAAGCGAGCCTAGCTGTGTTGCTCAGGGCTCCAAAGTGAGCTAACAGCAGCAGCAAGCGCGAGACTGCCCTCGCATCTCGAGTGTCTCGAGTTGCGCCTCCACTGATGTTGTCCTCCGCTCCTTCTCGGCCTTCAGTTTCCATCACCACCCCATTCAAAGCAGCTTCAGCTAGTCGTCGAATAAGGTCCAGAATTGGCAGGCCCGCAGCTGTCAGCTTCTCCATGACCTTGGCTGTGCAAAGATGAAGAAAGGCATCAGAAGTAAGAGCACACTCTGCGACCAAAGCTAACAACTCCCCGACATCATCCAGAGACAGTCTCTCACGGCGTGAGTTCACCAGCTCGATCAGTCCCAGGGCTTGCGCGGTAGCAGCCTCACGCTCCTGCGCGAGGAGCTGCACAAGCGGATCCAAAGTTTCTGGCGTCCCGTTGCAATTTCCTTCCTCCCAGTCTTCGCTGCGAAATTGACCTTGCATGTCATGTGCTGCACCATCACTGCCATTTTGACCAGGACGCAGGGACACAACTGCATGATTGCCAGTCCGCGTGCCTGATGGCAGCAGGACCACCCGTGAAATGCCATCTGCACTGCCAGCTGGGGCGTTGGAAAATTGCAAGCTGAAGTCACTGCCAGCTGCGGGCAGCAAGGGTTTCAGCGTCCCGCAGGTGGCAAGTAGCATCAAGCCTCCTGAGAAGTTGGTGGGTAATACGCGTGCATGCCGAAGCAATGGAAGCAAAAGCTGCCCGCCAGCAGCTCTGGGGAATGCTTGGAACCATAAGCGGAACGCTCTGCAAAGCCACACCAAGCAATGCCGCCATAGGAGCCTGTATTCAGGATCACTATTGAAGGAGGCACGAGGCGCCAATCCTGAAAGGCCAGAGGTAAGCCGCTGCGCAAGAAGCAACAGCGCCTGGCAGAGCTCCGTATGCCGGTAATGTGCAAGACCAGCATCCCGAAGACCACTCAGCAAATGGGCGCATGTTGGGAGAACTGCCTCTAAGAGCTGAAGATGGGCCCGGCGTGTAGCATAAATGCTTGCCACAGGCTTCTTGTCCTCACGAAGAATCGTAGCCTCCAAATTCAGATTCAAAGCACCTGCACATCGGATCAACCAAGGCACCATCTGTGCCAGTCCATCCCTTGATTTCATCTCTTCGTCATGCAACACAATCCCCAAAGCTTCCTTTGAGCCTGCAGCTGCCCGCCGGCAAATGACTCGAATAGCAACAAGGGGCAACTCTGTCAAATCATCACTAGGGAAACGTTCATGGTCATCAGCCACCGCTGGCAAGTCGCCATGCTCCACAGATTCACTTGCTTTGAAATCCACTTCTGGTACCTCAACTCCGTTTGTAGCTCCTGCATGTCCACCCAAAACCAAGGCCATACGTCTGCTGCCTCTTTCCTCATTTGCAGATCTTTTGAGTGAACGAGCACCCTTTGCAAGAATCAAGCTTGACAGCAGCTTTGCATCTTTCATGGGCCCTTGGCTGTTTGACTCCTCTTCTGGCCGCCAAGGCCGCAGTTGAGCCGCCAGCTCCCTCAAATTCTTCAAGGTTTCCAGATCTGCACTTCGCCTTCCCATTTGCACTGCTTTGCCCAGGCCACCTTCAGCCCCCTCACTGTCAAGCGCAAACTCCAATAAGCTTGCACTGGCATCGCCTTCTACAGATTCAGCCTGCTCAAGGACACGAATGGCCTTGTTTGACAATGCCAGAATACGTGTTCCAAACCTTTCAGCTGCAGCACCAGATGGGTCCGACAAAACTAAGGCATGCAGAATAGCGACCAAATGGCGAAGAGAGGGCTGAACCTGTGATGACCTGCTTCCAGTAGGCAAAGCTTCATCCAGCCTTCCGTCTATCTGTCTGATCAGCCACTCTGTGAAGAAAACAGATCGGAAAGCATAAACCACTGCGCAGCGACCAGCAGATCCCTTGACACACAGCCTGTGCAAAGCAGCAAGCACTGGGAAGGCATGTTCTTCAGGAAGGAGGCCACCTCGTCCTTTGGACCTGGTGAACGACATGATGTCTGGCATGGCTGGCAACCATGTGCGAGTGAACAAAGTTGGGAACACTGCAGAACGTGGTGACTGTATCAACAGGGAACTCATCAAATGCACTCAATCTGACAAACAATAAAGCTCAAGAAACGATCAGAGGGATCAAGATGATAAGACTCTAGTCCACCAAATAGCAGCTAGTGTAGCTTTAGGGCTCCAATGTTCAGCATTTCAGGTTTCCTAAATGTTCCAAGGCTGGAGGATTGCCATGTCCGACAGTTTACCCATTCCAGTTTTATGTTCGACACCTGGATCAAAAATGAAACCCCAAGGCTACCTCTCTAGGGGGAACAGTGTTCCTGCCTTGTAGATGTCACCAACTGTATGGACAGGCGGAGCGCTTTGATGTGAAGACCGATCAAAGCAGCCAACTGAGGTGCACCCAAATCTCGCACAAGTGTTGCAGGGAAACGCGGCACGGCTGGCAGTTTGCGCCCAGTCTCACCTTGCATGCTTTGCAAGATCTTCAGCCTGGCCAGGAATAAGAGGGAAACCGTGTAATGTCATGTAATGTCCACATCTGATTAAGGACCCCCAACCTTCATAGCTCCACCTAAAGTTGATGCCCAACATGCACCGCGTGTTGCCAAACAAATAAACTAACTGAAAATGAATTCATGTGTGACCAAAAACCTGGAAACATGTTGCATTTAAGTATTGCCAAACAAATTACCAATATAATTGAAAACAAATACATGCCGGGAAACTGGGACTGTTTTTGTATTGTAGCATTGCCAAACAAATTGCCTGCTTGAAAACGAGTACATATTGAGATTTTTTTTACACTTTAGTATTGCCAACGAATTACATATTGCCATTTCTTTAGATTTTAAGCAAGATCCCAAAAATTGGAACACTTTATTTAGGGGGGCCATCACTACAAAGTTGGGGCTTTTAAAAGGGTTGAGATAGCAAAAACAACTTGCTGCAATGATGATTTTAAAAACCAAGTATATTCACCTCAAATCCCCATAGAAAAAAAACACGTCTTTTATGAGGTAAAACAAAACAAGGGGGAAACAACCACCCAAATGCTTGTCACACCCTGGCATCAAACAAAACACTTGCCCTTTTGTTCCTCGGGCACTTGAGCCATGTGCGTACGGAAGGCTACTGTAGAACCCGGCCCAGGTGGATACAGGATCCTACTTCCTACCTCTACATTAGGCTATACCTACAACTAACGCTTCTAGTTGTAGGGCGCATTGGAGTTTTGATGACTGTACAATATAATCGGAAGGTTGGTAAGATAGCTACAACTACTACCGCTTGGTGAACTAATGTAGACTATACATGTGGGGGTAATTGGTCATAATATTTCTACTCCCCCTACCCAGTCCCACTCTTGGAGACGTCTACATCGCAACCACTTGGGGCGCGATGGCGCGGCCCCTTCCGTAGATGTTCTGAGCTCGCTTTAGTGGTCAGTGCGGATGCCTAACAGACGCAAGACGCAGGGCTGGCCCCCATTTTTGCGGCGGCAGTCCCTTCGTAAAGATATCCGGCGTGCGGTCATCGGTCGTACTATACTCAAGTTCAGCAGAGTCATCGTGGAAGACTTCCGGCAGGCCGGATAAATTTATCTTATGGGTCAGGTCCTAGTAATGTGTCTAAGTTTTGGGGAATATGCCCTTCCTAACGCCAAGGATAGTGGCCTGATTATCCTCAAGAACTCGCAAGATCACACTACGTCCTAATAAAAGCTCCCAAAGTTGCAGTGCGGGTAAACCCTCCTGGTACAACGAGTGTGCGAGGGACACGACTTCAGACTCAGTGATGGACAGAGACGTTGAGGTTTGTCTCTTGCACACCCTGGCCAACGGAAAGAATGTGTTTGGATCAAAAAAACCATGAAGTCGATTTGCCGGCCAAACGATCCCCAGCAAAATCCGCATCTACGTAGAGACGGAGTTTGAGCTGTTCCCCTGAGTCTCCTAAAACAGTAAAATTTAGGTGAGCAAAAATTTACGTAAATTTTTGGATTTGGGTCGAAAAAATTATGTATTTTTTTACTTAGCTTAGTAAATATTTACTATTGAAAAAATGGGTATATACGATTTAGGTATATACCTAAAGTGATTTAGGTATATACCTAAATTGATTTAGGTATATACCTAATTGTTTGTCATGTTCTTCACATATATAAAATCATATTTTTTGATTGGTTTTGTTTTTTTTGAAGTTTTTGCTGTTGGTTTTACACCTCCTTCCACACCAGGTCATCCATGTCACCTATGTCGCGGTAGGGAAGCACAGGATCAAATTTGAACCACAGC
>Ga0126342_10010545_pt1 | contig 16531 bp, 12 predicted proteins | sample Cyp1metagenome_FD_92528 | JGI IMG/M metagenome (GOLD analysis project Ga0126342, IMG submission 92528) | Coral microbial communities from Lord Howe Island, Old Settlement Bay, Australia - Cyphastrea 1 metagenome | ecosystem: Host-associated > Invertebrates > Cnidaria > Coral ... | reverse complement strand
CTGCTATATCAACAAGCTCTACAGGCACTATAACAAGCATTCTACACAAACGCGATCTGTCCACACAGCAATTGCCATGCCCAAGGAATATCAATACTTTACATCCTAGAACAAGACCATTGACAGAGAAGGGTTGTCTATGCCCAAGCCCAACCAAACCGAAGACAACCACCCTGATGATTGATCTGGGTAAATTATAATATTTCACTAACCAGCGAACCTGAATTAAGGTCATTTTGGGATGATTCCCCTATAAAAACAATGATGCCAGGGTTCGGTCGCGGTGAGGTCGTTATCATTTACCCAGATTGATTTGGAGGTTTCCTAAAATAAGGCGTGCCCCCAAATCATCCGTTTTAATGGTGTTGTCCATTATAAACCATCCAGCTATTGGGGTACCTTCATTTTTGGAAACCCCCATTTGATGATTGATGGGCAACTGCGTCCCCTCTGGTTCTCCACTTCGTCCCAGCGACTCTTTTGTCAATTCCTCAAACTCTTCCGCCTCGCTGCTATCTCTGCCTGTGTGGAAGTTTCTGGTTTCTGGCAGTACCTACTTGGGGATGCAACCCAGGTTTATCCTAAGTTGCGTAGATAGCTTGGCTAATAGCCCATATCTAACGTATATTTCACGTGGTATCATATGGTCATTCTCCACTTACGATTCATGGCACATCCCGGCGCAGCAGGGAACATCCATGGCCAGAATTTTCAGGTCATGAATCATGGTGAATCTGTGGAAATTTTACCGGGCGAACCTGAACGGTGCCAGACATCACCAGACATCAACAGCTTTCTGAATCATGGTGAGTGCCAGTTCTGCTTGTCGCAGTTCTGCTCAGTTTGGAACCCGGAATTCATATATTCATGGGAGAATCCTCTGACTTGGTATCCACTGGTGCAGGATTATGAATAAAGTACAGTCTGGTTGGTGGTTGAACCCTACCCTAATGGTTAATATACTGTTAATAATGGTTAATGATGATGGTTAATGATGGTTGATAACATTTTCTGGTTGGTGGTTGAGCCCTACCCCTCTGAAAAATGATGGAGTGAAAGTCAGTTGGGATTATGAAATTCCCAAGCGAATGGAAAATCATGAAATTGATGTTCCAAAGCACCAACCAGACAGTATCCGTCAGAAATGAAAACACAAGACAATTTTGGAACCCTTATCAGGGTATCCATTAATCAAACATCATCAAACACGGCTGGAAAGTCCACGATGTTCGATGATTTTCCCTATAAAAAAAACACCTCCATTTGCTGGGATTTCCCCAGCACTGGGTGCCAGACAACTGTGAGATTCTGAGTCGTGTGAGTCGTGATCAGTCACATCAGTTTCCTCAGTTCGGTGAACAACGGGAGCGGGTATCCTATCCTGAAATCCTGGGGAAATCTTCATGGTTCCATGACTTTTTTTTTGTTCTGACCGCGTGATTAGTATGTTATGTATGCAACATGTTTTTGCTGGTGAACTAGCCACGGATCGCCCGCAAGTAGCTGGATGCCAACATCCCAGTTGTGGATAAACATTATATCCCATAAAGTTAGAACCAGGGTGAACTAACCGTAAAAAAAAAACCTGGGACAACCGTGGGTAGTTCGCCACCGCCACGGATCGCATGAAAACATGCTAGCCCTAACTAAAGATTGGTTCAAAAACACCATGGTTTTTACAAAGATTGCCATTGGATTCCGTACAGCCCATGTTCAGACAAACCCATGGGAAGGTATCTGCAGGTTACCCGGCCTGGTAAACATACAAAAAACTATGGAAAATCACCATTTTCAATGGGTAAATCCACTATTTCTATGGCCATTTTCAATAGCTACGTAACAAATTACCAGAGGGTATCAGTCAGGGTCCTCTAAAGAGACGAAGTTGTCGATTTGGCGACACGCTTAATTTTTATCTGGCTGGAGAAGAGCAAAAAAAAAATATCTCATGATTTCAGATTTCGGATTTGACAATTTCATGGCTGGTTGGTGGTATACCTACCCCTCTGAAAAATATGAGTTCGTCAGTTGGGGCTATTATTCCCAATATATGGGAAAAACATGTTCCAAACCACCAACCAGATATACTAATATACATCATTTACCCATTGCAAAATATTAGTCAATGGGAAGGATGACATCCCATATATGAAATGGAAAATAAAACATGTTCCAAACCACCAACCAGTTATTGTTATATTGTATTATGTCCTATCCATTATTATTATCCATTATCATCCATTATTTTCGATTATTAACCATTATTATATACTATTACCAGTATGTGGGAAAAACCATGATAAACCACCCATGACTGGGAATGGTTATACCACCAACCAGACGGGGATGATGTATATCCGGGATATCTCAGAATTCATCAGCGGTGACTATGGCACTATGGGAAGATCCCCATTCGAGCGATAGCGTTCAGTTGCCGAAGAAAAAACTGGCTGAAAAAACTATGGTTTTTGATAAATAGAACTATAGGTAATGAGGGTTATAATGGTTATATGGATGGTTAATGACATCTATATGGATGGTTTATGTATATGTTTATGGTAGATAGAACGAACTATATAAATAATGGGGGTTGTAATGGGGTTTTATGGTATATAAACCAACGTTCACATCACTGGGGGGCCCCCATCCTGTATACATCATCAGTGTTTTATTCGTGTAGACATGGATACTCCCTAACCTGGAAAGCATTTCACGTGGTCGCGAAAACTTTTGCCAAGCACATTCCAATGTCTGGTGTTGATCAACATTTCCGATCTAAAACTGGAATTTACCTGGATTTTGGATATATAACTTGATCATCCATTTCCATTTTTCATCTGTTACCAAATTCCTGCCTTCAGCGATCGTAGGATTCGGTATTTTTTTCCGAGTGACAGTCGCACATTTTGGTGACGAAGCTGCACTGGTGACTCCTTGGTGATGCAAAATGGCGACTTCACCAACAAAAAACAACTGGGAAACATGGTGGACCCCATGGATGATTTTCCCGCAAGAAAAGAAGGCGGGACTCTGCCTTCTTAAGCAATGGATTGAAGTGATTAAAAACCCATCGGTGGAGGACTTGTGATTTAAGCATTGACAACTTGAGATTCACCCAGCAATGGAGACCTTGGGGACCTGAAACGACGTGCGGATGATTGAAGTCTATGGATCACCTTCGAGAAGGAAGCATTTCTTTTTTTGCTCCATGGTGCTGGACTATTTACCACCATTTACCCTCTGGTAAGCGTTTACAGAACTATGGGAAATCACCATTTTATAGCTGGGTAAATCAACTATTTCTATGACCATTTTCAAGTTCGCGAACTGTAAACGTTTACCAGCATCTACCCCATTTCCATGACCCTTTGTTTTGGTCAATCATCTAAGCACCATGGAGATTTCTCCAGGAGATTTCACCCAGATTTCACTGAAAAACCATTGCCATGTGCCGCGGGTCAGAGAAATGGTGGGAACTGCAATTCGGTCCCATTTCTGGTTGATATCCCTTTTTGGAGCCAGAAATGTCCATAGAAATAGTGGATTTACCCATTAAAAATGGTGGATCTTTCCATAGTATGGATATACCAATGGCCATAGAAAGTTCGTGAATTTTCCCCCGAAAAATAAGGTGGATCTTTCCAGTTCGCAAACTGTAACAAATTACCAGAGGGTAGTTGATATATCCCTATCTATGGAGCCAGAAATGTGGTCCTGACATGTCCATTGAACTGATTACTGATGAAAAACATGATGTAAAACTGTGAAAAGGGATCCCAAAATTCAAATGAGCAATTTAGATCCATGTCATCTTTTCCAGGTTTCAAACGCTTCTATTTTTGGTGTTCCTTTGGTCCAGCATACCCTTCAAAAAACAACCGTTTGCTATAGAAATGACCGATTCGTAGATGATTTACCTACTACCATCTGGTTATGACTAACATAGCCATGGAAGCCATGGCCGATTTATAGATGGTTTACCTATTAAAAATGGTGGATCTTTCCATGGCGAACTGTTCAATAACCAGATGGTAAACATGCTGATTTAACGAAACGCATGGAGGGACGTCCCAGGTAGTCATGGGCTGACGTCAGTGGGGTCCCAATTCCAATGATCACCATCGTCATTTTATGCATCTATCTACCATTTTTCCAATCTGTCATGATAGTTGCCAATAATAATAATGTTGATTATCCCATTGTCAACATCTATCTATCCTGGTTGGTGGTTTTAACCATCTTGAAAAATATTAGTCAATGGGAAGGATGACATCCCATATATTATGGAAAAAACAATGTTTGAAATCACCAACCAGTATGTCATTTGAACATGTTTTTTCCCAATCAAGATGCATGAACTCCCCCAAACTTTGGGGGAGTGAACTCACCACTTTTGGACAAACCAGGTCTTGTTGATGTAACTCGTGATGTGTCGTGAGGATTTCAGGTGAAAAAGGGCGAAAGCCCGCCCATCAAGAAGGTCGAACAGATTCCAAACGTAAATCACCATCAGAATATATATATATATATATATATATATAAAATACATATATATATATATATTAACCTACTGGGGTAAACTATCAAGTACTATTCTGATATATATATATATAAATTATAATACATATATATGTATATATATATATATATCAGAATAGTACTTGGTAATTTACCCCAATAGGTTCTTTATTTCACTTTGTAGGAGAAGTAAGGTGTTCTGCGTCCAGTTTTTTCGCGCTGAACAAACGTTATTTCACTGGGCTTCACGGGTTCACCTTACGTCCTGCAACGTAATTCTGCCGGTTTCTATTGCATTGCCAATCATAGATACCCTGCAAAAAGAATAACAATTGTTAGCATTTGTTCGTAGATATTCCTACTTTTTTTCCGACTGAAATCGCAAAAGATTCCATTCCAAAAACCCAATCCAGTTGCAGGATGGGGCCCCCAGTTGTGTTTGTTGGTTTACAAACCATTGTAAACCCCCATGAACTAGTTTAGTTAAGCCATAGACATTAACATTAACATTAACCATAAACCATTGTAACCCCCATCTTCCATAAACCATAGTTAAGCCACTTTTCTAAGGCAACTGAACGATATCTTGGGGGCCCAATCCTCTATTCTCCAAGTGGCGAGACTGAAGTCTGGTCTGGTTCTCGTCGGCTTCAAAAAGGCTTATTTGCTTCTTCCCCTGTGCGGTGACTGGGCCACCAGCAGCAACCGGGAGAAAAGCTATGGAAAATGAAGGAAACATCTGATTCTGAAATACTCTGTATGATTTCTAGTAGATATAGATATATTCATAGTTAGATGATGAATAGTTCCACCAAATAGCAACCAACTCTAGCCAAATTGGAATAGATAACTAACCAACCCCAAATAGGATATTTTTTTTGGATATGTACACTTTTTAGGGACATAACCAACCTGGCATGATGAGGAGATACTGGAATATAAACAATTTGGCTAAATCATAATTCGTCGGCCTAAGATCAAATGTTTTGCTGGTTGGTGGTGCAATAACCATCTTGAAAAATATGAGTTCGTCAGTTGGGATGATTATTCCCAATATATGGGAAAATAAAAGCCATGTTCCAAATCACCAACCAGCAATGGAATTAATTGCAACTATCCCCAGTTTTTCAATGGCAACTTTCCCCATTCTTCATGCTTTTCCATAACTGAATCACCAGACATTTAACCATAATCACTATTATCAACCATCATTAACCATTGTTTGTCATTTTTTGGGACTGTTCATGACATGACAACCATCAGTGTCTCGTGACGTCGCAGTTCGTTAGTTTGTTGACCCAGGCTTGAACCTTGCCCCACATCTCCGACGGGAATGGATCAATGAAACCGGACTCAGGGACCATCAGGGGTTCAAACATCAACTTTCCCTTCATCAATCTTTGGATTCGGGAATTCACTTGCTTTTACCCTCTGGTAAACTAACATAACTATGGAAAATCACCATTTTTAATGGGAAAACTCACTATAAATGGCCATTTTCAATAGCTATGTTAAATTACCCGAGGGTAATTCATGATATCGGAATTGTTTGTTTTAAGCGGCTCAGGTCCGAATGATTCAACCATCTGGGATCCTTGAAACCAAGGAGTTTTTGTTGCATGAAATGACCATATGACTGGGGGAATGTTCCCATTGACCAACTATTTCAGGGTACCATCCGGGTGCCAGGGTTTTGAACTTACCCTCTGGTAAATTAACATAGACCCTGGCAGATAGGGGTTGGAAGACTAGTTTCCATTACAAATTGGCTATTTTCAGGGTCTATGTTTATTTACCAGAGGGTATAACTTATAGCCATATCATGTTTTGTCATTCCCAGAAAACATCATCTTCTTGTTGGGTTTTCCACACCCTGGTTGGATCTGAAAAACCACCGCTTTGTTAACGTCGGTAAAAATTGAAGCATCGCAGCCCCAAAGAAGTAGAAAACAACACCACTCAAATAATCTGGGTAAATTCTAATATTTCACTAACCTGAAATAAGGTTATTTTGGGATAATTCCCCTTATTGACTATGATTCCAGGGTTCGGTCGCAGTGAGGTCGTTATAATTTAACCAGAATAAATCATCATAAATTACTATAAATTATCATGGATTATCATAAATTAGCATAGGTTATCAATGATTGTTTTCCAGCACCATGGATCCTATGGGTAATGGCAAATTCGTTTTCTATCCCTCAAAACAAGTGTGGGATTCCCAGGAGTTCCCAAGTCATCGATAACTTGGATGATGCTACCGGGGGTACCGGGGTACCGCCATGACTTAGGAAACCTCCTTTTTTTGGGGGTTGCTATCAATTGGTTCATCTGAAAATATCTAAAAACTGGAGTGTGATGGTTGATCATCATCTTACCCTTGAAAAAGTGGCCATTTTGACGGCATCCTAGGGTAAACGTTCACATAGATGTGGAAAACCCATGGGAAAACACCAGGAAAATCGTCTACAAATGGTTGATTTTCCACATCGATGTAAACGTTTTTTTGGGTCTCCCGCACTAAACGAAGGTTTCATAACCCCGCACCGCCATCGTCACGAAGTGGTGCTCATAACCTGGAACCAGAGTTCAGTTTCTCCAGATGTGGAGTTTCAGTTTATAATGGTGATAGATGGTTTATAATATGTGGAGTTTCATACCAAATGTATGTTTATTATCCAGGATTAGTATGGTATTGCATAGTACATCTGTGTATCTAGAAAAAGTATGGGGCCCCGGAAACGAGCGATAGCGTTCAGTTGCCGAAGAGAAAAGTGGCTGAAACAACTACGGTTTATGCTAGACAGAACGGACTATACCCTCTGGTAATTTAACATAGCTATGGAAAATCACCATTTTTAATGGGAAAATCCACTATTTCTATGGCCATTTTCAATAGCTTTTTGTAGGTTTACCAGAGGGTAATGGGGCTTTTGTTATGGTTTTTAAAAAGCAACGTTCACATCACTGGGAGGCTCCATCCTGTACCGATGATTCTGAAATCTGATTGGAATTCCCGAAGGAAATTGATTGAGTATGAAATCATGATTTTTTACACCAACAAACATGGGCACATATTATGTGGATATCATACATTAATATCATGATATCCCCAACATGTTAATATTAAACACCAATTGGATAATATGTGCCCAATATGTAAACTAAGCTGGGCACATATTGAGGATATCATACATGAAAATGGGACAAAGCCTGGAGTCTCGTCCGACTTATTTAATGAGTGGTTAGTAAGTCGGGGGTCCCATGGGGTGATCCGCCATCAACCCATGAGCACAACGGGCCCTGAGCGTCATTCGAAAAGCCATCAATTGCTGCTTGCAACATGATTTGGGCAACCTAAGGTCCAACTATTTGAAGTTCATCAGGTTTTCCACAGGAAGGGACGGAAAAAATGTGGTCATTGCCCGTGTAGTATGATATCTCTGAATAGCAAGCAGCCACAATCATCCAATTTTCTAGGACAATCAATGAGGCATTTTTCATTTGGGTTCGCAGATAATTGGAAAAGCACTTCCAACTGAAGTCACTCTCCTAGATGTTGCCAGAATTCCCGATTCGTGCTGATTGTCCCTGGGGAATATCTCTTGCTACATCTCAGTTTCAAGGAATTGGAACCCATCCACCCACACACACAAATACAGACCGCGAAATGCTGGCGAAGTCTGGCAGCATCGAAGCTTTGTAGTAAAATGGGTGGTTAATAAACAGTTCTCAACCTGGGATATATGGTCAATATTCCATAATATGGTCAGTTCTCAACATTGATCAATAAGTAATATGACAGCATGGGATGTTAATAACATGGGGTATCCATGGGGTATCCGTTCCAGTGACCTTGCGAGGTCTTTTTTGATCGAATTGAGTAAAAAACCATCCATTGATATCGGATGATATTCCATTAGATTCCCATTGATATCCTATATTTTCACTGGTTGGTGGTATACCTACCTCTCTTAAAAATCTGAAAGTCAGTTGGGATTTTTATTCCCAATATATGGAAAAATGTTCCAAACCACCAACCAGTTCATATATGTTCATATATATGTTCATATGTTATCACATATTTTTAATGTATGAATCCTCATGATTTTTTTTGGGGACATCCCCATTTTTGATGCTTCAAACCCCAGTAAAACACGTCATGGAGGGCTCGTCGACCCACGGCTCCACTTGTGATGGAGAAAGATGCAAATTATCCAAATTCTAGGGGCATATTATAGTATATTATAGTTGATGATTATAGTATATCATGATAATGGTTCATTATGATATGATATATCCATCGTTATCCATCAATCTGATGAGTTACTATCATATTCCATCAATTTGATGCTTATCTGGGGGTGGTTTGAACCCCTCTGAAAAATATGAGTTCGCCAGTTGGGATCATTATTCCCAATATATGGGAAAATTAAAGCCCTGTTCCAAACCACCAAACAGTTATAGTTATATTATATTATGTAATATCCATTATTATTATCCATTATTATCAATTTTTAATCATTATTATATACTATTACCAGTATTGATTTAATGGAATGTTAATGGTTTAAGTGATTTTGATTGAAACCACGATACCCTGGATTTATCCTTCATGGTTTCTGAATTTTCACCTCATTTTCCGAAGAATTACCCTCTGGTAAAAGTTTACAGTTCGCTATTGAAACTGGCCATAGAAATAGTTGATTTACCTATGAAAATGGTGGATCTTTCCATAGTTTTTGGTATGTTTACCAGGGGGTACCATGAAATTATGCGACATCCTGCGTTTTCAGAAACATGCCACCATGAAAAATGTGCTTGGATGGTCGATGGGCCCTCGAATGAAAATTAAGTGGTTGGTAACTGGCTACAAAAAAACTTGCCAGACAATGGCTGGTTGGTGGTTTTAACCATCTTGAAAAATATGAGTTCGCCAATGGGAAGGATGACATCCCACATACTATGAACAATAAAAGTCATGTTTGAAACCACCAAGCAGATAGTATATTATAGTTGATGATTATAGTATATATCATGATAACGGTTCATTATGATATGATATATCCATCAGTTTGATGAGTTAAATTAGAGTTCCATGGAAGATCACCCAGTTCCTATACCCTCTGGTAAACTAACATAGCTATGGAAGCCATGGCCCATAGAAATAGATGGTTTACCGAACTTAAACATGGTGGATCTTTCCATAGTTTTCTGTAAATGTTTGCCAGAGGGTAACTAATCCATATCCCATCCATATCACATGGCATTCTCAGACCCAGTAGATGATCTGCACCTGTGATCTTCGCGTCATCGCGTGGTATGAGAAGTCCGTTGACCATTGCCATTGCTGTCCTGAAAAATCGACCAGAAATTCATATGGATTCACAGGCTTCAACCCAAGTATTTTTTTCAGCAGTTGCAGTACAACGAACAGTTCATCATGTTCATCCCTATGGTGAAGCATAGTTAATATCCACTTATAACTTACAAATGCCATCAAAATCCCACTATATGGTGATGTTTGGTTCTTCAGTAACAGTGAAAAAAGGAACTGCACTTCCTTGCGTGCGATGATCCTCCAAGTCATCAAGTGACGTGAGCAAGTAGGCACCAAGTGAAGTTGCGTCGCTCACTTTTGGGGGTTGGAAAAGTTCGTGAAACGTTCGAGAATTTGAGGGGAATGCCTTGGGATTGGGAAACTTTCGGAGGAACTTGACAGCAACTTTCCTAGAAAAAAAACCGGCAGAACTTCGTACGATTTAAGTTTGGACACTTCGTAATTTTAGGCAGCAAGGGTTGCTGCCAAACCCTCAACCTCGCGGTTTGACTTCTCTACGGTCTCATCGTTGGAGCAATCTTGGAGCCATCTCCCTACAAAATAACTTCAATCTCGATGACTGAACGTCTGGCCCTACCTCAAGAAACATCGTTTGTGCCGCTCCGAGCCCTATGTATTGCCTGTTGAATCCCTATTTTGCTCGCGAAAAAACTCAATTTGTCTAGATCTCCAGAAAAAATGGTGAAATCTCACTTTGTCATATTTTAATCTCCATTTATTTGGTGAAATCTCAGCTTGTCGCAAAAAAAACTCACATTCTTGAAGGTTATCCTTCGGTAATCAAACATGGCAAGCCGGAAAATCCCCATTCTTAGATCATTTTCCCAGCTACAAACCTAAAAATAGCCATGTTTCTGGGTACATTATAATAATTCACTAACCTGAAATAAGGCCCATTTCCTTCCCAAAAGAGCCCGCGTCCAGCAGCAGCGGAACGCGAGCTCAGTGTCCACGGCACTCAGCCCATTGGCCGGCAACAGGTAGTACAACAATCAGCTTCGCTGATAAACCCACTAATGCCTAGTCTTCGATGCCCTCCTTGAGTATTTGAACGTATCGCAAAGCGCAATCCAGTCATATTCTTTCATTGGTTGTTGTCTGGGCTGCAACCATTCAGGCTTGAATGGGCAGTCATATGATTGTCTCCCTTTCACATGTTTTTGCACAAAGTCTGCCACCATATCTTGGAAAGGAAATTGAGGTCTAGGTGACATACCACTGACACTTTGTCCGAAACCCTGTATGTACAACGCAGTTTGGAGTCCACCTGAAATAAGGCCATTTGGGGATGATTCCCCTTACTAACCATGATTCCAGGGTTCGGGAGAACAGCGAGGTCGTGATGAAATTTACCCAGATGTTTGATTACCAGAAGGTAACTACCCAAGTCGCTTCTTCCATGATATATTTTCTTTATTCCCATTGTCAAAAATCGGTGGATGTTCCCATTGTAGTCCCATCATTATATAACTATCCAATTATTTTGATTATCTGATTACCAGCTTTATACTATTTTCCCATGCTATTTCCATCATATTCCCATCATTGTATTTTTATTCATTATTATCAAATTTCTGATTGTCCCATTGTACACAAAATATATCATTATAGTTCCATTGTATTCCCATATTACCATCATTACTATCTTATATATATACATACATATTCCTATTATATTCTCATTATATTCCCATCATTACTGGTTGGTGGTTTCAACCCCTCTGAAACATGAAAGTCCCAATATATGGAAAGTCATAAAAGCCATGTTCCAAACCACCAACCAGTTATAATTTATAAATGTATTCTAGCTACCATTTTTTCCATCTGTCATGATAGTTGATAATAGTAAAATTGCCATGGTTCCAAACCACCAATCAGATCTATATTCCCATCATACTATGATTCCCATTGTGATTCTCCTATCTTTGATGGTTCTCCAGTAAACGAACAGTTCGCTATGGAAGCCATGGCCCATTGCGAAATCGTTGATTTACCGAACGAAGAAATGGTGATTTTCCATAGCCATGTAAACGTTTACCAGAGGCTATTCCCATAATGCCATCATTTCTATCATTATATATTACCATCATTGTATATTGCCATCATTACATTCCCACTATTTTTTGAATCTGATGTTATATTCCCATTATATTCCCATGTTCTTCAACAAACAACATAATAAACTCACAATTAAAAAAATAATCCAAAACTCAAATATCCCATGATATTCTCATATTGCCACCATTATATATTGCCATCCCTTCATTACCATCACTATATTATTATCCCAATATGGATGGTTACCCTCTTGTTATTTAACATAGCCATGGAAGCCATGACCCATTTATAGATGATTTCCCCAGCTAGAAACCTCCATTTAGAAGGGATTTTCCATGGCTATGTTAGTCATAACCAGATGGTTTAAATAATATGTATACCCATCACCAGGATTTATGGGTAACTATTCCAGCACCATGGTTCGCATATGGGTATGATTATCCCAATTTGCTATGTTAGTCATAACCAGATGGTAAATTTCACTGTGGTTCATGGTACTATATACCCATAGTTCATAGGATACGTTCTCACCACTACCCATGACGGATTCATGGTGCTGCTAGATCTGGTAACATGGATCCCATCAATATACCTCAGTCATGTTAGCATATATACCAGCACCATGGATCCGTCATGAGCGATCATTTACTATCATTTATTATCCCAATAACCAGATGGATATATACCCTCTGGTAAACGTTTACATAACGAACTGGAAAGATCCACCATTTTGTAGCTGGGTAAATCCACTATTTCTATGGTCATTTTCAATAGCAAACTGTTAAATAACCAGATGGATTAAAATCATCCTTTCATCCAGCATGTTCATCCGGCGCAACTCGCGGTTCCCGTCCTGGAGTCCGACGCGGTGGGAGAAGGCCAAAAAATGAGTGCCACGCGGCTCAAGCCGCAAAAAGGCTGCGGGAGAAGGTGAGGATTTTCACGGAAAACTATAGGAAAACCATAGGAAAAGCATAGGAAAATGGTGATTTCACGCTGAACTGGGGATTTCATGGGAGTTATAGGTGATAACTCCCATTTCACTATGGTGTATAGCGGTATAGCGGATATATCGAACTACTCAGTGAGGTTTATTAAATATAAATATAATTAGGGGGCACCACCTTGTTTGCATGGAATTTATGGTAAGCTGCAAAAGGATAGAAAAGCAAATGCTACTAAAGCAGTGGTGAAGACCCGTTCTATCTTTTGCGGGATTACTATATTGGGATTACCCTCTGGTAAACGTTTACATAACTATGGACAATCACAATTTTTAATGGGAAAACCATCTATAAATGTTCATTTTCAATAGCTATGTTAAATTACCAGAGGGTAACAAAAAACTGGCTATGTCGATGGGTCTACCAGCAAGATCATCGAAAAAAAGCACAAGGTGAAGAACGGTGGGGTGCCACGACAACTGACGACAATCCCGAGGAGGTCTTGGGTAGTATAACCACCAGATAGAACAGTAATTTATCCATAAACATGTGTGTGTATAATGATCGTCATATGGGAATATCATGGAACTATACTGGTATAATGGGAATAATATATAACCAAATATGTAGTAATTTTTCATAATTATTTACTTCTCGTGACATTTTACGAACTTCTATCTGACTTTGCGGGTTGCAAAGTTAACCGCTACATATTAATATTAGCACAGTTACTAGGGTTCCCAACTGTGGCAGATTTACAGTGGGCGGTGAACTAGCCATGGCTAGTCGGTGAACTAGCTTGTTCACCGAACAAAAAACGCTGGACGATCAGCACACTGAATGCCTAACTTAGCCTACGGAGTGAACCAGGGAACCCAGTTCAAACTGTAACGTTGGTAATGGTTCAGCACTTGGAAGTGCAGTTCCATTAAAAAGTGGATATTAATGACCATAGTGAGGTGAGAATCCCAACTTATCCGGGTTGTTACCATAGTTATATAGGCAGTTATATCTCATTTTATATCCCAACATGTGTGGATTATTACCCTCTGGTAAACGTTTACAGTTCCCTATTGAACATGGACCAGTCGAAATAGTTGATTTACCCATTACAAATGGTGGATCTGTCTGTTTAGTTTTTGTAAACGTTTACCAGGCCGGGTACCATGAAATTAGCAAAATCCCAACTTATCAGGATTGTTGCCAGAGTTATACCAGGTATTTCTCGGCAGTTATTGTTACTTGTTGCTATATATCAGTTATATATAATCACCTGCCATATCAAAAATCACCAGTTGTTATATACCAGTTACCAGAGTTATACCAGGTACCAGGTTTATATCCCAACATCTGTGGATTCTTAGCAAAATCATCACCAAAAGAATCACCCCAACTGCCAGGATTCACCATTTCAACGCAAAAACACACACCACGCCCCTGAGGCCAGTGCCACCAGTGCCAAAGAGCGCCTGGTATTTTTGTTTTCGGAGCCGAAAAATTGGAAGGTTTTTTGTTTTTTTTCCGACTGGAACATAGCTTTTTTCATTGATTTATATGGATATGATTGTGATTTGTCATTTCTTCATTGATTTATATGGATATGATGGTGATTTGTCATTTTTTCATTGATTTATATGGATATGATCTGGTTGGTGGTTTCAACCTGGCCCTCTGAAAAATGATGGACGAATTGTCAGTTGGGATGATGACATTCCCAATAGTCTGGAAAGTCATAATCCAGCCATGTTCCAGTCACCACCAACCAGATTATATATCATGTAATATCCATTATTATTATCCATCATTAACCATTATTAACCAGTATTAACCACTATTATATACTATTAACCATGTCATTTTCTGATTTAATCACCACCAAGTCACCATTGTTGGTCATCCCGGGAATACAAGGTGGTGCGCCCCAATGGGTGATGTGAACGATGGTTTATGTTCACCTTATGAATGGTACTTGGTGGTGAACTACCCACGGATCGTAAGTAGCTTAGTTCACCCCAGTTGTAAATGGATTAGCCCAGTTCTTATCCCACAAAAAGAGCCAGGGATATAAGCTCGGATTCGCGGGTAGTTCGCCACCAAGCATATGAATATTGGGAAGATCCCCAGTTATGTGGGTTATGTATGGTTATGTGGATTAACCCAGTTCTACTAACCTCGGATTCGTGGGTAGTTCGCCACCAAGAGACGGCGCAAGTTGAGGTGAATTTGATGGCTGTAGCCATATGGCAAAATGGTACCCCAAAACGATCAGTTGGGATAGGCCCCCGAAACGAAAACACCCCATTTCTTCACTGAAAAAAACACCCCATTTCTGGACAGGAGATTGGTGAACTTCATATGAATTTCGTGATGTTTCCGTCCAAGATTACCAACTTGCTTTCATGTACTACCCATTTTGGTTGATCAAACATGAAAACGAATTGTTGAAACCTGAAATATCATTTTCTTGGCGAAACATATCCCAAACGTATCCCAATTATGTGCCACGTATGCCATAGAATCTCTACTTCAGGGTCTAGTTGAGGTTATGGATTTATGTGTAGCCCGGTTGAAACAAACCCGCAAAAGCTCCGAATAGTCAGGATATAGCCTCTATACCCTCTGGTAATTTAACATAGCTATTGAAAATGGCCCAGTCGAAATAGTGGATTTTCCCATAATTCATGGTGGATCTTTCCATCGTTTTTTGTATGTTTACCAGGCCGGGAAAATGTAAGTTCTTATAGCCACCCAGTAACTGGAACGCCGCCACTGCCTCTCAGTTGACAACTCCAACTCTCCACTCTCTTCACCGGTTTCCATAGTCATGGGCCAATGGGGATCTCCCCAATATATGGGTTTGTCTGAAAATAGGGTATATTCCCAATTATAGCCATTTAAAGTCATTTAATAGGGATAATGATCATTAACCATTGGGTTTAGGGGTACACTATTTTCAGACACACCCATATCGCTGGATGGTGAAAAACATGGAAAAGCCTAGCTTTTTATGTTTGGATGATGACTGGGGGTCGCCCTATGACTTCGGAAACCACGATTTTATGGTCTCAAAAGCAGTACTTCAACCAGGTCTTTGGGGCAAGCTCTGGTAGCCCTAAAGAGGGCCATGGTTGCTGATCATTTCCCGTATACTTTAAATGGTCATAGAAGGTAAATGGTTGAGGTTTGGGGCCCCAATTTCCCATAAACTGAAGCTTTTCATCAGAATGTAAAGATATGAGAAGACAGGGCATACGGATATCGCTCTCCGTTGTGGCTTTGTGCTTCCCACAATGGATCTCCGGTTCTTGTCCACCGGCTCCGGGGCAGCTAGTGCATTGGTGCTACCGCAAACTACAGCTCTCATGATGCTGATGCTAGGAAAAGAACTACTGAGCGGACTCTGAGTGTGCCCTGAGTGCCATAGCTTTGCTGTCTTTTCACACTAGCCGACGTCTCACCCATCTGTTTCACCGTTACATACTGTAGTTTTTCACCACTTTCGTTGCGACCCGGCGTTGTCGGTGTTTGCTTCAAAGTGCCAGGGTGTAATGTCATGCCTGAACGGCTGCTCTTTGTGATCTCGGGGATCCTGGCTGGGGGGATCCCTGGTTTCTGCATTGAGCTGTGTTGCTTCGTACACCCTCTGATTTGGCCCTGGTGTGTTTTGGCG
>Ga0126342_10010544_pt1 | contig 16532 bp, 20 predicted proteins | sample Cyp1metagenome_FD_92528 | JGI IMG/M metagenome (GOLD analysis project Ga0126342, IMG submission 92528) | Coral microbial communities from Lord Howe Island, Old Settlement Bay, Australia - Cyphastrea 1 metagenome | ecosystem: Host-associated > Invertebrates > Cnidaria > Coral ... | reverse complement strand
ATATGGGCTTCAAATGTTTGACATGCTGCGACCGGGACTTTTGGCCGGAGGCATTCTATGTGTGGCACTCAATCTCATATTACGCTGTAAATTCTCACAAAATTTACCTACGAACGATTCATTTAAAAAAAGTACCTGTAAAATTACAGGTACCCAAAAATTGCATTTTACCAGGGTGTTTTAAGATTTTGCCCCCGCGGCGGCATTCTTTAGGACAGCGCGTCCGGAAGGGGTGCGGCATTCTAAGTTTCAGTCCGTCGCTATATATATCCAGGCTATATTGATTCCAAAAAAAATCACTCCGGTCTCCGGTGGCCATCGCTCCGCTCCGCTCCGCCTGCACTGACCCAAGTGATGCCCTGTAGAGCCCGCGCTGGGCAGATTCAGCTCACTCTTGGCGTCCTGGGGAACCAGCGCTGGTGAACCAGCGCCATATATGGCGGTCATGGCCACCATTCTGAATTCATGGGTGATGAAAACAAGAAATATCAAGGAATATTAATTGAACTATATGGAAGTACATTGAACTATATGGATTACCATATAATTAATTTTTTGGTACCAGTGAAGTAGTTGGGAGTTCCGAACTTTGGATTTGGGAAGCTAGATTGGAAGTTGATCAACATGAACTTCTAACCCCAGAAATGATCACCAGCATCAGTGATTTCCACCCAATAAAATCCCACTTGATGCTGAAAAGCATCGTTACCCTCTGGTAATTTGTTACAGTTCGCTATTGAAAATGACCCATAGAAATAGTTGATTTACCTATTAAAGATGGTGATTTTCAATAGTTTTCCCACAAAAATGGTGATTTTCCATAGTTTTCCCACAAAAATGGTGATTTTCCAGTTCGCAAACTGTCAACGTTGACCAGGCCGGGTAAATGGTGGATCAAAACCCTGGCACCCAAACGGTTAAGTCGCTGGTGACTGGATGCTTTTTCCTCAAGTCATATGGCTACTTCATGGATGACACATCCCCAAATGAACATGTACCCTCTGAAAAACATACAAAAAGCTATTGAAAATGGCCATTTATAGTGAGTTTTCCCATTAGACATGGTGATTTCCATAGTTATGTTAGTTTACCAGAGGATAGGCATCCTCAAGTTGGTGATTATAGGAGGCTTTTATCATTGGAAAATAGATATCCGAACCCGATCACACCTGCTGCAGGGCCAACCCGCTGGCTGACGCAAATGCGTTCGCCGCTGCGACCTACGGGGCACCGACCATCGTAAGGGACATGAATATATACATCAAAAAACATGAATGTTTATATATATCACATATATCCATATTAAATTCATAACCATCGAAAACAGTGTGTATATATACACATAATGTGGCTTAAGCATCATAAATATACTGAGATTATACTCCCTGGTTGGTGGTTTAAGATGGTTGAAAAAAACGTATCGAATCATTGGGGTTTGGGCTCAACGGTTCAAGCATCAAAAATGGATTGGACCAAAAAGAATTGGAGGTCGTGGTTAATCATCACTGGTTTAATGGTCAAAATGGATGATCAAAAATGGATTGGACCACCAACCAGGATGATTAAAACCACCAACCAAAAAGAATTTATTAATCATCACTGGTTGGTGCTTTTAATATGTTTTAATCATCTTGAAAAATCATGGGAGTTCGTCAGTTGGGATTATTGTTCCCACTTGATGGAAAGTCATAATCCATTCATGTTCCAGTCACCACCAACCAGATATGGTTCTGTCACCAAAAAAATGGGTAAACCAAGATCATGTTTTGCTTCCATTTTCAGAAATTCTGGGAATTTGCCTGTGTTGAAACACCCAAGATCCTGTGGCCTGGAATATAACATAATATACCCTCTGGTTATGACTAACATAGCCATGGAAAATGGTCCATTTATAGATGGTTTAGCTATTAAAAAGGGTGGATCTTTCCATGGCAGACTGTTAGTCATTACCAGAGGGTAACTATATCCTGTCCATTGTTCGGAGTCTCAGCAACGATGAAACGCCAAGAAAAAACTCCAAGTTGGGAGACCAGTGAGACGAGGGAAAATTCAATGGATTGGTTTTCTTGGGAAAATGTTAACCGGAAACCATGGTTTTTACCATCAAATATAGGGCTTTCCGGTTAAAATTTTCCCATCATCCAATTCTATGAAAAATATGGCAAAATTGGTGACTAACCAAAGTTGGGATGACTTTAGACATGCCAAGACCAAAAAAAGTCAGATACGAAGCATCGCCCGCCAAACTGGGGTGCCTTCAGCCTTGCCTTCACCCGTTGACCGTGGGATGCAGAGCAACGAATATGGAATGCCGGAATGTATAGCGTGATTTATGCTATCAAATTTCTGTATACATGCTGGAATGTACAGTATACAGTATCACTCAATTTCTAGAAAACATGGAATTTCAGTCTTGTCTCGAAGTGATTACTGTATAGACTGTATTAGACATGTATATCGTATATGGAATTCCCCGCAAAACATCTCAACCAGGGACGGAAACGAGTCTCTCAGATTCCAAAGCAAGCCAGAACACCACTCCGAGATTCGACGCTGCCGAAGAAAAAGAAACGCGATTGGCAAAAAAAATTACCCTTTGGTTATGACTAACATAGCCATGGAAAGATCCACCATTTTTCATAGGTAAACTCACTATAAATGGGCCAGCTATACCATGGCTATGTAACAAATAACCAGAGGGTAACAATAAACAACAAAGCTATTGAACATATTAAGTCCCTAGTAGCTACTGGCTGCAGCATAAACAACAATCATCTATGGGTTGCAGACACTATGACGTCGTGACCCACTTTATACATGTGGCCCACGCTCTCCGAGATTCCTTTGTTTTGTCCATGGTTTTGTCCCACTGGGCATCTGCAAATCAAGAACCACAGACAATTTTCGAGACCATTGGCATTAATCCAGCTGCAACAAAGAACGGACAACCAACGTTCCCTAGCTGATGTGACTTCATTTCATCGCGAAATACCGTGAAATATCTCTCTTTTGTTGGATCTCTGGATTTCTTCCTTTAACCCACATACCACATGGTATGTTTGGTTTATGAAATCCAGCCACCTTTTTTTTTGAGCCGCCCCGTGTCACGATTTTTCCGCCAACATTAGAGGCAATGAAAACATGTATGTTTTACAGGAAAATGGTGTTAAAACATTCAGTACCCCCAGTTTTTCCAGGTCATGGTCATGATCGGACGTTTGACATGTCACTGTTGTCTACAAACCAGTCACAAACTTCTACATCCCCAAGTTTTAATGGGTAAATCCACTATAAATCACCAAGTTTTAATGATTTTCTATGCCCATTGGCTTTCCGGATGATGCTTGGCTTAATCCCAAAAAAATCCAGTGGTTAAGTCATCATGGGAATCCCATTTTTCGAAATGTATAGAAAATGCAGCCTGCTGTTTAGGGGCTGTAAAAAACGGTTGACATAGATTCATCATAGATTCGTACAAAACACTTAATTAATGGGTTATGACATAGATTAATCATCTCAAGATTAATCATCTAACCACTTCTAGATCATGAATTGAGAACAGGATGGCTTATAAAAACATATATTTGTTTATCATATTTGTGTATATTTTGTTTACCCCAAATATTTAATCCCACAAAGGTTTATCTGAAGATTCTTCGTAGCCCGGTCCATCCATTGGTCCATCATCATGTTCCCTAGACAACCATTTGGATGTGTCCGAAAATCGAGGATCCCCAGTCGTCATCGTCGTCCATGGATGTCCATGGATGATCTGGAAAAAAACCCATTCAGAAATGTCATGAAATCATATGAAATCCTCATTGTTCATGGCAGTCTTATCCATTTTTTCCGATACGTTTTTCCATTAATCGAGTTGAAAAAAGTCCTACATGTGGGAGATAATAAGCGAGATGTATCATCCTAGAAAGTTATATCCAAGTTGTATCCCATATATCCTACAGGATGGTGCCTCCACAGTGATGTTTGTTGGTTTATAACCCCCATAAACTATAGTTACCATAAACCATAATTAAGCCAGTTCTATCTCAACGTAGCTATCTTGGGGGCCCTATCCTGTATATATTCCTGTATATATATATATATATACCATCTGGTTATTTAACATAGCCATGGAAAATCCCCATTTATAGATGGTTTACCTACTAAAAATGGTGATTGTCCATGGCTATGTTAGTCATTACCAGAGGGTATATATAGAATAATGGAATCTTATGGTATATATATATATATATATATTATATATGGTGTATATTGTGGTATATGGTATATTATGGAAAATAATAGATATTGAATCTACCAACCAGATATATTATATATATATGTAGATATTATAGATATGTCCGGATCCCACCTGTTCTTCGTGAGAGGCGCTCACGGCTTGAGCTGCTGCTACTTGGGCGGCTTGCTGCACCTAACATGGATAGTTCATGGGGATAGAATAGGGATGTGTCATAGCAATCTTCATTGGGATATAGTTGATATACTATGTAGCTGGGATATGAATATCGATATAATTGATATAATGTGTAGTTGGGATATGAATTGGGATATCATGTTGATATAATTTTGATATTGGGATATAAAAATGGGGATGATAATTGGAATCCAATGGGGATCAAATGAAATAAATTAAGCATTCGAAGTGGTGCCCCAGTTCAGAATATCGTTCTATGTCAATTAACACTACATTATCCGATATTAAAGACCCACCATAGTAACATCAATCATGTATAGTATGAACCATAAAATTATCCATGTGCTTGACATTATTTTAACCCCATACTGTTTCTATGCTGTAAAACTTCTCAAAGGCGTGGCCCCTCAGTTGTAAGTTGGTTTATATCCCCTATCAACTAGTTTGTTACATCTATCATAAACCATAGAATGCATCTCGTGAATAGACCAACGTGGCTATCGCAACAGTAGGGGCCAGTAGCCCCCCTATATTCCCAGTCTATCCTTATAACATGGTTAGTTGAATCCCCAATGTTTTGTGGGTGAAAAAACCTGTGATAACTCGTGCAGAAAGAAGGTGCTGCGGGGATGTATCAATAGTGAGGCTATTGAATTCTCTCGCAAAAAACATAGCTAAAAAAACATAGCCCGAATGTCCGACTAGTAGTCTCCATATCAACCCACAAGACCTCAATATCATTCAATCTCCCATTATATCCTGATCCCCCAAAAAGATATATCCCATTCATCTCCCATTCTTTCATAACTCCCCAACAAAGGTTGGTTGGTTAAACGACTCAAAGCAGCCGTGGTCCACGGGCACAACCAACAGATACCCTCTGGTAATTTAACATAGCTATTGAAAATGGCCATAGAAATAGTTGATTTTTTCTATTAAAAATGGTGACTTTCCATAGTTTTCCTATTAAAAATGGTGATTTTCCAGGCGGCTTCGCCTCGAGGTGCTGGTGCCGCGTTTCCTCCAACGCCGCATTGGCGCTTTGCACCGCCACGGAGGCCGCGGGAGCTAAGGCGTCTTCGAGCTTTAGCACCTCACCGGCCACCATGGGGTGCCACCATGGCAGGGTACGGCTGAGGAAATCTGGGAGAATTTTTGTTCCTGGAAAAAAATTAGAACTGACTATCATACTGATATATAACTTGTTTATTAATTATAACATAATTATATTATATATAACTGACTATTCAACTATTGAACTATCCAACCAAGAATTCTTGACTGGAATTCAACCAGCTCGTGTTCGCGGGAATATTGAAAATATTGAAACTGGAAACCATGGTTGTTTTTACCAAACATGCAGAGGTCCTGTTTCATGATATTTGGGGATGGGTCAAAACCCTGGTACCTAGTGAACCCCAAAATAGCTGGGATTTATGGATGTTCATCCCATTAAAAATGCTATTAATAGGTATTGATCCATACCCATTTGACTCCAAATCTGGTTGTGAGTTGAAACCCACCAAGAATGGGATGTTGAATTGTGATTAGTATTGATTAGTCAATATTGAGCATGGAAACATGCAGAAAATCCAGTGTCAAAGCATGGAGATGCCATCCAAAAATTGCCATCCAAGCGGAATGGCCCCCATGGAAATCAGAACGCTGGATTCATCGTCAGTCTGAGCCCAGTCCAATTGGAATCACATCCAGTTGGATCTTTGGAGGGCCTTTATTACGTAGAAAGCACTTGACTTATGATGTTTCATTGGGGTCACCGACCCCAAACCCAAAGATCAAGATAAAGATGATCTCCCGAAATGGCCATGGTTTTCCGAAAAGACTATCATCTTCCAAAGCGGATTCTCATGGTGCTTAAGACTTTCTCTGGTTCCATCCTCCAGATCTGACCCAAAGCTTCCCACCTGCGGCGCACTGCCATTCTGTTGTGTCGCTGCATGCGATGGCACTTGTGGCAGCAGCGTGGGTGGCACCTGTGGTGCTGGTTCGCACGGTGGTGGCACGGCAGGTGCCGGCCCTGGCAGCTGCCCTACAGGCCCTACCGGTGCCAAAGGGGCTGGGCTTGGCACTGGCGCCCCTGGTGGCACTGGGTGGGGCACTGGGCTTGGGGGCACTGGCTGGGGCAACGGGTACTCGAAGTCGGTCGCCAGAAACTCTTGGTGCAGATTTTCAAAGGTCTGAAGCGGTTGATGGAGGCCCATGTCGTAGTAGGCGCCGGCACCCAGGGAGAAGGGAGCCGCGTATCCTGCGGCGGGGGAATCCATGGCATCTTCGTGCCATCTTGTCCGATTCTGAAGCAATTACTAATAAATGATTCCAGTTCTATTCATTAGATGCAGAAAACATCGGCAAAACATGGTTATTGGTCAAAAAACTCTACCTCTGTAATTCACATCCCAAAAAACAAAAAGGACATTGGGACATGAAGATCCATGATGTTCTCTAAACCCAGTGGCTAATGTTTTAATGTTCACCTGCCCATTTGTCTTGGCAAATTTAGTAAAATCGTCCAGAAACTTAAAATCTCAACCTCTAACAGGCATCAAATTGACCTACTATTGACCATTCTTGGGTCACCCACAACTTCCTCGGGTCTTTGGCGGCCGGCTACCCATATCCGCCAATCTCAGATGCCCTGCAAAACACGCAGAAACCAACAAAGCCACATAGCTGATGGGAGGTTCATATGTTCCTTGTAGGTTGATCTACCAATCCAAGCTTGACCCACTTAAAGTCTATCTCAAGTACTGTAATATTCCTGTGGTGGTGGGAGTTGTTGTTTCTTTTTTCTGTGGGGAAGATCATGACTTCAATGGTGTTGGCCCAAGGTGGTATTCCCCACACTAGGCAAAGTTGGCAAACATACCTGCCTGTAGGTTCAAAGATGGGTGCATGGTGGATGTATCGTTATATATATGTATATATCTACAGCATGCATATATAGTTGGAGGGGGTTCAAACTAAACCAACTTCTAACTAGATCAAATCGTGAGATCATTAAATCAACTATTATCCTATCTGTATAGATATATACCATCTGGTTATGACTAACAGTTCGCCATGGAAAATCTCAACCAAAAATGGAGGTTTATAGCTGATGGGCTATTTTCCACGGCTATGTTAAATAGCTAGAGGGTAAATGGATCATCATATATCCCTGAAGGTCAAATTGATTCATTGTACCAACCAAAAAACCCACTGTTGGTGGGTCCCCCAGTTATGGCTGTTGGTTTATAAGAGGCATCAACCCACTGGGGGGGTTATTCCATAAATGGAGTGATCTTCCATCAACTTCATATACCCCATACCCTCTGGTAATTTAACATAATTGAAAATGGCAAGTTATAGTATGTTTACCAGAGGGTATTCCCTAAACTTCCATAACATCACAACCATAAACCCCGACGAAACTAGTTCGTTATATTGCTATGAATCAAAACCCTGGCACCCAAAATGGTACCCGAAAAAAATGGCATTTATGTCATGTTTCTTCCCCAAGTCATATGGTAATTTCATAGCCAACTAACTTGACCCATCCTCATAATATAATGCCCAGCTAAACCAGTATCATCACCACTAATCACCAGTATAATCACCTATAAATTAGCTTACCCTCTGGTAAACTAACATAACTATGGAAAATCACAATTTTTAATGGGAAAATCCACTATTTCTATGGCCATTTTCAATAGCTACGTTAAATTACCAGAGGGTAAATCACCCTTTTCTTTTTAGGGTTTGTATCACCATGAATTCACCATGAAGTCCTGCCATGGATGAGAAGAAACTGGAAGACGTGGCCATGGGCGCCACGGGCTCGGGGGTTAACACCTGGCACGGACGGAGGATTTTTTCTGCAGAAAGCCTCCAACCTTTACGATGCATCACCATGAAAATCATATATATGCATTAATATAATGGTGAAATATGGTGAATATTTAATATTGATGGTGATTTTTTTGTTATCATGAAAAAATGGTGATTAAATCAATTGAATCATGTATAATTTGGTGAATGTGTTCATGTACATGCATGAAAATATGAACTATTCAGTATACCCATTCTTCAATATTGGATCATTCCAGTATCATCATGTGTCATCACCAATAAAAACCACCATTCACTGGGATCATTCGATCATTCCGCAGGTGATTCAGAAGGTAAACCTGTTTGGACCAAAGATATGGATTTTCCGAACGGAAAAAAAAACACCACGGCTTTTCCACATCTATTAGTCTACTTGGTGGTTGAGTTTCAACCCCCTCTGAAAAATATATGAGTTCGTCAAATGGGATAATTGTTCCCAATATATGGAGAAATAAAAGCCATGTTCCAAACCACCAACCAGATGTAAATGGTTACGGCTATGCCCCAGGGTGACACATTCAAAAGTCCTGGAAAAATATGGGAAAAAAAAGGGTGGTTTCGCCTGTAACGAAGAGATCACGGGAAATTTATGGGAGATGATTGGTGTACCCTCTGGTAATTCAACGTAGCTATGGAAAATCACAATTTTTAATAGGAAAACTCACTATAACTGGGGTATTTTCAATAACTGGGTGATGATGAGCGAAGTTACCCTCTGGTACTTCAACATAGCTATGGAAAATCACTAATCACCGTATTGAATAGGCAGTAATTCAGCTAAAACAGGCCATTTTCATCCATTTTCCATAGCTACGGTAATTTACCACAGAGTAACCTTATACAATGAATTTAAAGGGTGAAATCAAACCCCGTGACTGTATACCCCCATTTAATGGTGAACTCTGAACCATTAGGGACTGCATGGGGAGAGAGAGAGAGAGAGATGTTAAGAAATCACCCGTGGTTGTTTTTGGCCAATAAGTATATAATTGGGATATACCGGCCAATAGATGTGGTATACCAAGACTTGAGAATTCAACCTTTGAGATGATAAAGTTGATGAGTTCAAAGGTTTAGAGACCCCCCAGTTTTGGTAAGACTAGGTATGTTGCGGTATGCAGTTCTCAGTTTCAAACCCTTCCCACAAATACAAATCAAATGGTTCCACTACCTCCTGTGTCAACTTCCCAGTGGTGCTACCGTGCTGTGTTTGTATTAGCTGCAGCTCCCCATTGACATGTGTCCATAAGTCGAATGTTTGCCAACCAAGCTTCCTTTGAACATAATTAACTAGGAATTAGATCATTCAATGGGAATTTCAGGATCCAAAAATGGAGGTACTGTACCATATAAGGCTATATTTTGTGGGGATATTCCCTTACATAGGCCTTATATAGGCCTTATATATGGTAGGTACCTCCAATTTAGCTTCCTGAAATGGCCATTAATCATGTATATATCATATCCGTTTGGATATGTGTGGATATGAGTCGAATTCTCAGACCCAGTGAAACACCGTTCTAGGGGAAGTAAACATGTTGCTTGTCATATACTTTCCATTGGGTCAGTTGTATCGACAAAATCGCCATGGACTAACTCAATAGATATATATATGTATGTGTATATATATATATGTATGTATATATATATATGTATATATATATATGTATATATATATGTATATATATGTATGTATATATATATGTGTGTTTCCCATGGATCATAAAACTGTCAAATGGAGATAATATATATATATATATACACATAAATATGTATATATATATATAATAATGTGTTCATCCCCTAATATCCAGACATGTTTTCGTGTCATGGTTTGTATCAACATCAACCTATGAAAAACCATTGAACACTGTTCAATTCCCTGTCACAGATGACGTCGTTTCTTCCATCTTTGCTATTGCTGTGTCTTGTGGGAATCAAATATGGAATAATGTGGTTAAAACAAAGATAAACCATTCCCAAATTCACCATAAATGGGTGATACAAACCATCAAAAATAAAATTGTGTATTATTGTTTTAACCACATTATACGCAAAGAACAACCAACATATTGTATCTGTGCCAAAAACAAACATAGAGCTTACTCATCCATTTCTAGATGATTAACCACATGTTTGATTATGTCTGTACAAGTATAAATCTTGATGATATCCCCCGTTGCCTCTCTCTTCTTACCATGCGCTTGTTCATTGATAGGTAAACCCCAACCATTTTGCGGGATTTTTTGCGGGATAAACCCCATTTCAACAGATCTCAACCCAACGTCTGCTTTTTGAAAATGTTGGTATCGAGTTGATCGTCATAGTAAACATTGAACAACATGTTTGATACATGGCAGATCTGTCTGTTACAATGTTTCAAGTCAGCAAAAGGATATCCAAAATGTTAGGCCACAATGTTTCAATATATATCTGTCAAAAACGTTGATGTGTGGAAAAACACATCCGAATATTTATAGATAGGTGATAATATTTATAGATAGGTGATAAACATCCCAATATTATCCAAGATTTTTGGTTGGCGTTTCACCATCTTTTAACCAATCCACAGTTTCAACTTCCAGCGCCTCCGAGGAGGATGCTGCCTGACTCAGCAAGCCCGTGAGGGACATCTGCATTGGAAACCTGGGAAAGACCAGATGGGGATCCAGTTCGGTGCTGCTAGGGATGATACTTTTTTAAAAAAAAAATGCTCAAAGATGCTGAAAGATGTCTGACTGGGCATTTCTTCGAAAACATTTTTTCCGAAAATTCTGTGTATATATATAGGTAAATTGTAATGTTTCACTAACCATTTGGGGATGATTTCCCTTATTTAACCCAGATATATGGAATTGGTGTCATGGAATTGGTGTCTGTTCTCGTTGACAACTCGAGCGCATGCGACTTGGATGACAGAGATCCCAACTCTTGAAAGTTGTGCACGCCCCATCCGATTTTAGGGTGTCTAGGAGATGTCGAATCTACCACAAATGCTCATGTTAAGCAAAAACACATGTTGAGAGGAGAGTAACTAACTCAGCATCTCTGGATAATATGTGTAAGTCCACAATTGATATCAAATTACAGAAACCAAAAACAGGTTCAGCGACACTTTAATTTATCACTATTTCAGAATCGGATTGTACCAACTTCTATTTCCATATTTTGGGGCTTGTCGTGCAGATTTCTTGGGCCATCGATGGCCTATTGGTATGTGCAAACTGAAAGAAAATCATTGGTTTTCCTTGGGCATGATTTTTATGCTGATATTCCATACATTACTGGAGGCTAGCTACCCTTGCCAAAAAAATGAATAAAATTGTTTATGTTTTTCACTATATCACTATATCGACTATATCATGATATCATCATATCATTTTATAACTATATCATTATATCATATTATATCATTACAGTATATCATGATATCATTATATCATTATCATTATATCAGTATATCATTGTATCATTATATCATGATATCATTATATCATTAACAACATGATATCCTGTTTCTTGTATGGGTATAGATTCTTTTTTCGATTTCGCAACATGCCATGGCCAATCAGCCAGGTGTTCAGCTACGTATGTTCCCCATGCAACAAGGTTCCCACCCAGAAACCGCCTCTTTAAAACCGGGTGGATCACCCAAATCCCCGGTGCTTAACTCACCATGTTCATCATTTTTTGCTGATTTAATGATGTTTAACTGTGTTTAAGTATGTTTACCCTCTGGTAAACTAACATAGCTATTGAACATGGCCATTTATAGTTGATTTACCCATTGAAAATTGAGATTTTCCATAGTTATGTTAACGTTTACCAGAGGGTAAGTATGGCTAATTAGGTTTACTGTAATCATCCTTTTCCTCTGCGATTGACAGTTTCACCTAAGGTCACACAGTTTGGGCACCCAACCCACGAGTTGTTTATTCGTTGATCCGTTCTTTTTGTGGGGACAATTTTGACCCAAACCCCATCCCAATATCGTTGATGGTTAAAATATGATCAATACTTGTTAAATCCAATTCAATCCCTTTGAATCCCATCAAACATCCTCAGGAAAAAAAAAAAACTATAAATCCTATTGAAAATACTAGCAGTAAAGCCCATCAAACCAGCAAATCCCTAGAAATCCCATCAACCTGTTCCCTTCTCCCCATCCCAACGCGCCACGCGACGCATGCGCCGGCTCCATCTCCGGCGTGTGTGGCACCTCCCGTAGGGAGCCCGTGTCCACGGTACTGCAATCCGACTCCTGACCGCGGCGAGTCGGCCAGGTGGTGGTTGAGCCCTATCATCCTGGTTGGTTAAGAAAAACCTGGTTATCAATGGATTGGTTTAAGGGAAAATCTTAACCGGAAACCATAGATTTTCCCATTAAATATGGGGTTTTCCTGTAAATTTTCCCTTAATCCAATCCATTGAGGTTAATAATGGTTAATATTAATGGTTATTATTAATGGTTAATGATGGTTAATAATATCTGCTTGGTGGTTTGAATCCCTCTGAAAAATGATGGACTTCGTCACTTGGGATGATGATTCCCAATATATAGAAAAAAATGATCCAAATGTTCCAAACCACCAACCAGTTATGATTAGTTATGATACATATATATATATATCTATTCGGACAATACACTCTATGTATTTACCATTAGGATATGGAAAAACCCATGGAAAATATGGGGATTCCCCATGGGAATAACATATCCCCATAGTATATCCACATGAAAAATATCAACGTTGAGTGAAATAGAATGGAACATGATTCCCCATGGGATATCATTATTGGAACAGGTAATATCCCAGTGGATAAATTACTAAGGTCATAAATGGATTTAGTGGAATAGAATGGGACAAGATGATTTTTGAAAAAACATGGAAAATACACCATCTGGTTATTTAACATAGCCATGGAAAATCACCATTTTTAATAGGTAAACCATCTATAAATGGATCATTTTCCATGGCTATGTTAAATAACCAGAGGGTAAACTAAACTATCATGGAAAAACGAAAAGGGCAAGTGACGAATGAAAAATCACTTCATTGCTATCTGGGTGTTTCACAAAGAACGAAGTCAGCAACCTTCGTAAAAGGCCTAAAACATGTTTGGAAAAGGGGTTCCAAACCAAAAATATGACATGCCTTCGGGATGGGCTTGCGATCCTTATAAAACCATGTTTCATTGGCATACATGTACATCAAACTTCTACCCGCCCCCAACAGCATGAAAATCACAAATCATCTGCCCTAAAAAATCGGAGGGTTCCAACAAAAAAAACTGAGTTGTTTGATATTCATAAGATGCCAACACAAAATCTCGAAAATCATCCAGTCAGTCTCCGCATGTCCTCCGCTTCATGACTTCGAGCTTCAGAGGCCTTCGGCGGTCTTTGGAGGTTGGGGTCCCTCTGGGGGCCTCCATTGGATCCATGGCAGATCCATCAAAAAGCCGTCCCTTTCTGGGGCGCTAAGGGAATGTATCAGGATTCAAAAGGCCATTCTGATGGGCCAAAAATGAGCCATAGTTAAGTTCCCAGTTTTCTAGACTCTACAGCAACATACAATAACCCCCTTCAAGCTCTGTCAAAGCTCCAAATCAGAAATCATTCAAATAGCCAATCTTGGATACCCTGGGTTACAAAAAGATAGCTGCTAGCATCTATCACCATCTGCAAAGGATTAAAGTACCAAGCTATCCAAGGTTTCTCCATGCCCCAGTCGACATTCACAACTTGGATTTGCTGACAGATCCCTGGTGGATTTCTGAGAAAATAAGAAATGACTCAAACCCAGTCCAGCTAAGTCCAGCTGGTATATCCTCAAACTGTCTTTGTTCCTATTTTACTGTATATATCCCATATTATCCCATTATACCCAGATGTTTGTTGATTTTTACTGTACCCATTTTTCTTCGTAGATACTCATATTTTGCCATTGCCCCAAAAAATGTGTCGCCCCATCATCTGACAACCTGCGGCGCCGCTGTCGATTTATCGTGCGCACTCCTCAGACAAGTTGAATGAGGGGTCCAAGAATTGGATGTTCGGAAAATGAGGAAAGCACTATGTCGCAAGGTGAAAATCATTATTTTCCCATCTGATTATCTAACTATATATCGCTACAACTATATCAAAGGGTGAAAGCACTATATCAACGGGTTGGATTTTCCCTGATTTTCCCTTCAATCCAGTGAGATTAGGATTTTAGAAGCAATAAACAGTTCGAAATGGGGATGAAACAAGTGACAACAGTAGTAGGGATCAGGATGAAAATCGTCAAATAGTCCTACAGGTACCATCTGGTTATGACTAACATAGCCATAGAAAATCACCATTGTTAATAGGCAAACCATCTATAAATGGGCCATTTTCCATGGCTATGCAACAAATAACCAGAGGGTAGCTTCGAAATCATTGGGGTCTTCGAAATGATTCAGTTGAAATGGACTTGGTTCACCAGCATGGAACAAGGTTTAGGAGCTTCCTCACGGTTCACCCCGTGCTAAGAATAAGCCGTGGATTGCCCAGGTATTGAAGTGGGTATGGGTCAAAATTAGGTACCCCATAATTATGGATGGTTAATACTAAACTAGACATTTCCATGTGGTCCCACATCGGTCTTCCATTTTGACCCACATCCAAGTAGTTTCAACTCTTGTGGCTTGCCCGGGTTCCCAAGCCGCTAGAGGCGTGGGAATTCCTGGGATACTGCCAGAGATTTTCGACACGTCATGTTGGGGGCCTAAGTCATGGGGTACCCCCAGTCATCATCCATTTATAGATTGGTATTTCCCAGTCATCATCCATTTTTTTTATTTTCCACTATAAACCATCCATATCATCCATTTATAGATGGCATTTTTCCATAAACCATCCAGCTATGGCGGTAGCCCCATGACTATGGAAACCTCCAAGGTTGAAATTACTATGAAACCCCCCCAAAAAAAAAATGGTGATGTGATTTTCTATTGATTTGGGGGTGGTTTATGATTGTTATACAAAGTGATAGGATAAAATCAATCATCTACGTATCTATATATATATCATTGATAATAGCTCCAATAAGAGTAAACAATCATGGGATAATAGGTTTGATCATACCATTGATATATCATGGATATCTCCAATCATCATGGGTTTATGGCATTGTTTTACCCACTGTCCCCCTCCATGCTGCTCCCCGTCAGCCAAGCATCTCTGACGCAGCCTTTGGAGCTGATCCCTGCCGGCCGACATGGGGTGCTAGCCCGACTCCGCCATGTCGCTGGATGGTTGATTTCATGGAAAAATGAAGGGTTTACCATGGGAAAATCGGGGGAAAACATGGAAAATACCATCTATAAATGGATGATATGGATGGTTTATAGTGGAAAATACCATTAAAATATGGATGATGACAGGGAAATGCCAATCTATAAATGGATGATGACTGGGGGTACCCCATGACTTAGGAAACCTCCATATCTACCGTTGGATGGGTAGTGTGGTTTGTACCAGTCAACAGACTCTTGTCACTAGTTGAAACTGCTATAGACTAATGGCGTTCCCAAGTTAACACGCTGTTCTTACGAGCAAACGCATCTGGTCACTTCATCGGCTCCGACAAGCCAAGGTGGAGCTGTGGATCAAAAACCCCATTCTTTTCCGGGTTTCCACATCAACATCACTGGCAAATGATGTTTGTTCAATAACATTATATATATATATATATATTATGTATATATATAAATTATATTATATATTATGTGTATATATATATTATATTATATATTATGTGTATATATATATATATTGTATATATATATATGTGCCCACAACAACCAAGTCTGAAGAGTCATAGATGTTCAACCCATCCCCATGTTGCTTTATAAACTTACCAACAAAACATCCCATCCAAAAAGCGCTTCAAATCCCATGGTCTCCCAGGTCATCCCACAACTGTTGGGGATTCCTTGTCATGGCTTTATGATGGAGTCTCTGTCATAATATTCATATGATATACTATGATATAAATAGATCATGATATATATATATGTATAATATTATGGAAAATATTGTGATATATTATGGAAAATGTGAACAAATTGATCCTTGTTCTGGATTATCCCTTTTGATTGTAGTACCGGTTGTGCTGGTAGTGCAGGGCAACGTCACTGCATGGCGTTCGGAGAACGGTCTTTTTCCTCGCGCATGACT
>Ga0126342_10010543_pt1 | contig 16534 bp, 20 predicted proteins | sample Cyp1metagenome_FD_92528 | JGI IMG/M metagenome (GOLD analysis project Ga0126342, IMG submission 92528) | Coral microbial communities from Lord Howe Island, Old Settlement Bay, Australia - Cyphastrea 1 metagenome | ecosystem: Host-associated > Invertebrates > Cnidaria > Coral ... | reverse complement strand
TGCTCAACCAATCAATGCAATTAATTGTTTGGATTTTTGTCCGTGAAAAAAATTGATCTGTGGGAATCAACGGAAGATCCAGTAGATAGAGAAGCCAAGTTCCGGCTGTTTGTATAACCAATTTTTTTTGGGGGAAATGACGCAATCTTGTTGGCGCCCTCAATTTTTGATTGTTTTTCCGGCTGCCCCGTGCCCAGGCAGATGGAAAGGGACAAGCAGCTGAAGAGAAGGCAAGGGTTGAAAATCTTGGGCCTGAGAACAGTGCCCGAAGAGAAGCAAACAGATCCACATGTTCTTTGGGTCCATCCCTTCTAGATCCTCTGGGGTTAAATACCTGGTCCCAAGGTCCCAGATTTGTATGAGATGCTTGTTGACCTGCGGATCCTGGGGGGGTGGCAGGTTTAACCGGGCCAACCATAAGCACTAAAATTCCAAAACTTTAGGCCAGTTGTTTTTTTTTAACCCCTATTCAAGAATTGTTGTATTTGAACCATTTTTGCATCCACAAAGGGAGCCCCCTTGAAGTCCACCGATGTAGCCAGTTTTGCATGGTTTGCGGGTCTCTGAGCTTGCTCCGTGCTTTGGTTCTCTGGGGTAATACCTGGGCTCAAGGTTCATGCATGTTTTAATGAAAACATCATAATCATCCATTTCCTCGGATCCCGTTGCAGATGCATTCAGATGCCCTCTCCAGGCGGACGATGCGCCGGCGATGCCGGATATGAAGACCGAGGTGTAGCCGAAAGTCTGGGATGGTCTGAGTTGTTTAGGGTTTGTTGATTTTGTTGTCCCAATCACTGATAACACTGTTTTGGAATGCGTTGACGAAAAAATTGCTCAACCAATCAATGCAATCAATTGTTTGGATTTTTGTCTGTGAAAAAAAATGATCCGCGGGAATCAACGGAAGATCCAGTAGATAAAGAAGTCAAGTTCCGGTTGTTTGTAGAACCAATTTAATTTTTGGGAAATGACGCAATCTTGTTGGCGCCCTTTATTTTTGATTGTTTTTCCGGCTGCCCCGATGCGCCAAACGCCGAGCCCAGCTGTTCAGAAGAGGCGGCAAAACCTCACGTCAGCAGCGCTCAAGAACCGCAATTTTGATTGTCTGAAAGGCATGACTGAAATCTAAACTAGCTCCATGACCCCAAGATTTATAAAGTTGATCAGCAACAGCAGCAAGCGTCTCGGCTGCCGGTTGGCCCGGAAGACCGCAGCAGTATCCACTAGGAAAAAGATCCTTCAGAGGTTGAATAGCGCTAGCTTTTAGTTCTCCTCCACCAAAAAGAAAAAACACTAATTGGTCTCATTTTCTTAGGTTCACAGGTGGGCTGCTCATTGTCCTTGGGAACATAGACAATGCGAACCTCTTTGATGGTCTCCGGTGTCAGACCTGTCTCTTCCCAGGTCATCATAGCATTCCAAGCTGCTTGAGTGGCCAAGTCGCAGTGAGAAATAACTTTAAGCTCATCAGCTGTCCACTGATCAATTCCAGAAGATCCAGAAGCAGCACGCAGGGTTTTTTGGAAAGACTTCCAAGAAGGTCTTTGAGGATCCCACTTAGCATGTTTCAGCTTGTCTTTGAGGCAGCAAGTGATCTCCTTGACAACTTTGTTCTCCTTGTGTGTGTGTGTGCTCCAAGAAACACGATCATGTAAATCATTCCAGTGTTGCTGCAGCATGCAAAGAGCTTCGCCCTTGTTCTCCGACATGATCCCATTATAGGAAATTGCAGGTTGGTCCCTCTCAGTTTGTTGAATGAGGTCACAAATCAAATTTGGCTCCGGGAAAGAATTGCCATCTCCCCCAAATAATTTGCGAGTCAAATTGCTCGCAGTAGAACCAAACCTGCCAGGGTCGTGAAGCCGAAGAAGCTCAAACGCTTTGCCCAGTCTGTTAGAGGTTTTTCTCCACAAGCAAGATCTAGAAACAGGACACGCAGGAAACGACCTATGACAAGAGACAGAGGCACCCGCTCTCACAAAGAGGACATGATTGGCAAGATGCTGAACACGACGCATCTCAAATACCGGATCAAAGTCTGATGGCATGCCCAAAGGGTAAGGAAATATGCACGACTGAAAGGTCAGAGCACACGCAAATTGTACAGTTTCCAGATGTAATCCACCATAAACTGATCTGAATCTTGTTCGTGGATATGTTCGGATTCTTTCTCCAAATGCCAGCAAACTTCACTCCAGCCTTCTGATTCTCCAAAATTCCATGCCTCCTCAAAAAGGGAACTCCAGGTCTGAAAGGAGCACCAAGCCGGCATCCTAAAATTATGCGCTTTCTTGAAAGAGAGCGCAAAAACAGAATTCCAGGATTTTATGGTCGCTGGCGACCTCAGAGCGGCAAGCGATCGAAGAAACACACTGTTCCTCCAAATTGTGCAAAACATAGTCAATGACGTGGCATCCCTTCCAGCGTGTTGTGTCAGAGTCAAGAAAAGAAGGACGCAAACCAAAGGAAGCACCCATCATCGAAGAAGATTCTTCAAAAAATTCATTCCAATCATCTACCATCAGCATCTTCCCATTCCAGCTATGAGAGATAACAACTTCCTGAAGCTTTGCCATGTTTTCAAGTTGAGAACCATAGGAGGGTCTCGAATACACGTTGGTGACCAACAGGTTGTTCACACTGACCGACAACGCCGCCCCTTCACTGATCGTGTAGGAACCAATGAGCAAAGAATTCAAAATGTTCTTGGCCAAAGTGACAACTGTGCTGGACCTTTGCTCTTTGGAAGGCACTTTGGCAGATAAAGGCTTAAAGCCCAAACAATTGCACTTACCGCAGACAGCTCGCCAATCTTCCCAACCCATGTTAGCTTCCTGAAAACAGATAACGCCAGGGCGATCCTCAAATTCAATCTCTTCAAGCATGCGAAGGACCCTCCAGAACCCAGACAAACCACCTACATTGATGGACAAGCAAGGAACCTTTTGCCAAGGGAATTTGGCGCCACCAGGCAGGTCAGGCAACCCCTGCGCGGGCGCAAGAGTTTCAATGCACTCTTCTTCACTCTAGCTCGCTCACTCTTCTTCAAAATCCGCGCAGTGACATCGTCGGTCTCAGTGGCTTGAAGGGTCTTCTTCCATCCATTTGCACGGCGCATGGCCTCCCACCAGTGGATACCAGGGGTCACGGACCCCTCTTCAACTTGGCCAACACATTTTTCCCACCCCTTGTGAAGCGTAGTCCTTCTGCCTTTTCTGCACCATAAAACAACTCGTTTCTTGGAACTGGCGGCTTTGGCCGCGCTAAAAGGGATCTTGCACTTTAGCTCAAAAGCATCATGTCCTTTTTTAGCTGCTCGTTTGACTGCTGACTTCACAAACGTTTCCCTCCTCCGGCTTTGAAAAAGGGTCCAGTTCCCCGTCTGTTTGATCATTGCGTCACCTTTGTAGCGCTTGAGGTTGTTGGCAACAAAATCCTTGGGGATTTTTTTGCAAGTCTTCAAGTGGTGGAGCTTGGATTTCTTGATGAGCCAATTGGTAGGTCTGTTGCCATCAGGACGATTCAAGAGACCTTTGCAGCAATAAGGGCATTGAAAATACGCAACCTTCTTCTCCTCCTTGGTGATTTTTTGAAAATACAAGCCTTCTGAAATTGCCGCAGACCCAAAGTATGAACTTTCTGGCCGCTGGCAGAATGCTCTTCGTTCACTTCAATAGCCTTGTGAAGGTCAATGGGATGAGCACGCTCGAGATGGGATTTGGGGGTCTGCGCTATGCTGCGGTGCAGCCTACGAGCGTGTCTGGGACCTGGATGGGCGGCCTCTCCTACTCTCACTCCATCGTAACCTCCAAATGACAGCTTTAAACTCTTCACAGACAATGGGCGTGTAGCAGCAAGAGGAGGTTGTGGCGAGGTTGTACGAGACCGTTTAGTGGGCTGAGGGGACTGAGAATAATGACCAAATTTGCTTTCTGCCTGCGACTTGGAAATATCCCAAGGTTCAGCACAGTGCTAAGCGTTTGCGGGGATTGTAGGTCACGTTGCCAAGCTTTCAAGGTGGGCGTGGAGGGTGAAAAATGTTTGTCACATTTGTTTGTACCTAACCTTGCTACAAAATCCCCGGTCAGGGCAAACCTCCAACACCTGGCGCAAGTAAAACCACGGGTGTTCCTACAGGGAATTTCATTTTGGGTTCGAGGAATGGTTTCCCAGTATGGTTGGAATCGAACGATTGAGTGTCCGCTGATCTTGGTGTCAATAACTTCGTCTCTAGTCTTTTGACCGCTAGAAACAACTTGCGATTTGCCCTTCTTTAGGGTGGTTCGATTGAACAGTTTTTGTTCAGCTTCCTGTTTTGACATACCCCAACAAGCCAAGAGCCTCTGAAGGGTGACAGGGGAAGATTGGACTCTATCCCACACATTTTTTGTACCTTGAAAAATGGCGTCTGCCGTACCTCGACACTGACCTTTTGGGAGGTTTCCTCGGAAGGCAGTGCGGTAGCAGGCAGTACAAGTACAAGCCCTACCTCGTCGGGGGGAGCTGCGGGCTTTCTTGGCATCACTGCGAACCGGAAGGGTGGGCCAATCGGGTTTGAAGAAGATCAGGGTATGACCATTACTCTCTTTACGTTTTTTGTCCATGGTTTGCCAGAAAGTCTTGGTTCCTTTTTCCCTGGCTTCAGTAAGAATTGGGTCACTTTCAGGGGCCTGCTTCCATTTTTCCAGCGTTGCTTCAATGCAGATCGAAAATTGTACTTAGCGCGGGGGTGCTGGGTTTTGTAATGCGTATTGATGCTGTGCTCCCTTTGGTGTCTGGGCAGGGGCGGTAAACCTTTGTTACACAAACCACATGTCCAACCCCGTTCCTGAAGGGGCAACTCCTTACTGGGGGCAATTGCAATGGTCCTAGACGAGATGGTGTCTTCTTTGTCACGATGGAGACCCTTATGTCTATAGTTTAAATGATTTCTCCTTTTGGTACTTAGATCCTTTCCAGGCTTGTCACTCTCAATTCTCATGGAACAATACGGACAAGTCCAAACCCTAGTCACCTGCTTCCTTGGTTGTGCTTCTGAGGTCGCTACCAGTGTCCGTGCCTTATTCGTCCTTGCGGACTCGCTAGATGCACAAATATTAGAGAGAAGGGCAAAACAGCCACAACTTGGAGTTTGAGGCTTCCCACATTTATTCTTCTGACATGAGTCAGATTAATAGCAGTGTGCATGGACGGCGTGCCAGCGGAGGAACTAACTTTTTCCGAGGCGGAACTGCAGCAAGAGATTTTGCTTCTCTGCATGACCCTACTGGCGAAAATGAATGCAATGATGGGGTTCCATTGCTGGAAGCTCTAGTGTTTACACCACCAGAAAGATCAATGACCACAGAAGGGGTTTCCTTCCACCAACTGTTGGGGATTTGTTTACCTTGAGGGCATTGAAGGACTTGGTAGTGCTTATCCCGAAGGACAACCACAATCGGGGTCAAACCTTTACCAGCACAAGCATAACCATTGGTATCAAATTTGCCTGCAACGATAAGTCTGGTCCATATGCCGTCCCGAAATTGTCTCTCGGACACTGCCTGCATCATCCTTCCTTCGATCCAACTTGTGGGTTGCATGGACTTGTTGAGAAAAGCTTCAAATGATCGATCAGAGTCAAACAACTGTCTAATTCTGGTTTTGTGTCTTTTGGCATGTTCAACAGCCCGGGACCGTGTCCAGGCACCAGCGGCTTTGGCTTTCTCTGGGTCGGGAGCGCCATCATGTTTCACAGGTGCTTTCTTTTCGACAAAATAAGAAACACAACGGTAAAAACAATCCCCATTTCCCCCGAAATCTATCATCTTCCAATTGAAATGTTCAACCGCTTCCTGGGGATCCAAGGGCTCACAAAACTTAATCTTTTTAGAAGGATTATCAGGGATAGGAGCCATATCATTGGCGTTACCGACACCTTCTTCTTTTTTTCATCATCAACCTGCATCTGTGGGGAAGCCTCGGAATCTATCTGAGTCAGTGCAACGGTTGAAGACTGCCGACGCGGACTGCGGGACTTATTAGGACTGTTCTGGATTTCTCCCGCCGATGCCTTTGGAAGAACTGGACGGGCAGGAGGGCGGTCACCGGTACTTGTTTCTACTTTGTGGGTTAAGCTTTCAGAACCCTCCTGGGACTGGAACTTTTCAGGCTTGATCTTCTTGGGGCCTTTGAGGGTTTGAACCACGTTAGGGTTTCTACCAGCCCGAACAGCCAAATGAACATCGATTGACCAGGGAGGGTTTTCCGCAGATTCCACATCATACCTCCAGTGAGAAGACTGAGAACTATCTTTTGGGGAAAAAGCGCGAACAAACCATTGTTTCCCTTTCCGATTAGTCCCTTCAAGTTGGGCCCAGCCATTCCCACCCAAGAAGATTTCAACATCATCCTTACCCCATGGTCTAGGAATCCCAAAAACAACATAGAGTCTCGACTTGTGTTGGTCCACATCATTTACTTGTCTGTCGAATCCGAGAGTATTTCCTTTACCCAATCTGTGGAAAAGATTTTGTTTCCTTTCTTTGGCTATAAGCAAAGCCCTCTGGAGATAGGCATCCGAATACTCATCAGCATTGCGTGGTATCCAGAAGGTGGTTTCCGAGTTCTGGGGCCAGACTCCACAGCCGAAATAAACAATCCGCGAGAGCCGCTGGATTGTTTCAACTTATCAGCGTGGAGTTGTTTCACACGGAAATAGGCTTCCAACTGCGTGACGTTTTGGTGCGTATGTTGGTTCCATTTGGCCCCCAAAAATTCATTCACAGAAGCGTCTGACAACCAGGCCATGTCACGAATTACATCGACTGGGGAATCTTGCAGTGAATTCGAACATCTTCAGGCGCAGTCACTCTGATTGTAACACGTGTCACTTGAGGAACCTTGTCTTTGGCCACGGACGTGGCTTGAGGGATCCAGGGCCCCGGCTGACTGCCAATCCGCAGAACATTTTCAAGCTTGGATCCCCAGGTGCATCTCTGAAGGGTGAGGCGCGTCAACCTGGCGTCAGACACCTGCATTGCTTCACCGCACAAGAGCGCGGTGGTCCAAAGGGACTGTAACTCAGTGATTTGCCCGCTTCACTCCACACTTCTACTACATTACCAGGAATCTTTTCACCCGATCTTAAAGCATTTTTTGATGAAGAAATCGAAGTGTCAACCCTCCCAACCGTTTCGTGGGATGCAACCAGAAGGATATCCTTTCCAACTAGGGTATCGGTGCTGGTCTGGAATTTGGGCATCACACCAGTACCACCAACCATTCTTATCCAGTCGATATGGCGCCACTGTCCATTCTGATCTTTCCAATAGCCAATGTCCGGGTCGTCCGTGCTGTGTGGCGTCTTGGTGCGCCCCTTCGCACGTTTGGGTTTTGGCTTTTGTTTCAGTTTGGACGGTTTCTCCACCCAAGCTTCGGCAGCTTTCAAAATCTGCTGCAGGGACATGCCTTGATTAAGGCAGCCCTTTAATGTTGAAATCAAATTCCTAGTGACATCATTCTGCATCTTCAAGTCACCAGGTTGTGTCTGGTCCTTTTTTCGGCGATGAAAAACGGAGCGAGCTGCGCCACCGGCAAGGCTGTCCTGCTTCAACATGGCAACATATTCAGGGTTGGACAAGACGTCACCACAACTAAGCGAACAAACTTTGGCAGCAACACATTTGTATGAAACCCTAGTGGAGTAACGAGACTGGGCCTTTCTCCTACAGTTCAGCCTCGCTCTTCGGATCCGGACTTTGCCGGACTTTGCCGGCAAAACGACAAGGGAAACAATGCTGCCTCTGCACATGGGACTTCAATTTTTGATATTTCGTTCTTTGACAGCGTTTTCTCCTTTTGGTTTTCCAGAGTCTCTTCCACAAGCTCTTTAGGGACCGGGTCTACCAATCAAGTAAGTGGTTCCCGAAGCCAAAGCCATGCAAGAGAACCAAATAATCCAAGGAAAGGGACCAAATTCAAGGGGAAAGCACGATTTGGGGGTCCATAAGTGAAAGGGCAATCCTGAAGCAGAAACCCATTCCAATCCCAGGATCCCATACTCCTGTCACGTCTCCGCCAAGGATCCGTTTGCACAGTCCAAGCTGGAAACATTGTGTAACATGCAAGCCACTGGTGGCATTGAGAGGCCATGGCATTGGCGCCCCGCACGCCCCAGGGAGCTCAGTGAGCTAGGTTTAGGTGCGATCAAGGTGCTGGTGCAGCAAGTTCTCGCAGCATTTGCAGGGCATATAGCAGCAAAAGCGCAGACAGCAGCCAGCCACCAAGCAGGCCTGTAAAAACTCCTAACTAATTGTCTTTTTTTTGACTTTTTTTTGGATTTTAGTCATGCATCTTTTTTTGGCACTATTGTGCGCCACAGTCTCACTCACTTCATTTTAAGTCTTCGGATTCTTGAATTGATTTTTCTTTGGCACCAGTGTGCGTTTCTTTCTTGATGTTTCCTTTTTTTGTTTTTTGATTTTTCTTAGCAACAAATTGGCACCGAATTAGTGCATGCACCGTCGAAGTCTTGCAAAGTAGGAACTCCAGCGGTCTCATTATGGCAACTCGAGCGCGGAAGGAAATCAAATGTTTGATCTCCACAGAGTGCATAGTCCAACTGCAGACCTTTCCCAAAGACCAAGCAAAAAGCAGGAAAAGCCTTCCCTGGGGCACCGTCGAAGGAGCGCACGGTTTCCAATCCAGAGCTCTCTCAAAGAACATTTTTTTCAGCTGATCAAGAAATTGTGCAGAGCTCGACATGGTCGGTAGCAACTCTGTCACACAAACTAGTCCTAGAGATATCACCAGGAATAATCGTCGCAGCCGTGTCAAGGACTGTGCAGAACTGAAAAAAACCAGCAATAGATTGCCCTGGTCGTTGGCGATGATCTCCACACCGTCGTTCTTCCACACACGCGGCAATGAAGAGTGCATCCTGGCACGGGATAGCACCCCTAGAAGGAATCAACCAAGGTTAACCCCTGTGCACTCGGTGATGCGGACCCCCAACACTGGTTCGTGATTTAGCATCGCGATCCCGGATGTCACCCATCATTGTGAGTCTTTGACATGCATTAGCCACTGAAATATCCAGAGGCCATGTCCACCCCAATCGAGCAGCCAAAGGATCTGGCGGGCGACTGGGCCAACGAACGAAATGTGGGCAATCCCACAAGATATGTTCTAAAAACGGCGGAGCTAGACCACAATACCGACACGAAAGCTCTCTGGCCCTCTCAGCTTTCATGGTGGCCTCCGTGGTGAAGCCTCCAAGCATGACTGCTCGAGCATTCTGGGAAACTTTGAAATGAATCTTTCGAAGTGTGCGGATAAGTTCAAGACATGGCACGATGTCAGTGGATTGTGCAATTTGGGAATCTCGGCGTGACTCCTGCAACCAGTTGATCAATCTCTGTAATCGCCAGTGACTGCGAGTAAAATGCCAAAATTTATCAGCCTGCTTTGTGTCGAAAACATTAAACTGCTGTGCTTCCATCCTCCAATTCCAAGACAAACCTGAAGGGCGAACTGTCCATGAAATCTCATGAGCATTAAAGATAAGAGCAATGCGCGCAAATACTCTATTACTGATTGAATTCCGGAGCATGGCTTGCTTCTGTCGGACCCAGCGAAACACGACCCTAAGCTGTGTGAGTGCTGTGAGAGCATGAAGATCCCCCTGGTAGCCAGTTTGGATAGCTAAACGAAGGTCAAATGCGTGACGTGTGCTGGACATGGATCCTTGAAGGGTTTGTTTAAGAAGTGCTTTATAACGATTAGTTTCATCAACCGAAGGCGATATACCCAAAGAATACACCCAAGCCAGTTTAGGGCACACCAACGTGCGCCACAATTTCCACCGAAAGGCTTCAGACACTTGCAAGTGTCTCATGCGTGCTGTGATATCGGTAACCTCTTTCCACTGCTTGACAATGAGGGGGTTACGTGAACTCTCGGGTTGGACTATTTGACCTGGATTAGAAGTGGCAGGCAAAATGTGTCCTAAGACCTGGGGCTGTGCAGTAAAATTATTTGGGAAGAGATTAAGGCATTCGTAGGAAGAATCGGCAACAGTCCAAACCTGTAGTTTATCCGGGTTATTGGAAAGGCCAAAAGTAGAGCCTACTTGATCCCAAGCAGTAATTATACGAGACAATGCCGACAATGTTCGTGTGAAAAGCGTGCGGTCATCCAAAAACAAGAACGGTTCACATTGAACTCCTGACTGAATGTTGGTTTCATGTGCTAAGAGGCCAATTAGCAAGCTGAGTGCCCACGGCGACCATGGATCACCTTGTGGCAAAACCTGACACCGAACCGGCTCACGGGCCACACACCCCTGCACAACGGGATATCTGGTCTGGTGTGACCAAGCATGTTGGAGACACTGGCAAACAATGTCCGGCAAGCCATGAAGCCGCAAGACTTCAACTGCTAGGGTAGTGTGAACACTATCAAAGGCTTTAGCAAGGTCTAAAGAAGCCCCAAATTGCATTTGAGTTTCCTGAACATGGCACATATGCAAAACCATGGTTGCACAATCCATGGTGCGTTTGCCACCTCCTTGGTTAGGAGTGAATTAGGACGAAAAGTGCTCTGCAAACTGGCTGGCCCGGGCAGCAGCCCAAGCTCTATACACAATGGAACCCACCGCGATTGGCCGGTATTGGGATGCCAACTGCTGCCGATCTTTTTTTGGGAGAAAGCGGATCTTCCAAGACAGCAACGCAGGGGGCCATTCGGCAGCCACTTCAATTGTGGTGAGAAGCTCCACAAGTTTCTGCAAACATGAATCCGGGAGAGACAGGATGAGATCAACATCCCACCCATCCAGACCAGTGGCTTTACCCTTCATGCGTTTAAGTGCATTTCTAAGCGCCCGAACCGAAAGGGGTTCCAAGGGTTGTGCATGTGTCATGCGGCCGGACCGCATCCAAACTTCGTGCAGGCTTGCACACAGCATTGTTTCTTTTTGCTGAGAAGTGGTGAGCCAAAGGTTTGACCACCACGCATGCAATTCCTCAACAACAGCTGCCGGCCCGGAAATGGAACGGTCATTGGCTGTCAGCACGATGGGATGTGGAGCTTTAGCTTTCAACCAGGCTGTTGCACACGTTAGGTTCTGCATTTTAGCCCGCCATTGGTTTAGGGCAAATTTCTGTTGCACATTACGTTGGGAATCCAACAAGTCATTTAACCACTTATTTAAGGGACCCCAAAGCCTGTTATGTACAAGCTGGACATCCCCACCAAGTCGATGCACATCTTTGAGAATCTGCTTGTGAAGACTGGGATCAACATGGGCGACTCCTCGTCTATGCGACTGAGTGTGGGCTTCATGACATCGACGTATCACACGCCGGATTTCTCGCTCGAGATGACTTTGACCTTGGCCACGTCGTCCTTCGGCTTGCTTGACCTGAGGCACGGAGCCCCGCGGTCGGTAGGACCCTAGGTGGATGGAATTGGTTTCAAGCAACATTGCTTCGACCGTTTTTGACCACATTTCCCATGCTTCAGAGACTTTATAATCTGTAAGAAGCTGGCGCCACTGGGGTTCGTTAAAAACAACCTGCTGTGATTGAATCTTAATGTCCAAATTCCTGGGCGCACAAGGGGAAACCTTAAAGCTGGTGGGAATCTGACAGGGAAAAACAGAAGGTAAACAGGCAAAAAGGAGGTCATGATCTTTGGCTGTCACAGAAGCATGGACGCCACCATTTTGAATATACAAGTTTTTGTGGAAAATGTAATCAATGGGGCTAGAGCTACGGGAGTGACCACCCTGGGCGCAAGAGGCAAAACCATACTTAGACAAAGTCGGTAACATTATCTGGCTGTGCGCGATGTCATTGAAATCGCCCATCAAGAGAGCTGGTCGACGGGAGATGGTATGACACCAAGTCTCAATGGTGGGAAAAAGTGAAGTTTCTTTACAATAGGAATAAACCGAGGCGATATTAACCACAGAACCCTGAAGCCCGGAAACTTCCACCGCCAAAAACTGTCCTCCTCCATTGCTGACTTCTTGGTGGCATGTGACAGGCAAATGCTGTTGAACTAAAATGGCGGTGCCACCTTTGCGATGGGCCGGACACGGGACCAACCACATGTGGTATCCTGCACTACGTGCGGCAGCGATGGCACTTGGTGCTGAAATGTTGCTAATCTGTGTTTCCTGAAAACAAAGAACTGGGATGTGAGCTTTTTGGGCCTCATGGAGCCAGTATTCATGATGCTGGTTCCAAGAGCTGATGTTGGCATTCCAAACGGTCGATTTCCTAATTTCGGAGGCGGCTGCACCATCGGAATGTGCGCCTCCGCACAGGCTACCCCGACAACTTTGGAGTGATACGAGCAGCAGGGATAAATTGCTCGTTCGCAGTGACACGGTCAGAGCGCCTGTAAGCCGGGACGTACACTTCACCCAACTGTTGGCTCTGCACCTTCCAGGCATTGACACTCGTCCAGTGTTTTGGCTTTTTGCATCCGTCTTTGCGAGCGATTTGGGCCGCTCGCATGGCACTGGACGCTGATTTGCGCAATTTGTCGCGCTGTTCTTTGAACTTGCGCTTGCGTTCTGGAATGGAAGGGCGCAATTTCTTCTTTTCAGCATATAGAGACTTGCCATTTTGGGAAACGCCAGGACACAAATAGTCAAAAATGTCATGCAGGCGGAACTTCTTTTGGCAGTCGAGACATGTGTCAACAAGTAGTTTGTCCCGACCATACTTGGTGCTCGCAACCCATGCAGGCTTACCGGCCATTCTATGAGCAAATTTCCATTTTTGCTTGATAAGCCATGGGATGCTTTCAGAATATGTGCGAATTTGTTGCTGCACGCGACTTTGCACTTGATTGGCAATGGCAACAGCATCTTGCTTGGGCGCAGGGGTCACAGGTGCCCCATGGACAAGCTTGAGGTGCTTGCTTTTTCGTTTATACAATCCTTGATTGTGCAGGTGATTGCCATTTTTATATTCCAAAACAAAGTCACAAGCTGGGCATTTCCACCAGACACGACTGTTGGTGGAAGCCGGGAACTTCGGGAGTGAGGAATGATTTTTGGCAGCCCCAATAATTTTCCGGGATTTGGTGCTTGCACTTTTGGGTGCAGCACTTGGCCCAGAAGTGGTTCCCCCAGAAGAGGTTGAGGGAATCCAACTGGGTCGTGCTTTGCTAGGAGACGTGGCAGGAATCCAGCTTGCGCGTGAAGGTGCCATGCCTCCGGTGAGATCTATGCAACCAAGGTCCAGATCCTCAGGGGCACTGATCCATTCCTCTGGCAGAGGGTGATCATTTGTGGGAAGCACCAACCTGTAGTGATTGTCTTGCAAAGCGAGCACGATGATATTTTTTGAATTACCCAAAACTGCTCGTTTTTCCCATTGTGCAGTTGTCGGATTGTACATGACCACAATAAACTTTTGCTTTAAACGTCTGGCCAATCCAAGCAAACACAGCGCGTCGCACCAGAAGGTTGGGCGAAGGACTGCTTCAACGTATTCTGACCAGGTGGCCGGAATGGGGCCACCACATATGACTTCTGTGCCCTGGTTCGGAACGAAGTGTCTGGCAAACCAACCTTTGTTTTCAAGGTAGGTATTCAGAAGCACACGGAGTTGGGCTCCAAGACTGGCTGCCTCCTGGAGGGTTTTTCTCCTGTCTTTGCCATGGTTTAAGGCCATGCCAACAGCAATGGAGTTGAAGCCACAAGCACCGCCCCCCCCGCACTCCACCAGTTCAAAAGGCTGCTGCTTTTTGGACAATTTTGCGGCATGCGTTTCGGAGGAAGCTTCATCGCTTTTCCGCTTTTTCTCTTTGTCAAGCTCCATTTCATTGTGCTCTGCCTGAGAGGCCATTTGGGTGTTTGTTTTGCCATCTTCTCCATCTGGTGAGTCAGGCACGGTGGGAGGAACTTCTGGCAAAGAATCGGCGAGATCCTTGGCTGGAGTTGCTCGCGGAGCTCGAAGGGAGCCTGGCAGCAAAGGTTTGGACACTGGCCTCGACCGGGTGTGCGGAGAAACAAAATGTGTCAAAAGGATTACTGTCTCATCATCTGCTTGCAAACAATGTGTGCCCGTGCCGTCATCAAAGGGGCACAACATCTTGGCCTTCTTCCACACACCGACGCAGTTGTAGGTGGTACCCAGGTCGATCGATAGGGATACCTCGTAGGACATACGAGGGAGAGCAGCCACCAGAAATCAATAGGGACTGGACTGAACCAAAGGAAAAGCGCGCCAGGGAGCTGCCACTTAAAACACCTCAGGAGTGCCACGGGCCAGAGCCCAGGTGCAAAACATGGCAAAAATAGTGTTGCAGTGCAGTCAATTGGTGCGGTGCACAGGCAAAGGCACTAGGCACAAGGCCAACACTACTCAAATAGATAGGCAAAATATGGAAATCAAATAATGGTCCTATTAGAGAACGATGCTCAGCGAGAGAGCGAAACCAAACAGCTGAAAGTTTACGACGTCCCTCACTGTTGGCTGCACAATCCCAAAGTTGTTTCAGGGGCACTAAGACATCGCAGGCAGACGGTGTCACTGACATGCCCGGCAAAATGCAAACGTCTGCGGCTCCACAGAGCATTGGCTAGGAAACGAGTGTATCGAAAGCTACAGGCTCCATCATTAAACGTCTGGCTTTGGCGGACAGGCGCCAGGGACCGATCTCGATCAATGCCTGCACTGGCACCAGTCAGGCATGGCCGCAAAGGGGCTGAAGTGGCCCGCCAGTGGTCTCGCAATGCATCGCGAAGGCGATGGCGTTCGGCTTCATGATTGTCTGCACCTCGGTGTAGATGGTTCAAAGAAATGATGATGGTTGGTGCTTTGGAGTTGGAAAGCACTGGGCCATGTCCACTGCAAATAAATAAGGCAGCGCATGACTGATTATAAAATCCAAGTAAAGATCTCCAACACTGATGTCTCTGTTCCCAAAGAGTGTGCAGGAGATAAGGTGCTTGATGTCCAAGGTCCGCTAAGGCTAAAATGGTTAGGTATACATATTGGATGTGAGGAGAGGCTCGGTGAAGAGGCACAAAAAGGCCCAACGTGACCGCAACACTACGCATGGTATTGTTAGGGTTTAAATGGCTACCCCAAAAGGCATGAGTTATGGCAGTCTGGACCAAGTCTAAATCGGTCATTGGCGCAGTGGTGGCGCCACTGTTGAGGCCTTGTAAGTAACTCATAGCCAAGGTCATGCGGATGTCGCGATGTGGCAGGTGCACCACGGTGCGAAGCAACGGCAATACTTTCTGCACTTGTTTTGTTCCAAATGTCATGCTCGAGTCAGCTTTGCTATCCATGATGGCACCTAAATATTTGACTTTGGTGTGGAGCGGCAACTGCTCCCAGGATGTGGCTCTGGCACGGGTATGTGGTTGGCCAACGACCAACCGGCTGGATTTGCGGGTATTGACCATGAGCCCGAAGCTAAAATCAAACGCAGTGGTTTCATCCAAAGCTGTGGAAAGCACACAAGGGTCAGGGTCTAGCAATGCACGATCATCCAAGAAGACTCGAGTGATGCTGGGTTTACGACTTAAGCACCTAATCCATGCTGCCATAATGGCGTTTAAGATCCACGGACATATTGGGTCACCTTGGGGAATACCTCGCATGTGTGATGGTTGGATAATGATGCCGGTAGGGCGGCCATTAAACCAAACATGCCTACGAAGGTGGCCACATGTTTATGATAGACTTAAGAGCAATAGGGGCTTTGATGGCTGTGAGCAGGCCATCCAGGCTCGCAAGGCATACGTGGTCAAAACATTTAGTAATGTCCAGGAAGCATGCCCAGGAAGCATGCACACGATTGGCATGCGCTTGGGCGAGAGCACTGGAAACATAATTGGCGGTGTGAGCAGCCGGCTAGCCTCCTACACATCCTCCAAGGAGTTCAGAGGGGAACCACTGTGCACTCCACACCCCTAAGTTTGCAGCAAGCCGAGCTGTCCATATGCGATACACACAAGGGAGCACTGTCAAGGGTCTGGTTTCACCTGGTTGATCTGGCTTTGGTATGCTGATCAAGCGGGCCTGTCTGTCCCCACGCTTGTGGTAATGGTGCGCCATGATCCAATGCTTGAAAAAGGGCGGCGAGATGGATCAAGTGTTCATCATCCAAGGTTTGGATTTGGGCAAATGACACTCCATCGGGCCCCGCCGCTGATTGGCGGCAGTGGGATCGGATGAGCTCAGGGGTCCATTCATCACACGGTGGAAGTGGAAATGGATATTATTGGACCCAGGTCATGGCATCCGCAAAAGGTGCACTTTGTTGGGAGCGCTGGGTCGTGTCAGGAGCTGCTGTCCAAATAGGCCGCCACTGAGCAGCAACGACTTGTCCCAGGTCGATTCCAATGGCGGTCTTCTTGGCCATGCTTTGCATATAGACAATGCATATAGACTCACCAAACGTAATGTGCTACCTTGGTTCCCTGGGTCCTCTATAAGGTAGGTTTGGGTTATTGAAGACAGAAATAAAACAAAAATAGAGTTGATACTGCAACGCTGTTGCCTTTTGAAATCCT
>Ga0126342_10010542_pt1 | contig 16537 bp, 16 predicted proteins | sample Cyp1metagenome_FD_92528 | JGI IMG/M metagenome (GOLD analysis project Ga0126342, IMG submission 92528) | Coral microbial communities from Lord Howe Island, Old Settlement Bay, Australia - Cyphastrea 1 metagenome | ecosystem: Host-associated > Invertebrates > Cnidaria > Coral ... | reverse complement strand
TGATGCGATTGGCATCTGACAGAAACACAGCCGCAAAGCCAACTGCATAACAAAAGGTGCTGACTGACCGATGCAGTTGCTTTGTTCCGTTTCTGTCATTTTCAATTCTATTCGGGAACACGTATATATATATATATTATATCTTTAGATATATATATATATATATATTACATCATATATCCCACATCATCCATCATATCCAGAAAATTCGCTGGACCTTCCCAATGCCTTGGAGGCGCTGCAGCACGCGGCGGAGGCAGGGCACCTGGCGGAGGCGCTGGCCTCGCTGCGCTCAGGCCCCGGGGGATGGCCGGAGGGTAGCAACCCACCCCCCCCAAAAAAGGGAGGTCAAACAACATATTTTTTTTGGATGACAGGGTTACTATGATCAATAAATGGTGTGTTTGTGGGGATCTAACATTCAATAAATGGCAGATAGTCTGGATTATGAATGGGATTCATGGTTATTTAATGATGGTTTTAATGGTTATTTTTCTGGTGATTCCTACAGGGATTAAGCAATCAAAGATGAGGATTTCTCATTTCTCAAACATTGTGAATCTGGGCTGTAATGTGGGATCCATCATGCTCTAATTCCAACCAACCATCTAGCATTGTGATAAATTATCACACGTACTTGATCGTTTATTGTTGACGATTCCACATTGTATAGACGTGGATGACTTGGGAACCATTTTTCTTCAATATAAAACGCATCCTGAAACAAATCAATTTGTCTTTGGGAGATTGAATTCAGTCTTGATAGGCATCTACTTGCTACCGAACGGGGTTTTAAAGTGTGTGTAGAATGAGGGCAAGATCGTTAACTATTGAGAAGGTCTAGCATTGCTCTTACATGGACCCAACGTGGGCTAAACATGACGTAAAGAGCTAATCGTGTGAGTAGTGCAAGGCCCTGTAAGGCTTCCAATTATCGCGTTTTCGCCTTCGTCGCCTTCGTCTCGGTAGGCCCTGCAGAGGGCGTGCAAGAGACGATGCAAGAATTGCAGAACACCCTGACCGAGGCGCGGGTTGGCTGGATTTGAGGGGTTTCGTAACTATGAAACACTGGAAATCATGGTATTATTATGGCTGGTTGGTGGTTTCAAACATTTGGATTGTTTTTCCACATATATAATCATATATATATATTGTGGCAATGTCATCATCATCCCAACTGACTTTCATATTTTTCAGAGGGGTTGAAACCACTAACCAGATGGGATAAACCATATACATAAACCGACTGGTGCAGAATTTCTTCTACAGAAGATTCCATGCGTAAAGTGTTTGTTTCTGATTCTAATTTCACCTACGGCTAAACTAGGGCACCTTTTTTGGGGGGTGTTCGGTGTTAGCTTGCCGAGGTGCTTTGATCTTTTGTTTTTTGTATTTAAACTTCACTTTAGGGTAAAACATTGGTAAACTAATGTAAACTGACCTCAGTATCAATGATGATAATATAATGTAATATATCAAACTAAAGATGAAGTAAACTTGCAGGGATGGTCATGGAAGTTCGCCATTTGTCATGTACCCCTGTGGATTTGGATGATTTGGGATTTGTGTGTGACCTGACTATGACGAGGGGTCCAGATGATGTGACCTCATTGACCCAGGCTGCACTTTCTGGCACCCTTGCTGAGACGTTGCGATCTCTGCGAGAGGCACGCCACAACTGGAAAGGTCTAGACCAACTTGACAATCAAATGCTTTCTGTTTCTGAACACGTATACATATAAGGTTAGTTGTACCTGTTCAAAAATTAAATCCAGACGAATACAGATGAATACGTATACCGATACATGTCGCAGTGTAAAAATAATTCGCGCTCCATATTGCAAGCCAGGGTTAGACGAAACTGACTAAACTGCTGGCTGCCAGTCCGGGAGCTTCAAGCTGAAGGAACAGAAGGCTGGGATCAACGGAAGGGGCGGCTACGGCAACAGCGGCAACGGATTTGTTTCCACTAAAAGGTAGGGATCGACTATATGACAGTTAGGCTGGAGGCTGAGGCAGACTTGGTCTGAAGGCAATGGAGAGAGAGAGAGAGAGAGAGAACTGATCATATAGTTGTATGACATGAACTAAAGTGGGCAGACCTTGAATTTGGCAAGAAACGGTGGGAACTTTGATACGGCAGTGCAACATCAGCTGCTTGAAGGGTCCTTAGTATCTAAGATGAGCTGTTGAACGGTGGTTGTATCCGCTGTGCAATATCACTTGTAGTTGGGATGTGACACCCACTCAACTACTTAATACTATGTCAAGACGGATTGCAAGGCAACCAAACCAGTTGAGGATGAATCACTCACATGGCCGCTAGGGGCCGCCAGAATGCTGAAACAGTCCCTGTTGTTCTGAATGCAATGCACTTTGGGCCCCGCTGCACCCAAGGATTCCGCAGAAGAAGCAGCTGTGACACGGACGCAGAGACATCGGATCCATGTATTTTGGAGCCTGGGGGACTTCAAGAGTATATTCGTATGTTTGGATTATAAATAAATACATGAATAAAAACACACACACATATATATATATATACATAGATAAATATAGAAATACACACACACATATATATATATATACATAGATAAATATAGAAATACACACACATATATATATATTTGTGTGTCTTTCCTTGCATTTTTGGGATGGAGTCTTTGCATAGCCAGTCCCCTTTTAGAAGATGGGAATGGAACCGCCTAAAACATGGCTTGTTACTTGGGGCCCCAAAAGCCAGCCCCACATCCAAAAGCCAGCTGCGTGTTGGTACTGAGGCGACGCCCCAAACCATCGCCAGCCCATCAGCGGATCAGGTGGGGACGGGTTCTATTTGGATCCGCAGGGCCAGGTCCCAGCTTCCAGGTTGACCTTGGCCCAGCGACCCAAGCTCCATGCCAGGCCCCCTATGGCACGCAGAGCAATGAGGTGTGGGGGGTTATGGAGGCCTATTTTCAGGTTGCACATGGTTGCATTACATCAAGGTTCCCATGGGGAACTCTCCACTTGTTGTAAGTCTGATGGCCTGGTGCAGATTCCTTAAGCTCGGTGGGGATGGATCCGCGGTCCTCCCACATCCCTCATTCAGAGGGTGGAACTATGGTGAAGTGCCTGGCCCAATAGCAGGGATGGACAGAAGCTCCCAGTACTGCAACTCCGCAACGTTGGTGGCTACTTGTAATCCCCTAGCTGGCACTTTGAAGTGACAGTATTAAGGCTCTTTGGCGACCATTTCATGGATCAAGTGACTGCAAGCCAGGGGATGAATGGGGATGATGTTGATGTTGATGTTGATGTTGATGATGATGATGATGATGATGATGATGCAATTTTCAGGGGTCTCTTGAACATAGTTGCATAGTTCAAAACCTGGATGATTTCTCCCCCCCAAGACAATCCAGCTGCCGCGGAATAACTTTCCTCGCTACAGGAGAAGGAATTGGAAGATTTGCGGAACCGGCTCCGTAACATTTTGTCGGGTGCCTATGATCAAGGAGTGCTGGAGGAGGTGCTGCGGGTAGGTGGGTCGGAGACTGGGGTTGCAGTTTGTTGATAGGGGGAGGGGCTCAAGTTTAGTAAGTAGTGATTTGTATTCATTTACGAGGGTTTAAAAGGGTAACCCACCCAACGAATAGTCAAGGGTTATGAATCCGGGGTTGACATTGGATCTATATATATATAGATCTGCATGGTGGTTTCAATTACTGTTTTTTTCTCCCATATTTGGGAGGATGATCCAGGGTGCCAAATATTTATCCATGGGGTTAAGAAAACAGCACCAACCGGATATCTATGTTTGAAACTATATGATATCTAGATATATCTAGCGTCTAAACCTATACCTATATCATACTTTGTATACAAGGAATGATGCTGATGAAGACAACACTATACAACGATCATGATTTTGATGAGAACTCATGATCATGATGATGATGATGGTGATGATGATGATGATGATGATGATGATAAGGATAAGGATGAGGAGGACAATGATGATGATTAGTACCCTAGATTATTGTGATGGTGGTGGTGGCAGCTAGTGATCGGGTCGAATATGGCTTTGATTTCTGCAGCTTTGCAATGGCATCCTTTGATGGTTTGGGCTGACTACAGAGACACCGCTTCAAGGATAGCCTTCAATGGTTGCAGACCAATGGTGTCAAAGTTTGCACATAAGCCCTCATACCAAGAAGTCCTTCGCTTTTCTTTATAGAAGCCCAAAAATGGGAAAGGAACATGCTACTAAAATAGTCTTAAAGTATTGCACTCTTTTACTCTTGCCTTTTTTGGGGGTTACTATGTGTTACTATCTATTGGCCCTGGCTGCCTCAATTTTCCAGGACCATCAAGAATGACGCTTCGCCAGGTGGTGCAGCAAGCCATGAAGACGCAAAGTGAAACCGCCAGTCTAGAAACACTTCCGGCGCTGAAGGCGGGGGGATTTTGTAGGACCATGTTGTTTTGATAGGGTTCTCCCGGCTGACGGCTGGGGGGCTCAAAGAACACAATTGATCAGTTGAGATCAAACGGCTTCACCCATTGATGATTGATTCTTGCATGTTGTGGGTCACAAAACATCAAACATTGGCTCCGAGTTTGGGCTTCTTGGTTTGGAACTTGCAGTGCTATGGCTTTGGGACTGTCGCAGAGGATGATTTTTTTGCTGCCAACCATTGAGCGTTTGATCATGTTTGATCCAAACCACGACGAGGCGCCCTAAATGGCCTACATTTAAGTCATCTGAATCTATGGAACCAGTAGAAGATGCATTATCACTATAACCATGACTTTACTATTGAGTGTTTCCATGGTTCATTACTTTTCAAACGCATCCCCTGCCAGAACTTTATATAGTCTTTACGTGATATAGCGAGATTTTATGTTCATTGTCGTCATTGTCGTATATTATCATATGTCAAATATTACTATTCCTAGTACTAGCTGTTAGTACCATCATTCTTACATATTATTACTATTGTTATTTTAATCATCATTATTTATTACAATAGTAATGATATATTGTTATTTAATCATATCATCATCATTATTTATTACAATAGTTATTACATATATGCCATATTACTATTGTCGTGGCATCTCTTTGTTTGCGGCTTGCATATATAGGTTGCCGACGGCCTTTGCTGAGGCGCAAGTGGCTCAGATGCGCAGCGAGAGCGAGGCCTTGCACTCCAAGGTGGATCGCCTGCTGCGGGAGAAGGAGGACCACGTACCGGCGCCGTGGGGCAGTGGGGCATCGGCTCGGGAAGATCCAGGGTGGGCCCTCAGACCAAAAGATGGTGGTTCACTTGACCCAAACAACTTGATATAAGGTTTTTCTTTGAGGATCATAAGGTGTTTTATATGATTTATGTATATGATTCGATGTTTTCGGATATGGTAAAAGGACCCAAGGGATGTTTGATGTAAAACATATGTATATTTCGGGAAGGTTTCACCAGCAGAAGCATACAGAAACTACATGAACTTTCGATGATTTTGCTGGGAGTGGATGGGATGATCCCTAGAGTTCTATAAGAACTACATAAACACTGGGATTACTGTTAACTGGGGGGTCATGAGCTATTCTTATCTACACTGAGACTGGTAGAAGCAACATGAGTTTCTAGTAGCTTCTGCACCAGTTGATGTGATGAAACGAGAATGCAATGAGGCCAGCAAGCGGCTTCCATTGAGAACAGCTGGCTAGTTGCCCAGTGCACTTTAAGATTAGATACTTTGCTTTGGCGCGAAGACTACACGTTTCATGGATGGAGTGGTAGAAAAAGTTTTTCCCAAAAAATAATGCTGCGAAGGGACCTCGATACCTGTAAGATGTTGCTGAAATCAACAGTTGGGTGATAGATCATACTTCAAGTCTGGTTTGCTTAGATTTGCTGAAGGTCTTTTTTTGAACTCCACCATTGATTACTCCAGCATTCGGGGAATCTCTATGTTCTTGCTTTGGTACCGGCAAATCCCATTGGGATTGAGAACTTCGTCAGGAGTTGGAAAGGGACAATGAGGGCCTACACGAGCGACTCAGGGCACCTGGTGCCAGGGTGACCCATGTGGATCCGTAGGCGAGTTCGGCAGGGGCCAGCTGGAGCGAATGAGAGGTTTGTCGCACCAACCAGTGGTGGTTAAGATGACAAATCTGCGGTGCATATGGTTTGGCTTCGTGACAGTCCCAAGTCAGGTGCTTGCAATATGCTTCTTCTAGAAAAACACGTCCCCAAGTGGACAAGGGATGGCAACAGCATGAGACACAACTGCAGAAAATCCACTAGATGCTCCCCAGTTCAAAGTGCAAAGCATAGGAAAAAATGCCTTGCCATGACAGGGTGCACAACCCTGCCAGCATTGCAGCAGAGACAGATGCGACGTTTCACCACGGGACCTGCGAATAGGGACCTTGCCCGGGTGATCAGACAGTAGGTTGACCTCCATTTTAGGATACTGTACCATATAAGGCCATATTTTGTGGTGATATTCACTTACATAGGCCTTATATATGGTAGGTTGACCTCAACTACAGTGCAGTGGAGATCCGTTTCTGACCCAGCAAGACCATGAGATGCAGATATGGTTTCCATATCTGAGCATGGACCGCAAGACTTTTCTGGGGGCCGAAGACAGTTACATTATGACTGGCAGTTATACTATTTCACTTGTACCTGATGTTCATCGATATTTTCATTTCTGTTCTTTCCCTAAAAAAGGGGACAAAGAATCCCATGTGGCATGTTTTTTGCCCATCTTATATCTTATATTGACATTATTACTGGCCCATCTGAATTATTTCATACATCACGGATTTTGAAGTTTTTTTGTTCCCGGGAGAAGATGGGCAATCCCATCATTCTATACAATATGAAAGAACCCCCTTAGAAACCATGGTTTAGACGCTGTAGGAAGCATAAGATCCAGCCCTGGAAAAATGTCTGATCTCCTACGGGGTCCACCCGGGTTCCGGCCTGGGAAGCTGCAAAGATCTGGGACCGGTTCCCCCACCAGGTAGACAATAGTCAATGGACAATAAACGACTAGATATCAGTAGACCAAACCGGCATAAACCGGCCAAACCCTCCCTCCCTTGTTTTCCCCCAAAAGGAGAATATTGACTGGGAACTGTGTCTGAATCAGGGACTTTGAAGAAACAACTTGCACTTACTAATTTTGTGGCTGAACAGAGGGGCATTTGTTCACCTATGGTCAGATAGTTGGCTCCTACGTGCATACGCAGTATTTTAATGAGTTTGCATGGCTTTGCACATTTTGTGTGGATGTTTACTAATGTTTCAAGTTGGCACATTGTCACACGTCCGAACACGAGTTTCTTCAACCCAGTTGCTCATGTTAGGTCGATAATGAGCCGGGAGCTACGCTGCAGGGCAACCATATCACCCCATACCAGTGTTGGCATGACATGCCCGTTCCAGACGCAGCAGCTTTCACTGGCCTATCACAAGGCCTAACGGAGCCAGGCGGCTGAAATCTGGTGAAAAACATGGGAACAATGGTTGGTACAGTCAGCATTTTTCAATTCATTTTTGAGTTCCATGGCTTCCATGGTCAGGTGGGATAGATGGATGGGTCGAATTGACCGATCGAAACTGGATCGTCTTGTTTTTTTCTAAGTTTAGTATTGGTATTGGTGTGAATGATAGCGGGTTTCCTGTGGCCGCTATTGATGCCGGCTTCAGCATTGATGTTCGTGATAGAGGATGCAATATACATACTTTGTCATGTGCCGTGATGCAATCGCATACAATTGCTCACATACTGAAACCCTCCAAGTATCCGTGAAAATAGGTGAAAGTCGCAAAATATCACAAAATCATGGGTACGGTATATTAAGCCCATTCTTCTAGGTACTTGGAGGGTCTATGCCCAAATCATTACACTCAAATACATAGACAGTGAGGTACTTTTGACCTGATAAACTCCGCTGCCTGGTCCATCCAAGAGGGCCTTTGGCAAACCCTCTGCCCGCCCGTGGTCGACGGCACTCTCAAAGTAGAGCGATCCGCCGCCGTTCGACGAGGCTGTTGTTTCTGGGCCGCAGCCCCACTGAGGGGGACGTGGCGGAAGTGTAACATCCAGCAGTGGAAAACAGGGCGAGAGCTGGAGCTGCCAACTTGCACACCCTTGGAAAATTGATCATGACATCAATGCAAGTTATATGATGACCAATCGGAATAGGCACATCACATATTTTTCAAAAGCCACAGTTGGGATCCTGTTTTTGTTTCACCTAAAAGAGGCCAGCACTGTTCCACTGTTGAATATATTATTTACTTAATCCCTGCCCCTTCTACTGTAATGGGATCATATGGGAGAATTATGGGTGGCGGATGGGATTATAGTAACCCTCAACAACAAACATTTCGAGGATGGTATTATACGGTGTACCCTCTGGTAATTTAAGATAGCTGTGGAAAACAACAGTTTTGGATAGGCAAATCATCTATAAACGGTCATTTTCCCATCGCAAACCGTTGAATTATGAATCTCCCACTATAATTGATCATATCATCATATGTTATAGTTCTACCCCATTATTCCTATATTTTATGGGTGGTTACATACGATGTAACTCTCCCATTTTTAGGGAAAGCAGCAGCCATGTGGGCCCTGGAACCATGGCCTGGTGGCATCCGGCCGTTGGCAGCGCAGCGCTGGCGACCGGCCTGGTGCTGTGGCAGGTGCAACGACGGGAATGGTCCGAGAGCCACACATGGCGCAGCGCCGTGCAGCAGTACATGCTGTACACACCGATGTCGCCAGTTGGATGTATAGCAAGCATTTTTTAGTTTTCAGAATTTCCCAGTTTAAGATTTTTGAGGATTTTATTACAGACCAGTTTTCTCAACATGCGCGAGGTTCCAAAAATCTTCCGAAGAAATCCAAAAGTCACTTTCGTTCGGGGAACCTGCAGGTTGGAGGCACCCATCCCCTTTTGGAACACAATCGACACCACTGTGGCCATGTGGGAAAACAGTCGAGATATAGCATGAATTGAGCATGATATAGCCGGATCAACACCAAAAAATATCAAAAAATATCGAGCCATAGTCAACCATAGCCAACCATACCCAAGTCCAAGACCCATCCATGTCTAACCCTTTTGCCGCCCCTGAGCTCCCCAAGGAGGTACCTTGGAGAGCTGCGGCTACGTCAAGTGCTGTATGATGCCTCGCGAGCGGAAGCAGTGCAAAAGGACTTGTTGCAGAAGCTGCTGAAGCGACACCAGGCTTGGTGATGATCAGAGATGATGGATTTTGAATGATTTTGACATTGGACAAGTGTGGGTATATTTGGATTTATATTCACAACACACACACAGTCAAGTTTCATCAATAATAATGACTTTATTTCAGCAAAGGGACTCAAACCACAAACATTGGGATTCGAATTATTTATTTGAGCAAAAAGGGACACATGTCCAAATCCAAGCACATGCCACATATAACATCATTTAACACATGTGCAGTTTCAACACCGATGGCCGTGGGTCAAAAGCACCACCCAAAGTGACAGGGTGAACATGCAAAGAAGTTTATGGACCTGATAGCTGTTGATTTTGATATGGTTTTGGTTGAGAATCGGGGAGCCAAAATAATTGAAGTGTATCATGATGTTGTGAATTTCGGTTTATCTTGCCAGGAAACAGCTTACGGCGCCCATGCACAGCTGCGCTCCATTAATTCCTGGGAAGCATACCGTCGAGCGCAGCCAATTACGTGGCTGGTGAGTCAGAAGTGGGTCCTGAAATGGATTAAACTTCGGAGGGCAACATATCACTAGATTGGTTGAAGGGAAAATCGGAACCGGAAACCATGGGTTTTCCCCATGAAATATAGGGGTTCCCTATCATTTTCCCCTTAAACTCATCCATTGAAACATAGAACCTCCGGGATTTTTATTTGGGGGATGGCTTCGGGGAACAAAATTCATCGATGGTCTCAAACAACTTGGAGGTTGAAGGATGCAGAAATCCCGATTGATGAGGGGATCATCATGTGTATCCCAGCAAGCCTGTTCAGTAAGCCCCCCAACATGTGATCACATTTACATTTGTCACTTCACAATATTCTCCTTTGGCAACGGATGACTGGAATAAACTACAACCATTGTATACTGTACTAACTCATCCCTTTCCTTTGATATTAAATATAACCGCCAACCACCCGGTTTATCATTGGATCTAATCATTTTGGGGGTTCATCCAGGCAGTTCCAGTAGGAGGATGGGGTTGCAGTTGCTGAAACTTTGGTGCATCCACCCCAAGCCACCACCTAGGGGTGTCTACCAATCATCCTGCCTCAAAAAAATCCAAGAGTTCAACTACTAAGATTCCAGTAAGGTTCACCCCAGCTATCCCAAGCCCCCCAAAGCCACCCCAAGCAGTTCCTTAAGGCAATACTCCGACTACACGGCCCACCTGCACCGCATCCACCGCGGTGAGCCTGACGTGCTGAGCCCCGGGCCTGCGCCGCGGCTGGCCATGACCTCGGCCACTGCGGGGGAACCAAAGTTTCTGCCGGAGGCGATGGATCTGGGGCAGACCTTCCACCGCAGGCAGGGCCCTTTTTTTTTTTGGGGGGGGAACCCGGGGGGAATGGGCAGGAAAGTTGGTTGTTCCAGGTTGCTACAGTTCTTAGTGCCAATGGGGGAATTTAGGGTAGAGAAATGTATCATTATAACCTTTGACATTGGTGGTTGTTGCTAATTGCCGCCAATTTTTTGGATGCAGGGGGAGATGATGCAATACCAGCTTCTGAGAGTAGAGTTATGTTGTTATGTACAGCCAATGTCTTTGGGAGGGAGATGATGGGGAAATCTTCCACAAGTAGTAATTTATTGCAACTTTTTATTACTTTTGTACCTGGCATTTCCATGCATTTCCCATATTTCGGGGACTTCTACGGCATCTTCCAGGGGCCCAGCGCTAGGGGCGGCCTGGTGGCCCTGGCCGTGCTTCATCGATATTTCCCGGAAGCCACGGAGACGCTGCAGAGGAGTTTGAAGTTGGCCTTCAGGGCGCAGAAACTTCAGCTGGATTCAGGTGGGGAATCTGGGCGCCACAGATTGGGCTGCTCATGGGTGATTTTTTGGACAAGAGACCCTTAGCCTTAGGGCCAATACCTGGAGGACATTTTTGTTGGGGAGATGTTATCCTCCGGAAATCCAACCTTTGAGTACCAGAGGATACGCAGATGTTCTCTAGATGCCGGAACAGGGTCAATGTATCACCAGACATGAGGGTTTACCAAGAGATTGGGGGTGGTCCAAACTTGGGGATATCCATGGCCCTTCACGAGCGCAGGAAAGGGTGTCTCATTTGAAAACTGCACCAGTGCCTTGGTGGTTTCAAGTGCTATCCCCCTGAGACAGGGATCAACCCGTGGCCCGCAGGTGTGGTGTTGGGCTGCAAGCGAGCACCGGACAGCCCCAACTTCGATCGGCTGCTCTGTGCTTATTCAAGCCCCAAGGCGGCGTACGACATCATGCACGAGCCAGATGCCATGTCCCTAGGCTTTGATATGGCTATGCGCCATGGATCAAGACCCTGGTACCCTGGTGAACACCAAAATTGGCTGGCAAAGTATGTCCACCAATTATAGGTCTTTGATCCATTCGCAAATGGCAAATCTCATTGAAAAGTATAGAAGTGCTGGGAATTGAGGGATGGAAGCTGCTGATGGGTGGGAGACTGTTGCCAGGTACGCGCATGTGCTATTTGCCCTGAAAGATCGAGATTTGGGGATGTTGGAAGCAAACTTTGCTTCGAACATCTGCGACTTTTTTGATTTTTTGAGGCAAGGTTGGGGTGGTTTGACAGCCCTTCCCCTGCTAGGAATTGTAGGGAAACTGATGATTATGGTTTGGAAGCTGCAACTCGTGAGTCACTCTGGCACATATTGTCGCATTTTGAATATAACATATGATGTAATGATCCCTATAGATGCAGTCTGACTCAGATATCCAACCAGTCCTATCCAATCCTTGTGGATCCATCGGCTTGGACGTCGCAAGGGATCACAGTGAGAGCCTGGCTTCGGATTTGGAGCAGGGCCGCATTTGGTCCACTGAAGCACCGGAGAAGCCTGTCTCCAAGGAGACGGTCCCTCGGGAAAGGTGGGCATGGGAGGTGTGACCATTTTGGCCTTCCAGAGGGATGCACTTATTTCCAATCGGCTAATTTACAGTCAGTATATATATATAATATATAATTATATATATGTATAATATGTTTTTTTTAAATAAATATATATATATATAAATATACAATATTATACAATATGTATCATTATGTAATATCTTTTCTACATAGAAAAGCTTGACCCAGAACTTTCTTTCTGCGAAGTTCTGAGTTTTCGCTCCAACTGAAGTGCAGTGAACTCGGTGGAGTTGGAAGAGGCCCCTTTAAAAAAATATGGTTTTTACATTTGTTCGCATCCATTTCCTGGGGTTTCAACTTTCAATCCTATAGATTATTGGGCTGGTCTAAATCTAATAGCATCGAATCCATAACACCACTCACATACAATCTCAAAATCTCCTAATATCTCATGATATCCGATAATTGTGATGTCAAACATTCTCAAATCATTGCTTGATGCAAACCATCTAACCACCACCAGGAACCTCCCTCCGCCAGGACCTCCTCGTTGCCCTCAGCCGCGCCCTGACCTCCGACGGCGGCGCCGCCCGGGCCGCCGCGCTGCGGTCCGCGGTGCGCGGCGACGGCGACTTTTCGGCCCGGGAGCTGTGGCCCAAGCTGCGGCTGGTGGTCACGGTGACGGGGGGAAACTTCGAAGCAGCCAGCTGCAGGTGGGATGGGATGGACCGGGATGGGCCGAGATGGATGGAGTTGGGTAAATTTCTGGCAATTTGTTGCGTAAGGGTCACCTTTTTTTGATAATCATCTATCAATCATGGGGCCTTTTCGGATGCATAGCTATGTCAAATCATTGGACGTTACATCCAGACTGGCATTTGTTAGGTGGGTGGGGGGTTGGTGTGTAGCACGTGGCTGGGTATGGATCATGTGATTTAGCTGCGGGTCTGAAAATGACAGCCGCTTCCCAGGCTTGGGTCCTTGGTGGTGAATCAAGTACTTTCCAAATTGAAGTAGTTGAGTGAAGCCAAGGACTCAAGGACCTTTCAGAAAGAGCATGCTTTCTACCAACCCAAGGGCAAAGGGCACAACTTTTTGTCCTTGTGAGGCTGCGCCGCTTGCTGGGAGATGTGCCCATCTACTCACCGTTCTATGCTGCAACTGAAGGATTGCTTGGTGTGAACATTGCTCCACACCAGGCTGAGGATTCATCCATGCAGGTCTATGATGGTCTATGCAAGTCTGCATTCACGGTATGAATCTCATATGAATCTCAAATCTCGGTATGATCCCCACCTCAAGATACATGGAGAGATGCGTTTTGGATGGCTTTGGATCAACAGCCAGACAGCTTCCCGGGAGGCCACCCCCAGCTATCTCCTGGACGCTGGCAGCATGGTCATGGAACTTCTACCGCTGCAATGGTCGCAGTGCCCCACCGGAGAAATCCCGCGAGAGGCTCCGATTCCGGTGTGGGATGGGGATGTCGCTTGGCTGCTATCAAGGGGGTGGTGATGGGTACCGGAGATGTCTGGGATGGCCTGGGTCACCATTTCCTACCCCCACGGGCCCAGCACATCAGCTATTTGTTCGGTTGCTCTGCGGTGGAAAAGGTGCCAGTCAAGCATCGGCCAAGGTCGACCACAGCTACGAGCTCATCCTCACCACGCGCGGAGGTCTCTGTCGCTATCGCATCGGTGACGTGGTGAGGATCGCTGGGAAGGTGGGGCAAATGCCCCTGGTGGAACTGCAGGGCCGCGCCGGGAAGTGCTTCAAGCTCTGTGACTGGGCGACAGCGCCAGGGCATGATGCGCCCAACAAATGATGGACCTTGTCGCTATCACAGCAGAATCTCCATCAAGTAGTTCCCACCCCAGTTTTGGATAGCGACAGGGCTTGGTAGGGGCCTTTTTGAAGGGGTCTGTTCTTTTCCTGGCTTCAGAAGTTGAACATAACTAGCTGAGTCTTGTTGGCACGGTGCGACGGGGATAGTACGTTCCCTTTCACAAGGGCCAGGTCAGTTCATGTCAGTTCTCAAATTTTCACCTTGACAAACACCCGCCAAGTGCTCAACAAAATGGGAAACACCTTGCTTGGGTAGTTGAGTCTGTTGATCTTATTTACTGTACCAGTAGTCTGATTTGACCATTAGACATTTTCAGCATTTTCCAGCCATAAAGGAAGGCATACTCTATTTTATTAGAGCCGTGGCTACTACATACCCTGCTAAAATTCAAAATTGAACCCCTTTGCAGGGAGGTTTCCTATCTGAAAACCCCCAGAGATCCCAGGCGGCAAAGATCTGCCCGAGTTTCACTTCGTCCGCGCTTTGGCCCGGAGCCCCGCAGCGGCCAAAGTGCGCGGAGCGATGGTGGTGGAGACGGGTGCGGATGAGCGGCTGCACATTTGCATTGAGCACCTTCTGTGGGCCACGACTACCTCGGGGCAAGGTGTCATAAGACATCAGGAAATGCTTGCTATGACAATAACACACGATATCAAGGTCTTAATTTTTATCAGTATGTATGTTGGTTGGTGATTTGTGACCAGAGCTGTGGCACCTCAATTTGATTTACATACGATATGGCACAAGATGGCAGCGTCAGACGGTGATTTGCGTGATTCTTGCTACCATTTCCTTTGCATTTCTAGAAACCTGCGGAACTGGACCGGCAATTCAGTACCCTTGTGAAGCCCCTTGGCAAGCTTCTCCGGCGGTTGCCAACCACCATCAAACACCTCTTACAGTTCTTGCGGCACACCTCAACTTTTTAACCTATAGCTATATCTCATTATATCTCCAACTACCTTTGCCCCCAAATACCCCAAGCTTTCTCACCATCCCCCAACTCATCCACCATCGCCATCATCCAAGGAGGACCTGGGGCAAGTCGTCACCCCCGGCGACCTCAACGACCTGCACGCCCGCCTGGGCGCCGCGGAGCCCTTCCAGCTGCACCGGCTGCAGCGCGGGGCGCTGGAGGCGTTGCGGAGGAGATGGCTGGAGGAGTGGACGCAGCAGCCACCGATCAGCTGGAGTCAGGTGGGAAGGTTGGGGGAAACTTGGGAGGATACATGAGGCAACTTCTAGTGGTAGGTGGGGGCAGGTGGTATGTGAAGGAAGCAAGATTTGGGGATGATGTTTTTTGTTAGTTTTTTGTTGAAAGTGCCGTTGGATCATATGTAATGCTTATGTTGATTTATGCGTTGGTGGTTGCAGGCATGTGATAAGTGAAGGAAATCAATCAAGTATATAATATAATTAATCAACTAATATATGTATAGTTGGCATTTTTCACTGTGAAAGTGTTGTTGGATCAACGTGCTATGCTGATCTGTGAATCTATGATGACCTATGATACATGTTCACAGAGTTTGAGGCCAGCCCTTCACCAGGTCAAGATGCCGGTGGTGTTGAAGGGCCACCTGGCAGAAGAGCTGCTGAAGATGGACGAGCCGAAGGTCCAAAGCTAGACATCCTGCCAGATCCGGTTCCAGCCAGTTCCCTGGTGATTTGGTTGAACCGCAGCCAGCTGGAAGGGCAACATGAGCTTCATGAACTATACATCGAGCGGCGCCCAGCATTCTGGAGGTGTTCAGGGCAGATCAAAAAGCCCAAGAGCCGAGTTCACACACCAAACTGAGTGAGATAAACAATCAGCTGCAGACTTTTTGGCCGAAGCAATGGCCCAGCCTGCTCGAAATGAATCTGGGCATGAAGAAAGGTCGATGCAACCATCCGTCAGGCAGGACACAAAGACTATCGGAGATACGTAGATGGCAAAGTCCTTGAGGCCACGCAACCAGACCAGCTGCTTTAGCAAAAGCAAAGGGACCATGTGCGGTGCGGCAAGTGGCAGTTGGAAAAAGTCAGGAGTACCCTGCACCACCGAAGCTGCAGGTGAAAACGGTGAATACTCCTCCTTCCAAACACAGAGAATCACAAAATTCTTCAGGCGTAAGCATTGGCATGATGATTTCATATGATTTCATCTCGCCCAGAAACCTGTCTTATGTTGGTCAAGTCCTCTATTGTGAGGCCCATATGCTCGATCTGCCTTTGGCCTCATGCATCGATGATAAATCTTGCCCCCCGCAGGCATGGCATTCCTCAGCTTCAACGAAAGTGTGGGCCCCAACTTGGCTTGGGCGTGGGGTCTGTCCCTATTTTTGCGCATGGAAAGCTTGAAATGTTCAATTTTTTTCTTGATTTATAGAAATCCATATCTTTCATATCTATGATAATTATAATTATTTATTCATGCACATACATATATATATATATATATATAAATGGGCTAACGCCCTGGTGCCGCCGACCCCCTTTCAGGGGTGGAGGAAGGAAAGCACATGACCTTGACGGGGGTTCTAACCATCAATGGGAGTTGATGGCATTGGGTTGACCAC
>Ga0126342_10010541_pt1 | contig 16537 bp, 19 predicted proteins | sample Cyp1metagenome_FD_92528 | JGI IMG/M metagenome (GOLD analysis project Ga0126342, IMG submission 92528) | Coral microbial communities from Lord Howe Island, Old Settlement Bay, Australia - Cyphastrea 1 metagenome | ecosystem: Host-associated > Invertebrates > Cnidaria > Coral ... | reverse complement strand
TTTTAACATTTTGACTTCGAAATGTGCTTCGCGCCACAACGGCGTGCACTTTTTCGACATCTGAACCTCCAAAAGTGGCGCGAACATGTGGTGTTTTGTACATTTTGACTTCAAAATGTGCTTGGCGCCACAACGGCGTGCACTTTTTCGACATCTCAACTTCCAAAAGTGGTCCGAGAATGGTGTGTTTTGTACATTTTGACCTTGAAATGTGCTTCGCGCCACAACGGCGTGCACTTTTTCGACATCTCAACTTCCAAAAGTGGTCCGAGCATGGTGTGTTTTGTACATTTTGACTTCAAAATGTGCTTCGCGCCGCAACGACGTACACTTTTTCGACATCTCAACTTCCAAAAGTGGTCCGAGCATGTGGTGTTTTGTACATTTTGACTTCGAAATGTGCTTCGCGCCACCACGGCGTGCACTTTTTCGACATCTCAACTTCCAAAAGTGGTCCGAGCATGGTGTGTTTGGTACATTTTGACTTCAAAATGTGCTTCGCGCCACAACGGCGTGCACTTTTTCAACGTCTCAACTTCCAAGAGTGGTCCGAGCATGGTGTGTTTTGTGCATTTTGACCTTGAAATGTGCTTCGCGCCACAACAGGTACTACATGTCAGATACATGATATCTATCTGTCTATCTCTATCTACCTATCTATCTATCTATCTATATATATATATAATGTATGCAGATATCTGGTCATTATACAAATTATATAGATATACGACGTGTATGTTATGCACAATATGATCTTGTTCTATCGACCAATTGATCCACTAATATATATTTTTTTTTAAAAACTTCTTTGCACATTTAGTTGTTGATGTGTTCACGTATTTATCCAATATCCTGAAATACATATATGACAGCTTGTCTGGATCTATATTCATGAATTTGTGTCTGTATATAATGACCCTTGAAACGTATTGATTCAAAGAACTCGCAAGTTTTTTGCTTTGTCTCCCGTTCTTTTGAAGTGGGCAGTTGGGGATGTAAAGAAACCACTTGGATGCACGGCTCCTGCGGGCCGGCAGGAGCCGTGGGCGCAGCCCGTCGGCATCGGTAGCTTCCAGTGCATCCTCCAAACCGAAGCGACGCAGCCGAAACTGAGCTGATTTTGGTGAAGGGTGGTGATATTCACCAACGGCTATATTGCCTTTTGATGTTTACCAATGACGTGTATATATATATATATTATATTATATACATCCAACCAATGGATGTCGTTTATTGATGGAAATTTGAAGGCCACAAACCTCGGTTTTTTATTCTTCGGTGAATATCTTGAGATATTGCAATGCACAGCGGCAGCTGATCCCAATTGCGCTAGGAAAAGCGGCTGGCTTCGACTGTGTCACAAAACCGCGAGAGCCTGGGAAGGTGCGCATGAAAAGCGCCTTTCTATGGAATCAGATCTATTGTAAGAAGGAACCACACTTCCAGTTCTCAAGGGGAACTCACTTGGGTTTAGACAGAGCAATCGAGGAATTGTCATTACTTACGCAGTCATTTCCAACATCCCGAGAGCTTGTGGAGTTCATCTTCCGGGTATACCTTTGAATGGATTCTCCTTGGTGGTCCTTACATTCTCGGCCAAGTCTTCTCTTGGACAGGTACCTGTTGAGGCCGAGCCACAACGGGGCCTGAAGGTTGCACCTGGCCGAAAGGTCCGGGAGAAGCAGTTGGCAGATCCAACCAACGAATCTAACGCCTGAGGGTTCTGGAAGATTCAAACGAGCTTTCTGTGTTCTTCCGTGAATGTATGCTTGAGATGACACCTGAGACACTGCAGTGCACAACTCACAAAGTGAAGGCCTTTCTTTTGATGTGAAAATGTCCATGGAGTCCAGGGTGAATGTCCCTTCAAGATCCTTCAAGGCACTGACGATCGGATTTCAATCCCTCACCTTTCGGTTAGGCAGATGTGCATGGCCTGAAGGGCGCAGCACAGTACAATGGTGGTGGTCTCGGGACTGGCCATGGATGGCCCGGGAATTTTATCACATATATTTGGCAGGTGAAGAGAAGGGGATTGCATGGATTTTGACCCCTCATAATTATAAGCACATAATGCACATATACATGTATAGTCAATGTACAGTATGTACAGTATGTATACAGTATGTACATACCTTGGTATCATATATGGTATGATTTTGGTAATCTCTCGAAGGTCTTGTACTCTCCCCTTTTTGCTCAGGCTGTGAGGGCATTGTCATAGAAGGGCCCAATGACAAGGGGCGGTGGGAAGTCCAGGTGCCGCGTGGTGATTGGGTCGGTGTTTTCTGCATGTGCTGCTTGTTTGGTGCATACAAAGTGCAGACTTTATAGTGATGACTGGATATGACTGGTAACTTCTCCACCAAAATTCGATGAAAACCACCAACACTTGCCTGCAAAATGACATGGAGAGTGATCCTTCCAAGAACAGGATCTGGACTCTCCTGCATACATTTGCGGCCAGGTGGACTACCAGTGCGAGACCAAAACGCCTGGAGCTGAATCTGGAGTGCTTCATGTGGACATATCTCGCTGAAACCGTGCATGAAACAGGAAGACCAGAAGCCGGCAGAGCATGCCTCTATGCGTGGATTTTGCATATCAAAGCTGCAGAACCGCATGTGGCACCAATCATGTCACGGACAGTGTCATGGAAATTGAAATAGCAATGAGGTTAAACCAGACTCCAATCGATGTGCCTCCTAGTGATATACAGTGGAAGTCCAATCGCACCATTTTCAAACTGTCGGACGAAAAGATTGCATGGCATATATAATGTTCTCCATTTCTCAATCAGAGATCACTATCACTAAGTAGACACGAAAATCAGTCAGCCACCAACCCAGATCCACTTGGCCGTGGCCAACGGCCACCAGCTGTGCCATGGCGCGGCGTGTCTTTGGCTCCTTTCATTGCTCCAACGTCTTAGAGCTGCTGAGGTGCCGCGAGCCGGAGGTTAGTATGACCTGGTTTGTGGTAATGTAAGAGCTGTAAGGTATGGAAAATCCACCATTTCTAGGACATTTCTAGGACATTTCCTAGGGAAAGCCATGGATTTCCATAGCTTTTTCTATGTTTCCAGGTAGGCAATCCATGTCGCGCCATGCAGGCAGCCGACGGGGCAGTATAAGGTGCCAGCGAGGCCATTTCCTCTGCCATCGGAGAATCCTGGAAGCCTTGGACTGGCTCCGTCTGGTCGATCCTGAGGTCGGGGGTTTCAATGGGTTCAATGCTGGGTGCTGAAACTTGCTGGGACCATTTTCAACTACCAAAATGTACCAAATTTGGGATGATTTGCCATGACTACCAGGGAGTTGACGTCACCAATCTTTTTTGGCTTCCAAGGGAAGTGTTGTGTGTCTAAGGAGCTTTAGAAAGATATTAGAAAGATACATACGGTCCGTGTTGATCCACGCTTGGAAGGTCCCAGTGGCCATTTTGGAGCGGAAGCGCGAAAGCACTTCTTGCTCGAGGATTGGAGCGAGGGATGTTCGAAAAAGAAAGTTTTTTTTCTTCAAGGAACCAATCATACATTAGATATACGTAGATACAGGTATAGCGAGCAACAGAATAGGTTCATAAACTAAGCCAACTAGATGACACGTTTGTGTCACCTACTGTCTTTACGTGAGCGGATCCACCAATACAAAGAGCACATGGTCAACCTGTACGTGGGTGGGAATTGTAAATATTTAGCGGCTGACATGTCGTTTTTTCCCAAATGTCAACATGCACTTCACTGTCTTGGCCATTTACCGCAAAACCTTCCGATAGTTGGTGTCCTAGGTTGACTTAACTGGGATACGATTGTGTCCTTGTCATCCGTTTGTCTCAAGTGAGAATCGCTTGCCGTTCGATTCTCCGTCGATATTCTTTACAGGATGGCATTACTTTCCTGAACCATGGCGCATTTGGTGCCACGCTGAAAAGCTGCCTCGACAGCAAACGCCAATGGGCAGAGTACATCGAAAAGCAGCCAGTGCGATTCTTTGATCGTTACTTGGTTGTGCAACGTTTTGTCGCCGTTTCTGTTTTTGTTTTTCCAAAGATGTCATAGAATGTCATAGAAAGTCATAGAATGTCATAGAATGTCATAGATCGAAAGGCTACACTTTTTGTGATCAATATGTCAGCTCTGCAGGTGAAGCTTTTCCATGGCTGGTTCATACCACCCGAGGGCTTAGCCAGGCCATGGTGTTTTGGGATTCGTTGGCTGCATCCGTTGGCGGCGCAGTTGTTACTGTTATTACTGTTACAAAGGCTGACCATAAGAATTACCCTCCAGGAACAAATTGAAAAATGGAAAATGATGTGGAAGATTTTTCAAATATTTCTAAAGTATATACTGATACGATTCAAGAGTCTAAGAAAATCATTTGGAATAGGACAAGTATCTTCGACTCTAGGCGGACTTTCCAAGCAGTGATGCTCCAAACTTGGCTTGGCCTTAGGTCAACGTTGACACCTACCCATTGAGACGGTGCTGAGACCTTCTAAGGGGATTGTTGTTGTTTCAACTTCTTTTTTTTGCATGAAATCACAACAAAAAATTAGGAAACACATATTATCTATTGATATCCCCATGAGTCAATCCTCGGAAGATTCATAAAGAATCATAAAGAATCCCAATTCAGGTCGAAACTTCCCTATTTCGCTTCCCATTTCGCAACTCGCCGACAGCTGCTGAGCTCAGTTGTTGAAGACGCCAGCGGAGCAATTGCTGCCGCTGCCCAGCGTCACAGTGGGCAGCAATGCCTTGTTACGATCCTGGCAGCGACAGAGAAGACCCGATGGGCAGCAGCGTATCTTGACGCCCGGAAGGACAGGGAGAGCCTTTTCAAAACGTGTTGGTTTGGGATTTGGAATTGTATTTACTCCGTTTTAGACAGGTTTAGATGGCTGACTTGGAACTTTGGACGTGAAAAAATCAGCTGCAAGGCATGATGCAATGAGAAGCCCAGATGATTGGCTCCCGCTGGAAAATCACTTGAGGTGCTGCCATCCTGTCGGTCACATATGGTTCCACAAAGAAGCTGCTTCGGAAGCTGGCTGAGGAATCTGGCTTCCAGGCCGTGGTTGTTATCACCAAAGCATCTTTTCCAAACCACAGAAAGTGCACAGACCTTGCAGGTGGTTATGATTATATATTTATATGATATAAATGTGCATATGTACATGAATATCTTGGTACCTGTCGGTGGCCTGGTTTGGGCCTATATGACGGGGCCCATGAAGTTGGATGAACTTCGCACAGATTTTGGTGACGCAGATTGACTGCAACCGGTGCCACAGGTGGACGAGGCTGCAGTGGAATTCCCTCTGGAAGATGAGGCAAGATGAAGATACGTTGAAGATACGTTGCTCAGTGGTAACGCTATGATGACCCAATCAGAAATGGCAAGAAGATGATTAGAAATACTCTGTAAGTATGAATGTCTCACTGTCGAATGGGTGAAGATCTGGGCATTCCCGACTTGGACTGAATTGTGACACCATGTGACACCTACAGCAATCTACCCTCTGGTAATTTAACATAGCTATTGAAAATGGCCATTTATAGTGGATTTTCCCATTAAAAATGGTGATTTTCAATAGCTATGTTAGTTTACCAGAGGGTAAAGCATGTTCAACTGTTTGGAAGTGTCCGAGCAGCAAGAGAGGACAGAGCTTTGAGCAAATGTGGCGTCAGGAGCAAATCCTGTCTGCGCTGGATTCCATCCTGAAGCCAAACACGACCTTAGTGGTTCTTGACCTGATTCCATCGAATGCGCCCTTTGTCTTTCGGTGACATGAGCACTTATTTTATTCCTATCTGTTTTTGTTTATTTGTTTTATGATCTTTATGCCCCTATTCTTCATGTTTAAGTAAGAACCCTGAATCTTGGGCCGATTTATGTCCGCATTTTGGATGGTTAAAGTCAAAGCCCATATTTGCTGGTTTAACCATCATGTTTCCAACTTCTGTGCAGCGGTGGAACCGCTGACTGAGGTCTTGCCTCCGGAGGCTGTGGCCCTCTGCCGGGCAAAGGCTCCCGATGCCTTTGTGCTGCTGGACGCCGCCCATGGCTTCTTCAGTGAGTTGGCTGCAGAGCTGGGGGAGCAACATCTGCAGTTGAAACATAGGGATGATGATCACAGCTATCGCAACATCCAGAAAATATCCAGAGAAATCATCCAGAGAAATCATCCACTTTGCCCAGCTGGGGGGTCACCCAGGCCTGCCCTTGAAGTTGACAGGGCCTCGACGTGACTACCCGGTGGATGCGGTGGTGACCAACTGCACCTGGGATGCTGAACCTGGGGCTTGGAACCACTCCAAACCTAATCATTTGGCGGGTGCTTTGTTTGGATAAACAGGGTCAAACCAATTTCACAACTTACCATCTATGCCGATTCAATTTACGATAACTCATAGGATGTGCTGTTTACCGTTTACCTGATAGTTTACAGATTGTCGTCGCTCACATTGCCCAGGCCACAAGTGGTTTTGTGGTGCCAAGGGCACAGCCTTGCTCCATGTTGGAGAGGAGGAGCCCGGTGGCCATTGGGATAGGAGTCTTTGCCAATCGGAGTCAGTTTTACGCTGAACCAAACCCCTCTGTAAAAGATACTCTATCTCTCTCACCCTCTATACAACATACATACACAGCATTATCACCAGGTAGCTAGCTGGAGTTACTCTTCCTTCAGCACGGGGAGGGGCAGGTCAGAGTCCAACACAGTGATTTTTCACTCGAAACCCGCCCCCACCTCCCCCCCAAAGCTCCCGGGGCATTTTGAAGCGGTGTTGGAAGCAGATGGTCACGGGCTCAAATCCTGCCAAGTTTCTAGGCAATCTGCATTCAGCATATCAAAATCTCATCATGTTTCCAGACAGCTTGGAAAGACAAGAATGTCACCAGTATTTCTCCTCACTCATGAGCAGTGAGTGGGTGTCCCTTGCGCACCCAAAAACATTGTTTTTACATAAGGGGTAGTTGTCACCACAACCGTTGGTTGCTTTTGGAAGTGTGTTCGGACGGGTCCCATGGCCTTGCCACAATTTTATCATTTGCTGGAAGCTGATTTTTTTCAACCCTTCAAAATTTTTACGTTGCCCATCTCAAAACCTTAATAACCATCTATTAGTGGGTTCAAGCAGCTCGTGGGAAGTGGAGGTATTGGGGCCGCCACCAAAAATAATTTCCCACCTAAAATCTTTAATAACCATCTATTAGTGGTTTCAAGCCCCCCCTGGAAAGTGGCATTATTTTTACAGCACCACAAACTCATTGACCACCTGAGATCCTTAATAGGCATCTGCTACTGATTTCAAAGGGAAACCGATAAAATGCGCAGTTCTAAATGGCAAAATCTCTGTTTAATAAGCTGTCGATAGCTGGTTAATAACCTGGTAATAAGGGCTTATTAACCTTCACTGCTTGTTGCATCCCTTTTGTCTTCTGATTTTCTGGGGGGGGCGCATTTGGGGGGGCACTAAGCACTTACCATGATACACACCGATATACTGACTCACTGTATCTATAGAAATATTAATATATTTACATATGTATGTATGTATATATATATATATATATGTATATGTACGAGTAAATGAAGCTAGGCATAGGCAATACAGCCACATGCACCACATATTTTGAAGTTCTTTCAGGGGTATTTCCTGTAGGCACAGGAGTGGCTCGAGCCCCTGGTGATCTCACACGGCTATGGGCTGCTCGGCATAAGTGGACTCTAAAAACCCGTTGGTTTCCTCAATAAAAATGAGAACCAAACCTGAAACGAACGGGCCTTAGGTGACATTTTGGCGTTTCATAAACCTTTAAACAACAAATTTTGGTTCGGACATGTGGAGCTGGAGTCTTGTTGACCACAGCACTTTTTGCTTTTGGCCTATTGACTCACCTTTGAAAGTCCCTTAATCCCAGTTTCACAAGCTCTTTTGGCTATCAGCCAGGTGCCTTGGATTGTACAACATTCATGTTTTTTGATTCTTGCGCCCGCAGTGAGCCCCTCTCGATCATCTCATCCAAACATGGCTTCCTCTACCTATATAGTCTCTCTTGGCTTGCACGAAGTCCACATGCCAGGAAGCTTCCCAGTTTTATCCCAGCTTTTTAAAGAGCAAGATCTTCAAACATCCCAAGTCGCGCAGCCTGGGGAGGTCCGACTTACCCAGCGGATTTTATTGGCCTGGCCTGGCAGATTGGAGTTCCTTCCTTGCGCTGGATGAAGCCATGGCTTTCTGGGACTTGGTGGGAAACCCCAGGATCAGGATCCCCAGGGCCAGGGGCTTTCACCGGGGAAATGTGATGTAAATTGATATAAACAGATATAACACTTATATAAACTTATGTAAAACATATATATATATATATATGTAATGCGATTTCAACAACTCCAACGTACAACTTGCTCAAATACTGCAAGCAACTATAAACAAAGAAATTTAGCAACGTTTCTTACCAGGTTGCATCCTGGACATCGCAACTAAGTCGAACTGATCTACAGTTCTGCTAAAGAGTTCCTGTACTGAGGGGCCAACGGTGCTGCGGGGAGCCTACGGGTATGGCACCTGCTATTCTAAGTTAGTTTCACATAAGTTTTCACGAGCCATACCTATGGCAAGAAGAAGAAGAAGCAGAAGAAGAAGAAGAAGAAGAAGAAAAAGACACACACACATATTTATATGCAACATATATAAACAACATATAAAAAACATTATATAAACATTATACACCAGCAACCAGTTAGAAAAGATGAGTATGTGCGGGCGTGAGGGCGTTTCATAGAATGGAAGACTCTGATCAAACAAGAAGTTTCAGAAGATGAAGTGGATTCTTCAGTGCATTGCTCTGAGGTCGGCATTGAGCCAGCAAGGACCTATTGTAACTACGTGGTCAGAGATGCAGCAACTCGTCGACGTTGTGTGGAGCTGACAGCAATAGATATTTCCACCACGGGCTCAATTAGTATGGGTCAAAATTATCAGCCATCCAAAATGGATGGTTTTATGTTAATTAAACATGACCCATTTACGGGTCTATTGGCACTCCAACTTTGACTCATACCCAAACATGACAAGAACCGCCAAGAATCTGACATTCTTTGAGACTATTCCATTGCAAAGTGGAAAACTCTTGTTTTTTCTGCTCAGAGCTTACAGCCTTAGGAAACAGAATTGGCAATTCTGGTGGCATGTTCCTTTGGCAAAGGACTATGACTTGTTGAATGGTGGAAGCTAAGGCGGTGCTTTTGGCAGATGGTTGGGGCACTGAGCTGGGAATTCCGGAGCGCGGAGTGCTAGCGTGTGGTGAAAACGGTTTAGGATAGCAGGCATGATGGTGGTTCCAATGTTATCCTTGCAGGAAAACCATATAACAATCATTTACCTTTTGGGGAAAACATGGGAAAACCATATAATAATAATTTACCTGTTGGAAACCATATTACACTGATTTTGCTTATGTTTTAAAATCTACCTCTTGGTTATTGACATTGGTGGTTCAACCATGCCACTCAGATTGGTGCCGTTCACAGCGACAGGAGGAGCTGTTGAGTACCATGGCATTGGTGCAGCTGCCCGAGTTTGCAGCCCTCAAGGGCGAGTCGCTTGGCCAAAAACTCACAGGGAGTTGCCACGTTGGCCAATTGGGGATGAGTCAAAACCTCAAAAAAAGCACTTTGTGTCAAAATTATGGATGAAGATCCATTGATCCGCTATCTTGATGTTTGCTATGGGTCAGGGTGAACTGACCCATGGCCAAGTAATTCATCTTTCCGATTCTTGGGACTTCAGCCTGTCGTTATCGAACATGGATAGACATAAACATGGTGCTATGAGGTTGAACTATGAGGCAGCTGAAATGGTGCAGAATGCCCTCTATGCCGAGAAGATCGAGGTTCCTGTGAAGGCCCTGTCTGGAAAGCTCTATGTTCGCAGCTTGGATTTGGATTGGACCGGTGCGGATTTGGGGAAGCAGATGTGGTACGGATGTCGAAAATTTGGGGCTCAACGGGTTCAGTTCCAGTTGATCTTTTATTTCGGAAACAGTACTTTCGGACAAATCACGATCAGGCGCATTTCCCTCGGAAGGTGGGATGAAACCAAAAACAGTTGTCATCAGATACGCTGCCAAGGCATATCTGCCCACATTTACAATCACATCGAGGTTGGACCGTCCGCTAGAGGTAGTTAGTTATGATAGTAATGGCTAATTGTATCTTAAGAACGGTTACACACATAGTTAAAGGGAACCATTGTCCTATCTTTTTGTTGATCATTGGATATAGCCAGGGTCAACAGCGAAGTGCCAAAAAGCAAGAGATCTTGGCTGCAGAAAAGTCCACCATCCAGTTGGCACGTGCTGCAGATGTGCCAGGAGTACGAGACGCTGCGTGATGTGGTGCTTCAACTGCAAAAATCTGACAGCTTGTGAGCCAACAGCAACCCAAACACTCTGTAGGGCCGGTGTCAGATTCCAAGTCGACCGAAGATTTTGAATTTTGAACATGGTTCGAGCCATGTTTTCTGCTTCTCCAACTAGAGCTGCATGTCTCAACTTTAGCGGTAGCCGCAAACGAAGAAGTGGCAGAAAGCAATGCACGAATGACGTCGTTGGCAGGCTACTCAGGCTTATCCTCAATGACCCTTTGGATCCTTTGGATTTGTATTTTCTCATTGGGTTGAAGGAATCCATGATGCCAGTTTCCTGCCTCTGGCAGTTCACTTTGAACCATTCCCTACCTTTCTGGACGCTGAGTTTATACGTTTCTCTCTTTTGAAGTGATACACCGGTACAGATGGCACATCTGGCAGTTTGGAATGGACTACGCTTCATGACAGTTGAACATATTCCAGAAAATGCGTCCATTCAAGAGTTATCTTCCGTCTGTAACTCTGCATCCAATGCAAACAAATCTCAGTCTTTGAACACTAGCCCTAAGGGGCCAAGCAATGCCAAGACCGAGCAGTGCAGTGCTGGTGCCATTGATTCTGATGGAAGTGCCCTTCCTTTGAATTGCAAGCTGCCGTTCATTTGTAAGTTCCCTATTGCCCCCAGACTCAGAGGAAGGGCATGGCGGCACAACTTCGCCAACTAGCAGTAGCTAACAGATCATGCAGATGTCTTGCATTCGCCGCAATCAGTCTTCCCAGGAAGCTGATGCATCGTGGAATGGACTTTTAATGGATGTGCGCCTAGTATATTTATATTGCCTGGTTGCATCATCTCAAAAAGCTCTTAATTCTGGAGCTTAGACTTACTTTTTCGCCCAACGTGCAAAATTCTGGAGCGGATGCTGTCACAGAAGATGCAGGCACAACTACAATGGAGTCTGGCTTGGGGCCTGCCATCCATGCCATCCATGCCCAGGCTTTCACTGTTAGAGTCCAATCTTCAGCCCAAGCCATCCTGTGGTCAGGATCTTGGTGCCGGGAAAAATACACTGCAGGAACCTCCAAAACCAAGAAGAATATACAGTAGGTGCTGACGAGAACCACATGTGTTTTTAGGTCGAAACTTGTTCTTTTGGATTTGGAGTTTCTTTTTTGCCCTTTTGCTGTTGCCTGCTACTGCTGTATTTATTGTCAAAGACATTGTGGAGAAAATCTGGGACTTGCCCTGCAAAGGATTTTTTGATTGACACATGTGCTGTATCCTCGAACAGTTTTCCCATTGCAGGAACCCTAAGAGAATCCAAACCTCTGTATTCTAGAGTAAATCGGAGGTAAACTACCAGCGGATTTTCTTGGCATGGGGACTATAAAGACAGAGGGCATTTTCAGGGAGGCCATATCTGCTGATCCGCCGATGATGTTCACCTGAGGATGGGAGTTGGTGATTGCTCCCATTGGCTTAGGCGGGGGGTCCACCAGATTGGGTTCCTCCAAGAAACCAAAAGGTTTCCCTGCCATCCACAACCTTCATCCAGATCTTTGGTGCACCAAAGGGGTGTTTTACCCCAAGGCAAAATAGTTACCAACTCTAGTGATAGCTTGGCAGGTTTGATAATCACCTGCCTATTTTTGACCCCGAAAACCATTGCGCATCCAAGTTTGGGACTCCATTTCAACACGTCAACGGTGGTACCAGGAATCAAGGAGACAGATGTCTCGCAAGCCTTGACTCCGTGAAGATCTCAATGCAAGTTGTCAGGATTGGGTTCCAAATTTTCGGGGTGCCCATCTCAGTACTCAGAGCATTCCCCGTGGTGACGCTCACGTGACTTGAGTCATTGACAGTTCTGGGTGAGGCATGGAAGAGTCAGGCATGTGAAGATGACGAATCCCCCAGTCTGGATCCCAACTTGTGCTTTGCAGAACTAGTTTTCTGGGTGGTTCAGCACATTCCAAGTTTTGACAACTGGAGTGCAAGTCTTTTGTGAGGGGCCTTGGACATTGTTGAGGCGCAACTTGCAACTCCTAATATTGCTCCTTTGACGGTGGCTCAAGACACTAGATCAGCTTGATACATTTCCCCCAAGAAGCCAAGCCTGGCTCCCGAACCATATCCTATTTCCATTTTTTCCAAAAACAGCATGCAGCATAGCTCATAAAACATCATAAAACTACCACAACATGAAGCAAGTCGGGTCAGCCAAGGTGAACGCAGCAAGCAAGTCATTTCTGTATGTTGCCATACTTTTTTCACACTTTCTCCACACTTTTACCCCTCCCCCGCCATTGAAAGGACAGCCGCCACAGCCTGGACCTCCCCATGGTGCGACTGTTGGGTCTCACTGGGCCGATCGCTTGTGGAAAGTCCTCTGTCAGTCAACTCCTGGCAGAGTCAGGTGAGGCTCCGGTCACTTCGTTCACTTCGTTCACTTCATTACCAGGGCTTCACTCTGAAAAAACCTTGACAGGGTCAATTCATGTCAATTCAGTCAATTCTCTCTCGAGCTCATTGTTTTTTGCTGGAGTTACCAGGCTGGCCAGTGGTGGATGCGGACCAAATCGCACATCAGATTCTGGCGGATCCCACAGGCCTGGGGGTGTCATTGCTTTGACCTCACGGGCCTAATCCCCGAACTGTTTGGTGGTTTTAGATTTTTGTTATTTGAATATTTTACTTAGGATGATGTTTCCAAAGTCACGGCTTTGGGAAGGGCTCAACCATCGGCCAGTGATTCAGCAGGTCCTGTGCACCAACGCATTGTCTCCGAGTTTGGCCGGGATGTTCTGAATGCAGAGGGTATCATCGATCGAGACAAGTTGGGAAAGATTGTATTCACAGATCCCGCGAAACGTCGCAAGTTGGACAAGGCTGGCCAGTCCAGTTTTCTCCTCAACCCCATATGGCCATATGGATTCACTTCTCCATCCTTGGGATGGTTGGGATATTGAAGTGATTTTTGGAAACCACCGTTCTTCACCCTTTATCTGGAAGATAGTGTACTAATTCAAAGCTGGGTGACTCATACAACTCATATGCCAGGTTCCTCCAGCGTTCCAGTGCGTGGCCCCCCGAAGGCGACGCACAGCAGCATTTTGCTGGCCATCTTGCGACGGACCTTGACCTTGGTCTTACAGGGCCATCGTACCATCGTGTTGGATGTGCCGCTCCTTCTGAAATTTCCTGTGCTAAGACGCTTGTGCCTGTCTTCTGTGCTGGTGATTGTCGTGTGGGAAGCCCAGTTGAGAGAGCTGATCAGAACTGCAGAACCTGGCAGAAACAAAGTGCACAAGCACCTTGACCCAAAATCTCCAAGATGGGTGATGGGTGATACATTCAGCACACCTAATTTTGCTATTATTTCTGTAGCAGCATCTCTGTGTAGAATCTTGACAGCCTTACATGTAACCAGCATGGAAAGTCTGACCGTAGTTTCCTGCCAGTCGTTTGCAATCCCAACAGCTTGAAACTGATTGGGTGCTTTTTGTTCATGCTGCCGTTCCGCTGGCCCCTCTATTGTGATGCCTAGTTGCTCCCTAACCAAGCCCCAAATCTTGATGCACCAGGGTCTGAACCAAACATCTTTGTCTAAAAGGTCAAGGTGCTTGTGTTTGCCTGTGGCCATGGTCACAACCCTGGTACCCTGCATCAAAATAGCTGGTAAATGGATGTTCATCCCCTCCAAATGTGGCAACATACGTCCTATCCACTTTTCAATTGACCTTGGTCCCTCAGAACCTGGATACGAATAGATTGACCCTTTTTAGGCTGCCTGAAGTTCAGCTGAAACGGCTGATGGAGCGCAACAATCTGACTAAAGAGGAGGCGGGATCACCCAAAATGATCCAAAAATGGACGGCTGCTTCTCAAAAGAGAAAAGTAATGTCTGAGCCATACCCAGGTCACTGGAACAGTTTCCCTCCCTGCACAGTTGGTGGTGACATGTGGTGACCTTGTTGCAATGTTGTGGATATGTAGATCAGGAACCCGTTTGAAAGGCGCTGACTATCTCAGAAATGCCGGTTGAACATCGTGCAGAAAGCTTGGCTGAACGGCAAAGACAAACTCACCAGCACCTCTATACTTTTCAAGATTCATCCACACAGGGGGCCAGTGTGGATCAGTGCCCAGCTCTGTGTCCCTGATTTGTGTGAGGCGGAAAGGAAGATTGCAGCGCAGCTTTCTGGGGAAGAGCAACGGAAACGGGCAGACTTTGTGATTGAGAACAATGGCTTCTGGGCAGAAATGCTCATCAATCCCACCGAACTTTGGTTAAACGGTTAAACATCTGGCCACGACTTTTTGGCTTTCGCTGCAAAATACATACTTCTGAGGCACTCAACGGTCATTGAATGTAGTGGTCCCACAACAGCGCCTAAAGTCCTTCCAAAGCGTAGAGGCCAAGAACACCACATGCATCTACTGGTCATTTTCCCATGCTTCCTCGTTCCATCCCGTGATTTATCATCATTTTCCTTCATATTTTTATCCATAGCTAGTTATGGCCATGGCATTGCCACACCATGTTGTTGGTCATATCTTATCAAATTTCTTCCGATCTTCCCATATTTTGTTTGTGAAATTCACATTTTATATCATCGATTTTGGTTGGTAAGATCCTTGTGGGTCATTCATATCCCATATCCCATGAATTTTCCCCTGGGAATCTACATCTATCATCATTAATCATCACTAATCATCACTAATCATCACTAATCATCACTAATCATCACTAATCATCTATATTTCCCTTGTTTTGTTCAATCCAGGGGCCGACCTCCAGGCACTTTGGAGGACCTCAGGGCCTCCGTCCAGGACTTCCGTCGGGAGGCGCCCGCTGGGTGGCCAGTGAGCCAGCTGGCCCTGGCCGCCGCGGCTGCGCTGGCCGCAGGTGGCACCTCGACGCTGGCCGCCAGCAAGGCTGTTGAGCTACAAGAATTGGGTAGTCAGTTATGGTGATAGTACTGATAGTATGTTATAGTGATAAATTCTAGTGACTATAGTGATGAACATGGGGATTATCAGGTGATTATGAGTTGATTATACGTTGACTATAAGCCATATTCAGAGTATTAAGCCAGAATCTTCAGAGTATATATCATCTCATAATTTTGAAATACAGCGAAAATTACCCATGTATGGGTGATTTACCTATTAGTGCCATGGCCATTTCCCATGGATGTGGCTGGATTAAACGAAGCTTTTTCATCTACTTCCCTTAGAACCACACCTTGAATTTTGGCGCGATTTGAAGAAAGGACGCAGGATCTGGTTCTCGCAAGCGTTTGTTTCATGTGTGTAAATATGTATAATATATATATGTAGATATGCAGATATGTATATATATATATTTATATGTATGTGTATATATATATATATGGTCACCCCCCCACTACGTGGTATTTGCATAAAAAACCAATGATTTTATTGTCCAGCTTTTTGTGCGCTTTTTCTACTACCATTTCTTTGGGTGTTTGGTTCCTTAGGATTAATTCAGATTAATCCAGATTAATCCAAACCAAATCTGATTCATCTTGCCTCCAAGGCATTCTTGTCAAGTCATTATTAAAAAAATATTGTATGCTAAACATGCGCAGTATTCCTTGGGGATGTCACGAAAGGTAGTCTAGGCTACCTGAGTTCTATGTACTTTAGTACTAGTTTAGTACTGGGGGAGGTGGCTGCTCCTTTCCCGGAAATTGAGACTTAGGGGGGGGGCCCCCCCCCATTCGATTCCCCCCTGGTCCGCATCTCTTTCTTTCTTTTTCTCTGACTATGTGCTTACTTCCTTATCCATCTATCTATCTATGGTATCTATCTATGTATCTATCTATCTAGTTATCTAGTTGTCTATCTATCTATCTATTTATCTATCTATTTATCTATCTATCCTTCTATCTATCTATCTATCGATCGATCGATCTATCTATCTATCTATCTATCTGTTTATCGATCTATTTAGCTATCGATCTATCTATTTATCTATCGCTGTACCAACATGTAACTATATCATTTATGTCACATTATGTAGCTATTTTGTTACACACACCAGTGTGGTTCTTCTATGGAGAAACGTGATGTGAGTCTGTGATTCGGTTCTTCGTTGCAACTCATCCTACCCAAAAAGATGTTGGACAAAT
>Ga0126342_10010540_pt1 | contig 16538 bp, 16 predicted proteins | sample Cyp1metagenome_FD_92528 | JGI IMG/M metagenome (GOLD analysis project Ga0126342, IMG submission 92528) | Coral microbial communities from Lord Howe Island, Old Settlement Bay, Australia - Cyphastrea 1 metagenome | ecosystem: Host-associated > Invertebrates > Cnidaria > Coral ... | reverse complement strand
ACATACCATACATACATACATACATACCATACATACATACATACATACCATACATACATACATACATACATACCATACATACATACATACATACCATACATACATACATACATACATACATACATACATACATACATACATACATACATACAATTAGTGTCTCTAAATCTGGCCAGGTCAATAAGAATGCTTTAAATGAAATGAATAAGTATGGGTATGGCTTGAAATACAAACCGCTAAGAAGTGAATCATGCGAGATCTTCGTATACAGGTCTATTAATAGGTCCGATATGTCCACACACAAAAACTGACTTGCTCTGCTGAATCAGAATCAAATTGAATCCTAGCAATACAAGGTGCAATTCTTCTGGTCAGGTTCATCTTCCATACATCCTTCGATTTCTCTCAAAACTGTTATATACTGTAATTGCTACCGGCTCCATACGAAGTACAATAGTAGAATCATAAGTTGCAACATGCCATCACTGCCATAAGATATCGATTTTGTGCCCATCTGCCATCCCTACAGGGCCTTCTTTGAGAAGCCGTAGCTCTTCGCCTGCTTCGCTGTCTCTGCCCCGGCTTGTGCCGCCTGGTCCGCTGCGCTCACAGCGCCACCCTGAGCGTTCTTTGCAGCTGCATCGATGCCTGCCAGGCGTGGCTAGGCTGGTAGCGCCACCATCACCATGAAACAACGAATTGTTTGATGTGCTTTGCGCCTTGCACCGAGCTTTCCAATTTTGGGAAGGGGAGCGGAAAAGTGAAAGTTTGTGGTTTCAGTGTGGGTTGGAATATTGCTGTGTCCATCTCTGGCCCAATTTTCTGCAAGGACCCTGAAGATCCCCGGAGACCAATGACCCCAGTCACGCCTGCATTGACCACCTGAAACGCACTGGGTGGCAACAAGGACATGGCAATTCTCTGATACGACATAAGATAGGAAAGACTGGGCGGTTAAGTGGTCAAGCCTCAATTTTTTCGGCGGGATAAATGCAAATACTGACACCTTGCATCTTCCCAATTCCACTGCAGCTGCGGCGCCTCCTTGGATGTTCGATCCAAGTGTGGCATCCTGGGCGGATCGGCCAAAAGTGTCGGGTTGAACCGATAGTGAGACCCACTGCAGGCCTATCGAAATAGCTGAGCAATAACTGGCCAAGGGATGCCACCGGAATCCCCGGCTGTCCTGAGTTCTTCCTCTGGAGCGTCCTCACGGATGTCTTGGCAGGGTGTTTCCAATACTTTCCACATTGCAAGATGTCAGGTGGTCAGATTTTGTATCTTTTTTGGGCTGACAAGTTGATACAAAACCGCTTAATTAAGATGGTTGAAACGACATAAATAATTACAAGTAAGAAGTAGGAAGCTGCAAGTAACCACCAAAGAGTTGAAGAAAGGCAAAAACTCTCAAGAGTGTGGCCTGCAAGACAGGGTTCAGCCTTCCAACAATTTCCAATACCGCACCAACCATCCACAACGCATGAGTATGACACATGGCAAGCACTTGCGGTCCATTTCCATCCCATCGCCATCTTCGTAGCCATCACCGTCGTAGCTATCGCCATCGTAGCTATCGCCCTCGTAGCTGTCGTCGCCATAGTCACCCTGATCCTCACCAGAAGGGTCCTGAGGCACACGAGGCACAGGAGGCATTGGTTCCTGGAAGGATCTTTCACTGTTCTGTTCTTGCTTCCTCCAGCCCGGCAATTGGTGTCCATCCCATACATTTCATATCATTTCATGCTCAATCAGTTCAAACGGGGCGAGTCCGCTGCTGGGTGCTGGCCGCTTTCCTTTACAACTCTTGTCGCTATTGCTACGTATTGAGCAACCTGGGACCCGAACAAAACTGCCAAGTTAGATCTTGGTTGAGAGATCAACACACATCAACACATATCAACACCTCCGCTGCAGGCTTGGAAATGTCAAATCTAGCCACAGGCAACTCTCAGTGTGTGTGTGTAGGCAAAATAGAATGTATAACATGTGCATGAAGTCCCCCACGGGTATGAACTATAATCTGATATAATCTGTATCCCAGGCTCATGATCATCATCCAGAAGACCACATGTCATCCTGAAGCTTGGATCCCCGAAGCATCAGCGCAAAAGTATGCTTTCCAAGGGGCGAATCTGCCCTCACTGACCTCTTGCTCCGACGGGTCGCCACCGCGCCAACCATTCCAACTAGACCTCGGAAGAACCAAGTGGACACTCCACAAGCCATATGCAAACTGTAGCCAGTTCCGGACCAACTTAACTGTAGCACCATTTCTCCAAAGCGCTGCACAAACTGCAACTGAGAGCCTGACATCCACTCCTCGGACGGATGCTCCTGGATCTGGATATATACTGTCTGTACAGAACAGATCCAGGATTGTGTGGCAAAAGAGTGGTGAATCTACCATATCTACTGGTACCAGATTTTCTGCGACCGCCAACCCGGTGCCGCAGATTGGCGGCTCCTTGGAAACAGCTGATTGCGTCAGCCCACCTGGACGAAGTAATTGTGTCCGTTCATGACCGGGAGATCTTATGACAGCTTCGTGCAAGATTGAAATGAGCGAAAGGGGCAAGACATAAAAACGCAGGTCTTGGTCGGATATATCCATGAAATTCTGATGCCAACAATTCAGCCATTCAGAGACATACCAAACGTTGGATCCACATGATAGACATGGCTTGAAGCCATCCGACATCCGACAAGTTGGAAGTGCTCGTGCCTTGGGATGCTGACAAAACCACACACAGCAGTATAGCGGCCTCGGTTTATGGCCCAGCATGGTGGAAAAACGGTTCCTCCAGATTTCCGGGCCAAAAATGACAAAGAGTTATATGGTGACTCACAGGTGGAAATGTTGAATATATACCTCCGCAATGCTCCTCAAGTGGGCAGGCGTGATTGATCAAGTGTCTGGACAGCCTTGAGATCATGTCAAGAAAGGGCTAACAAGTATGCATCCTACTAGTACATTGGAGAAATGTATTGGCAAAACAGTATTGCTTCCACTTGTTTCCTTTGCAAAGAACAGGACCCAAGAATTAATTGAGAGGCCTAGGATGTTCTGGAAATGCGTCATGATGGGCTGCCAGTAACTTCCTAAAAGGCAATCTGAAAAAATCAATCTGTAGAACCATGTTTTGTGTTTCCAGGCACTTTGAACCCAAACATCTGAACAATGCAAGCAAGAACAGCTTGGCTTAGCAGTTTGGCTCCTGCTTAGGACCTTAGGATTCGACATGATCAATTTAAACAGAGTCTCCCAAACTCAAACACATATTGACTCACAATAGCGACGAATGGCGACCACAATGGCGACATTCAAAATGCTCTGTTGGATCTTTGCCCCATTTTGGGCCAGATAATCATTCAACAGTCACATTTCATGACGAATCACCAAAATCACTATGTCATTCTTGGAATGGTTCCCCCACACGGTCCACACGGTGTGCAAGTGCCACCAAGCAGCGGAAGCAGCGCCTACAACACCTCGGCAGGAATCAACCCACCATTGAAGTCCGGTGTGGAACCCACAGGTGTGATCTGGGATCTCAAAATGTGGAACTCAAAAAGAAAATGTTAGGAACATGTGGAACTCATATTTACATATTTTATCATCAGGTCAGGTTCCACCCGTTTTGGAATTTCCGCTTTGAGACAAGTCAAGATCATAGCCGCGTCTAAGGCATCCCAAGGCATCCCAAGGCACTAGGCAAACGCCAGGTCCATTGAACGACGTGGCGTTGGTGGAAGGCCTGACCCAAAGCCCCGCTGGCCGTGTATTTTATATGTCCCAGGTGTGCGCAGTGCGCAGTTGTACCTTAAGGATGTTTGAGCATGTTAGGTTCATTTACTAATATAATATATATATATATTATAATTATATAATTATATAATTATATATATATATTTATATATACCATGAAATTGATCCAATCCTCAGGTTTATGGCCTTTGCAATATGCTTTGGTGGATTTCTTTGAGCAGTCCGCATCCATGATGCCGATAGTGAAGCGACCCAGCAGGTACTTGGGGGGTGCAGTTGGAGTTATTAATTGGAATTAATTGGTATATAGATGTATATAGTACAACCATGGTGATAACCACCACACGTTTGGACATAAGCGCCACTACTATGGTCATATTTGATTATCTAAAACTGGAACTGTACCCCCCAAGTATACAAGTCAACTCAACAAATTATCCACAAATTGGATGTAAATATCAATATCAATCCTTTAAACAAATGTAGAAAAATAACAGAAATATAATATAATTCATATTGTCTCAACAAGTTGCTGAGAAATGTCCTCCATCTGCTAAAAAAAACTGCACCTCCAGCAGTGGAGACTCATCATCAATGGATGGAACCTGCACGCTTCCGATACCAAACAGATTCAAAAAGAATGTTGAACCAGACCCAACTTGATGCCATCTGCTGATGATGATTCGGATGATAGCTAAAAAATGTGCGGTATGAAAAGAAACCAAATACGACGCTCACTCACTACAGTAGCGTGCCACAGTGAGAGTCACTCAGTCAGTAACGGAATCGGCTCGTGTCTAGCGAAGGACTATAAAGCTGGCTCACACCCGACAGATTTTGATAAGGAAATTACTCAATCATCAAGATTTGTATCATAAGAGTTCCTTCAATCATGCAGTTCCACCACACCAATATTATGATGCCAAAAAAATGCGTTTAAGTCACTCACTAATTTTGAAAATGGTATTGCTCTTGACAAGGGACGAGAATGGATGAGAGTTAAAAACAGTGCTAGTCAGAGAAGGATTCCCCGAAAACATGTGCTGGATGGATATGGATGGATATGGATGGTGTGATTTCAAATTACAAACACAAATCGAACTCGTTCTTGTCCGCCACAGCCATCACCTCTTCTAGATCCATGTCTGTAACAAACTCGCGAGCTAGAATCGACATCTGAAGTGCAATTGTCAAGCATTGGTAAACACCATGCGGATATTGCTTCCTCTACAACATGTCTGGTTGAGTCAGTCTACTTGCTGAGTTCTGCTGAGGCTGTCATCCTTAGACCCATGGCTATGTGTTTGTGTGGTGTGTCCTGGGTTGCCATGTATCAAAGGTCTGCAGCCATTTCACGGCTTGAGCCAATGTAAGTGCACAAGGAGTGTTTGCCAAACTTGGGACCCCCCAAACAATGGTTTCCACAAAATTCGACTAACTGACAAGATTTGCATTCTGGAATATGAGCAATTCGACAATGTACTTTTGACATCTTTTGACATATACAAAAATATGATTAAATATGTGTATAACCGACCCAAGTCAGTAGCATATTACAAGAAAAGGAACACATTGGCGGATCCATCTGTTCCCTGCAGTACACACCATAAATGTAGACTTCCGTATACGAGTCGGACCATAAGTTTTATGCCAATTTGGACGCCTGAGCTTCTGTGCGCTCTTTGCGTCGCTTTGGAGAAAACATCAGCCGTTCCACAGCCCGCCAAATCCCCGTAGCGTTCCCGGCTTGATCCATTCAGCTGCTTCCTGTCCAGACTGGGGCCGCACATGCGGCAAAGCCGCAATGCCTCTCAGGTCACCAAACTGACCATGTCATGACCCTGTCAAGGCAACGCAGGCTACGCATCCACGATATTTCAAGAAACCTTGAACCTATTTGATCCAATCCATCTGCATAACCCAATTTGAACAATAACCTTGCATCGTCTATTCAATCTAGACATATCATTTAATTTATCGTGTCTAGTCTTATCCTCATATTCAAGGTCGATCTAATCCAGTATCCAATATGTAATGATATGTAATGATTGAAGCTAGGCCATTCCATCCAGGTTGTCTATCTATCTACTGATTCCTACCGATCCGAGTCTGTCTCGGATTGTATCAAATTCTATCTGTATGTGTATCTGTATCTGTAGCTGCAACATGCTGCAACCCCTTACCGGATTTTAGCGCCTCCGGCCCGACGAAGTTGTATTCGTGGCTGCAGTGGGCCTTGTACCACTGCACCGCGGCTCCACATGAGGGCCATCCCAAACACTACGGCTGTGGCTCTGGTCCTGATAAAATTCAGAGTTTTCTATCCATGGATGCATCGAGCTACCTGATGCATTGAGCTACAGGTCGCACTTGCATCATCTTGCATCTATATTTCGATGTCAACCATTCTCAATCGCTTCTTACCCGATGAAATATATACTCCAGATTGTGGTACATTATATACCTTCTCTTGCAACTCTCGTCTGATTCCTTCTGTCACCTGGTCTGTCCATCTGACTACGTGTGACATAAAGTGGCCCTTCAGCCAAGAATTGAAAGCTTGAAGTGGAAATGCCATCGACTATTTGCTCACCAGAGGCAGAGCCTGCACACTTTCCCTTGTTTAGGAATTAAAATGGATTAGGTATGCTGTTCCACAAGTTTTAGAAAGAAAGTTTGCACAAGCATCACGATTTCCCATGAGATAAATATATATATATATATATATCAAAGAACAACCCTGGATTCTTCTTCTGTATAAAACTTGCTGATGACCTTTGGCATGTCAATGCATATATATACAATTGGATACAATTGGAAGATGTCGCAAGTGAGCCCGAGCAGTGAGTGGTAGAGTACATCAAACATAATAAAAGTACTAAGACAACCTAAGATAACCTAAGTAGATCTAAGCAGTGCTACGCTGCTACTAGTACGAGTACTGCAATGTAGGATCCGAGACTTGGTGACTCGTTTTCTCTCGCGGCTGAGCAGCTCAGCATCTAACGGGGCAGCTGGGTGTCGCGGAGAGGATCTGTCAGAAATTCCATATGCCAAATGTCCAGTTGTAAGTTGTAATGCTGTTGGATTATCATATTGTCATAATATGTCATAATATGTCATAATATGTCATAATGTCAAATTCTGAAAGAATATGATCCAATGTCACCTGAGCGGTTGCCGAAACCCCGATGATTTGTGTTCTATTCTGTCTTCCCTTTCGCCATCTCTTTCGCGAACCTTTCGCGATGTGGCATTTTTCTTTCGCGGCATCCATGTGTCTGAAATACACTTTCGCGAACTTTCGCGGAAAATCCTGAAAAGAATCCCCTTTGTTCCCTGGCAAACACATACTGAAACACTTGTTCCCCACCTGCCATGTGAGAGTCTCTAGATTTTATCAGAGCTCCATGCCGCCCATCGCCTCTTCTCCTCCTCCTCCTCCTCCTGCTTCGCCTCCTCAAGTGCCAGCTCCAGATCTCAGTGGGCACTGCCGGACCTCATGTTGTGGTGGTGGGGTCCTGGTGGTGATGATGGTGATGGTGATGGCGAGGATAATGATTATGAACCGCAACCAGCATAAATCGAAATACGCTGCCAACTACAGCAAAATGGTCTCTTGGAACATGCAATGAGGAGGCTGTGTTGGACCCAGCTGTTTGGAACGGAGAGCAGTGGCCAACGATGAGTACACGTGACCATAGAGAATCCAGGTTCCCAGACCCATATGATCAAACATTGAACGAAACACGTCAACAAAATATATGTTGTCATTCGATGATTCTACACCTTTGTCATGGCGAAGAGTTTGTCGTGTTTCCCTAACTATGTGACGATGGCTGTCTGACCTTGCTATCCTCAATTTGTGGTGAAACAAGAATGAAAGAACAAGCACAACCCAGCATGGACGTTGAAATCCTGCATAGCAGAAGCCATTTCATGTTCCCATGTTGTTTGGGGTTATGCCATGTCCCAAGTTGAGAGGAAAGATCTCCAACACCAGGATGGATGCATTAATATTCTGCATCTTTCCCACAGTTTGTTTGAGCCAACACGACTCACATCCTCACTTCCTAAGTAATAAAAGGCACTGTAAATTCAGAGTAAAGCAGTATAGTATAGCCTATATGGCATTGACAAACACGTTCCGCTATTGTCCTCGCGAATCAACCTGGCTTTGTTTGAGAACTCATGGATACAAATGGTTTCTCCGCCACTTCAAAATAGCTTGCCTTTTCCATAGTTTCAATCCTTTTTAACTGGTTCATCGCAGTATTGCTGGCTTCACTTCCAACTTCTTTCAACATCCAGGCGCACGAGGTGCCACCGGGCGCAGCTTCCCCAGAACCTGTCAGCCTCAAACCCCTCAAGGCTCAGGTGGTATGCCATGGCCCCAGGGCCATTGAGCAGCCTGCAACGACCTATCACGATTTGTGCAAAGTGAAGCTCCAAGCTCGACTTAAAATTCATCGGCGAATCAGCAGCTTGTCTTTCTGCGCTTGTGCCTATACATTGCCTCACATTGCGCTACTAGCGATAGGATACTCTAGTGATCTCTAGTGACTAGTGGTCACATTTATTGCCAAACAAGTTCAAATAAGGTTTATTGGCAATGAGAATCACCACCATCACCACCATCACCACCATAACCACCACCACCACCGTCATTGTGGTCGTCACGATCGTCAACATCATCAATCATCATCAATCAGCATCAATTATCCTCATTCTCCATCCTCATCCTCATGGACGACAACAATGATAACTCTAGCGACAAGATACAGAATACAATGCAGATGAAACAAAACCTGGAATCCGAGGTGTCCCAAATGCCAGCCTTCCGCGAGTGTTCATCACTCAGTCCAAGTCGATGGGTGCTGGCAAAATGTTGTGGAAGCGCAGCTGTTGGCGTCTTCACTTGGTACTAGATAGCCACACTGCTCCCATCTTGCATAGAAATGTATGATTATAGAGCAAGATGCTGTGAAATATTGTGCAAAGATGTGCAAAGCATACTTATGAATTAGTAAATGTCTTCCTCCAAACAATCAGGCAAGATACATTGGAAGCATTAGATTGTCACAAAATGTCACAACTATACGTATGCGGTACGTCACGTGCGCATAGCTATAAAGAAATTGTCAAAACTTTTGGATTGTTCATGTTGCATTGTCCATCTAGGAACCAGTCTGCAAATGATCGCAAATAAAAACATTGGAGAAAGAAACCATCTGTCAACAAGGAAACAATCAGTGTCAAAAAAAACATTCTAAAAAAAAACACCAACTCGCCTTTGGTAAAGCAACCTTGCACATTTAGGGTTTCAGTTTTCGCCAATGATGCTGCCAACTCGCCAACAAGCAAAGGTAAGTTTGGAAAAACCCTCATCAAGAGACATACTGCCCGCCTTCGATTTCCCGGCAAGCGGGACTGGGCCTTGTCGCAGGAACATCTGGATCTTGGGTCTGTTGCCCAAAATCAACATATTAATTATATATACAATTATATTTATATATATATACATGTACAGAAGAAACATGAATAGATTGGTGTAAGGGAAAATAGGAAACCAGGGTTCGCTTTTTACCCAAAATGTATCCTGGAGTTTTCGTATAGATTTTCCCTTAAAGCGAGTCTGAGATTGAAACAGCAACTAACATCACTAGCTTTGACGATGAATGGTTGATTGAACTATCACCAACTATCCATTGATCACTGTAGCGACTCAAGCTATCTGTCAAGGAGTTGGGAATCACGTTGAGAAAATCACTGCACTACTGACTGCTTGAGAACATCTTTCCTCATCAGGTGCACTCCACTGGAATCTCCAACATATTCTATATCATATAGATTCATATAGTCAGAATATAATACAGATCCATGGATAAGGTCCAATCAAACTTTATGTAGCTAAAAAATAGTTAAGTGCAAGGACCCAAATTAGATGAAATTAGTTGGATTAGATCATCACAATGACTAGCGGGCTTCATTGCCGTTTCTTTGACCTCTGGCAGGTCCTACCAAGACCCTGGCGCTTCGGCTCGCGCAGCCTGTGACAAGGGCAGCTGGTCACCCAGTGGGTACAATCCTCATTACAGTCAGAAAAATGCTACGATCATCTACGACCAATTGCAGTTCTGCAGCAACTGTCAACCAAGGAAAAGTCCAAATCTTGGAATCCTGGAGAGATTATAGTGCCAGATGATGGAATATTGTTGATCAATGTTGATCTTATTTGATCTTCTAACATTGAACCAAGATTCATGTTCCATCATTTTCCTATACTTTTCCCATACGAGTACCTCCCACCAGCGACACCAGAGAACCTTGAACGCCGCAGCCGTTCCGGCCACCGTTTTGCGGCGCTTTGAGGACGACCTCCCATAGGGCCATCGGGTGCTCAAGCTGTTCAAAACATATTCTTATCATATTCCTTCTTGTCTTATCATATTCTTATCCATGTCTTATCCATGCGTTCAAGTTCTCCATTTCTCCAAGTTTTCTTCTGACGCCACGATGTTCAGTGATATTCCGACATCTTTCAGTCCAAGTTGGCTCCACAAGTTGGCTCTCGACATGTCATCATGAGACCCGACCTTGCAGCTGAGTCCGACAAGCTTCGTCTTGCTGGCGCCCGGCGCTTGGGCGTCTCCTGGGGCTCCCACGGACAGCAATGCTATCAATCTGAAGCCGCCAAACAAGCTCATGATGACATATGATAGTCATATGATGGCAGCGCACATTGCATACATCTGCCGTATACTCCTGAATCCCACACAAATGCATCAGACCCGACTATGTCATCCTATGGCTGTGAAGATCAGGGTGCCTTTCTCTTTCCTGGAGAGTCATCATCCTGAAGCTCCATCTGTGCAAGGCCTCAGAAAGTGCTGGTGTCCTTAGGGGATTAGCCTGAAAACAAGCGAAGAAAACTAAAGATAATATCAAGGTGCTTATATATTATATTGATTTATATTGTAAGTATTAAGTATTATGATTATAAATAACTATATATATGTATATGTACGACTAGTAACTAGATGTAACTAGTATAGTAACTGCTTTGCATTTTCGGTTTGTTTCCCTCGACTCAAAGCCCATCCGAGCCCCTGGCGCTGCTCCGCACCTGGCTGTGACCGATAATTTCCAAGTGAATTTCACCAGTTCCACATTCAATCACCTTTACAGGTGAAAGCTCCCAGTGAAAATCGGCAAACATAAATTAAAAAGAATCATACTATACATAATACAGTATATACATGTATATACTATGAATCATCAGTAACGATCAAAGTGATTGAAGCCACAGAATCACTAACCAAAATGACAAAAATGACCAAAACAATCCAAAACAAAACAATTTTCGGTGGTCCATGAATGGTAAAGAGCGACTGCTACAAATGGCAGTGCCCAATAAATTCGCGGCATTGGCGCACCTCCCACCATCGAGACTGCCACCGCCAGGCCAAAACCTGCCAGGGAATTCCAGGGTTCCATCACAATTGCAAATGTCGAAAGGTGGTGCAACGACGACAACAATGCCGACGGAAAAGACAAGAAGAAGAATACAAAGAAAAGACGAAGAAGAAGAAGAAGAGGAAGAGAAAAAGCAGGAACATGCAGGAACGATAGCAGCGAAAAGAGCAAGACAGAGTCAGTCACCCGAGTCAGTCGCCCCAAACGTCCGAGTCAGGAACCCCATAGGACAAAGGTCAGTCACCGGTGAACACAGCACAGGATGCAGGGAAACCAGGAAGAGGAGACAGAGAGTCAGTCACCCCTCGGAAGCCGGGAGGAGGATCAAGGAACCCGGAGGAAAACAGAAAGTCAACAACAAAGAGTCAGTCAGCCCTGAAAGCTATCTATCTATCTATTCATCTATTCATCTATCTATCTATCTATCTAGCTATCTATCTATCTATCTATCTATCCATCTATTAAGGAACCCATGCCATGGGAACATGGAAAAACGGAACGTCAACAACAAAGAGTCCCTCAAGAAACCTTAACGCAACCCTAAAGAAACCCCAAAGCAACACTAAGTAAAGCCTACACCAACCCTCATGCAAACCCTGACAAAATCCTACATTAACCCTGACCCTAAACCAAACCTAAATAAACCCTACACCATTTTTGAAACAAATCCTAACGAAACCCTTATTCACACTAAACAAACCCCAAAGAAACCCTAAACCAACCCGAAATATACCCTAAACCAACCCCTAAATATACCCTAAACGAAACCTAAACAAACCCTAAGCTAACCCTAAATAAACCCGAAACCGACCCTGAATAAACACCCAAAGCCAACCCCAAGTAAACCCCAAACCAGCGCTAAAACAAACCCTAAACCAACCCCAAAACAAACCCTGACGAAACCCAAATTTCACCTTAAACCACCCCTAAATAAACCCTAAACAAAGCCTAAAAACCCAAAACCAACACTAAGTAAACCGACCTAAAACAAACCTTGACGAGAAACCCGACATTAATTAACAATTAACCCTCAAATAAAACCTGAACCAAGCCTGACTATACCCTAAGCCAAGCCGAAATAAACCCTAATCCAACCCTCCCACAAACCCTGATGAAACCCTGTCTTAACTTTAAACCAACCCTTAAAAACCCTAAACCAGGCCTAAATAAACCCCAAACCAACGCTGAGTAAACCTAAATAGACCCTAAACCAAACCTTGACGAAACAATACATTAGCCCTAAACCAACCCTAAATAAAACCTAAATCAGGCCTGAATAAACCCTAAACCAAGCCTAAATAAACCCTAAACCAAGCATAAATAAACCCTAAACCAACCCTAAATAAACCCTAAACCAACCTTAAAACAAATCCTGACGAAACCCATCATTACCCTAAACCAACCCTTTAAAAACCCTAAACCAAGCCTAAATAAACACCAAACCAACACTAAGTCAACCCTAAATAGACCCTAAAACAAAGCATCAGGAAACCCTGCAGAAACCTTAAACCAACCCTTTAAAAAAAAAAACAATACATCTTGAAACAACCCTGAAGCAACCCTAAAGAAACCATGTCACTCTGATGGCCCACGAGGCACGCAGCAGGGCAGTCACCCCTCGCCCCCAGTGGGGCTGTGGAGGGTGACTAACTCCACGTGGGGGGTGATTGACTCACTGTGGTCTGACTCTGCTAGTGGGTGACCGATTCCGTCTGGTCTCAATAACAACAAGAAAGCAGGAGCAAGAGCAAGGGCAAGAGTGAGAACGCCAAAAAAAACAACACAAAATATCAATCAACACCGCCAGCATCTGCCAGCACCACTTCCACGGCCACCAGCACTTGATGCTAGCATCAGTGATTCTCCTCCCCCTGGCACCATGTCAGCGCGAGCCGCCTTCAGGAGGAGTCTCTTCATTGGAAGCTGGAATCGCCTCAACCAGCGAATGTGAAAGATGTTGGATGATTCTGGATGAATTTGGGATCTTTTTTACCTCGACTTTCCAAAGCTATCAACCGCTGAGGTTGGGGCTGGCGCGGATCCATTCACGGACAGCCGCATTCGACCTCGACCATCTCGACCTGAGCCTCAGAGCGTGGGAATGGTCGACAGTCCGAGGATCTTGAAGTCAAATGGATCGAATGGATGAAGTATGATTGATGAAGTACTAGAATCACTAGACTCTAGCAGAGTTTAGCCATTTAGCCAAATCTATCCAAATCATTCCAAATCTCCCTTGCCATTGGACAGACCCATACACACCGCAGAATGACACCGAGATCTTCACAAAAAGCCCACAAATGCCCACAACATCCCACAACACAATAGGGCCATAGGGGGGAGCCCAGTGAAAGCCTGCCAGTCTCATCCAGTCTCTACGAGAGCCGACGTATGGAGCCCAACCTGCCGCCCTTCGATGCTTCGACAGAGCTCTGAGAGGCCATACGACTGGTGTTTCCATCCTTTGAGCCTCGAGCCCCCAGCTCCCCTTCTGTCAATGGTGTTGCGAGTGTTGAAGCACATCGGATGGCAAATCACTAGTTTGTTATTTTCTTGTGACTACACATTATCTATATAGACTCATTTAGATTCTAGTTCATTTTCTCCACTTAAAAGAAAATAAAAAACAAAGCAACTAGCTACAGCATGCTACAGCTGTGTCACCATTGCATGGCTTGACTGCTTCATGCACATTGGTCACATTGGGCTATTTCTGTCTTCGAGCTGTACCTTGTCCCTTGCCATAGAAATCCATAGAAATCCATAGAAGTCCATTCCGTTCCTGAAACATCCTGAAACCAACATTGCCCCTGGATAGGAAATCGATGAAAACATTGCCCTCACAACCTTAACACAAGGCCATCAGTGCATGACACCCGTTGGGGCCATGATTTTTTTCCAGGCCTCGCAGTACAAGCCTGCGAACCTCATTGACACCTGGCCGTCCAAAATACACCTTGATCATGATTGGGAGGCCCAAAACAGTTGGCATCAGTTGGCTTACACCGTTGGCAAGGTAGACCATTCTATTGCCTGGAGTGGCTTTACTTAAGTGTTGAGAAGCCACCTGTATAGGCTAGTTCCAGCCCTGACAGGACCAATTGAATGTGTTTAGATTCATTGATACCCCATTTGGTGTCCTGCTACTGACCACTGGCTCAGTCCGTCCTTGCACAACACATGAAGGCTCCCAAGCGAGCTCAGGAAGTCAAAGTTTGCTGAAATTACACATGGTGGCGACCCCGCTTCAGTCACTCTGCAGAATTGTGCCCATATGAACTGCAGGTGAACCTATCTTGATTCAATGTTTCCTACAAGCAAACGTAACTCCCAGCACCTTCAGAACCAGTCTTCTGCCTGGAAAGCAATGACAAGCGAAGCCTGTATTTGGGGCAAGCAAAACTCTAGCAAATGTATTCCAAAATAATCCATCAGTAGGCACATATCAAATATACCACAACGTCCCATGTAAGGTCCCCCCATGCTTGAAACAGCGGCGACTGCATTTCAAGGTCTATCATCCTGATACATCCTGATACTATTTTTTAGTGCCAAGACAAAGTTGCACAATCTAGTTCCTCTGTTCTTTTAACCCCAGTTGCCCAGCCGATCGAAACATACTTGTGTGGGCCAATGGTAAAAAAAATTAAATCTAGCACCTTGGAAATTCGATGAAAATCATTGAACATGGGCTGCTAACCAACCAAGCAACCGAGTAACGGGATCGAGCAACGGGATCGAGCAACGGCACCTGGCCTGGTCTTCGGGGTCACTTGAGGAGATTCCAAGTCCACTGGTTCCTGTCGAGGCCCAGGAATCCTTCAGTGGGTTTCGTGGTTATACAATGCTTGACATCCAAAATTGACTTCATCCTGGAGACTTGGGGAGTGTTGTAAAGTTTGAACTCTCAGTACCTTCACGTGCTCGCATTTATGTCCTGTAGGCACTGTAGGCAATACAGTACAGTACGGAATCTTACACGGCACCATGAATGGACTGATTGAAATTGCGCAAGCTGCTGGAAAATTATCTACATTTAGCAATAGGAGACTTCAAACACTTGGGTGCATTCTTGTCGAATGAATATTCTGGGAGTCAATCTGATGTGATGCCGGTGCACACGTCTATCTTGTATGAAAATGCACATACACATATTTACATTTACATGTGCGGCGTTTGGTCTAAATTATGTTTAATATTGTATATATGTCACCTGCAAACGGCCATTCTTCGCGAATTTAAAATTCTAATTTAGTTTCGCGACTCTTTCCCAAGCCTCACGTTTATCTCTCGCGGGGTTCTCATGTTGAAATATGTCGCTGAATCTTTCGCCAAAAAACTACTGTCGCGAACTCAGGAAAAAGTTACTGTGCTCGTAAAAACATGTAAAAGCAACGTTTTTCTAAAAAATCACATTTTCGCCAAAGCGAAACAGACATTTCTGCAAGCCGAAATGTACCAAATTATCGCGCGCAAAATTTGCGTTTCGTGTGGGTTTTGGATTCATATCATTGGAGCATGTTGGCAGGTTTTTTCTTTCTTTCTTTTCAGAGCAGGCGCTTCAGCGTGGATTTCTTTTTTGCTGGAGATGGGCATGCAGACTCACATATCTCCACTGCCAGCACTTCACATAAGAGGAGAAGATCTGTGATCTTTGAACACAACGAGTTGGGGATGAAGTCTTTGACAGCATTCCATGCGGCATCGATTGTTCCAGTGTGGCAACTGATTTCTCCAACCATGTGTCCACGCAAGCACTGCGTGGCCGTTTCAACAATGTATACAAAGATGCAGCACTACCAGACATCTGTGCAGCGTAGCAACATGTAGCGGAAGAAGTACAAGGAACGATAAGGAACGTTAACACCCCTCATGACCTCCGAACACACGCACTAGCAACCCATGTGTCGACCTTCCAGCACTGCGGACCATTTCGACAATGCATACAAAGATGCAACACCGCCAGACATCTGTGCAGCGTAGCAACATGTAGCGGAAGAAGTACAAGGAACGTTAACATGCTCCCCCCCACCCCTTCATGACGACCGAACACACGCTAGCAAACGCGTGCTTTTTATGAGCACGGTTTTCTGTCCGTTGGCATAAACTTGCATACACAAATGTTCATCACATGCATATACACATCATCCGTGAGTGTTGCATGCATTCTACTGTTTCATTACCCACCATCAACACATCAATATCCACATGCTATGTGCAATTGTTATGAATATGATTCAATATGCTTACTACAATGTGTGATAATCGTGTGTATATATTTTATACGATTTTTTTT
>Ga0126342_10010539_pt1 | contig 16539 bp, 8 predicted proteins | sample Cyp1metagenome_FD_92528 | JGI IMG/M metagenome (GOLD analysis project Ga0126342, IMG submission 92528) | Coral microbial communities from Lord Howe Island, Old Settlement Bay, Australia - Cyphastrea 1 metagenome | ecosystem: Host-associated > Invertebrates > Cnidaria > Coral ... | reverse complement strand
ATTACAGGTACCCGAAAATTGCATTTTACCAGGGTTTTTTAAGATTTTGCCCCCGCGGCGGCATTCTTTAGGACAGCGCGACCTGAAGGGGTGCGGCATTCTAAGTTTCAGTCCGTAACTATATATATATATACTTCTATGGTTTTTTGCAAAGTTCTATGGTCAAAAGTTGTTGAAATGGGTGAAAGGTTCATGGATGTAAGAATCAGGATGTCTCAGCAACTAAGAATGGTAACTTAAGCCATGACAATAGGGATTGAGGCGGTAAGAAATTAGAGCTTCAGCATGTTTCAGCCCTGAAAAAAGGGAGTCGACCCACAAGAAATGTGGACTGAAGCTGAATTCTAATCCGTCAAATGTAGATTTCACCAACAAAAGTTGGTAGCTCGAAAACAATAGCGATGTTTGCCCAACGCTGGGGATTCGACCCATCGAGACTCACGTGGATGCAGTTCCACTAATTAGTGGCTTTGGTTTCACCATAGTTGGCTTATATTCCACTAGTGGGTTATATTTCACCATAGTTGTTATAGTTATATTCAAACCATAGTTGTATGGCTTATATTCCCATGATCATACTGAATACTGTCAGAACCCCAACGAGACATCCCAAAAATCCCGCAGCTGCCGCACCTGGAAAGGGATGTCCAGCATATCAGCGACTGCCAGCCTACCAGATTTGTCAATTTCAGCGTGTCCAAAAGTGTCAACTCTGCAGTGTTGAGTTGCGGGGTGACCTTCTGGTAATCAAACATGGCTGGAAAAGCCGCCATGTATAGATGATTTTCCCAGCTGCTGCGGTTGCGCTTGGGGGGGGCCCAACATCGCCCAAGGTCGAACATCAACGCAACGGCCTGGTGTAGTGAAGTGTCTTGTTCTTCCATTCGTTCCAGCAAGCCTGTCGTTCGTAAGCGTACACCCCCCACAACATGCTCTGGCAGTTCAACATTGCTATGCAAGTCATTGGTCATTTAGTGAAATGAATTACCAGATTTACCTACCAAAAATTGTCATGTTCCATCGCTATCTTAAATTGCCAGAAGGTATATAAACCACTTGTATTTGCTGTGACCCGCTGTCTGTCTGATCTGCACTGACCCAGTGCTGGGCCTCCAACATGTTGTGGTAAAATCCCAAATTTCTGATAGTAAACCTCTAATAATTTAACAGTTTGCGAACTGGAAAATAACCATATTTTTTTATGGTAAATCATTGAACTAGCTATGAGCCATGGTTTCCATAGCTATGTAACAAATCACCAGAAGGGTACCACTGCTACACCAGTTCCAAAGGATGATTATCAAATCGGTGTCAATACCTGTGGGACAGGTATTGACCCCATCCTCTCATATACCCCATGATATGTTCCATTACCCGGTCATTGCCCTCTGGTAATCAAACGGGGCACTGGAAAATCCTCCATGAACTAATTCGTTAAATACCTTTTTTTTTCCCAGGATTTATCCCAGTTATTGTGTGCAATTTAAATGAAATCCGTATTTTGGCGCGTTAAATACTCCGTGTTTCCGATTCCAGTTGGATCATATTTCAGCAATCTAATATCTCATCAAACCCAAAATATTGCACGTATGGACAATATCGCACTACCAATGTCTATTGCATCAATGTCCCGAACACGGATATATCAATGTCCCGATTATACTACCCTCTGGTAAACTAACATAACTATGCAAAATCACCATTTTTAATGGGAAAACTCACTATGAATGGCCATTTTCAATAGCTATGTTAGTTTACCAAAGGGTATCATGTGGAAACGGGAAACTCTTGGTGACTCCTTAGCTCCCCGTTGGGAATATAGCAACCATAGCTCCCATAGGGAGGTTTGTGGTCACATCTCCAAACCCAACACGTATGGAATGAAAGAATTCCTATAACTAGTTGGTGAAATATCATCAATCATATATAAGCCCATCAGAGCAACTGTTAGTTGGGCCAAAATCATAAACCTACCATAAATAGCTGGTTGGGCCAAAATCAACGATTTATGATTGGTCTAAGGGCCATTTATCTGTATTATATATGGTACCCTCTGGGAATTTAACTTGAAAATTGCCATTTAGTTCGTGGATTTATAATTTACCAGGGGGTATATCACCATTGATCACCATAAATTATCATTATTTTAACCACTATTAATATCTATTACTCACTATTAACCACTATATCCAGAGGGTATATCTATCAGTATTATATATGGTACCAACCATTAGTTTCACCCATGTTTGGTAACGGTTTCACGGCTCCACCTCGTTGCACTGCACCGACAGGCTCCAACTGGCCACGGCTTCTACCCTGACGCCACGCTCGGGGCGCACACCTGAAAATGTCGATGGACTGACAAGAAGTGCTGATACAAGAAGAGATGGGTAAATAGTAAATAGTTTTTTTAATATATATATATATATAATTATTTATTTATATCAATGAATAAGTAAATAGATTTTCAAAAAATGATGGGTTGTGTCAGTTCTCCTAGACTAAAAAAACATTCCTGGACTGTGCTGAAACGTCCTGACCTGGCTATGAGTTAAAACCTTGGCACCCGGCTGGTGTCGATTTCCCCAGTCATATGGTAAATTCATTAATTTTGACCTATCTCCATATCCCATGAAATCCTATTCATATGGATTAACTATAATTCGTTACATTTAAGCCAACATATCCCCATTAATATCCCAAATGGCGATTCCGGTTGTGAGTTTGCTGTCTCATCCCCTTTAACTATAGTTATATCCCCACATCATCCCAATTTCCCCGTATCAATTTTCCTATCTCCCCGTGAATTTGTCGTGCCATGAGCCAAGTGACATTGGCCACGTGCCACCACGGCGTTAGGGCCGCATGTGTCGGTGCAGGAGGCGGTGAAGTGATCGAAGAGCTTCTCTTCCATGAAGCATTGATAGATGGGAGAGAATTCCAAGGCATCCTGGGCATTTTTGTTGGGATCTACGGATGATTTTTGTTGCAAAATGAAAGGATCTAATGGCAATGGGGAGACAAGTTCTTATAGATGGTCTCCAACAAAAATGATGTTTTAAATTGTTTTAATATCACGGGGAGCCTTCTCCCACGTCCGCTGACCGCGACCCAGTCGCGAGCGTGCCTTCTCGGCCGCAAGCAGTGCGCCACAGAGGCAGCACCAGGAAAAACGGGTGCACAAAGATTGCAAAAGACAGGCCAAACACTAGACATTGGAAACGTTGGAGATTATATTGGGATATACTTTTGTTTTATGGGATAATATATATATAGAGAGAGAGAGAGGGAGATAGTGATTATATACCGTATATAATTGATCGATATTGTTAAATGTGTGAGAATTCCATCCTCAACTGCTTTTGAAAATTCAGACACCCTGACGGTGGTGATGAGAGTGTTCAGCAGTGTATACAAGTAAACATATGCAGCATGTACGTTACACAGATTCAAACATTATCTATATAGTTAAATCATATTAATCATATATTATATATATATGTATATGTTAGATAGATGTACACACATAAGAGAGGTGGAGAGTGTGAGAGGGCAGCTATTACCCTTTTTTGCAACAGGCAGAAGTTCAGAGAGTCTCGAGGGATTCATTCCCGTCACCTCAACTATCTCTCACTGTTGTATTTACTTGACAGCATGGATTTGGTCAAACAAAACAACAGCATTGGTCGTAAACGTATGATCGTCATTTATCTATTTATTCTAATATGTTTCTATTTTCCATGTCTCTATGTATATGCATAATTATGCATATATATACCTTTTGAAATGAATGATTTGGAGCCTCCAAAAGCTGGTGCTCCAGGCCCCCAACATCAACGTTTCTTTCATCCCAGGCTCCCAATTCATTTTCGCCATCTCATCATCAATGATCTCTTCAATTAAGCCGTTGGGCAATGGCGTGGTCGTGCCAACAGTGCCCCCCTGACGAGAAAATATGGGAGATGATAGGTTGCAGGAATGGGATGTGATGGCATTTAATGGGATATGATTGATAGGGAAATATACATGGGAGATCATGGAATATTCATGGAATGTTCATGGAATGTTCATAGGATGTTCATGGCATATTGAGTGATACCCTCCGGCATCATCAAACATGACTGGGAAATCCCCGAACTATCTGGGCATCTATGGTAAAATTGTCAGACTAAATGGGGAATTTTGCAGCAAGCCTTGTTTGTTTACTGGATGGTAGCTGCAGACATAACCACCGATGATCAGCACAGAAGAATCAGGTAGGCTGCCGGTGGGTGAGCCGACAGCGGGCAACACTAGATCTATTCGAAAGAGGACTTGGGCTGTCAGGTGCAACGTGGAGAAGTCAAGAAAATTTGATCACATTTAGCATTTTTAAAATCAGGTCATGTGCAACTATGGCACTTCACAACAAACCATACACCGGCAAGTGATATAGTCTGTCTCTGAAGCGGCCTTCTTCCAGACCAAAATGCCAAAGATCCTGTTGTCACCTCGGAGCCCACACAGTAAGCGGCGGTTTTTCACTTTCACTGGAAACAGACATGCCATTTTTTGGCATGTCTAACCAGGTGCATCAGGTGCTCCCTGAGCCGCCCGGCTGACGTCGCCAGAGCCTGGAGTGGATGTGTAGCTCATGTTCTTGACGCTCACGACCTGCAGGTCGGAACCTGACTCCCCAGCCACCAGCTCGGGACCGTTCTTCACGAAGACTATGGCATCTTGGGTGGTATGAGCATAGGTGTCCTGAGCCCACACTGCGGTCCATGTTGATCCTCAAGATTCTGCGTCCTGTTACCCCTCCAACTCAAAGGCCGGGACCTGCTATCACTCCAGGACACGCGGACCATCGTTTCACTTCGTGGCTAGTACAACCATGGTTTCTAAGTCCCAACTTCAAAAAGGCTCTTACCAGTCTTACCAACTGTATCATAGGAGGTGACACTACAGTAGATCCCATCATTTACTGTATCATACTGTATCCAAGTGTGATCAACCCAAACATCCCTTAAATATCCCTTAAATGTTCAAGCCATTGCCACCACGCCACATTGCTGCACACGCGCAGATGCACGTGTGGCACTGAGATCCAATTCGTCACAAAGTACGTGGACGGCGCTTGGACTCGGATCGTTACCGTGCCATCGGTGCCCACCAACTGATTGCCTCCGTTGAAGTCCGCGTCGCCGTACTTGGGATAGGCGTCGGTCATCCAGCCATAGACCGCACATCCTGCGAGCCCGTGAAACTGGGGATTGGACGGCGGAAGCTAGAATTCTATGGAAATTCTAAGATGATTTCACAGAAAAGACGAACTAAGAGTGGAATCTCCAAACATGTTCTTTTTTTGTTTCCCCCATGTATCGGAATGAAAATCAGACCACCGATAAACCCCGCTCCGGCCAGGCTGATGTGTGGATTCCAAGGGGTTTCGGACTTTCGAGGCGACCACCACGCCAAATGCACCGGATGCTCCGGAGTGGAAGGCGTCAGGTTACCCAGCACGATTTCGATGTCATACCTTGGGCGGGGCTGGGCGTCGAAAACAGGGGGAAAAGGACTGAGAGCAGGATGCAATCGCATTGCGGGGGAACCATATCTAGATACCTAGATACCTAGATAGAAAGATAGATAGATAGGTAGCTAGATAGATAGATAGATAGACATCATGTCACATCGCATCACATCGCATTACATCGCATCACATCACATCACATCACATCTCACATATAATATACATGTAAAAATCTATTGTATGCATATAATTATAATTGATATGAATCATATCTATCAAAAATGGCACCACTTCAGCGGAAGTTGGTTTCATGGTTTTGCCATGGCGCTGGGCAGGCCCTTCAGAGATGTAGGCACTGCACTTGTATTGCGAATTGAGCTCACAGCCGGCCACTTTGTGGTCCCACTCGTCACACTTCCCCCAAATGTGGTTCTCCTTTCTTCGCAGGAAAAAAATCAAAACATGAAAAAAGAGGAAGAAGGCGGCAACAAAGCTCAGCAAGACACAAGTTTGCGTCTTCACCCAATTGATCTTAAACTATGTGTATATACATATATACATATCAGTGTCATTATATACTGTATACTAAGTAATTCATATATTCTAGTGTGTATGTATGTGTATTATATATATATAAGTTCTCAAGCTCCAGCGCATGTTTTCCTTGCTGATTGCACTCAGTGAGTAAAGGTACACAACTTTCAGACCTGGCTGGGTCAAACATGACCAGCACTGAAAGAACTTCACCCGCTTGGCAAGTCTGTAAAAGTGGGATGGGCCCAAGATCCTGGGTGGGATGACTTGAGCAGCAAGTTAACGGCAGTCACAATCGAACTTAATGTTCCAAGTTCTCAAGCTCCAGCGCATGTTTTCCTTGCTGATTGCACTCAGTGAGTAAAGGTACACAACTTTCAGACCTGGCTGGGTCAAACATGACCAGCACTGAAAGAACTTCACCCACTTCTCCCATTACTTCCGATTAACTTGACCTTGCCAAACGAGAAACCAGACAGTCAAAGGTATTCCAGCAGATTGAAAAATCTCAGCACCTTCGAGAGTAGCCAAGAAAGAATCGCACAAAGCATATATCTTCAACCGGCAATTGGGAGGCACTATTGACAAGTACTGGAAAGAGGAAATTTCTTGAATGTAAATTTCCATCACTCTCTGATTGATCCAACGTCCACGTCGTCTAGTGAACTCGCTGTCTTCTGTTTGTTGTAAAATCCAAGTTGCCCCACCCGGGCGTAGCGACCCCAAATCGAGGGTTTTACCATTCATCCGCAAAGACTGAATCCCAAGTTCGCAGAGAAGAACTCTAAAACGAGAGCGCAGTGTTTGAGCAGATTTTGGCCAAAGCTTTTGCCACGGTTGTAAATGAGCAAATGCCAGGTGAACAACTCGAAGAAGATCCGGAATATCTAATTTTGCACTTTGATGTCTCGCTGCAGTAAACCTCGTCTTGGGCTCCCGCAATGCCAACAGTGCGAACCTGTTTGTGAAGTTGGTGTCCACAGGCAGTAACAAGTCACGACGAGTTGCTGAAAGGAACTCCCCTACTCTCAGTAGCGCACCCCAAGACAGAGCAAGCATCCCTGCCATATCCAGCCAGCCCCAGAAAAGACATGTTGAAATTGCCCCAAGTAAAATCTGCCATGGCATTGCAATATGGTGTACCGAAGGTTCATCTCTTTGCCAAGCGAAAGCTAAATTCCAAGCCTCCTGTAGTTGCCGTCTCACCACGGGCTTCAAAGATGCTACAGCATTAACCGTCTCAGCGTAATGGTTGTAGGGCCTTCCTGAAGCATAAAGAGCACGGCCGTATCTGACCAAATTCTTATTAAGCTCATCGATGCGTGTGAAATGTTGTTCCAGCATATCATCCAGAGAAACCCCCAAAGAAGAAAGCCAGGACCTGAATTGCTCCAAATGCGAGACCCGGTGCTGAGATGTAATCCCCAAAACGGGTCTACCTTCAGGAAGTGGAGGTCTTTGATTTCGTAGACTCAGTCGTTGTAGATCTCCAGCATTTCGCGGAACCAGTACGCCATGAGTGAAACGTAAAACACAACACATCATAAAACAAAAAGCCCGGAACCAAAGCAGACCATGGCAAGTGAGGTGAGGAGGACCTTCGCCTGGGTAACCCAAGGTTGAATCAAATTCCATGGACAGGGGGATGGATTCCAACCCAGCAGGGACAGAGGCAACATTGTGCAGACCATAGGGAAAAGGAGGGACACGGTACTTTGAACGATCCGTAAGATCAAGACCAGCAGGCCCCAAAAGGCAAAGAACCAACCTGACCCAATTTGAGGCCCACCTACGCAACTTTGGAAGGGAAGCCAGGCGATAGAAATCCAAGCGATCCCAAGCGGCAAAGTCCATGCCCGGGATGGAGCCCCGCAATTCCACTTCCCTAGTTGGGTCATCAGCAGGATTATAACGAGTAGGACAAAAGCCAAAGACAATGTAGAGGCCACCAACGATCGACAAAACAGCGAGCTTTCTGAGGGCCTTCGAAAGAGCACGGGAAGAGGACCGACCTTTGGATGCAGCGCACTTTATGACATTAGAATCCACCAGGATAACAATCCGCTTGCTGATTCCTTTGGCAACAAGACGACCAACCAGACGAACAACAGCCTCAAGTTCAAGCAAATTGATATGGGCAGAAATCCTAAAATTCCAAACCGCATCACACGACCAGGTGCTGGAAAGTGCAAGCTCGTTGATCAGCTGGCTTTCAAGGCCCAAAACCTCATCTGGTACCAGCTCTCTTTCGAATTCTGCCAACCTAAAAATCCCCTTTTCCATGACATTTGCAAGCGCCTCGGCTAGGTCACTCACATAGATGGCAGATTTCTTAGTCAGGGCTCCTTGTACGGGCACATGAGTATGCCCTCCAGAGCAACGCAAAGAGATAAAACTGGTATCAGCCCAGACGCACAGGAAAGCAAAAGCCTTTAAGTGAGGTGAACCATAAGCACATGAATCACATCGCACAAGCTCACACTCAGGATGGCCAAGGAGCTCCTCCCATGGAGGAAGGTTTTTTATCATCGATGACCACGGGTTTTCCAAGACAACTGTGATCCCACACCTTGCACCAGCCTTCAAAATTTGAAATGCCCTATATCCAAGCAGTGTCCCAATCTGTGTCTGTGGGTCCTTTAGGTCAAACCCAAAAGGGAACCACTTTGATCGTAAGGGTGGCTTCCTCATGATGCTAAATGTTGTGCAGGGCGGCTCGACCATTACCGCTTTCACAAAATGGTTCATCACCGAATGCAGCAGCCAATCAAGCACATGCACTTTGGTCATGTCAAGCTCAGGGTCGCGGCTCAAATCGATAGGACATCCCACGGAGAACCCTTTGGCGGCCATATGCGACGTGACAGTGGCGGCTCCAGCAAAGACCTCGATGAAATCAAACCTGAAAGCCAATGGGCGCTTCACTGCTTCATCAGCACGCATCTCTGTCTCTTCAAAATCCACACACCTAGAAAGGAGGCTTTGCACAGGCGATAGAAGCTTGGAATAGCCTCCTTTTGACCTACAGGCCCTCCAAAGTCCTTCCATGACATGAGGGTTGATCTCAGAGCTGACTATTGCCCCCTTCGCAAGTGATGCATCAGTAGCAAACAGCCGATCACAGAACCCTACCGCAATATCAGAGACACACAGGGGGGCAAGGATGCTAAGCAAGGTCAGCTCAGTAACAACAGGCCTAGACAGAGGTACCAACTTCGGACTTGATGCATCAAAGGACAAAACATCAACCACATGAAAAGCTTTCTGCAAAATGGACATGAATGGCCTACGAAAAAGCAAAGTCGATGTCCATCCACCCAGCACACACAGGTGCAGCGCATCAGTTGTATGTGTAAGTTGGCAGAGCTGGAGGGTTATCCAAGACAGTGCATAGCGTTTTGCAGCAGGTGCAGCAACCATGACATGACCCCTATCTTGACAGCAGGGGGAGGCATCCACAGACGCACCAATTACCTTTGCCTTTCGGGCCCCACTCACATCCTTGTCATCTGACCCTACAATACCAAGGTTTGCATAAACTTCCTTGCAGGATTTGAAACGCTCAACTGCTGGGTCAACAAGGATTCCAGGGCGGACCTTCGCAATGGCAAAATAGTCGTCTATCACCAAACCTTCACAGATGTCTTGGCCTCTAAAAGGCCGGCTGCTCTCAAGACGGCTCTCATCTTGCAAAAGGCCAACGGAACGTAGGATTCCTTCATGAGCACACGTGGCAATTTCGACCCCAGCATGATCACCTTGGAATATACTCTTAAACGAAGCCATGACAAATCCATCAGGGCATCGAGAAAAAGCTTGCCGACTGGAAAACCCCAAACCATCACCTCCTACCAAACGACTAGGTTTTTTGGCACTTCTTGCGGATGCAAAAGCTTTCAAAGCTTCAGTGTCACGCAACAATTCCAGGGGAATACGTGGCCCAACAGTGTTCGATCTAGTCCTATTGGCAGAGGTGGCAAATTGGTGATAGAAATCCTTCCTATCCGTACAAACTATGGAGAGGGTTTCAAGCTTCGGATCCACGACAAAGTCTAAGAGGTCAGCGCCTGTCGGCAGGTTGGACGAGGGGCCAGCAACGCGCATCTCCACTGCATTTCGACCTCGTCTGTCACCAATCTGTCTGTCACATTGGGCATTTTTTAGGCAGTTGAAGACACGAACCAGTTCATGTCTAGCACACTTCTGAACATCTATGTCATGAATATGCAGCAGTCCTCTGGCATCCCAAACTTTCGCCAACGCTACCACTTCTTCAACAGGGTCGAATTTTTGGGAATACTCAAAAGCTTTAGGAATCCTATCCAAAAGAAGAGCATCAGGGAAGCGATAGGCCATGCAAAGCTCTGGGGAAAGATAAGGTGTTGCGTCAAATGACCCCTCACCGACAACCTTCAGACGGCTGGCATTCAGTGACCTATATGGCTCTAACTCTTCAAAAAGGCTATTGTCAAGTGGGACCTCATGCCCTGCAAAAGTCTTGTCATAGGCACTGGCACCTGCTCCCAGTTTAGTGACAGCATCGGAAAGCTCAGAGAGTCTAGCAACTAATTGGGGAAAACGTCGACCACTCCTAAGAGTCTCAAAAGACTCCCGGGGGCCGTCAGCCAGCATCAGGCTTGCCAACCTGCGAAAGATCCGCTGTTGGTTTAGGGAGGGTGCCCTCTCCAGAAATTCCATGGGTATGAAATTGCTACCTGACCACCAATAGTTTAAGGCCATGACCAAGACATGGAGAGCACGTCTAAAATGGCACCTACGTCTCTTGGCTGCAGACAGACCTGGAGGCGTCTTTGCGAAAATGCCTGGAAACGGCAGCGGCAAAGGAAATGCTGGCGATGACGAAGCCACCAAACTTCGTTCCAAGTGCAAAGTGGCACGGAGAAAAATCGAAAACGGCGTTCTGGTGCGCAGCACAGAGGTCGTCAAGAAAGAACACCACTTAGCAAAGGAAAGAGTGTCCAAATCTGTGCTCAAATGAATTCCGGGAACTTTGACGTTTGAATGAGATCCACAAAACTTGCAAGGGGACCCATCACAAACCTGTGCTTTACAACTAGGGCAGCTACCTAAGTTACTCTTATTTAAAAGCCCACCTTTAATTAGTTTATGGGGTCTGCCCTTAACAACTTTGGGTTCCAAGACTGACCCGGACCTGTGGTCCTGACTCATGCATCGGGTGTGGACTTGGCCTTTGGCCGCTTTGGGAACCTTGGCTTTCTCCTCGGGGAGGGCTCCTCTTCCGGACCTTCTGAGGGAGCGGCTGGCAACGCAGGCGGGGGAGCTTTTCCTGCCCTTTTCGATGTCTCGTTCTTCTTCGTTGCAAGGACCTCTAGATCCTTCAGGTACTGTAAGCAAACTGCCATCCACTGAGGTGGGACAAGTGGCCCGAACGGACGCGCATTGTGCAGCAGGTTGTTGGTCCTTTCCTGGAAAACTTGCAATGGGGGCTCCTCCAACAGCCAGAGCATATAGGCCAGAGACCAATCTCCTCGATCTACCACTGATTGCTCCAGGGATACCATCAACAGAGCAAGAACTTCCTTCGTGCGGTTGAAGTCTCCGCTCGAAGCAGCGTCCAACGCATGACCCACAATCCAGGCCAAAAGACCCATCTCTCTCTCTGATTCTTGTAGCCTCCTTGTCTTTCGAGATACAACAGAATGGACAACTGCTGAAGTTCTGCTTCCGTCTGAGGGACAGGTTTGGCCGGGTGCAACTTCCGGTGCAACTGCTGCATCATCTGCACATAAAAGGAGCTGTTTCCCATGGCAAGATCGCTTTGCATCTTCTCTCTTCTGTGCACGCCTTTGGTGGTACTCGAATGAGGACCTACGGCCGTCAGATCTCCTAAAACATCGCCTGACTGGGAGGCAAGGTGCGCAACCAGCGTAGTGATTGCGCTGCTCTGTCTTGCTATGGCCAAGGCGATATTCCCAGCCTCCTCTGAACTTGGTTGAAGTGCATCGTAAGGCTCGTCCTGCCCCACATCTGGAACAGCTACCTGCGGGACCCCCGACTTCACTTTGGGAGGGGGTCCTACCAGGTTGAGTGCCTCTGCAACTACTGAAGGCTGAGGCATCCCAAGCTTTGGCAGACCTGCAGATACCGGGGGCAACTTGGGCGTAGGGCCAACAAAAAGACCTGAAACATCTGCGGCAGATGAAGAAGCAGCTTTCTCCAAGTGGTCCTGACGCTGAGAGAGCAGCACCATCTGAGCTGACAAGGCCGTCAACTGGTCTGCAATCATCGTGTTTGTAACCCTCTTGGCTGTCGCATTCTTTTTCCCAGGATTCACAGTAGGGGCGGCTGGCACAGGCGTCTTTGGGACAGTACTCTGGTCTTCTTGAGCAGTGTAAAAACCTGTCCTTTCATCCGATCTTTGCACCAACCACTCTTTTACTAGGGATAGCAAAACTGGAGCATCTGGGAGGCTTTGAGGGAAGTCTAGTGAAAACCCAAGAATGCTTGCCAAGCTGTCTGTCACTGGATCATACTCTCGGCAATACGGCAAAATGCCGTCACTGACATCGACCACCAAAACAGGCGCCTCAACGCCCAGAGCAACTGTAGCTGTAAGATCTTCAGTCTCCTCAACGAGACCAACCGAAAAAACCGAATTCGGGCCAATCATAGCATCATCTGTGGCATCTTGACCCTCATCAAGAGTGGGCTGCAAGAAAGTATCATGCGGTAAGGCAAGGAGCATTCCACCTTGTCTCAATTCAATTGCTAAAGCATACACGTCTACTGCATCCCCTACCGATGAGATCTCCACAGGAACTGTGAAGACCAACAAGGAAGGGTCCCCTTTGCTTGCAGGCTTTATGCGGTGCTTTTCGAGCATGGTTCAAAGAGGGGCGGGACTTGGATCCTACCTCCTTGGCAAAAAACTTGCAACTCGGTTTCGGTCTGGAAACCGTGGGCAATCAGACCTCCTTCAAACGATTGATCTCTGAACCTCTGAAAATGCTCAGCTGAGGCAAAACGCACAGGTCCACTGAGGCCCACAGCTCGCAGAACAAGGAAGTGCTCCGCAGGCGATGATATGTCACGAGGACAAAGAGGCTCTGCCAGGAAACACTCAAGAGCAGCCCGAGCGAAAAAACCAGCACTGTAGCACAAATGGATTCTTTGCAATGCGTCCTTCTGATCCCAAGACACAAAACCTGCTTGGTCCAGCACGAGTTGAGGAATGGTCCCTGGGCCACTTTCGACTCCGTCAAAGTCTTTTCCAATGAACTCAGGACCTGCTTCTTCGACCAAATTCCAAGTCTGAGCAATGACTGGGAGAGCAGGAAAGACAGTCCTAACCTGAGGCGCACTAATTGCAGCGGCTCTAGCCTTTGGATCTCCTCTCTTGTAACCCTGGCCAGAAGAGCTTGATGCCTGCTCCTGTTCTACTTGCCTTTTCCAAACCTCTAGCTTCTTTAGCTTATTGATTACTTCAGAAATCTCAGAGGCAGTGAGCGGACAGCTCATTCAAGATTTTAGGCAAGACGTGATCTGGGTGACGACCTGACAGGACGTGCAACAACAACAGGCCAAGTCCAGATCGGAAAATCCAAAGGGACAGGAGAAATCCAAAGAAAAGGAAGGCCGCAAGAAATCCAACACAGGCCCAAGCAAGAACCAAGGGATGGAAGACGTGCCGCAAAGGAAGGGACAAGAAGAAAGGCGAGACACCTCACTTGCAATGGTCAGCCAGCCCCAAACCTTCAACCCACAAAAACATGCATGACTTGAGCAGCAAGTTAACGGCAGTCACAATCGAACTTAATGTTCCATACATACATACATACATCTAGTAGTGCCAACCAAATTTGCCCCAAGTTTGGGAAAAAATCGTTCATTTTTCATCAACCTTTTCGTCTCGCGTCCTGAGCTGCAAGGTTCCAGAGCTTGCGACTCCCGCCACGAAATCGCTCCCCATTGGTTCCAATGGGCGAGTGGGCTGTTGCCAGCGGGAGCAGCAAGACCTGATGCCGGGGGTCTTTTGAGGTGTCAAAATATGACCGGAACTCCAAAAAGGGTATACCGAGTCCCTCATCTAATGGCTCATATCTAAAGTGTTTTTACGAAACGAAAAAACGGTGAGTTTGGGCACAATCTGGATCATCCACGGAGTTTCAGCAACTGAGATGAAGACCGCGAGTCGAGCAGCCATAATACCACAGGCAGGGAGGGATTTGAAAACCGTAGCTCTGTCAACGGTGAGTTCTTTCAATTTCCCTACCCCCCTCTTTTTACAAGCTTTCGAGCCACCAATACCACGGCGTGGTGCAGGATGATGGGCACTGAAATGTTCCCAGCCACACAAAAAGGTGGTACAGGTCCACACCAGGTTGTGAAGTGTCAGACTAAAGAAGTATCAAGTTGGTAGTCAACTCTTCGCAACCCCCATTCACCCAGGTACTTTTCCTGATAATCACACCAACATCAACCAACTAATGAAGCATCGCAATCAATAGATTTGTCCCTACAAACGAAGGATTGACCCTCCAAAGTTTCCATACTTCTATTGGCAAAAGATGAAAACTTCTTTAAAATAAATACTTCAGTAACACTTTTCCTTATATTTGAGGGTTTTTTCCCATGTTTTTCCCATGTTTTCGTTTGGCCAAGATTGGAGTTCCCCAAAAGCCTCAGGGGCACCCTCCAGCATCAGGCTGATGCCGCCGCCTCCGGTGTACCCACCTGGTGAATGGCTTGATGGAACAAGATTCACAATCTAAATGGACCAGAAATGGTACATTGACTCAATTCCAAATGTACATATATATATGTGTGTAGAGAGAGAGAGAGATAGAATTGTTTAATACTATATATATTAATATTATATCTATATCTATCTATCAATCAATCTATCTATCTATCCATCCATCCATCTATCTATCTATATATATATATATATATGTAATATCTATATGTATATAATATCTATATATATATATAGTGAATATATCTATGCATGTATATACCCGCATGTACTATCCAGCATGGCCCTGACATTTGCTGAGAATCGCCATCCCATCGACCCATGGGACCCATCGACCTCCCAATCAAAGTCGCTCCAGCTGGTTCTCCAGTCAGTGACTTTGGCATCTTGGCGGGTAGCTTTCTGTACGTCGAGTGGTGGCATTGCACCAATTTGGACAACTCGTACCTGCCAGGAACCGGAATCCACATCCCGAGGATGAGCCGAGCCTCTGTTGATTCGTTTAAAAAAAAACGATGGTTGGATATTGGATGTCAATGAAACACCAGGATATGTCAATGAAACAAGTTCTTGAGTTGATTTAACTGAACCGGTCTCAAAATCAGGAAGTCCTTGGGTGAAACTACTCACATTAAGGAATCCCTGAATTCAATAATCCCTGTCACAGATAGCCAAGAGTCACATCTTACGACTGCCAGCACTTTGCCAAATTCGTCGTACAAATGCTGCAAAAAGTGGAGTCTTATACAGTATATCTATCGGTCTCAAATATATGTGGAAAACCACAGTGTCCAGGACTTCGAGCAACTTCCAGCCGATTTTCCTCACGCTTCCAGCTCTGTGATTCAAATCCAGCAATCCATCATCCGGTAATCAAACATGCTCTGCTGGAGAATTCCCCGTGTTGTTCAATGATTTTCCCAGCTATAAGTTTCCATGGCTAGTTCACGATTTTCTCATTAAAACCTTCATATGCAATCATGTATAGATTATTATCGAATTAAAACCTCCATTCATAGTACAGACAACCTTCCGTACTCCACAAATTAATCATGTATAGATTATTTTCCCAGCAGAAAAAAACATTGAAACGATATAGGAAATCCCCAGTGTTTCAACACGTGAAACAATGTGGATGTCCATCATCAAGGTCACTCGGTAAGCGCCCTCATCGCGAAAGGCCAGGCAGGGCGTCAAGCGTCGGCCCTGGGGATGTCGGCCCGGGATGATTCCCCCAGTCCGACCAATCTTCCAGGGCTCAGTCGCAGTGAGGTCATTTTTTTAAGCCAGATAGATGTATATTTATCTGTATATATATATATATGTAATTATATGTGCTAGCTGCTAACTATAGTATACTTAGTTGGTGAAATACAGTTGGTTGGCTAAGGATGTATATATATATATATACATGTATATCGATGTTAGTTGTTTAGCCAAATATCACATTCGTTGGTGATATAATTCCAGTTTATCGCGATTAGAAATTCCCATGATATCCCAATTAGTTGCTGAAAATATCCAGCTTTGTTGGATTTTTGAAGATAGTCACTAAGTAAAATGGGGATAATATCTATTAAAAAATGCAGAAGATCTATCAACAGTACAGTAACAGTCATCCGATGTTCACTACATTAATCTGAATTCTGCAATTGATTATAAGTGTATGTATATATATATACAAAGTTCATATATATATACACATATGTATATATATATACACATATGTATATATATATACTATTGTGTGTGTGTT
>Ga0126342_10010538_pt1 | contig 16539 bp, 17 predicted proteins | sample Cyp1metagenome_FD_92528 | JGI IMG/M metagenome (GOLD analysis project Ga0126342, IMG submission 92528) | Coral microbial communities from Lord Howe Island, Old Settlement Bay, Australia - Cyphastrea 1 metagenome | ecosystem: Host-associated > Invertebrates > Cnidaria > Coral ... | reverse complement strand
TTGCGAACGGTTGCGAACGGTTGCGAACGGTTGCGACCGTGAACGCAACGTCGAGCGAACACACCCTCAACCCCCAGACCCCCAGAGTGAAACGGGAACCCTTGCTACGCATTCGGGAAAAAACAAAGTGGCTTGAAGTATTTGTCATGACATATTTTCCATCAGACCATCATTCTACCATGTTTGCTCAGAATCTCCATTAGAACCCAAGTTTGGGTTGCCTGATCCCAAAAAAAAGAAAACGCACTATATTTTCCTGCGGCTTACCAGATTTTCAATGATAAATTTTGCTTAAGCCATGTTAAACCTTATAGTCTACTACAGCAACCCCCAAGACGATAGGGAAACCGGAAATCTGGAAATATGAAGCAAATACCATGGATACTATCCTGGAAACTTCTCCGTCTTTGCGGGGATTACTATATTTGAGTGGTCTACCATATAGGACTGTCTGAAAATATCCCGTTCCATCCACTGGTTACTCATCATGTTCCCTTTAAACTAAAAAACGGTTCGAGGATATATCCCATTTTCAGATACACCCATGTATCAGATCAAGTTGGTTAACAACGTTGTTTTCCATGGTAAACATTTAAGGTAAACACCATAAATCGCCATTAAAACACCTAAAACACCACTGAAACACCATTAAAACACCATTAAACCTGGAGCTAAACACCATGAAACATGTTTTAAAAACACCAATAAAACCATTGAAACACCTTCAATCACCATATACTGTCACCATAACACCATATATCTCAGTGGTTTTCCCATGGGTTTTTCCAGGGCTGCCGGGCTCGCGGACTCTGCCTGGCCTGGAGCATCTGCAGGGCGTCACGGGCCTGGGAGGATGGCTCATAACTAACAGAAGGAACATCCCGGGATGTTAAAAAAAAAAACACAGTCATTGGGAAATACCCTATGGTTTAATATGGTTTATAGGGATGATTTGCTGGGAATATGATGGGATAATACTGGGATATTGATGGATATACCCTCTGGTAATCACTAACAGTTCGCTATTGAAGCCATGGCCCAGTCGAAAGTTCGTGGATTTTCCCATTACTAGCATGGTGATGTTCTTTCCATAGTTATGTAACAAATTACCAGAGGGTATGATTGGATGGTTTCTGAACACTAACCATTGTTGGATGCTTTCGAAAAACTAACATATACACTATTAACCATTGATATTCCCATATTAACCACTATTAATCACCATTAAACCACCATTAAACCACCATTAAATCACAATTTTTTTGATGTTGTTGAAACTTGGATTTGGCTTCTCCGCATCTTCGCAGGGGGGATTACTATATGGATTGCTGTGGGGTTAACCGTGTTTCACCGGAAAGCGAAACTGCCAGTGTTTCATCTGTCCGATTTAATGTGTTGTCATTTCAACTGAAGGGGTTAAAGTCCGAAAAGGTTCTACTCAGAATTAATGTTGGCTACCCTCTGGTAATTTAACATAGCTATTGAAAATGACCATTTATTGTGGATTTTCCCATTAAAAATGGTGATTTTCAATAGCTATGTTAAATTACCAGAGGCTATAGAAAATGACCATTTGTAGTACGCTTCCCCTGCTCGCAGGAATCAGATCGCTCATATCTGAAGACTTCGGTGAAGCCACAGGATTTTAATTTTGTGGCGAGAATATCCACCATGGCTGGAATACGTTTAAAAAGAATTAGAAAAGCCATTCGAAAATCCCAATGTTTGAAATCATCCACATTGAAATCTTTATTTCTCTATGTTTTTCTTCTTTATTTTTCCAAGCCATGTTTGATTACTCGAAGCCAGTTGTTAACTATGAGTCCGGACATCAGTTGGATAATTCAAGGAGTTGGAACCAATGCCAGACCACCAGGCCCGGACAACCTGCTCACTCTTCGTTGATGAGAAGGACTTCCATGCATTTCTGGAAAAAAGATGATAAAGATGTCAGCTTTCAAGACGAATCTCTTGAAATTGTTGCCATTTTAAGCAACAACTGCCCCAACTGCCCGGTCGGTGCATCGCTCAGATTTTTCAGGGTGGACTGGCACAGTTTTCGATGGGAACCAAATTTTGGGAATACTGGGTGCAGCCCCATGATGATCGGGGCTGATCTCTCTCCCAAGATATCTGCCAGCGTCTATCTGCAACACCACTCACTGATATTGCCATCGTGTGTGTGTGTGGCTGTCACATATCCATATCATACATCCCCATGGGTCTGGGTTGCAGTATCCATTGGTATTTTTCTGATTGAATTCCCATTTTTCTGGTTTATGAAGACCCATGTTCTCTGGTTATTCATCGTTCATCCCCACGTTTTATGGTGTCCACATCGCCGGTCTCACTGCGATCGCTCATTGCCTGGAGGCCAGGGTGTTCAACCAACGCGCCGCTCTGCAAAAACTATGTTGCGAGGTGGACCCTTGTCGTTTTGTGAAGGTACCTTAATTGATGAAAAGAAGAACATCCTGGAATAATTATGAATCTATATGAATCTAACATCTCCAAATCTCCGGAAAGGAAGTCTCAACAAGTCACTAGCCCCATCACCTGGCCGCCTGAGTACCACGTTTTCTTCAACGCACGCAGCGTGGAAAACCACCGAGAGAGACTGATCTGTGGGATCTGTCTTAGCCAAAGAAGCTAAGAGGTTTGGGTGCATGGGCTAGTTAAGTTGCAAATGTGTGGGTCTTCCAAAACTCTTCAGTCGCACTGGTCTCCGAAAAATCTCGAAATGCGATTTGAAACCTCGACTTGTCGGGTTTTTAGGCTTCTAATGAATGGATAGGCGTTGGAAGGCTTACCCTCTGGTGATGAAACTTGCTGGAAATTTATCGGGATTCCTTTATCAGATTGCTTGAGAACATACACCCTCTTCATTTTTTGTTGGCTACACCTCCGATGTTTGCTGATGAAATGCCCAAGGTGTCTCAGTTCAATTCCCCTTGTTTGCTGGTTGAACTCGCATTGCCAAAGACTTTGAATATTTGAACCCTGATTATAGCCAGTGCGTACTTGGCTTACACCATTGCCATGACTTATACATTTACACACATTTACTTATTCAGTTGTCATTATGTCACTACCATTCCTACCTATCTATGATGTCTTTTTGGATTGTCTATTGATTTACTCTCCGGTAATGAAACATAATCCCCCCATGCAGCTCGATGATTTTCCTAGCGACCTGGATGTTGGGGCTTTTCTCATTGCCATGTTTGATGACACCAGGCTTAAATCCCAGTATACCCCATGATACATCATGATATCCCTATTATAAGCTATATCCCATGAAATCCCACTAAATCACCAATTATATCAATCCCATTATACCATATTATACCACCATTCCTTGATACCCTGGTCCTACTAAAAATATCAAAAAATGATATCCCACTCCACTGGGCACACGGCCCAGGTCCCGTCTCTCCCGGGGAGACTAAGCATCTTCCCGGCGGATGTGATTCCATGTGTGTCATCACAGCGGACCATTGGGGGCCCCCAAATCATCCTGAAATGCTCCATGTCTGGGTACACCGATGATTTTGGGCCCAAGTTTCAGAAACTTGAAATGGTGTACACCCTCCCCCAAATTAACAGGTCGACCCTGAGAACAGCCAATGATTAGGGAAAACTAATCTTGCAAACCCCTGGACACCCACCCGGGAACACGGCAGCGGCCAAACTGTCGACGCGCTCAAGCACGGCTTTTGCCTGGAATCCACGTGAGAAAATCAACTAACCGTGAGCTTTTCTGAGTCTCCACATCCTTTCAATAGAACCCTTGTGATTCTGGCATTTCTCTGTAGGCAGGACTTGAGCTATGGGATGGCCATGAAACCTCTACGGGCTTGCCTGAACATACGGTGCCCAAAACAAAAACTTGATTTCCCATACGTCCCTCTCAAAATGGCGGGTTCGGGAAATACCAAATTTTCAAACACATCAATACATCTACCATCTCAGCTGCAGCCCCCGGGCCTTTGCCCTTGCCTCTGCCTTTGCCCTTGTAGGCAGCAAACTGGCCGTCATTCCTCAGTCGTTCCCCATGAATGAACTAGACAGGTCTGCTACATTGTTCTAATTGGCCAATTTTTTTTCTCGGCAGTTTTCCCCTGTACGATTTTATGATCTGTTTTTCGTACAACCTCTGAGACAGCTAAGCACAACTACCGAAAATTGCCCATTTGTAGATCATTTGCTTACGAAAAATGAAGGTTTTCCACAGCTAAGTTCAATTACCAAAGGGATCCAAAGGGTATCCTTAAATGCCCTGGGGCTATAAACCCACTTCACCCTCCGTTCACTGGGCAAGACCTCAGAAATCCCTGTTCTTGACTGGTCATATCATCTCTCACATTTTTCTCACCAATCAACCACTGACATGACCAATTGGTCAATGAATATCAATATATAAGATATGGTTGAAAATGATCGTGTTTTCGGATGTTCATGGGTGTTCTCGAAATCATGTCCGACCGTTAATCTTGAAAAAAAAAACGCAACCACAGAAAAAAAAAAAACTGTCTCACATTTGAAGAACAGATGTGATTCACCATTGGGCTTTTTTTATCCCTGCAATGTTTTGGGGCAGGGATTACAACCCGTGGACATTGACCTCCCGAGGACGTGGGGTTGATCCGGGGCACGTGGTCGTGGCGCTCATGGCCAGCTTACAGGCCAGGGATGCGGGAACGTCATCCTGAACGATGCCATGCTGATGCCATAGTGGCTTAATGATGGGTTAATAGTGGGTTAATGATGGGTTTATAATGGGTTCATAATGGTTGATAGGATATTGAACGGAATATACAATGACCACATAATGGGATGTCATGGTGGTTGTTATTCTTCGCGGCATCATGGGATTCAGGACCAATGATATGATAGGATATGTCAATCTTATTAGATAGTCAATTTTAGCTGGATAGCATCTTGTCTATACCAAAGTTACGCAAACACTAATGGTTTGTTAAAACTATAGCACAGTCGCAAGCACTATTGATATTGCTGATTTGTTTTGCGGCTGAATCTTAGATGAAGATTAATAAATGCAAACATGTACATATGTATATATATATATATATATGTGTGTGTGTATGTATATCCATATGTATATGTGTGTGTGCATATGTATATATAATTATACATATATGGATAGATATACATTTGAACCTTTAGCTGGTTGGGTTAGTTTAGTACAGCCAGAGTTAGTGCGCAAAAGGCGTACCAAAACCATCCAAGGCCGACCCAAACTTCACTGGGCCACTGGCGAATCGAAGCGAGACCCTCCCCGCTCAAAAAATGTTGGCATAACTTCTGGCCACATAGTTTGGGCAAAAAAAATGATCCATGTTTCCCTGTATCAATTGTAGTTTAATCATGTTTAATCATGTTTAATGGTTTTCTGTTGTTGGTTGACTGGTTATATCTGATCATATCTATCCCCCTTATGTTCCAACTATAGATGGTTCTAGATACTTAGTATCCCCCTTTGTTTCACCGTTCACCCGATGTGTTGCCGAATGCCTCCACCATCCTCCACTCGGCTCAGTCCCGAGGGCGTCCTTGGACCAGACTAGGCATCTTGCCTTCACCTTGCGGTGGGTTCCCTCGTGCTCCTGGAACTCTTTCCTTTGTGGGTCACCATGGGCAGTGGAGCATTTGAGCATCAAAAATGGGATGTAAGAAGGATTCCATAGGGATTCCATAGCAACAATAGTGTATCGAAAATGGCATCTGTCGAACCCACGATGGCGGTCCAAAACATGGGGAGATTTTCACAACATGGCGCTACGCCGTTGGGCCAACACAACTCAACAGTTCGCAACATAAATGCGGATACAACCAAACACAACGGGAGCTTGTGGAACACGGGACCGTGCTTCTTAGGAGGATCATAATGGATGATGAAAATACCCATCATAGCAAATCATATCTGGCTGATAATAAAGAACCCAAAATTTGAAAAAAAACTCGGATAAGTGTGAAATATGCTGGGTTCTCCTTCTTTCCTCATCCAAGTAGAAGTAATTCGACACATCGATATCACCCAACAAGTAAATAGCAAAAATGTCCCTCAAGTACACCATCTGCAGCCATTTGTCTGAAAATAGGGCACCCCAAAGAAGAAACAGGACAGAAAGAAAAAAAATGAAAGGAAGGAAGAAAGAAAGGAATCCGTGGAAGAAAGGAGGAAAGAAGGCAAGAAAAAAGGAAGAAGGGGGGAGTGAAGGAAGGAAGGAAGGAAGCAAGGAAGCAAGGAAGGAAGCAAGAAGGAAATAAAAACGCACAGAATGGACAAACGAAAGAAAGAAAGAAAGAAAGAGAGAGAGAGAGAGAGAAATGAAAGAAACAAAGGAAAGAAAGGAAAGAATGCAGAAAAGGAAAAGGAAAGAGAGGAAGAACAAAGGAGCTAAATTTCACAGAAAGAACGAAAAACATGAGCCAGAAAAAATTGTTGCTCAAAGATCCTCTCATTCATCCCCCATGAGCTGAACAAAGGGAAACAGATTGGAATTACACTTCGATTCTTGAGCAGTTGTCCTAGCATAACCATTACTGGGTCAAAGGGGTCTGAAGCAACCGAGGCCTCTGGATTTGCCTGGCAGATTTTGGCCAACAACTGCCCATCTGGCAGAACGAGCTGGAGATTTGGGAGCTTCGCATTCAATTCGCGAGCAATCCAAAAATGTGGCTTTCCCAGGCCGATTCGACACCGTGTACAGTCAAGCGACATCGTTCTAACCCAGCCAAAGACGAGCATATCAGCTCGACAGCATCATCCTCGCTCACTAACTCTAGTTGTAGGGCTAAGTCTCTGGCACATTGTCAAATTGCCAACGTAGCAAATTCCCGGCTCTGGCGGCAAAATGTTGCATTGGCCATATCTATTTTCTCCGATGGCAACAGCACTGCCATCACTCCGGAGGGGCACTGTATGAATGCTGCCCGCAGAAATCTGGGTGCATGTGTGAAACTTTCCAAACGAGCAGCGCACGTGAACAGGCACTAACCAAGTCAGTGCCCTCACCCAATCCACAGGGCAAAACCCCGAACATAGTACCAGGGACCCGCCAGTAATCAACCCCAAACAAAAAGGGGGAAAACAAGGCAATCCCAAAAATAAACATGACAAATGAGCAAACATGTGCCGGGACCGACATAGCACTAAGAGCCATGCCGGAGACCCCAAATGCAACGTTGCACAAACACAAGCCAAGCATGAACACGATCTATGTCAGCAACCGAGCGAGAAAAGACCCACCCGAGCCACGAGAACTTCACCCTGTCGAGGTGGGATATCCATATTACAAGGTCGACAAGGACATGTCCACACAATGTGGTCAAACATGGGTGTATGCCATTCCATCCTCCGAAGCTGGGATGTTGCATTGTGTATCTCGATTCTCTCGCCATCACTCAAGAGGAGCACTGCATGACCAAAGCCTGCAGACCATTGCGTAATTTTTTCCAAGGCGATTTGATGTGTTGGTGATCAACAGGCAGCAATGCTAAAAAAACATGTGGGCACACGTGAAATTTTGGCCCAAAATGGGATTGCTCACTGAAAAGAAAGCCCTGAAATCTGTGTTTCGCTGGTGCTCAGATTTTGACCGGCGGATGGTTCGCACGGCGCGACCGATCAAATCCAATGGTGGTCCAAAACTTGGGATAACAAGTTGTCTGATGATAGTGGACGTATCCTCAAACCCTTTCAAAAACTGGCCGTTCAAGCTGCAAAACCCAAAGATACTCCAATAAATCCTTAAATCAAGTTGGTTGGTTATATCCCAAATCATATTCCCATGTTTTTGTCGAAACTACCCCCATGTTTTCGGCCGGGCGTCAACGCCTTCAGCCGGCGATTGCCAAAGACGGCCCAGAACTCCTGTGACGAGTTAGGCGGCGATAAACAACGCGCACCTGGACATGGGATGGTTGGCAATCATTGGTATTGGGATATAATAAATAAATTCATTCACATGTGTATATATATATATGTGTGTGTGTATGTATATATATATATCAGTATATCAGTATCTATTGCTAAATTTCCCTAATAGATGGCATGCCCATGATATATTCAGTGAAATAAAATGAAATAAATATCAATTCATTGGAAACCCAATTCATTGGATAGAAACACATCGTGAACGAATGATTGGTGATAAAACATGGCCACACCAGGGGATGATTCCAACGGAAAATTCTCGGCATAGCCATGACTGACTAAGGTGCTGGTTTAAAGTAGAGTATAGTATGTATGGTGGAAAAATATGGAAAAATGAGCTATCACTGGTGGTGTAACTTGGTACTGGCATGATCTTTGGGTGTGTCTAATGGTGGATTTAGCCTTTATGGATCTTTATGGCACTTTGAATGAGGACATGATGATACACCAGCCCTATTTTCAGGCTACCCTATTTTCAACTCCTGATGCCCTAGAAAACGGGAAGTGGCCTCAAAGAACATGCAGCGTTTCCGCTTTTTTGGGACTTTTCACTTGACATTCGTTTGTTGCCTGTGGCATCCGGAATCTGGATCAATTTCATCATTCCCTAACCTGAAATGTTCGGCCTGGGGATGCTTCCCCCAATCCTAATCATCATTCCAGTGACGTCGCAGTGACACAGTGAGGTCACGTCATCATTTCTGCAGATCACATTGCCGGGAAATCCCCCATTGCCATGGAGGTTTTGATGGAAAAAACCTATGAAAAAATCAGGGATTCCCCATGTTGCCATGTTTGATTTGCACAGATCAGCGGAAAAACGCCAAGTCATTGGAGTCATTGGGGATGGTTTTTATGGCTGGGTTTACCATTACATGACATCTTGCGAACGTATTCCATTGCATCACTGGTAAAATAGATTCCCATTCAAGTGGTGACGATTGATACAATACCAAAACAATTGGCTAGGATCCCACCACTCTGGTTAAAACCCTCAAGAAACGATCCAAAAAATAAAGATGTCCAATACCAAAACATTGTTTTTAGGCAGGTGGAAGGGGTACATAATTCTATATATATATATATGTATACGTAATTGATGATTTAAGGGTACCCTGATTTCAGATTATTTTAGGAAATCTCCATATTGTAATGCCTTTTCCTGAACTACTTCACCATATTGTTCAACATCGTTTTTTTCCCGGTGGTTCCAGCGACTTTTGTCGTTTCAACCCCGGTGTCTCTCCTGGTCGCCGATTTTGATGACCACAAAAGGTGTCAGGTCCTGCGCTCCGCCGGGATCAGGGGATAGGATTCTGAAAATGTTCATGGCCCAAAGACAAAACCAATGAAGCTGGATGATGTTTTTCGTTCGAGAACTCCGAGAACATCAACTTTGGGAGCGGCTGTTGAGCCATCGTTTCAAACATCAACGAAGCCTCCGAGGCGGTGCAAGTTTTTATAGATACCCCGTCCAATACCACCCCCATGGTTCCCGAAAATGATGCAAATATCACTGCTGGTTGGTGGTATACCTACCCCTCTGAAAAATATGAAAGCCAGTTGGGATTATTATTCCCAATGTATGGAAAAAAATGTTCCAAACCACCAACCAGACTGGGTGGAAATCAGAATCATCCAAAAGAGCCAACAGGTTCAGTGGGAAAGGCTGCTATGGCGGTCAGTGTGCCATGTAAGGATTCCCATGGATCCTAACAGAACACCCCGAAAGTCAAACAACTCATCCACCACAGTAGTCATTGGATTGGTTTCAGGGAGGAACCCCAGCTGGAATCCCATGACCTGGGCCTTGATGATGACTGCTTGGTAGTTTCAACCCCCGATGAAAAGATTGAAAGATCAATGTGACATTGGAGATCATCATCAAAAAAAAACTATTTTTGAACATGATAAAAGAATATAAAAGACCGTGACATCACCAGATGATCTCATACCGCTCACGAGAACTTGGCATCGAAACCTCACCTGCCCCTGCCCCTGCCCCTGCCCTCATCCCCTTTTTGGCTCCTGAGTCCTCACCTTCCCCTGGATCAACTTCTCCACCAGCTCTCGGACACTGGCACCGCGATGCTCTCCATGCCCGAAGGTATCATGGACCGCGTCATGCGAGTGACGAATGTACCTGGCGAGGTGGTCGAGCTGAAAAAATGGCACGTCCCGGGATCAATTGGTCTCGTGGGATCATCATCCTAGTGTGTAAATATATATATATTATTTTATTCTATATTTTATGATATTGTGTCATATGATATTATATTGTGTTTTATGTTATATTATATCATTTTATTTTATAGTATAGTATATCATATTATATTATTTTATATTTTATTGTATTATATCATTTTCTTTTACATTATATCATATTATGTTATATTATATTGTTTTTATGTTATATTATAACATGTTATTTTATATTATGTTACATTATATTATATCATATTATATTGTTTTGTATGTTATATTATATTGTGTCTTATTTTATATTATGTCAGTTTATTGCATTTGATTTTGTATTATATTGTATTGTTTTGTATTATATTATAATATATTGTTTGTTATGTTATATCATATCATTTCATTTTTTGTATTATATTGTATTGTTTTGTATTATGGTATATTATATTGTTTGTTATGTTATATTAGGTCACTTTATTTTATTTTGTATTGTTTTTATGTTATCTTATATAATGGTATTTTGTATTATAGTATTTAAATTTATCTTATGTTGTATTATATTACATTCTATTTTATATCCTATTTTATATTATATTATATTTTTTATATGTGTGTATACATATATTTATATTTATTAGAATGTGTATAATATATATATATATGTGCATACATTTTCCTCCATATATACATGTGTAAAAATATAGTTATATTTATATAGCTATATTTATATAGTTATATTTATATGTGTACACATATATTTATATTTTTTGTAATTAGTAATTATATATATATTTATTTATTTATTTATCAATTATTGATAATTTGTTTATCTATTCATCTATTTAGATGTGTGTGTGTAAATAGAATTATGTCCATATATATATACATATATATATATATGTATCAACTTGCACAAGGGATCATGAATGGATTTCTGGGAAGGTCATGAACCATAACAATCCCAGTAAAAGCTGTTGGTTCCCCCTCCTGTAATCAAACCTGGAAATCTTCAAATCACTCATTGACTAGTAAATCTAAATCGATCACATCGATCTCCGGTACCAGCCGTAACAGTCCCGAGATATGTTCCAAAATGATCCAAAATGTGGATTTCATGTGGATTTCATGGGGGGTTCTATCTCTAAATGATCTCAAGATCTTACCAGCTTCGTTTTCCCAGTGGCTTTTGTCCATCCTTTTTCCCTTTCGCCTCACTTCGATCTCTGCTCGCCGGCCATGAAACTCGTCCCAGGCCTCGACGTGTCGGATGGCGAGGCGAAAAATCACTGGCCAAAAAATGGAGGAAAAATACGGTACTTTACTGGGATTTAGAGCTGATTTATAGCTGATTTCTAACTTTTTATAACTATAAATGGTGATTTTTAATGTGATTTACCTATTATTAGTGTACTCAAAAATGCTGATTGGCTATGATTACTGAATCGTGGTGATGTACCGATATGAGAAGTATGGTGATATCAATTACTGTATTGAATAATGGTGATGAATTATGATATATAGTTATTGTGATTTCTTGCCCATAGTTATGATATGTTATGATAAGAATGGTATCACTATTAGTCACTAATGTGACTAATTACAATCACCTTAATTCACCATAATGATGTGGTTGTCACTGCTGATTCAGCCTCTGGTCATAAAAAAAACAGTGAGCAACGGAGAATCACCATCTTTTGCAGGTTTGCATCATCTATAAATGGACCATGTTCAATAGCTATGGTAAATCAGAGGGTAACTTGGGATATGCAAAATTCACGGAGATAGAACTGGAGATATTGGGATACACCCTCTGGTAATCTAACGGTTTGCAATGGAATATGGGAATTGTTATCAGGTAAACATAGAACCAAACGGGCCATGGCTTCCATAGCCACGTTAAATTGACCGAAAGGAAACTCGAGTTATTCAAGATGGCTGGCAGTAAAACCTATGGAAATCTGTATGTTTTACCCATTTGAGGGTATATTATCACATCTGAGGTTGCCAGGGAACTAATATATCAACAGATCATATGAACATATATGAACATACCTCACAATGTGCCTGTGTGTATATGTCCATTTCAAATGGGGGATTGATATAAAACGCGATATGAAGGGGCGTATCAAGGATATGCCAAGGGGTGTGCCATATCAGCTGGCTGACTAGCTATACCATATTATGTCCAATATCGTATCCCCATGATTGGTGGTTCAAACCCCCATTAAATGAAATCTCATTGTATCCTGAATATATCCTGAACCCTGCTCCCCCAGAATAGTTTTCCAGATTACTCTTTAAATTGATGGCTTACTGGTAAATCCACCGGTAAACTATGGTAAACTATGGTAAACTGCAGGTTATCCTGGCTTACCCAGCAATCCAAACATGGCTTGCTGGAAAATCCACCGGAGGTCGCCTCGGGAGTCTCGGCGGGGTCGTACTGGGCGTGGTACTTCTCTTTCAGGAACCGTGCCAGCATCGATGTCAGATCCTGCTGTGGCAATAAATGGCTGAGATCGGAACTTTGGATTGGGTAAATTAATGGTAAATCAATGATAATCCATGTAACTCCACATTTGCAGGGATGCCACACCAAAAAAAAAAGGTAGAACCAAGTAATGAACATAGCAAACTTTGCCCAGATCAAGGCCAAATCCATCCAAACCCACATCTCAGTAGCAAGAACCCCCGAATTCCATCTTCAATTCCTACGGAAATCACCGGTCCAAAAGTTCGAATCCCATTGGATTCTATCGAAAACCCTACCGGAAACCCCAGGAACTTCCCCAAATCCATTGCGGGTGCACCGCGTTTTCGGTGGATGGCCTTGCCGGCCTTCCTGGCATCTAGACAGAGCTTACAGGCCAGAGGCCCTGGAGCATCTTTCCAGTGAAAGACCAGGCAGTCCACCTTCGAGGTGTCCTGGCAGCCATTTTTTTCACTATGGCCACTATGGTTGATGGTGATTCACCATGGTTGATGCAGAAATTATTTCGATGGTGATTAATCTATGGTTGGTGGTGATGGTTGGTGGTGATGAACTATGGTTGATGGTGATGAACTATGGTTGATGGTGATGAACTATGGTTGATAATTAACTGTGGTGTTATCGTGATAAGAAATTATTGTAATATGTATCATATTGATAGTTAAATGGGTTAGAAACCAGAATGATGATAAATGATGAGTAATGATGGCGCCCCCTGGTAAGCGGATACAGTTTGCTATGGAAAATTGACGGCCCCACTAAGGTTCGATGGTTTACCGTGTTTGAAACATGGACGTTTTCCACAGCTACGTTAGTCGACTGTTTGAGGATTGTGAGCTTCTTCAATTCATCAAACTGAGAGATGCACGAGATAAATGCGATGAATGGCAACGGAATTTTTTTTGGGATCCTCTCCAAGTTCATGGCTTATATTAATTAAGTGGCAGTGTTTCTATTTCAGCCTTAAAACTGCCACTTAAACCACTTGGACGTGGCCGTCCTGCAAGGATCCCAGCACCAAGGAGTACTGCTGGTGCCGGCTGAATTCGATGACGATGGGGGTCCCGTGGCTTCGGATCCGGTGGCTCCGGTCCTCAAAGACTTCCTCGGTGCGGTGCACGTTGCGCAGGTGATGCCAAAGATCCATCAAGGAGACCATCCCCCTCCACCAGAAATCGGATGAAACAGCTGAGTGAAATATATAATAGTTATAATAGTTCATAAATGTTAATAAGTTATTCCCAATTATAGATCCTTATATAGATCTTTATATAGATCTTTATAGACCTTTATGGCATTGAATTTAGACCACATTGACCGGGATGTGAACTGGGGTGAACCCCGACGGTGAAGCCGGTGAAATCTCTAGGAATGGCGAGGGTAACACGTGGGAAGCTCGCCACGTTCCACGGCTTAGTCATACCCGGAAGCATGTACTTCCAATGAAGTGTTCATACGCTCCCTCTCATAGATTCTTATAGTGACTGTATAGATCTATATAGTACATTCATATTAAATTTCATATTCATCAATACAAACATCAACCCATGGCCCATCTGAACCACCAATCGTGTCTAAGGTGCGATGCATTGCCGATCTAACCATTCGTGGGTGGAGAGGTTCTGGTAGGTCTTCTCGACATCTCGAAGCCGTGCCACGTCTCCCAGGATCCTCACAAAGTGACGCTCCGCTCGGCGAGTCTACGACGTCTACGACGTCTACCATGGGGGGTCGACCCGAGAAAAAGCTTCAACAAGAAACATCCTTCGAAATATTCCAACATATTCCAACGCTTTCAAAGAAACTTGTTTGTGTTTGATCATCATCCGATTGTTTTGGGACAAAAAACATTGTATATATATATATATGAAACCGTCGAGTCTTATGGACAAAATCAGCAGTTTTGTTGCTTACCGTCCCCATGTTTACTTGTTCAAAGACACCAGTTTTTGTTGTGAAACTCGGATATTCTTCTGCATCATTGAAAACAAGTGAGATACTCGAATATGTTGTAACCATCCATACATGCTGGATGTTTAACTAATGTTTCAAGCATTAACAAAACGTATAACGTACAAAAACACAATCCAGTGTCAAAGAAATTAAGATTCGGTGACGTTGACCATCAATTCTTATAAGCAATGCACAACCATACCCCCGAAAGATAGGTGATGGTTTTTGATTGCTGACTCTTTACCATCCAAAAATACCAAACATCATCAAAAATCACACACCTGGTACTTCTTTGCTCCCCATTATCCCCATTCATTATGGTTCACCCCCAATTCGGATGGTAAATCCTAAGCCCATTGCACATCCCCTCAATTAGATGTTAATAGCCAACAAAAATGGCGGGTGTTGAAGTACCTATGGTAAAGAAACCAGGCACCCTCCAGTAAATATACTCTCTGGTAATTTGACATAGCTATTGAAAATTGCCATTTATAGTTGATTTATCCATTAAAAATGATAATTTTCCATTGTTATGTTAGTTTACCAGAGGGTATAGCTCTGGAAAAAGACCCTGGTTTCCCGTTTGCAAAACTGATCTGTGAATCGTGGGTTTTCCATATCCATTTATATAAGTGAGATTACTGGACGGTAAATGCCGCTTGCGCCCTCAAATGCCGGTGTTCTTATCTTCTATTGCCATGAACCATTGGTTTCCAGTTGTCCTATTCTTGATGGTGAAGCCTCATATTATTTGCTTGGTGAATCCCCATTAAGAAAGATGATAGATGATACAGTAGTTCTTCCCATCAATTGGTCATAGTTTCTCCGTTACAACTATTTTTCGTTGGATTTATCCCCACAATCCCATCCTGTTCTTCCCATATTTCCATAGGGAATGGGATTATACCCTTCCGTCGAATGTGGCGAAGCCACTGTTGAATGGAAGATTTACTAATGCCACGGTTGATTACCAAAAGGCTAGTTACATATTCCAAATAAACATCAACATAAACATAAATAAACTTTAATAAACAACATGGTTTTTTTTCCATTCCCATTTCCATTAAACTCCAGTTGGCACCTCTCCAGGAGCACCTCTCGGATATGTTTCGTCGGCTTCACCGCGCGCTTGCTGCGAGCGCTTGAACCGCTGGAAGCGGAGCGCTGCCGCCGGAGCCGCCGCTTGCGGCGACGGATCGAGCGCGAGGCGCGCGAGGCGCGCGAGGCGCGCGAGGCGCGCGAGGCGCGCGAGGCGCGCGAGGCGGAGGCGGAGGAGACAGCGCGACGCCTTGGAGGTGGTCCCAGTGGGGTTTTCCCAAATACAACTGGGTTATTTAAAATGTTAGAAATATATGGTTACTGATATTCAATTATATGTGGTTACAAATATATGTTATATATATATATATGTAACTGGGTTGCTAATTATGACTTAATGCTGACAATCAGCGGAATGTTATTCATATTATTGAAATACAAAATTTCTCCATTATGTTGATGGAAACATTACTAACATTAGATTCCATTAACCAGTTGTAACTTGGGATGTTACATTATATTATCTATATACCGGGACCAAATATGATTAATAACACTTGAGGCCAGGGGGGAGGTACGAAAGCTAGCAGGACGCTACTAGTGTTGTACCGCAGACTGCTCAGCTGCAAGAGTAAACTGATGAAGTCATGACGATGATGGTGGGTAGGAATGAATTTAATGATGATACGGTGATGATGATGATGATGATGATGAGGGTGAGGATGAGGATGAGGATGAGGATGATGGGATAATGAGGATGAGGATGAGGAGGATGAGGATGATGATGATAACTATGATGATGATAACTATGATGATGATAACTATGATGATGATAACTATGATGATGATAACTATGATGATGATAACTATGATGATGATAACTATGATGATGATAACTATG
>Ga0126342_10010537_pt1 | contig 16539 bp, 15 predicted proteins | sample Cyp1metagenome_FD_92528 | JGI IMG/M metagenome (GOLD analysis project Ga0126342, IMG submission 92528) | Coral microbial communities from Lord Howe Island, Old Settlement Bay, Australia - Cyphastrea 1 metagenome | ecosystem: Host-associated > Invertebrates > Cnidaria > Coral ... | reverse complement strand
CTTGGTGGCTCATCCCACTTAGTAAGTGGGTTATAACCCCAGTTATAAATGGGATAAGTAGGGTTAATCCACTTATAATTGGGGTTATAACCCACTTACTAAGTGGGATGAGCCACCAAGTAGAGATCTCATTGGTGATTTCCATAAGTGGGGGTATCCCAATAGCTGGTTGGTCTTTAATGGAAAATCTCCGGGGCCCAAATGGATGATTTAGGGGTACCACATTTTAGGAATCGTCCATATTGATCTAGATAATTTGATGGTGGTATTTCATGGGATCCTGGGAGACATATGTCATGTGAGATATCAATGGACTGGTTTAAGGGGAAAATTACAGGAAAATACCCCATATTTAATGGGAACAACGATGGTTTCCGGTTAAGATTTTCCCTTAAACCAATCCATTGAAGATATGAAATTTGGGTATGTTTGATAAGGGTATGCGTCCAAATAGTAATTCGAATAGGGAAAATGAGACGACAAACCAATGGATTTGGGATACCCCATTTATCCATATTTGAAAATGAACCTAAATAATTCCAAACCAATTTTTGGGAAAACGTGGTAGTTTATCATGTGTTTCAAAATTTCCTTACGACAATTGATGACAATTGCATTTTTGGATATTTTTGGGGGTGCCCACCACTTTCCGAACCCCGTTGGCGCAGGCAATGCCACAATCTTCCACCAACACCTGAAGTCTGGGGCCATGGCTGGCACGAACTCCTTATACTCCAGGAAGCAAAAGCGACAAGCCGGGAAATCCCCGAACCAAATGGATCCCAATGGAGGTTTAAATGAAACATCATCTATTCATGGTGGATTTTTATTCATTGCCATCTTTGATTAGGGGAGGGTATATCTCTTCCAAGTTCTTTTTGTTCAAGTTAACCTTTGTTAACCTCCATTCTGTTGGAGTGCAACAGCCTCGGCACCGGCAAGACAGCTACCCGCCTCTAACAACTCATTGATGTGGTGCGGGGTCAGCCGCATCGCAGCAGACAACAGGCCGCCGGTGATGTGTTTGCCACTGGCCTTGGATCGTCCATCCACAGGTTTGGAAATCTAGTTGTCGCGATTTTGCAAAGGCCATGAATTGAGGTACCCTCCCCAATTTTGAGACAATTGAGGTGTTGGGATTCGGAAGGAAAGGGGCCAAGGGCCCATTTGTTTCTGTTGGTTTCTGGAAGTTTGTTGAGATGACACTGTTCACTGCACACTCTGCTCATGTCAACTGACAAACTGCCAACACTGACTGTTGGCTCAAGGCTCAAGCCGCACTGAGCAAAAGTAAGCTGACTGCTGAGTCCACTGGTGTAAACTGACCACTGTAGGTTGTGTAGGAGAAAGATCCACTAGCTTCGCATGGAAGCGGAGCACTGATTCCTGCTACAACTGTAGAGACCGTAGAGAAGTAGAACTAAGACATGGCACAACTCGGAGATGGAACCACACTTGGAGGAAACAACAAGCTCCCACTGCCAGGCAAGTTTTCTGGCAAGATGGAACACTTGGAAGACTGGAGCTGGTCTGTGAAATCGTACGTAGCACTGTTCAAGACTAAAGCAGCGGAAGTGATGGAGAATGTTTAGACTGTTGCTACAGTCATCACTGATGAGAGACTCGGGGCACTGGAAGCTGAGAATCCACAAGTCTTTGACACTGGCTTAATTCGATTTAGCCGTCAACTGCACTACTTGCTAGCCCAACTGACTACTGAAAGTGCCAGACTGGTAGTAAGAGGAAATGTTGAACTGAATGGTTTTGAGACATGGCGCTTACTGAGTCGAAGTTTTTCACTACCACGAACTGCACTGGATATCGGTTTACTATGGTTTACTAACAAAGGTACTGGAATTCAGGTTTCGCCCCGACCACTTTGAACAAGACTACAGTGAATGGGAAACACTGAAGGCTAGGTGTGCAAGACAAGCCGGAGCACCACTGCCCGATAACATCCTAGTAGCGACACTGCTCAACAAGACAACCGGAGCACTGCAACAACACCTGAGACTGAATGTGAGGACAACGGACGCCTATGAGACTCTCAGAGAGGTGCTCACTGCGTACTATCAATCAAGACATGTAGAAAACTATAGGTTCATGGACACTGGAGGAGCTGCGCCAATGGATGTAGTAGCGCACTGTGCACGAAAAGGTGGAAGAGGCAAGATGGGCCCCCCTTTGGAACACAGCCCGCCCCGGAAAGAACAAAAAACGCCTGAGCAAATTGGAGATCATCGTCGCAGCCTTTCAATATCTTTTACGTAACATCTTTACCGATGAAAATACAAATCGCACAAACCATCAAATCCATCAACCAGCAAGTGTCAATGTAAAAAAATGTCCCTTGTTGATGGTGAATCCCCATTTTTGCTGATACAATGCCCAGGTTTGCCGCTCCCCTCTGAGATTTCTACGTGGTCTCCATCCTGTCATTTTGCCCCCCGCGAGCTGACTGCTATGCAAATGTAGCCCACCCTTGGGGAATCTGAACGTTGTTCTCGGATATCACCTATGGAGTTTCAAAGAGTTTTTTGCAGCAACAGAATGGGTTGAAGAAACAACATCAAGCTCTACTCTATACTTTGGTGATCAAACATGGCAGTGGAACATGCCCCATGTTCCCATTGAAACTATTTACAAATAAAATGCAAATGCCTATTTACAGGGATTTCCCATTGCCATGACATGTTTCTGCAACCAACAAAAAGATCACAAAAGAGGCTTCAGCCAGCAGCATGCGAACCAACGCCAACAGCACCATCTTTCACCCAAATTTCCGTCCGAGAACTGAGCGTAGCACATTCGTCCCTCAATTTCTCAGGGAAGAAAAAAGAGAGAAAACAGCAAAAAACAATGCTATCATGGCGTACAGAAACGAAATTTACCAACTAAACACGACCTTGCTGGTAGTTTCAATCCTTCTGAACAGCCGTTTGAGTTGGAAACACAAAACCATGTCAATCTAAATGCTGATGATACTTCAATAACATGAACATGGAACAGCGACAGGGAGCATCCAGATCCATAGAACATATAGGAGCGATGTATTGGAAATATCGGGGAATCATAGAAACAATTCGGAAAGATATATGATGATTATGATGATATATACAGTTGATGGCCATTTTGAATAAGAACATTATACTCTTTAAATATATAAGAACGATGATGATGAAATGATTAAATAAACATTAACTGTTTGGTAGTTTCAACCCCTCTGAAAATATGAAAGTCAGTTGGGATTATATATTAAAATATTATTCCCAATATAATGGAACAATAAAAAATCATTTAAAAAAATAATGTTCCAAACCACCAACCATTCATCATTAAACTACATAATCATTTATAAGACTATCTATAAACCATTGGAATGGGAAGTATCCCAGAAATCTCATCAAATCTCCAGCAGCCGACCTCGAAGGTGAACTCCGAGCTGCGCCACTCCGGGTGCTGCTCCAACAAGACGGCAATGGCATCGCCTGGGGTCACATGGTGGTGTCCCTGGGTTTTTTCCATGGAAACGCCTTGGAAAACCATGGGAAACATGTTGTTTTTTCAAAATTCAGGTGATTTCAGGTGGGCGAGATGGAAAGACCTGCCATTTTTGTAGATCTGTTTCGGAAACCATGGGTTATCCATGATTTTCCATGGGTTGTCTTTACAAAAAAATCTCGACGGACTGAGGTAATTAATTGGTAAAACAAATTCTTCATGTCTGGTTTGGGGTCCTGGCAATTTGTGGTTCTCGGGCTCAGCTCCTTGACTCTCCATGGGAATTGCACCGTTCAAGTTGCCCTTCGCAACTAGTTGTCGCCATGTACCAGGGACCCCGGGGACCCCGGCCGTCAATGTCTTGGAAGGCATCCTGAGCGACCCCTGTTTGAACATGACAAAAAAACTGGAACCACAAGCCACGTGATCTTTTTCTAGGAGCGAAACAAATGGGCTCTAAAGGGATTGTTAAAGGTATATAATCGTTGACTCGTTGACATGGTTGAGGACGACGCCCGAACACAAAATAAAACACCTGGACCTCTATGTTTCACTTTAGAGCTGCTTCCGCAACCCAAACCATTGCCAAACCATTTTCCACTATCCGTTTATTTTGGAAAAACAACATGTTGATCACCTGAGTTTGAAGTCGCCTAAACAAGATTTCACCATGGTGCTGGGACATGGCCTTTTTATGGTTAAAACTCGCGCACCTAAACTTCGGGGATTATCTTTAAAAATGTCGGATTCTAAACCTAGACACGTAAATTCAAATATAAATAGTTGAATGGACCTGCTTTGCCTAACATCTTTGCTACTTCTACCCATTCCTATGGCTATCTTATTATCTTGCGGGTTCCTTGTATGATTAGTGTGGCTCAAGGTATGCCCTTCAATTTATCTCAATTTCACATTGTTAACCCAAACGATAGATTTAAATATATAGATCGAAGTGAAGGAAATCATTTCCAGAACCCCGATGAATGGAAGTTCCATGATAATTTTTACGTGTATAACTTCCAAATCCTCATCTGTGGCTGAATATGTCTGGTTGGATTAATCTATGGATACATCTGAGAAAATCACTGTTCTGGATTGTTCAAATGCATTGGCATTTCTATTTTAAAGTCAAAAAACCCTCAGCATCAATATGTTGGATACTTAAATTTCGACATCCCTGAGGCCCTAATGTGGTAAACCCAAGAATAAACAGTCATACTATACCTGTGTCTGGAAATAGTGAGGATCGTTAGTTCATTGGTTTTACCACACTATGTTGGATACTTATGGGCACTTAACATATGGAAAATTGGAAGCTTTATAGATACTTCACATTAACATATGGGCACTTTAACACTTGAGCTTTATAGATAATTCGCATTAATTTACCTATAACAATTTCGAATCAAATCAATAGCCATGCTGACCAAAGATCGGGATGCCCAGCTCACCGCTCCGTTGAACATCCTTGTTTTGGGATACTTCAAAATCCCATTGAAATCCATATGTTGAGCTAACCAAAAATCCACATGTTCAAATCATTCGAACCCATGAAAATGAGATTAAAATCCATTCAAATCATTTACAGTAAACTTATTTAAATCCATAAGCATTCACTAAATTCAGGATTGGTATAGGTTTGGGGTGAGATGCAAATGATTTGGGATGGTTATTTCCAGGAAATCATAATCCCATTTAACTATTCCCTAAGTTCTCCCACGGGCCATCCAGCCCCCAGCCCTCATCCCGCTAATCCTATTGCTGTGGCATGATGGAAAACAAACCGACATTTTTTCTTGACACTTGATTTGGGGGGAGTGATCTACAAGTTTCGGCCAAAGTTACCTAAATCAGGTCATGTTGGAGTTCCATCTGCACACCCCAAATCAAGTAGCAAGTAAAATAGTTGATTTAAATGCTCTACTTGGTAGATGTCAACCATTAGAATTTGGAAGTCCCAGATTTAAGCCTTTCACATGAATTTTGTAGAGATTCCTAGGGAAAAGGGATGTGTTGTAGATGTCTACCTGCTGAATAATATCATAGGCTGAGATCTACACAGGGTTCAGCAAACCATAGGATTTAGGAAGTTTTCAATTGAAACTTGCAGAAGTCGACCTCCATTTTTTTGACAGGGAGATCTACAACGAGCAATCTTTCTGCTTGCATTAGATTTGGGATCAAGACTTCAGGGGTCCTTGCACAGCAATACAAATACCAGTAACGCCACCAAGAAGTCAACATACACCATATCAAAGGAATATAACGCTAGCCAAAATTGGGACCTCGAATCAAATGCTTTTGGCCCAAGACCAAGATCCATTTGAAAATCCATGTTGATGACAGTTGAACAAGTCTTCTCCAACCACGACCATGAAAGCCAACTGGCATGGAGCGCCGCTGGCAACTCGACACGTCGTTTTTGCCTCGTCTCGAGAGGCGAGCGGCGTGTCGTTCCATCGAAAAACAGTGGTGCCACCATAGGGAAAACCATAAAAACAAAACCGGAAATCATGGGGATTGGGGATTTATAGGGGATTTATTATGATAGATAAGCAATAGATAAGTTATGATAAGTTGATTTATAGCAGAACTGTGAAGTTTATGGCACATATATCTACAGTCGAAAAAGGTTTGCAAACCAAATTGTAGCTGGGGGACACCACCTTGTAATATCAACTGGCTTTTGATTCTCCAAACAAAAAAATCATCCCTTTAGACAATCCACATTTCCAGTTATATCCCGGTCATAGGCCACTTGTCGAATTCTATATTCCAATTCTATATTATAAAGGGGCCTCAATCCATGAATAGATCCAGTACTAAACGATGGTCTTTAGGGATCTCCTCATACTATATATATATACTAATATGTGGAAAAGGATTACAAATAATACGGTGGAGAAGGGTAAATATATATATATATATAATTAATTAATTAATTATATATAATTGTACCATATATATATAAATAAATATATATATGTGGAAAAATGCAAATAATACCAAGGAGAAGATGAACTGCCATTAAGATCGCTTATTTACATGTCTTTATCGCATGGTGGGGAAACTCTATTCATCGCTCCAAATCGCTCCCGTTCACCAGGTCACAGGATTTGAAGTCTGACATGTCTCGGAAACCACGGCATGTCTGTCATGTTCCCAAAAATGTCGGCAGTTGGAATAACATATGGCAATTGCCCAAATCTGCTCTGAATTCGCACCATCCATCAAGCATATCACAACCCAGAAGCGATGCGTTCGCCAGCTCTGAACGCACTCTTGCACCGGAACGTGTGCGCAACCCAGCACTGCGTTTCTGCAGTAAGAAAGTCAATGACAGTCAATGACCACACTCAGTTTTGGGTATCAGTATGTAGAAATGGCAAATTTTGAAAGCACTCGAGTATCAATGAACGTTCCTTGCATTGAAATTGCCAAATCTGTTGTAGTGAGAAATCATCTTGACACCTTGTGAATAGCAACATTTCAAACAAAAACACGAACCAAAGCAAGGTACTGGAGCTAGTTCATCAATCTTGGCCTGTGGTTTCAGTCAATTCGACAAATCTTAGTTGATTCTATACATCAAGAAGGATGCACCGATGAAGTTCTTTGAATCACCAATCAGATTGAATCATATCACTCATATCACTGCTTTTGAGTTGGTTATATTATGTTATATTCCCATATCTTTGTTGACTTTTCAAGCAGCACCATTTCTGGGGTTTCCCACTGGCTTGCCATTTAATACGATCCCCCAATCATGTTCAATAACACCCAATTCTTGGAACCCTAATTCATGAATAGATGCAACACTACCAAGAGAACCAAAAACCTGTAAACATGTATGTACTTTGAAAAAAGCAGAGGTTGCCTGGAAACCATAAATTAAACAAGAAGTTGGGCTGAAGAGGTCATCATTTTGACTCCAGGGATCATCAACACGCTGAATGGCAGGACAAGAACCAATGACTCATCGTTTTAAACAAACCCAAATCTCTGGATTATCCTCCAGTACTGTAACATAGCCATATTGAAAATTGCCCATTTACTTCAGAGATGTAGCTATTAAAGCTGTGGGTTTTCCAGTTCGCAAACTGTCAGAGGCACACCAGCTTGGCCATGCCATGGCCGAGCTAACACGTTAGTGCCATGGCAAAGTTCCGCTTCTTTGAAACGGGCAGGGGAGAAGTGACAGGTAATTTCAAAGAAATCTGAGTAACATGGCAAGATGTTTCAATTAAAATTGAGTCAAATGATGTAGCATGGGATGATGACAAATAAAGAGCAAGGACCCGCAAGTGCCTCATTTCTTTCGCTATATGCCCAATTATATATATATATTTATATATCCACCACAAATCTAAATCGGATTGTTAGACTAGTTATACGTAAGTTCAGTTTGCTAACGTTTGGGCCCCCCTCGGGATTTTCGGAAGCGTCCATGGTCATGAAGTGAGGAAGTGTATTGCCCACCAGTTAAAATCAAGATATAGATATGGAACACTCATGGTTTCCCAAGGAAATAATCTACAATTTTGGGGTTTACCATATCCAATGCAAATCTCAATGTTTTTTTTCTCCATTGAATCCTCATTTTCTGGTGGTTAAAAATCCCAATGTTTTGCCGAATAAAACGAGAAAAAGGTGAATCTCTGGCCGCTACGGCCCTACAGCAACGGCGGTCTTCACCGTGCAGCCTGACGAATGGACAAAATGCCAGAGAAAATCATGGGAAAAATGCCAACCATGGATCTGGGTAAATTATAATATTTCACTAAGCTGAATTAAGGCTATTTGGGGATGATTTCCTTCATAAACCATGATTCCAGGGTTCGGTCGCAGGGAGGTCGTGATGAAATTTACCCAGATGGATGATCTGCCATCTCTATGCACAGCACCGCAAAACGTCGTGTACAACTCCAATAAGAAAAGGGGATCCTGTCAAGCTCATCGAGAACTTTCCCGACCATGGTGTGATTCTTCATGCTTCATAGATGTTCATAGTTTCTGTAAATAGTCAATAGTTAATAGTTACTATACAATAATACAATAATAGTCAATACTATATATACACAGTTATATGGAGGTTTCCTAAGTCATGGGGGTACCCCCAGTCATCCATTTCAATGGGATTTTTCATGAAATCAACCATCTAGCTATTTGGGTACCACCATGGCTATGGAAACATATAGAAACCTGCATATTGTTAAATATGACCAAATGGTCCTAGCAGGTCCTAGCATCTCCCTTTGAGGCATCGATCGGTTGACACTCCCAAACATGTGGTATGGGGTATTTACCTCAGAACAAACATCTTTAAAGCCTCAGCAATAGGAAAAAAACACCATCTCTGAGTCCCAGACCCCAAGTTTCACATCTCGGAAATGTGTTGGGAATTGGGCATCAGTATCATTATCTAATTTTACTATGGCATGAATTAAATCCACAGGGAACATCCGGAAACATGACCTGCCCGTGGGCCTTTTCTCGCACGCTGCAAATGGCAAGTTCTGTGCATCCCCTGGAACCCAGTCGCGATCGCCAGGGCAACACGTCCCGTCACGTCCCTCCCCGAAGCGGTTAGATCTAGATGTGCAGGTCCTTTTCATCTTCAGTTCTGCACGAATCTATAGCATCAATCGAAGTGTAAACTTCAAGATGGCTAAGATGGCTTGACCAACTTTTCACCTGCTAGGACCAACGGACTCTATCCTCTGGCCATCCAACATGGCAATGGCACACAGCCGACATAAACCCAGTTTCAAGGGGAACACCCATTTCTCTCTCAGTCTCTCTTTCCCTCTCTCATTTTTCTCGCTCCCTCTGTCTCTTCCGTTGTTTAAAATTGATCCCTTCCCCTGATATTGAACACCCGCCAGAAACGATGGTTTAGTAGGGGAATTGCACCTATTTGGAGCGTTTAATATGAGCGGAAGGGATTAATCATGTCAGTTCCATGCAGTTGCTGAAACATATTTCCTTTTTCGCCCCTTGAACCCCACTTCCTCGACTTCCGTATCGCACTGGCAGATCAGGCGCCCTCATTTGAGGCCGCGCAGTTCACGTCTGAGCTCTACCCCAGCCGGTTCTGCCTCCACCATTTGGGAGGTCTCGACACCAAGAAATTGGACATCCTCCAAGCTTGGTGCACTGGTCGCACCGCCGTGAGGACTCTATAGCCATGGCCGCATGTGGACAACGTTTACAACTAGTGGCAAGAATTAACTATATATTACAAAGATTTAAAAAGTTGTTGCGTTATTTTATGCCCACTTGTAAAGCGAAAACTATTGACCGTTTTTGTGATGTCGTCGTTTTCTTGGTAGGGTTCCGTTTGTCATAATTTGTATAATTCTTTTCCTTCTGGGCACCAACCTATGTAAGCCGACTTTGAAGAGAAAATGGAGGTTTCCTAAAGTGGGGGGACCATGGGGGACCCCTAAATCATACCTTTTAAATCATTTTTATAGGATTGTCCATTGTAAACCATCCAGTTATTGGGGATTCCCCCATTTATGGAAAACCCCATGTGAGAATTCTCGGGATTTTGTGTCGCACTTCGTCCCTCCTCCCTTCTGGAGGTTTCTGCCCCAAAACAATATCAACTCGGTGGACTCCCATCGTGACAAAATATACATGTTAAGAAGTTAAGAAACAAAAATCATCTACAATTTTCCAGTTGCTTAGTTATACGGCTATATTGAACTGTATTGAACTAATGGCTAGTTGTAGAAATCCTCAAACATTTTTTACAACACATTAAGCAACATGGCAGCCATGGCTTAAACTTTTCAGATTCTTTAGCAACTCCAGGCGTGGCTTAGTAGTGCAGTCGTTTCAACAGATATGGCCCACTGCCACTTACAAAGTCCAAGATCGCACGACCGGCGGCGCCTCCAAAAAGGGTGGCAAGGTTGCAAGGTGGTCGGAAAATCCATGGTCAAAACTCCAACCAGACATGAAACATTGTCATTTCAAACTCAAACTGTGTTTTTTTTTTGGGTGCTATACTCTTTCATTTTTTGGTAGGTCAAAGATGTATGTTCTTCCCATGATCCTGTGATGAGCCACTTTCAATCAAGTGGAACACTGCAAGTTCCCACCATTTCATACCGTCGTTGAACACGCCCCGAGAAACAAGGGGTGGGCCCGATGGGAGGTATTATCGAGTGACGCCTGCAACTCCCTGAAACATCGGAAGCTCCATGTTTTTGGCAATCTTCTGATGCGATCTATATTTCATAAGTATATGATACGTGGGCATGCTTGTCACTGCCCCCAAAGTCGCCAGTTTCAATAGTCTATATAGCTTATGCGAAGAAAACCGACGAGATTCTCGCGAGCCCCCAGTTGTTCTTCAAATTGGTCCACTTGTTTTGGTTCAGATTTCCCGTCAAAAAGGGTCAATGAATTCGGGGTGCCCTGCCCCCCAAAGAGCACTGTCATTTGTCATTTGCTACTACCCTTTAGAGTGATCAAACATGGCTTGCCGGAGAAATCCCCATTGAGTTCAATTGTTTTGCCAACAAAAAACAGCAAATGACTTTCATTATTTTTCATTCCTAGAGGATTTCCGATATTTTCCATGATCTTCCTATAAATTTCCCTCCAAACCAGATCGTCCCTGCCCTGGCCTTGGCTCTCGGAAAGGATCTTCCCAAGAACTCGACCATAAACCTGCCATGCTCACGGGATAACAAGATCCATTGGGAAAAACAACGCCAGGAGAAACAACGGAGAAAAAACAGGTAACACAAATGCAAACATGCTATCTGAAAAACAACAACAACAACAACAACAACAACAACCCATAAGAAACCATAAGAAACCAAGATTTGGCAATTTTTCAGGTTGAACCAATGAAGTTGTGATACCAAAAATGAGGATGAAGCGTTTTTCAGATGGAGGCCCCATCCACCACCCCATTCACCGTTCCCATGTTCCCAATCAATGGGGAGGTTTCCTAAAATGGGGGATCCCCAAAACCATGGGTTTTAGTACGAAAATTGCTAATTTGGATGATTTGGGGGGTGTCCATTTTTGGAAACGTTCATATCTTTTCCTGATACTTCTTGTACCTTTGTGGGGTATCTACGGTGTATGTATATATATATATATGCTACACAAGGTTTGTCTAAAAATATGCTACGCCAGATCTGATGGAATATCATACCGGAAACTTAACACAGCTATGGAGAAAATTACATAATATATAAAAATATAAATATATATATATGTATTTAAAATCTAATGCACACTAAAAAACATGTTCTCCTTAAGGAGTGTACTTTTTCCATAGCTATGTTGAAATGTTCCCAATCTTCTCATCTTCTCCCAATCTTAACATACCCATGAAACATAACAATAGCCATCTTTAAGGGTTCTTTGATGTTAAAAATGTTAACATTCCCAATCTTATCATCTTCTCATGATATAGAAAAATAACTATTGGGACACATTTTCTCAAAAGACAAAGCTATGCAAATTTGCAACAGTCCTTTCATGTTAGTTCATGTTATGTCCAAATCATTATTCTCAATAGTTATATTTAACATATCTATTCAACATTGGAAACATCTTATCAAATGACCTGCGGTCTTTTCCCTTTCTCGCGACTTTCCTGCCTCGGGACATCTCGTCGCCTTCCAAGATCTCATTTCCTCTTCCGACTGCCAAACCCTGCGGCCATGGCCGGGTGCTTCAGTCACTCTCTCTCTCTCTCTCTCTCTCTGGGAACTTCACATGGCTATGGAAAGCAACAGTTTTTTTTTCTGTGTTTCATGTGCTAGTCATCTATCAATGCGCGTGGCTTCTTTATAAGCGATGTTAAATAGTCGGAAGGAAAATGTGTTTTGTCTATCACTTCAGGATCATCTTCCCAAGGGATGAAGAACACCCAGCTACCGCTAGGTCATAAATGGCTATGCACCACGATGCCCATGCCCAAGTTTGCAGATTCTAGATTGATGCCCAAGCTACTGGGGCGCAATGTTGTATGATATATACCTAATATGTAGTTTTGATTATATATATAATATGGAATTGTGAAAAAATTAAAGGTTATATGATACCATATATATATATATTATCTTAAATGGAATTATGTTAAATATTGTGAAATATCTCATTCCCTATGCATCCAGCCGTATGCTTTCTTGTACCGCATGACGTTCCTACACATCCCTCCTACCCAGGGCCAGGACCTTCCACCGCAGAGCCAGCTGCCCCAACAACCTGTTTTTTTCATCGCAAAAAATCGGCAACAGTTGGGAATTCTACGAAATTTGACTATTATAACATGATTTCTATATGTAGAAAATTATCAGCTTTCAGCAGGTTTACATGAACAAAACACTTGGATTTTTGAGAGATTCGAGCGTAAACTGGATTGAAATGGGGGATTTCCCCCGATTTCAGGTCTGGATACTGATTCAACATGATTCAACAACCAAAATACAAACTTCGCCAATGAGTTGACCATCAAAATCATGTTTCCATATACCTTCTGAAGCTCTTCCGAGAAAGTGTTTGGGGTATCAACAGCAGAAGACCGAAGAATGAATCATGGCAAATCATGGCAAATCATGGCAAATCATGGCAAATACCATCTGGTTATTTAACATAGCCATGGAAAATCACCATTTTAAATAGGTAAACCATGTATAGATGGGCCATTTTCCATGGCTATGTTAAATAACCAGAGGGTATCTCAAACATGCTGGTAAAAGGTCCTTTGGACTTGACCCCAGTCCTGGAAAAGATTTGGGGAAAGTAATCCCTTCCCTTACATAATACCCTCCTGGGCGTTGGCAAATTCAGGATGCGCAACGAAGCTCAATTTCAAAGAAGCACAAGCATATTTCCTGCTTCATCTCCTGTTGAATGGTCAACAACTACCTAGTGCAAATGGGATGATGATGCCACTTCTAACTTTGGAACGAACGGATCCATATTTAGTTATATAGATACACTAATTACCAGTTACTTCAGATATTCACAGCTACAGCGATTTGCCATCCAGAACACCTCCGACCTCCACGGGAGGGGGCCCCCCTAGTTATAAGTCAGTTGGTTTACTGTATTAATCCCAATCGAAACCTATAGTTATAACTGATGATATTTGCGTATTTTATACTTTTGTTATACCTAGTTTTCTCAACCCAATACCATGTGAATCCACACCCTGGGGCCGATCCCGGTACCACCCGAGCACCAGATCTGGGGCCTTCATTCCAATTGGGCAGGACCAAGTCCAAGTCGACTTCCTCCAGGTCGCTGCTATGCTGTAGGTCCGTCCTCGGAGCTGGGGAAGACGTGAGTTGGGATGTCTGTTGACTTGTCAAACCTATGATGTGTGGAAACATGGATAATGACATATAATTTATAATCGTCAAACTTTTATAATGTCATATAATATCATATAATATCATAATTACGTGGAAAAATGGTGATGACCAAAAACAGGGACATTGAACAAAAACTGCTGTACATTCAATATATGATGATGGCGGAAAATGGATTCGCAAACACGTGTTAAATCTAGACTCGACCATTTGGGTTGGGAGCCAACAATGGATTATATTTGCAGGACAGCACTCATCAATAGACAACACTATACAAAGTGGAATCTAACATACTCTAAATTCTTTCTTCCAAGCACGAGCCCAGAAAATGCCAATGATTATAAGATGATTCACAGGACATAGTTGGCACAAGTGGGGACCCTTGGGACCCTTGGGGCACCGGCATGGCTTCATGAGGATTCAAACAGCCCCGGCCCGGTGACTCCAAGATAGCAAGCTCCTGTTCCTATGGTGGTCAATAATCCCTTGCCTTGCCCTTGATAAACCCTTATTTAGGGGGGGTTATCTTACAGGGGGTGACAGGACACATGCAACTTCAACTTCATATCCAAGTTGAAAGGTCCAAGCGTGAAACCCGGTCCAACTGGAGCTTGGAAGATTAGCAATTCATCTGCCCTGCTCTGATCATCACAATCTCCCACTATCGCTGGTATTGTCCAAATTACCCTTCGGCAATCAAACGTGGCAATTGAACATCCCATTTACATGTGATTTTCCCATTAAAAGCTCCATTTATAGTGGATTTCCCAGCCAGCCATGGAAATGAACCACTTCCCCTAGCGCTGAAATATGCTCAGTGGCAGAAACTCGGCGCACTCCGCGGTGTCACGGCAGATGGCGGTGCTTTCCCCACGACTCTGCAGCCAGAGTTGGGCTGAAGATCAAACCCGTGAGATCAGGTCGTTGGGCTGGGAAAATCCCCGAACACAATGGGGCATCTTCCAGCAAGCCATGTTTGAGTAGCAGACGGTATAATTTGGTATAATGGAACATTTAAACCCGTACCATCACATAGCCATTCAAGGAACTTTATCATGATTTATTCAAAGGATCCCCTTCTCAACTGGTTGACATTCATTTGAGCCACCTTGGAACGTATTTTTCTTCGTGATAATCAAGATCATTAAATGTAAACCATCAACTACTATCCGGGTGCATAATTAATAAACATGACTAGACATTCGACTTATGGCAGTCGCTGCGCTGCAGCTCCTTTCACGAAATCCAAAGGGCGGCATGTGCCACGCCACGCAGATTTTCGAGGCCAACGCCTAAAGGCGAGGGTCAGGGCTGCAAACAACAAGGCCAGAAATCAAGAACTATTGCAATTCTAATGGTGCTTATGCCCTAAGTCTATCAAATATTTGTAATGGTCATTAAGTACCGGGGATGGAACTTATTTCGAAACACTGATTTTGAGCGCCCCATCCGGAAACTTTCAGACTGCTGAAGTAGATATGTCGTTTGCAAATCAATGTTCATACTCCATTGGGTATCCATGATTGACAGGTCACAACTCAATCCAATGACAGTGTGTTTGTAAATAATGTCCAAATTAACAAATGGACCCTAGCTACCTAAACGCTTTCATGTCAACCAATACCCAAGTTGTTCAAACACAACAAACAACATGTTTTGGGGTTTCAACTTCCAAACCATGTTGATCATTGTTGATCTGTAACCATCTGTAACCCAGCTACAACCATACAGAAGCATCAGAAAAATGGACAGTTCACCAGTTTCAGCAGGCACTACTCCCCCCCAAACTCTCGCCGTCCCGGCACCGTCTTCTCTTGAAGTACTCTGAGCGCTCCAAGCGTCTCCCAGGTGTCAGCACAAACCCGGCCTCGTGTTGACCACCCGTTGGCCCGTTGCGAATGGCGTGTTGTCATGGGATTGAACCAACCCAAAATTGGGACTTACCATGACGCGAAAACCATATACATATATATATATATAATGTTCAATATTTAAATATCATATCATCAGCAAAAACCCAGCATAAATCTAGATTCCAAGGGAAACCCAGCTGTTTTTCTTCGCATCTGAATGCGTGGAAAGCGGAATCCTATGAGCTGATTGGTTGGTTCACTACAGCACCCCCAAAAAACAGATAGAAAGGTCATGATTTTGGATGATGGCAACCAAGAAAGTCCGGAGAATAAGTCAAGAAGAGTCCCTTAATGGCTGGACCATGCTAGACCTAGTGGAGCCATCGTCCGAACTGGTCGGATCGCCCTTTGAACTCTCTAGGTCTGTAGCAACCCTCCAACATAAAAAGGATAAAACACGAACAGTAAAAAGGATAAACGGATAAACTCCATATTTTTTGATGGTGAACTTAAGCACTTTTTGCCCGATGGGGGTTTTGTGTATAATATCTCTACTCCGTCTCATAGAAGTCGGTGGCATGCTTTTCGTGACTGCAAGGAGTTTAGCATGTTGAAAAGGCACCCTTAGTTGCCAAAACTTTGTCCACTAGTTTTCCACCGATTTTCCTTAAAATTTTCTACTAGTTTTCCATTCAAAGCCCCGACTGCCAGGAAAGCCTGTCCAAAATCAAGCACAAGTCTTTTTCTCAGGGAACTGTATGTTGCTTGGTCTGTGCTTGGGCGCTATGTGCAACGCCTGAATGAAACATGCTATGACCAGCTCTTGGGTCATTGCT